>ERZ724509.122-NODE-122-length-37315-cov-8.033226_pt1 | contig 37315 bp, 55 predicted proteins | sample MGYA00376042_ERZ724509 | MGnify/ENA primary metagenome ERZ724509 (study PRJEB28724, sample SAMN07190887) | wastewater metagenome | isolation source: effluent of sewage treatment plant in Hong Hong | place: USA: Christiansburg, Virginia | collected 2016-03-01 ...
CAGAGCGACCGGGTTGACAGTGCAGCGTATCATAAGAATGCAACGGATATGTATGTAAAAACAGACATTGACAGGAATGGCCAGCGATACCTCTATTTTCCTGATTACAACGGTATGTTTAATATTATTAGTTATGAAAGCATCAATCCGTTCTGGCAGGGCGATTATGCTACAGTGCATTTTTCACTGTCTACGGTTGACGGTAACCCATATAAGGGCGCAAAAACGAACCGGGATACCTTTTAAAACGAAACGGGATATTTTTTAAAATTCATATTTTCCTCAATTTATAGCATATTAAAAGCCTCTTTAAAGAGGCTTTTAAAGTTCTTATATTTGCTTCGTCAAACAATACGAATGCCACCCAATTCGGCTTATTCCACTTAGGATATACCGGGGCAGGCTTCAATGCCAATGTATTCGTATTGTTTGACAACTTACATTACAGCCCCGGTTTTTTATACCTCAAAGTTAGCCGTCAACATTTCCCATTTACGCTTCAAATAGCCTCCTTTGGCATTAACACTCACTCCACTTTCATAACACTGCCATTTCCAGCCGTATTGCTTCACGTAGCGTTGTAATAGAGGTGATGGATATGAGGATAGAATAAACTTCCCTTTGATGCTGGCCAGTAATATCAACAGGTTCTCAAAATCCTGTTCACTATAGCCATCGTAATGGCCGCAATCGCTGTTAAAGTAAGGAGGATCGCAATAAAAGAAGGTATTGGCAGTATCCCGGCTCTTTATGATGTAAAGTGCATCAGAACACTCCAGTTGCACATTTTGCAGCCTGATAGCGTATTCCTCACTGAATTGGTTCCTTTTGTTGCTGATCTTCTTTGTAGTGGTATTGTCGGTCTTATCATAGCCCCAACTACCATCAAGCATACTGCTGAAGCTTTGAGTACTCAATACCCAAACAGCCCATGCTCTTTTCACTTCATCAAATAAGTGTGGATTGTCATATACAACCTTAGCATCCTTGTGTAAGGTTCTGCTGTGCAGCGTAACCTTTACCATGCTATCCAGTTCAACAAACCTGTTCTGAAGCATCCTGTAGAAGTTAATCAACTCTTTGTTTGTGTCATTGATAACCTCTACATGGCTGGCCGGTTTGCTAAAAAACACAGCCCCTCCACCAATGAAAGGTTCTGCGTACATCGTGTGCCCTGGAATAAGTGGGATTATTTTTGTTACTAATTTCTGTTTGCCACCGTAGTAACTGATCGGTGTTTTCATATTTGTTTTTATCATATCAATTTAGTGTCGCTTATTCCACTTAAATGATTGATAAAATAGCATTAAATGCTTACGATCCTGAATACACTGGTTTCGTAGTTAGATATCAATTTCGCATAGTATATACCTGATTTCAACTTCACCTTTTTTACAATTACATTGTTGCCTCTCCTCAAATGTTCTTTTGATATAAACAGCAACCTTCCGGCCATATCATATAGAGATATAGTAACAGCCTGGCTAATTGCACTGGTAACATTGAAACTTAGAATACCATTGTTAAATGATGCCGATCCATCAACGCTCTTTATTTCAGCAGTTACTATTTTACTGTAAGAGAACAAACCATCCTGGTCTACTATTTTGAGCCTGTAATTATTAATGCCAGGCTTTGGAAAGCTATCAGTAAAAGCATACCGGGCGAACCCGGCATTAACACGGCCGATTTTCTTATTCGCTCTTTCAACCTCAAAATGGCTGCTCCTAACTTCATTAGCTGTTTGCCAATTCAACAATACTTTACTGCGCTCTGCTTTGGCTGTAAATTCAATCAGGTATAAAGGCAATACTATTTCACCGATCTTAATCAATATGGCTGATTGGTATGGTTCTAATATAATAACTCCATTGTATGCAGAAGTACCAGTTATGTCCATATAATATGCACCTAAATCAATCGTTTTACTTACCGATGTCGAATTGTATTCGATTCTTATGTCTGCAACACTGCTAATACTTTTAGGTGATTTTTTACTGTTAGCATCTTCTCCAGAAGCAAAAGAAGTTGCTTTCCACTGTGCTAATGTTTTATACCTGTTATTGCCTAAACTGTCAATCCAAATGCAAGAATCATCATCTATTGGCCTTGCATAAATATTGTTGCTCAAATCCCAGGTTGGTGGAATTGCAGATGAATCAGGTTCATAGTAAGCTGAATATTGAGTAGCTTCCTTAGCCACCAGCTGATTGTTAGTTATTGTCCAGTCATTAATTGGAAACCCACTATACTTTACCAAATGCAAGCCTCTTTTGCAGTCAAATATTTTATTACTATCAATAAGCATCCCTCTTCCCGAATTACTAAATAATCCAAAAGGGCAACCGGATATTGTATTATTTATGTAACTAACAAATGGAGAAGTTCCATCGTTATATATTCCCATTGCTTCCTCAAAGCCGCTGGATGGCTCTCCACCTGCTATTGCTCCAATGCTGTTTATAACAATATTATCTCTTACAGTTCGCTGTGCATAGGTAACAGTATCGCTTGGCCCTGTTTGGTTTGGATAACAATAAATGCCACCGCCATCATCTTTGATGTAATTGGTTGTATTAACAAAATTGTTTTTTATAACCGCTCCATGACCATCCCAACGGATACCCACATAACCAGCATTGGTTATGCTATTATAAGATACTTCTGCATCGTCTCCGTTTGAAATAATCCCTGTATAGCTGTCATCACCATTACTTCCCATGCCTGCAAAATTTCCAATATTCAACAAATTATTATGACTTATTAGTGCATTGGATGATGAACCTGCATGAATACCACGGCTGTTAGATTCTGTAAAAGTAGAGCCAGTAACTTTCAAACCGTTGCTATTTGGGTAAGCATAAATCGCATTCACGCCAATAAAACTAAAATCACAATTCTTTATTTCAATACCCGTTCTGCTATCAGTATTTATTCCTGTAGTATTAAACCCTTCAAACTTTAAATTATCAAATATGATGTAGTCTTCACCGTTCATAAAAACGCCTTCTTCAACAGTAGGAACCATCACATTTGGTGGCGTTACAACAGAATAAATTGTCAATCGTTTATTACTTGAATTATAAGCCCATTCATTTACCGCTGTACATAATCTCGGATCATTCTGAATGAAATATCCCCAGCCTGCCTGTACATCATCTCCTGTATTGGTAAAATTGATTGTTGATCCTGAAGCACTGTTAATAGTGTACCTGTCCATTATCCACCGGTATTTTCTTAAAACAACCTGTGCTCCTGTCCAATCATTCGTGCCTGCATTCAGATTCGTTCCATCAACTATACTATTACCTCCAGTGCTTCCAATAGTCCAATAACCGGTCTTTGGAATTCTGCCCTTAGCATAATTGTTTCCTGATATGGATAAAATATTGCAAGTAGTTAAAGTGGACACAGCTGATAAACTCTCCCATAAGTTTGTTGCGTACGTATACCAGCTACCAGCAAATGTAAATCCGGTAATTACTGGGTCTGCGCCACTTCCAAAAGCACTCAGTACAATTGGCGCCATTGATGTGCCTGACTTATTTACAACTATACTGCCATAGAATTTCTCACCACGCTTAAATAAAATGGAATCACCTGGATTTAAACTGCTGAAAAAAGAATTCAGCTTTGTTAAAGTTTGCCAGGGTGTTGCAGGGTTTTGTGCCTGTGCACTTGAACGTCCATCATCTCCTGTAACAGAGGAGAAATAGTAATTAGTTCCTTTCACTGAAAAGGAAATAAAAAACAAAAGGGATAATAAAGTAGTTTTCATGTGTATTAATTAGTGTTATATTAAATTAAAAAGTCTTGCTTCCCTCATTAGGAAAGCAAGACTTTTTTTACAAACCAAACGAAGCTACAATCAAGCCTAAAGCTTTTTGTGCTAATTCACTTGCGTTGGTTATTCCGGGGTTTTCATTAATTGCCCCTTGTGCATAATTTTCTGCAACATCGAAATTGGTACCTGCACCACTTTCTGTTGCTGCTGTGATAAATGCCTTGTTAAAGCCATCTTCCAGCAATAGTTTCATTACATTTTCTTTTAAATTCATGTTTGTTTTTTTTAATTATGGATAAATACGAATTTCGATGGATGTATTTGTTAGCATGTCGTTTGATGACCCCATAGAAAGGTCAATCACATATATTCTAAATGTTGTTGTAGATTCAACAATGCCTTTTACCTGGTCATTATTCTGCATTACCGCCTGTTGCAAGTTTCCCATAACAAACCAAGTTTTGTTTGCAGTAAAAGGAGTTCCAGATGTTGATGTAATTGTATATTCACCTGGCCCAATGTAATTTGTTGTATATGATATCCCTGTTGTATTCTCAAATATTGTAAACACCGGTGCCGATGTGCCCGTTTGAGTAAGATTACCAACCAGTACTTTATAAGGCCGTGAATTATAAATATCTGTTTTAGTTCCAACACCGGAAACGGAAACAGTATCAATCTTTACTGTATCGCCAACTGTAATTTGTAGCGGATAAGCTATTTTAAATTGTGATGGTACAGCACTTATTTTTAATCCGCCTGCTGTATCAGTTACACTAATATGAGGCCCTGCAAATATCTTATCAACAGTTAGAACTCTTTTAGTTCCCAGCTTCAAACTGTCTGCATGGAATGTGATTAATTTAATAGCATCATTGATATGCTGGTGGGTTTGATTGTTTATACCGTCTTTATCTCCGAAGTAATAATTATTCCCAGTTTTTTGCAGAATGATATTTCCAATAAATCCTACACTGAAAGAAGATGATGCAACATCATAATCAAAATCATCCACATCAATTTTATGTGCCGTAATCGTTGCAGTATTACCAGCAGGATCAGATACTGCTACACCTCCACCTACCGTTTCATTGTGTGTTAAAAATGAACTTCCGAAAGCAATGCCATCACTTGCTGTTCCTATATACTTGTTATTTCCACGAACCTCTATGTTATGAACAGTAATACTGTCTCTGCCAGAAACATCATTTAAATCATCTGTTCCTCCACCGCCGCCTATTGCTGCTCGTAGCGCAGCTGCTGTATCGGCTAACCTTCCTGGTAATACAACTTCACCCCAACGGGTAGTGCCACCGGAATTAGCCAGTATTGACTGATCTTCTGTTGGTGTAGTTGCCGGAACAGTATATTGGTGGCCACCTGTAAAAGAAAAACCAGCACCTCCTGAATTATTAAGATAAAACTGTGTATTGTAACCGCTTCCGGTAGCATTAAATATTGTTGAACCGCCTGTTAGCGATATTACAGAAGTAGCACCGCCACTTGCTTTATTCATAATAACCAGGTCTCCAAGCCGGGCCTGTATGCCTGAGTATATTGTATTGGCAATGTTGCCTACATACATCACGGCAATCTTTGCAGATAACGAGGTTCGCTCACCAACCCCATTGTAAACCTTTTCACTGCCGCCATCATAATAAGCACCTGAATACTTTGAAAGCGCCGTTCCGTCAAAAACGCTGGCACTGTTCAAATGATTTATTTTCCACAATGCATCAGATGCATTTTGCTTCTTTACATAATCATTCACATACTGGTTAATCCAAAGCCCGGATAACTTTGCCTGAACAGTATCTGCAGTCAGCCTCAATGAATCAATACCTGAACCTGATCCGCCACTCAATACAGCAATCCTTCCAGCTACATAATCTGCAACCGCTTTTGCTGTAGGAACCTTTGTCTGATCGCCAAATGTTGCAAATGTGGTATCTCTTTGAAAGGCTGTTATCCAGTAATCTTTTACAAACAAACCGTTCCTTGCTACAATTCTATCGCCATTATATGTTTGACCAAACACACTCAATGCAACAAACAAGAACAGCAGTATTGATAATACTTTTTTCATATTTAGGTTAATTTTCTTTTGATTAAATAAACAGTGCTACCGGCAGGCAATCCGGATATTTTAATAATCCTGGTATTGATCAGTGCAGGTTCAAAAACAGGAAAAGATTTGCCAGATGGTTTTATGGTAGTTCCCGGATCAGCTGGCAATAACACGCCGAATAATCCAACCGTGTCCGAATCTTCAATTTCTGCTGAGGGAAAACAATTTGCTGCCGGTTGTAAAACGAATCTTTCCAATTCATAACCAATTGGAATGGTATGTTCAAATACAGCACCGGTTGTAAAAAAACGTTCAACCGGCGTTGCAAGGCCGTTTAATATTTCCGTAAGCCCAGAAACTTCTGCAATATTTAATGGAACATCTGTCCAGCGCAACCATTCGAATAACTGATAAAATTCTGCTTGAGTTGGGTAATCATGTGTCTGAAACCATAATTTCGCCGTGTCTTTATTGGCCATACTATAACGATTTAACTATTGAAAATGTAAAGACCAGGTTTTGTGCAACTGAAGCATATTCCCGAATAGCCAACTTGAAGTTTACATTCGTTGGTGTTCCCCAAACCCAACTAACATCATTTTCAAAATCAAGATTTGAATTAAGACCTTTCAGTGATCCAAGTACCTGGTAAGTGTTCATGCCCTGGTCAGGAATTGGAACAGTGAAAATGCCATCACTTGATATGTCTCCTACAGCAAATGATCCAACGTATGAGATATATCCCAATGGTTTGCCGGTAATAGCCGCCCATGAATGAGTGTGCGCTGCAAAATCAGCTAACAGCTGTGTAAGTTGCTCACGAACATTAATAATAGTATCCAGCCGTTTTAAATCAGCAAAATCAAAATCACCCAATACACCGCAAACTGCTGTTTTGGTAATCTGTCCATTATTGAGTGCCCCATTAGCGTAAATAAATTGCTGTGCAGTTTCATTAATCTTCACTTTCACGCCAACCGAACCGCCGATAAATTCAATCAGTTCACCGTTGTATGAAAACCAACCACTGCTTACGTTTCCAGCAGCCACTTGCATTCCATACAGTATTGTTTTATCTCCACACAGTCTGGCCAGTGCAGAGAAGGCCCCTAAATAACCATCCTGCAAAAACTTCATTCTATCCTGGGTAAACGGCATGCCACCCAAATGTGTCCAGTTAATTATATTCATCTTAAAATGTTTGAATTTTAAATTTCATTCCCGGCAACCTCTTTCTTAAAATCATACCTCTCATTGTTGCCTCATTTAATGTTACGCTGATTGGAACCATCACCACAAAATTTTCAAACGCACTACCATCAACTTCACCATCTGTAAAAAGGAATTTTGGCAATGCCTCTGCATCTTTATACAGATATATCGGTTGCAATTCAGCATCAGTATATAAATAAATGGCCGGTGATTCTTCTCCATCTGCTATATATATTCTCCTCAGCGTTGAATCAAAACGATCATTCAGCATCATTTCTAAGTAGCATACCTGTGGTGTGATCTTCAAATCATACAGCGTAGCTTTCCTATACCGCACAAAGTCCTGGTATATGAAAACAAACGGGCTTACCAAAAGCCTGATAAATGCCATCGTACGCAATTTGCGCAGCCGCTTTGGCTCTATCCAGTTGGCCAGCCTGTTCAGGTCAATATTGAAAATATTATCGTTCATTAAGCCGGTAAAAATGTTAAGAGTAAATCTGCAATTTCAATTATCAGGTATCCGCCATCCGGTACAAAGTCAATGTCTACAGATGTAAATGGCAATGCGCCATATTTTGTCTGTATTTCATCAATGATAAAATCTTCGTATCCATCAACAGCTTGCACAGCATCTACCAGTTTTTGAATAGAAAACAATCCATTGAAACCTATATTTTCTAAATATCCACGAATAGCATCTTGAACCGGTGTTGAATTCGTTCCATCAATCCGGGCTCCGGTAGCATCCAAAACCAACGGATTGAATTTAAAACGTCCAACAAGCCTCAACTTGTCAGGATCACCGCTGGTAATGGTAGAAGGTGAAGTGAGTGTTGCAAGCTTCAATCTTACACCTGCATCTTTTATTCGCATGATATATGCCCGAAAAGCATCCATTTCAACATCTGGTATTTTAGCCAAACTATTACCCGATTTTTTAGCCACTTTAAGGCGTAAATAAGGCTGTTCAACCATTGCAGCAAATGCAACTATTTTACTGGCAGCAACTACATCATCCGGGATCCCGGTATTATCATAGTAATCTGTTTCCGGTACCAGGTTATAACCATACTGAAATTCTTTAGCTTTCTTTGCATACCACTGAGGAGTATGAGGCTTTGTTTCATAAATAACCTGGTTAACCTGTATTTTAAACAGGTCTTGCAAATTCTCAATCACCCATGCACAAAAAGCAACGATATAAAGGAACTTTATATAAATACTTACTGCACTGGTGCTATTGAGTACTGGTGATAATACAGCATCATCTGTAACCTTATCCAATAAATCCTGATGCCATTGTTCAATTGTTCTTGCCATTATGATACTTTAAAGTCGTTACCAATTTGCATATAACCAATGCCGCCGTTTATGTTTGGGCCTACTGGTAATCCACCGGTTATATCCAACCCTGATTTTATATAAAATGCTGTTACTTTTAAATCACTTGCCACAACCTGCATAGCTGTACCCGGCAACGGCTGATCGCTTATTGAAATGCCATTTAACAAAGCCACATTAAACATGTCATTCATGCTACCTGCATGCTGCGTTACAAAATCTGCAAATGTTTGATGTCGTTTAATAATGGGCATCTTCGTATAATTTACCGTCTTCGGTTAGTTGTAATTTTATAACTGTCATTCCATCCCGTTCAAATTCTTTTTTTATCTCTGCCAGCAATCCCTCCGGATCATCATCCTTCAACCAGATTGCAGCACCTACACAAGCTGTTGGGTTTTGCTTCCAGTCTCCTTTATCACTCATGAGCAATAACTTCTTATTCTGAGTATCACTGTTTCCTACGGCCATATCACCGTTTTCAAACATCAGATCATCGTTTTCATCTAATAAAAAATCATTCATGATTATGATATTGTTCCTGTTATTGAAGTTCCAGATACTGCAACTGAACCTGCCATCATACCTGTACCCGGAATATTTAATAAACTATTATCCTTAAAATGATCAATGATTGCCTGTGCTTCATCTTTTGCCTGTGCCAACCTTGCAGCTTCCATAGAACCATGAGCAGTTATCAATTCATCATGTGTCTTGTTAGAATAGGTATTTCTTACATTGTACAGAGCCGTTCCTAATATGTCTTTATTTAATGGCACTATGTATATAAATTTTCGTTTTTAACATTGGCGTCAACCAGTTTGCCATAATTCGGATTATTACCCTGGATAACTACAATTTGCTGTACTGCTTCAATCAGGAGTTTATTGATATCCTTTTGTGTATCACTTCCCTTTTTAATTTTGAATCCATCATCTTTTATGCTGAATTCAATCGTACTGCCTTTTGTAAGAACAAACCCTTCATCGGTCATTTTAAACTGGTAATCTCCTATGATGTAAACAACCTCATCAATTTCCTCCACTGCAATAACCAGGTATTCATCGCTGTTCCCAATTCGTGCAACCTGAACAATGCTGTCAACCTTCGGTATAAAAAGAACTTTGTTGCCATCTTTAACAACAGATTTTAAACGGGCATCATCCACTGTACTTTCATCACTGAATTCAATTTTCAAAGTATTGTCAGCATTAACCTCCAGTACAGTGGCCGGTACAATTATCTCCGGGCCAAATTGCCCTGCAAACCTGCCCAGCTCTCGTTTAATATCTTCATTTTCTTTACTCATAGTTTTGCCCCAATGCCGGGCGTTCTTCTGTAACCACTGCTTGTATAATTGATCTCTACACTTTCAACCAAATAGTTGCCGCCACGTTCAACATATTTCCGGTCTTCTAAAATGCACCGGTAACCAGGCTCACAATATGGAATTCCAAATGCAGTGATCTTGCCTTCATATCCATCAAATGACAATGATTTTAACTTTGCATCTGCCATTGCATTTAATGTTGATTCATCTGTTATGGCATGCGTTTTAATCACTTTCGTTTCTCCGGTTGATCCTGCACTGCCGGTGGTTGAATTGTGTTTGGCTTTTACCTTCACTTTTGAACCATCTTTTTTCTCACCGATGTAATTCACTGTAACATCCTGGTTCTTTGCCAGGCGTTGTTTCAAATTGCCATCTTTAATCACATTCCAGCCAAGCCGGTATTTTACATCAGCTTTTGTTTTTACAAATACCAATCCGGCATAAAGCACATTGCCGGAAAAATACAAGCGGATGTTACTATCACTTACCTTCTTGATCATGTCCAACACTTCGGTACCGCTATGATTTTGCAAAACCATTTTATCTATCTTAAAATCCGGAATACTTTTATCCAGGATAATATCAGTTCCGGTGATGAGGTATTGTAACACTTCTTTTAACTGAGCATTTACAAACGTTTTTTTGTAAGTTTTTTTGCGTAGCTGATAACTGTATCCTTCGCACTCAACCTCTAATGGCTGTGTAAGGTTTACCCGGCTTATGAAGCCTTCAAATTCGGTTGTCAATGAACTATTGTAACCAAGCTTAATCAATACTTTGTCTCCTTCAGTAAATTGCCTGGCCGTTTCCACACTTTCTGTAATTACCTCACCGGCTCTTTTTATCCTGGCTGTTATTGGTAACTTAATAACTGCCTTGTCAGTGAATTCATAAATACTTTTATTGATCTTAACTGCATGCGGCTTTACCCTTTTGTAAATTCCAATTGTTATATCGCTTATAGGTGCAAATGCCATTAGTCAATTTCTAAATCTAAAATCATGTCGCTTTTCAAATCCATTTCAAATGGCTTAGCATGTTCATTGCCTGCAATCGGAGGCCATTTAATTTCTTTGATGATCACCTTGTGATCGTATTCACCTTTTAGTACAATATCACTCAGCACACTGCGCATTGTTACACTTGCATTAATTTTAAACAGGTTGTGCATGTCAACAATACCAGATTCCGGGAAAGTGTTATCATCATTGATCAATATTCCTTTGATATTAAAAACATAGTCTTCAATAGAGATCAGTTCATTCACACTGCCACCACGCTCAGGCATATCCGTTTCTACAATTTTCTTTTTCCATGTCATTCCAATAATTGCAAATGGAATCAGCATACCATTGATCTTAACTGGCAAAAAGAATTCCCTTCCGGAAATGTCTGTTTCATAATATGGCTGGCCCAGATCAGATGATTCTTTTCTTGCCAAAGCTTTCTCCAGTTTTACATTATCCTGGTTGATTGGTGGAGTATAACCAAACGCCTGTTGAAATATTTCACCAAAATCGAATGTTGCCATATTATGAAACTGTACTGTTTAAACTAAATACTACCCGGCGCAATGATTCTCTTACTGCTCCTTCAATTTCATCAGCTACCTCACGGCTACCGCCAATGATGTGCTGTTCTAATTTCTCAATCTGTTTGCCGATATTGATTACAATGCTCCGCTGGCCACCGCTGTTAATGCCATCGGCTTTACCTTTAGCAGCATCACCTAAACCTCCTCCTCCAATCTTGCCATAATCCACTTTTGATCCGGAAGCATTTAATGTAGTTGGGTCAACAGCTTTTGCACTGGTGAATCCAAGCTTCTTTTTAATATCGGCACTGAACGTATCAAGCCCTTTGCCATTGCTGTGTAATTCCCATGTAAGCGAATTCTGTGCAGATGCCAGGTCTTTTTGCAATACTCCCTTTGCTGCCGCTATTTCAGCGGCACGGGTGTTCTGTTGGGCATTGATCTTTGCAAGCCCTGCATTGGCTCCGTCTTCATCCCACAGGCTTTTTAAATGATACCAGCCTCTTTCAATTACCTCCAGCCCGGTCATAAATGAATCCTGCATGTTTAACCACAACAGATGGAAATAATCTTTAAATGATTCCCAGGAGAATTTGAAAAACTTAACAATTGAATCCCATTGTTTTGCCCAACCATCGGTTGTATAAATCACATAACCAATAATGGCAATTAAAGCAATGATGGATGCAATTACCCATGTTATAGGGTTTGCCCAGAAAGTTGCATTCAGGATAGCCTGTGCGCCCGACCATAGCCCTGTAAAGAATGCTGCTGATCTTGTTATGCCTGCATAAATAGTTGTTTGAATGCTGGCCCAGGTGATTGATAAGGTAACCAATCCAATTGCTGCAGCCAATGCTACAGCCCACGGTTCACCTTCAAGCATGGCTGATCCGAATGTTAGCAATGCTCCAGCTGCTGGCATCAACGATTCGCCAAGCCTTAATATTTTTTCATGCACATTATCCATAAATGTGCTGTACCTGCCTGCAAGTGTCTGGCTTTGTTTTTCCATCATTTGATGAAACTGACCACCTGGGCCGGTTGCACTTTTAAATGCAGCTTCAACCATATTGGCTCCAATGGCGCCGCCTTCCATTGCCTTCCTGGCTAATTGCATAGATGGGAAAACTTTATCCTTTACCATTTGCTGGAGCGGATTGAAACCAGCATTTACCATTTGCAATAAATCCTGACCGGATAACTTACCTGCACTGCTCACCTGGGCAAATGCCAAACTCAGTGAGCCTAATTTTTCTTTATTGCCAGCTGCAACATCACCGATCGTTTTCAGGATCGGCAAAACATTTTGATTTTCTATGCCGAATGCTTTTAGCGTTTGTGCGTTCTTGATAAGATCAGCACTTTCGTAAGGTGTCTTGGCTCCCATGCTTACCAAGTCACTCAACATTTTATTTCCGGCCTCCGGGCTACCGGTCATCACTCCAAAACTTATTTTTTGTTGCTCACGTTCTGCACCTGCTGTTATAGCAGATTTACCCAATGAACCAATACCATAACCTGCAGCCATGCCACCAATTAAACTACCGAGGCCGTTTCCTTTGCCATCACCGGTCATACGACTAATTTGCCTTTCAAGCACTTTTGCAGATGATGTAGCTGCTTCAAATTCTTTTTTGATGTGTGTACCAAACCTGATTTGATTGATGGATTCCAACCGTGTTCTTAATTCATTTACACTGGCACCCATTTTTTTACCACTGTATTCAATACCGGTAAACTGGCTCTTTATTTTACTGGCTGCACTATCACCTGCACTCACAGCCTGGCGCATACTCGGTGTGAGCATGTCCTGTAGCTTTAATATGTATTCGAGTGCGTTAGGCCCCATGATTGTAGTATTAAAAAAGGCCATTACATTGTGAATGGCCTTTGCTTTGCTTCTGCTTTTCTAATATTCTCTAAAATGGCATAATGTCTTGCCCATTCTTCATCTGTCATTTCTGATAGCCGTTGCTCAGTAAGCCCCAAATGATACATCAGTTGTATGTTGATGTAAAGAACCGGGTTGCTGTCAAAAGTTCCGTCAGCGGCTTTTAAATCTCCCCCAGGCTTCCCTTTTTCTTAGCCATCATTTCCTCAACATGATCAATAAGGCCGAAGTAATAAGAATCCACTTTACGGATATCTTCATCGCCACCCAACCAGATATTTTGAATAACAACTTCATTGAACTTGGCCGGACTTGTTGCCACTTTACTGGCAGCTGCACTGTATGTATTACGGTCTACAGAGCGCAGATATGCTATCTTGTCATCTACTGTATAGGTAAATACTTTACCATGTTCTTCTTTCCATTTTTCAATTTGCTCAGGTGATGCCTGGCCTTTTAATACTGACATAACAATTGTATAGTTTGGTGAAATAATTACGATTTCTTCAGGCGCAAAAACAAAATTGGTAAGCTTATTTCTTTGAATTTATCGCCCTGCTTCATGCCATCTTCATACTCTGTAAATTCTGCATTTAACAAAGTGTCTGTACTTAATTTGCCTGCATCATCAGTTTTTTGATATACACAAGTGATGTTTATTTCTTTACCTGGAATATCAGTTATATCCTCATAACCAGATGCTATGGCTGCAGAGTTGAGTTCATCAAAATCGCTTTTAAGCAACATCAGCGTTCCTTCATATTTTTTGTTGCCACGCTGAATGGCTTTTGGCTGATTACCCTGGGCATACACCAATTCTTTCTCCTGGCTTTTCTTATAGGTTAAACCACGAAGTCCAGAAAGTGGAACACCAAGTACTGTAACTTGAACGTCTGCAAACTCGAATTCCCTTGAATCAAATGACATGATGAATATTTTAAAAGCTTATTAAATAATGTTTAAACCGCAGTTGCTGTTAATCCCAGGAATACATTCAGGTACTTCAGGCATCCCTTTGGCTTCAACAGCACAAATATGTAAACCTGGTTGGTTTGAATGATATTGAAATTCGGGTTAACGATATCATTGGCTGCATACAATGCTGCATACTTTGTGGGATCAGGATTCACCAGGCATGTAACATCTGCTGTGCCATCTTTCTTTTTTGAAAGCTGAAAGCGCATAGCCTCGTCAATATCTGTTTCAATGGCTGTTTCCAATGCCTTTTCAATGGCAGTGGCAATACGGCCATTATCATCTACATCCACATCGTCCTTCAGTTCATTATAGTAAGTGCCATAGGCAACCCTGGTGGCATTGTCTATTACACGGCCATAGCGCAGGTTATTGAAGTCATCACTTACAGTGGTCAATGAATTATCATCGTTAAAAACAAATCCGCTTCCGGTTTCGTTTTTCTCAAATGTGATGTACCTTTTATCCCACAGTTCATCCAGATCAGCTGAAGCCATCTGCTCTACATCGGTGGCTGCAATCTTTACCACATCAGTTTCCGGAATTTTTATGCTGCCGGTTTTGATACGACCCATGTTCTGCTGTGGTTGAATACGTGAGGCCCTGCCTAATGCAAGCAGTAAGGCCCTGGCACCATTATCGGTTTGTGCACCATCACTTACAGTACCCACAACAATATGTCCGTTACGGTTGGCTGTATCTTCATAATCCAATGCTGTAGCAGAACTCACGAAAGCAAATTGCTGCACAAAAAAGCGGAATGGCTTTTTCTTACCAAACCAGATATTGGATAACGTTTGCCCGGCAATAACAGCTGCATGGCAATCTGTATCAAAGCCACTGGCAATAACCGGCACATAAGTTCCTGCCGGAAATTTAACCGCACCAACCAGGCGAATATCTCCATTGGCAAGGTTTAAAACCGGGTTGGCATTAGCCTCCGTAAACATGGTAGCCAAAGGAGTAGTACGTGCCATTGCAATGATGTAAGTTTTATTTCCCTCCGGGGCCTCCAGGTAAAAGCCATTATTAATGGCCCATACAACTATTTCATTGCCTGCTTGTGCAAATGCAGTTGCTACCTGTTTTTTGTTTCTTACAATGAATGGTACACCATAACCAGCTACCGGGGCAACAGGTGATGCTACGAGAATTGCGCAAGTTCCAAATGCGGAAGGCTCCTGCAATCCGAGCAGATCATTCATTACTGTTACCGTTACTTTAGGACGTGGCATGCTAAATATTTTGAGTAATAAGAATTATTGTGTCGTTTCTTTTTTATGCTTTTATGCTAAAGCATCAACAGCAGCCTGGGCTGTTTTCAGTTCTTCCTGTGCTGCAAGCAGTTTCTTTTCCGCACCGGCTTTATGCTGGGGCAATGCAGTTTTTAACTTCTCAGTCAACTCTGCAACTTTTTGCGTTGCATTCTCCAGTGCAATTACTTCATCAGATTTACCGGCATTGTCTTTATCCGTTGCCTTACCTGTTTTTGCAGTTTTTGTTTCCTTAGCAGCTTCCTCAGCTTCGCTCCTGGTAACTTCAAATACTACAGGATTTTTGCCATCCAAACTCTTTGCATGAGCTTCAGCATCGTTTTTAGATTCAAAAAACTGCTCATCACCGGTAACGTGAAATGTATTCACAGTTGGGTAATGCTTGAAAAACAGGATTGAAAGTGCGATTGCTTTTACTTTGTTCATTGTATGTTTTTTAAAAGTTGAATATTAATTGAAATACTTTACTATGTTGTTAGTGAATAAGAACGATTCTGTTTGCCTCCGTGCCACAAGACCCGGTAATTTTTTCTTTGGATCGCCGCCCCATATCCACTTGCTGAATTCTTTTGTGATTAATTTTTTCCAGTCTGCATTTTTGTTCATGATGTCTTTGTTCACCAATTTCAATAACGTACTGTCTCCTAAACCTTCGGCAATGCTGTCACTATCAATATCGCTTCCCACGTTGTATGCAAAATCTACTAATGCATCAAATTGGTTTTGCGTAACCGGCACTTTCAGCACACTACTTACATCCTTTGCAAATGATGCCAAAGTGATATGAAGTAGTTCTAAAGCAACCTGTTCAGTAATTGGCGGATCAGTCAGCTTAACTTTTATACCATTGGGGTACCTGGTTGCTCCATATCCGATAGTTGCTTTTTTTGACGGGCATAAATAAGGCTTAGCTACAAACTTTTCATAGTGCTTACAAATCAATATGGCATCGTTGCTAAACGTCATTATAACTTTGATTTAATTAATGCAATAACCAGCCCGATGATCAATAAAATGCCGATGCCCATGTAAGCATAGTTGCGCTGATTCTTGAATTTTTGGGCACTGTCTTTTAACTCAATCAGCTGTTTATTAAGAAGGTCAATTTCTTCAATCTTAATATTCAACGCCCGTTTATCCGGAACAGTTATTTTTAAAGTATCAGGCTGCTTAACAGCATACTTTTTTCTTTGCCATTCATCATTGGCTTTTGCATAACCAACATTAAAGGCTTCATTAACCTGGCCGTTGCAGTCTTCTACATTGCGATTGAACTTTTTTGCAATGGCAATTTTTATACTGTCGGCAAATGTTTTCAATAGGGACGAATCAATAACCCCAACCGGGTAGGGTATACTATCTACCCTACCTGGTAGTACCGTGGTTGTGCTATCATTAACACAGGGGTTTTTCTTGGCCCAGGCTTTGCCAACCTGGTCAAATTGTTCCTGACGTTTTAACACCTGCTTTGCCGGGTTGCAGCTTGCAAATGCTATTAGGCAGGCCAGGAAACACAATATGGTTTTATGAAGCCTCATTTATTTTCCGGGGTAGGTGGTTGTAATGATTTAATTGCAGCCATGATCAGTGCCATTACAGCTGATAATATGAACTGCTTCCAGGTAAACATGCCGCCATTCCATATATCTATGAAAGCATAAGCTACCGTACCGATGATACCAAAGATGGTTAAGCCTTTACCCTTCCAGGCATTGGCAATTACACCGAGTACTGCAATTAATACAGCGTAGCCAATAGCAACCCAATCCATTGCTGTGTTGCTTACAGCCTGTTGAATAACCATTAAAATGGCCATTAAAAGAGATACAATAAGAACCTGGTATTTGGCAATGATTGCTTTCATAAAAATTATTTGTTTTTAATTTCTTTGTAAATCCTGATGGCGTTATAAACGCCTGTTGTCAAACCTGCAAGGCATGTAAACAATAGGGCAATAGTTCCTAAACTTCCACCCTTAAATATGTTTGCAAAGAAGCCACCAAGTAGTGTTGTAGAGAATAGTTTTATACTTGTGCCATCTATAAAATGATGTAAATACTTCATTTGCAATTCTTGCTGGTTTTAAATAGGGCAGGCTCCTTTGTTGAAGCCTGCCCGGCCTCTATCTTGCTTGCGGGTTGTTTATGCTGGTGTTCCCTGTACGATTGCGTAAATACCTTTTCCATCTGCCCTGCGAACCCGGCCACCGGCCATTACGAGTGCAGAGTGTACATCGCCCTGGTAAAGCGCATCATTCAGGTTCTGGAACAATTTTTTATCTCCAATTGCAACTGCTACTGTATTTTTCTGCCATGCCAGTGATGCAAGGTTGTCTGTAGCTGCAAGGGCTGCACCGAGGGCTTTTTGAGCATCGGCACTTGTGTAAGCCAATACACTTGAACGGGTCATGATACTGAAACCGTGAAGCTTACCTACAATACCATTAGCTGCATCTGCATACCGGCTAAAGTCTTTTGCATTGGTATCGCCCAGGGCATCATAGAAACCTCCGAACATGTTATCATCAATCAGAGTAAAACGATCCTGTTTTGGAACATTATCCGCATTCATCTTAATCATGAGTGCCTGCAAATCTTTTGGATGGAACGATAACCTGTTACCTGTTTGGCCGGTTATTGGTGCCACCTGAGTTGCAGCTGCACCACCGGTTGTTTTAACAATGGTTGCATTGGCTCCCCACTTGATCAACATATCATCGGCAACTGTTTCATTCAGTACCGTCATGTGATCTCCCAATACACTATCCTGCTTACTGTAAGAAAGATGGATAGCATCAATGTTAGGTATATGCGTTGGATCGGTTGAATATTCATCCAGGGAATAAAGTGTGTCGGTATCAGTTCGCCTTACCGCTGTAGCTGGCCAGGTTGATCTGTTCTTTACTACTGCTGGCTTACTGCCGGGTTGTGGTATGTGAACGATACGGCCCTGCAAAACATAACTGCTATCATCATAAGCATTTTTCAAAAAGGCATTATCCTTCCAGAATCGCTCCATAATATAAGCAGCCCATGATTCCAGGATGGTACCCATGAATGCATTTTTGGGTTGCGGTACAATTAAACTGAGTACCACTAAGCCACCAAATACAGGCACTATGGGAGTTCCGAGAACAACCGTTGCAATCATTGCAACAAAAAATAATTTTAAAAGGCCAATGGCCAGGTTAATTGGTTTCATTCTATCGTTTTTGTTTATAAAAAATATGATCCTCAATGGCACATAGGCCGGAAACTTTTTACAGTTCTTTTTTACTTGCCAGGGTATTCAACACCAAAAGCTTCTTTGTACTTCAGCTTAAAATGTTCAACACTTAATTTTTGCAGGCGTTCCAGCTTGCCATCCATGTACAATTGGTTTCCACTAAGCTTCATCAACTCTTCCAACTCCAGTTTTTCAGAAGCATTCAAACCACCGGCAGCAAGTTTGCCTTCAATACTTTCGTAAGCAGGCATGCCATCAATCAATGATTTTATGGTTTCAAAGTCGGCAGCTGCCAGCTTCAAATACTTTTCACGATCGCCAGCAGCAAACTTCCCGGCTTTAATTGCACCATCAACCAGGTCAGTATTTACTTTTTCAGTTGCATCCGCTTTCAACTTCACCACTTCATCTTTGAGGTTTTTGTTTTCTGTGGTAAGCAGTCCAATGTTATTGGATGCTGTTACAATGCCAGAAAGCTTTGTTTCAATTTCACTGTCTGTAGCAGTATCAGTAAGGCCAAGTTTGGCGCACAGTAATTTTCTTTCCATATCTGTAATTTGAGTTTTTGTGGTTGGTAAAAGTGTTTTTAAATAACTGATCACTTCTGCTTCTGCCGGTGCATCATTTCCACTGAGTAATATCTTTTTGCCTGCACTGTTCCTTATAGCTAAAGCATTTTTGCAATTCGGTATGTCAACAATAGAAGCTTCCAATATCCCCCATTCGGTAACTGTTGGGCCACGCTGACCGGCCAATGCTAAAGAATCATCTTCGCTAACCGCAATTGGATCAAGCCAAATGCTTGCACCGTTTAAATAACCTTTGTCTACCTTTTTTTGAATCTTTAAAGCGAATGCATCATCATCATCAAAATCAGGCTTTGCTAATACCTGGTTACCGACCACTCGGATATCGTACCATTTACCTATAGGTAATATGATATCATTGTCTGCCGGTTCGTAAGAAGATAATGCCCTGTTATGCATTAACAGCATCACCGGGTTTTTCTTGAATGCCTCAAGCTTGGCACCTGTAATTAAAGCACGAAAGCCGTTCATTACAACGCTATCATCAATCAATATAAAATCAACATCCAGTTTTGCCATGTGCTTGTTTCGCTTGAATAGGATGTAAAAATGCACAGGCTAAAACCCTTTACCAAATGGGGTTTACATGATATTAACGAATCTGCAATAGCATAAGATCGTTACTGCCCCGTGATAGATTTAGGAGTATATATGTAGTGCGTTAAATGTGCATTTTTGCCTTATGGCAAACACTAAAGAGGAACTTAGCAGGAAGCGAAAGCTTGCGTACACGTTGTATGTTGACAACAGCTTTGATCAAAAAGTAATTGCTTCAATAACCGGTATCAGTGAAAAAAGTATTTCCGTTTGGAAAAAACAGGATAAAGAAAAAGGCATTGATTGGGATGAAGACCGGAGTGAATTAAAAGCCGGTTTTGATAAGGAACGCAGACGTTTAAAATTACATTTCAATACTTTATTGGATGGAATTGAAAGCAGAAACCCTCCTCTGAATGTTCCTAACTCTGCTGAGGGAGACACATTAAACAAGCTTGCAGATGCAGCTAAAAAACTACAAACAGAATTATCGTTTACCCATAAGAGTGAAACGGGCAAACAGTTTATTGGTTGGGTTCAACAAATACACGGACAGGCAAAAGCGATTGATATAGTTGACCTGTGGCATGAATTCTTAATGAGTACCTCATGATTTTAAACCAAAAGAATGCAATAATTGATTGGGATAAGTTCCGGGAAAGCATCCGGAAGAGTACTCCTGTTGATTTAACTGAATCGCATGAGAGCAAAAAGAAAAGAATTGCTCTCCTGGAAGATGACCCGGAAGCATGGAAAAGATATTACTTTCCAAAGTTTTTTACTTACCCATCACCCGAATTTCATAAGGTAGCTTCAAAACGTGTTATTAAAAACTTTCTGAAGCGGCGCCATTGGTATGAGGTTAAACATTGGGTTCGTGGGTTAAGTAAAACTACCCTAACAATGATGGATGTGTTATTCCTGGTTATGACAGGCAAACTAAAAAACATCATTTACACCAGCTCTACCAATGATGCTGCTGTTGGGTTTTTAAATAAATACCAGGCACAATTAGATAGCAACCAGCGTTTGATCAATGATTATGGCAAACAGATGCTGCCCGGTAGTTGGAGTGCTGGAGACTTCACTACTAAAAAAGGTGTTAAGTTCCTTGCAATAGGTGCTGGCCAAAGTCCTCGTGGTAATGGTAATGATGAAATACGGCCAGACTGTATTATTTGCGATGACTTTGATACTGATGAAGAGTGTTTAAATATTGATATAATCAATAAAAAATGGAGGTGGTTTGAAAATGCATTGTTCTTTACAGTAGATACCGCACAGCCATATTTAATACTTTGGTTGGGAAATATAATCGCTGAAGATTGCTGTGTAAAGAGAGCCGGAGAAATGGCAGATTATTGTGAAGTGATTAATATCAGGGATGAAGCCGGGAAAAGCGTATGGCCGGAAAAGAATTCTGAAGAGGATATTGATTATCAGCTGAGCAAGGTTAGTTATGAATCTGGCCAGCAGGAGATGTTCAACAATCCTTTAAGCCAGGGCCAGACATTTAAAGAGATCACCTGGGGGAAATGTCCGCCAATGAAATTGCTGCCTTTTATTATAAACTATGCCGATCCGGCTACATCCAATAAAGACAAACCAACAGCGAGGTCAAGAGCATATAATTCATGTAAAGTTGTTGCACAGGTAGGATACTATAATGAAAAATTCTATTTGTATAATGCACGGGTTGATAACATGAATAACGATCATTTTATTGATTGCATGTATGAATTAGATGAAATTTCAGGTAGCGAATGCATGACCTACAATATGATTGAAAATAACTCTCTGCAAGACCCTTTTTGGGAACAGGTTTTAAAGCCTTTGATTTTTAAAAAGAAGGCAGATCATAAAAGAGTTACCTCATTACCTGTTATTCCTGATGGAGAAAAAAAGGGTGAAAAATGGACACGTGTGGAAGCTACCCTTGAACCATTGGTAAGGTCTGGAAAACTCATTTTCAATATTGATGAAAAGGAAAATCCGCACATGAAGCGGATGGCTGCTCAATTTATAACGGCTAAGCCAAGCAGCAAAGAACTTGGCGGCCCTGATGCTGTTCAGGGTGCAGTTGTTCAGATTGAAAAGAAGCTGGCTGAATTGGCTCCAAAATCGCAATCATGGGGTAATCGTAAACCAAACGCAAAAAGATTCTAATGGCATATTTAACCAAAGAAGAAATTGGAACGCACCTATACGCAGGTGTTACCACAGAAATTAACCGTGGCGATGATACCATCATCAATGATGCAATTGCTGCAGCCATTGCAGAAGCCCGTGGTTATTTAACTGCTTATGATATGACTGCAATATTTGCGGCCACTGGCGATGACCGTAACCCGATATTGCTATTGTACATAAAAGACATTGCAGTGTGGCATTACATTCAACTGAGCAATCCCGGTGTTGAAATGGAACTGCGATTGAAACGCTATGAACAGGCAATTAAGTTTTTAGAAAAAGTGCAGAGTGGTAAAACAAACCCCAGCCTGCCATATCCTTCAACTCCTCCTCCGGGCGAAACAAATACTTACATAAAGTACGGAGGCATTGATAAACGCAATAACAACTTTTAAATATGGCAGAGAAAAATAAGCCTGGTGTAACAAAGAAAAGCGGCAACGTTACTGAAAATGGCATGGTAATACAAAACATTACTGTAAGGCCAGTTGTAAGGTCAACGAAAGATATTGGTGACTGGCGAAACTATCACCAGCAAGCCGAAGGCATCAACGGATCAAGGGTTGCGTTGTATGATCTTTACAGCGATGTTCAATTGGATGGATTCCTGAAACGTTTGATTGCAAAACGTATTCTTGGTGTTACAAAGAATAAGCTGAAATACATTGATGCCGAAGGCAAAGTGATTGATGCAGCAAAAGAACTTTTGAAAAGCCGTCAGTTTCGCAAACTGCGCCAACGGATATTGAATTATAAGGCATGGGGCATCAGCGTTATTGAATTAATGAATGAAGCTGGCAGCCTTAAAATATTTGATGTTCCTAAAAAACATATCATACCAAGTGAAGGAAAAATAGTGATGGAGCAATATGGTGTGGATGGCATTGAATACCGTAAACCTCCATACAACAGAACGGTAATTGAAGTTGGCGATTGGGATGATCTCGGTTTTCTGCTGGAGGCATGCGCTTATGCCATTTACAAACGTGGAGATATTGCGGATTGGGCAAACTATGCGCAAATATTCGGTATGCCATTCCGTGAGGCCAGGTATGATGGTTTTAACGATGTGGTAAGAATGCAACTGGAAATGGCCCTGGAGAAAGCAGCAAGTGCAGCATGGGCAGTTTTGCCAAAGGATGCCGAATTTAAACTGCATGAGGTTAGCAATGCATCCGGCAGCAATGAGTTGTATAACAGCCTGCGCACGGCCATGAATGAGGAAATGACCGTTCTTATCCTGGGAGCAACTGAAACCATGACCAGCAGCAAAAGCAGCGGTTATGCGCAAAGCCAGACACACCAGCAAACTGTTGATGAAGTTCTTGCCGATGATAAAGAAGATGAACTTTCTATTCTCAATGAGCAGGTTATACCTGTATTGGCAAACCTGGGCCTTATACCGCCCGGAGGTTCGTTTGTTTATGATGAGCCGGTGAATATTGAAACAGCCACTAAAAAGGTTGATATAGCCCTGAAATTGAAGAAAGATGGGGTACCTGTTTCTGATGATTACATTTACCAGGTATCTGGCGTACCTAAGCCTGATAACTATGATGAATTGAAGGCAAAGGCAGAAGCTGATAAAGCTGCTCAAAATATTCCTCCTGCTGATCCTAAAAACCCTGGGCCAGGGAAACCAAAAAAAGACAAGTTGCCAAAGCCGGGTGAAAAGAAGCTGACAATTATTGAACAGTTCCGTACAATGCTGGCTGATTTTTTCGACCAGGCCCACTAAAACAAACATTGGATTTTAGTGGGCATACAGCCCTTACTGTAACCGAAGTTAAAGACCATTTAAACGGCCTTTATAAACTGGATTGCTGCCATGATCATGCAGATCATGAATTTAAACTGAGCGGAGGCATTGAAACAGCATTGGCTAAAATGGTGCAGCAAATATGGAAAGACAAAGGCATGCCGCCAACCATTAACAAAGCCGTGGCCAAAGCATTCTTTGAACAGCTGTGGAGTGGTGTAACCGAAGGATATGGCAAAACCGATGTGGCCATTGATTATGAAACACCGGATGGCAGAATGCTTGTTAATCTGCAAAACAATGTTTACCAGTTTTCGGCTGCAAAAAACTACCAGCAATTAAAGGCACTTACAGCCGCATTGGTGGGAGATGATGGAAAAGTAAGGAGTTACTCCCAATTTAAGAAAGCGGCCTTTGGTATCAACGATACGCACGTAAACCAATGGTTAAAGGTTGAATACAATACTTCCATTGCCAGCGCACAAATGGCAAGCAAGTGGGTTGATATACAGGAGAACATTGCAACCCTGCCGATGCTTGAATACGATGCGGTGATGGATAATAACACCAGTGATCTATGCCGTGGCTTTGATGGAATACTTCGCCCGGTGAATGATGATTTCTGGAACCAGTTTTATCCACCAAACCATTTCGGTTGCCGCAGTAGTGTAAGGCAACGCACCGGTGGCAAACCAACCAATTTAAATAACCTGGCTATTCCTGAAGGCATACCAGAAATGTTTAAAGTGAATTTGGGCAAACAGGGTCTTGTATTCCCAAAAGGGCATCCTTACTTTATCGGTACGCCACAGGAAGTACTTGACAGTTTAATTGATGACAATGGATAACATGTTTCCATTAAAACGGGTTGAGGCGCATTTTAAACGGGTTGTGCAATATGTACCTGTAATGCTGGCCAATGATGCGCTTAACTTTTTTCTTGACAGCTTTAACAGGCAGGGATGGCTTGGTGATAGTTTTCAACCCTGGCAACGTAGGAAAGTAAATAAGGGCAGAAGCAAAGGCAGGGCTATACTTATTGATTCTGCCCGATTGAAAAGAGGAGAACGTATTGTAAGTATTACCAACGGTGTAATTATAATTGGTAACAGCACTCCTTATGCAAAAGCACACAACGATGGATTCAGAGGTATAGTGAATGTAAGTGCGCACAGCAGGAATAAATACAAGAAGGAGAAACTTGGCAGCGGCAAATTTACCAAAGCAGGTAAAGAGCGCATGAAAACAGTACAGCGAGTTGAAAAGGCCGGGCAGGTGGTTGCACATACAAGAAGGCTGAACATGCCACGCCGCCAGTTCATGGGATCAAGCCCGTACTTAACAAAATTATTACAACGCCGCCTTCAGGCAGAATTCATGAAGGGATTAAGATAAAAACTATTTTATGGCAGAAATTACAGCACCCCAGGCAATTTTATTTGATGCACTGGTTGAACGGTTAAAGTTGAAAGTTCCATCCCTGCGATATATTGAACAGGATTTGGGCCAGCTGGAGAACTATGAAATAAGGCCAGCAGTGGCATGGCCATGCTCACTGATTGATATTGATGAAATAAAGTTTAGTGAAGCCGGTAACCACTTAATTCAAATTGGCGAAGGCATCATAAGCATAAGAACCGGCATGGTAAAATATACCGACAGCAATAACCTGGTTACAGCTGAAATAAGGAAAAATGCTTTGCAGTATTATGAAGTGGATCAGGAGGTTTATATCGCTCTGCATGGCTGGGCTCCTCCGGGCTTCAGTAAATTGATTCGTGTGTACAACGGTAAGGAGGGAAGGGAAGATGATATCAGGGTAAGGATATCCCGGTTTAGTTATGTATATACAGATGATAGTGCAAAGAAAGCAACGACCAGTGTACCTCGGCCTGATCCGAAGCTTCATGGCTCTACCAAACCATAAAAGGATATTTGTTTTTGAAGTATTTAAGCACCGGTTTGGCATCACGCAGTTCTCTCAGCAATTTGCTGTTTTCCTGTACAGTATTGATGATGGTGCGCTGAGATAAGAACATTTCGTCCTGCTCCAGTGTTTCTAACGTGGCCGCATATTGCTTACCAACAATCTTTATGTAGTAGTAGTAACGATGAATAAGTAATTCAACCCTTTTGTTGTGCAATGCCTCACTTCTGCCTTTGCGTTCAGGGATGGCAATGTAGCTATCATTGCTGTTAGAGGTTTCAAATAAAGAGAGGAAAATAGATTGCTGGCCACGCATCGGATACAATAATCAGATATTTTTTTAACGTATCAAAAAAAAGATGGCTACAAAAAAGCCATGCAACGCTGCATGGCTTTGATATTTCATAAGTATTGTTGTTATTCAGGAACAAAAACAACTACGCTATCTGGTCTGCCTTCCGGTAATATTGTACTAAAATTTCCAGTACCACTGACACCCGGTGAAAAACTTTCACCATCAAATACTGCACCTCCTGTAGCTTCAGAAACTGTACCAGCATAATAAATCTTAGCCTGAAACATAGGATAGTCAATTTTTGATTTTGTGTTATTGGTTACTTCATACTCCAGTGTATACATACCTTTTCCGGGATGATAAGTTTCCTTAACAACTTTCATATCAACACCCGGAGGAAGGCCGGAAAAGTTGTGTTGAGTTTTTTTGTTAGAGCATGCATTAAATGCTGAGATAATAATTAATGCGATCATTGCTTTTTTCATTTTGATTTGTTTTAGAATTTTGATAAAAAACTTTTATAAACCTGCTCAAACTGGCTAACCAATTTAGGCAATTCGTTATAAGTGTATTGATTTAATTTCTTTTTAAGGTAGCTGTGTGAGAGCATCCAGTTATCAACCCGTTTGCCATCGGCCACTACTTTATTATCCCGGTTGGTTTTAGTCCAGCCCATTTCGTGGGCATAGTACAGTATTTTGCCGATCATCTTATTCCTGGAATGATCAACCGGTTTTAATGTTTCCAGGTGCAGGAGCATATCCCTGGCTTCGTTGCTGTACAAATCTTTGCTGCTGGTACAGCGGCCATCACTGAAACCTGCTACCATTACAGCCTTAGCTTCTTTGGAGATATGCAGCTGGTTGCAGGTAACTGCTATGGCAGTGAGTTGGCCTTTGTTAAGCAGATTATTCATATTCGTTATCGCTTGTATAAGCAGTTAAAAAGATAGCACCGGCAATAGGCCAGCCCCAACCTCCTTTATTAGTAATAACAAGTAGCGCTGCAAATGCTACTAAACAGATTGATACGATGTTGAAGACCACAATAAATTTCATATTGATTTTATTTGTATTCGTTTTCCCAATATTGTTTACGTAAGTAGGTTTCAGGGTCGGCTTTGGTTCGCCAGGTTTCTTTTTTCAAATATTTGGTATAATCATCAATGCCCATATAAGCCATTACCTGCTGGCTTTTATTCAGTTTAGCAAACAGCTGAATGCAGCGAACCTTGTTTATTTTCTTATTGTACTTTTTCCAGAACATATCAAAGCTCACTTCAAAATCTGATTCTATGATAGTAGCTTTGCTGCCGGTGATCATATCCGGTATTTGATCAACGTGTACACACACACGATCTTTAAAGCCTTTAACCATTGAGGGCTGCATATCGGTATCGGTAAGGTCTATGCGGCATAGTGTGCCATCGTTGTTAAAAACGATTTCGGCCTGTCCGGTGTAGTTTGGTGATGTGATGAGGAATCTGCGCATTATAAAAACAATGGGGTTTGTACTAATTCATGTTTCAGTAAATCAATATTCTCAAAAGTTTTTTTACTATTATGTAAATATTCCCTTGCACAGCTATGCATGTGTAATGCAGTTTTGTATTCATTAATTGCATTTTCAAGTCTATCGAGAGAAGCGGCTAAGTCACGATATCTAATAAGCAGTTCATTTTCTGTCATTCTGTATGCTTCTTGAAACCACAGGCGTTGGTGATATTTACCAATAACTGCCCATTGGCCTTCTAACTGATCATACTCACGTTGCGCTTCCCTGATGAGGAAATAGTATCCTTCTTGCTGTTGCTTTGTCAATATGTATTTACCTGGCCTTTCCATTAAAACATTTTTAATTGTCCTTTTTTATCCTTTCCTGCGTAATCTACTTTTTCTTTAAACCGTGAATAATGAATACCTGTTGGGCTTTTTTTTAGTAGAATGAATGGCCAATCAAATCCAATCACTTCATCTATTATTTCTATTTCTTCCCATCCATTTTCTGTATATCTGTCTCCGGTTCGATTCCAAATTATCTTATCTCCAGGCACTAAGCCTTGATGAAAGTTTTCAGGTGTATGTGTTTCAGTCCACATTGACAACTTCTTTACTTCTTAAAAAAACTAATACTGTATTCTTTTTAACAGGCTCCGGGTATTTCAGCTTGCCATTTGTTGCCCAGAATCTATATGTTTGAAAATGCGTTTGCTTGGTTTCATGTTCCACAACCTCCCACACTTCTTTCTTTTTATCATTGGCTTTGTAAAAGCGATCGCCAACCTGCAGTTTATCAATTGTTGTAAGTGTATTACGCTCCATCTTCTTTATTTTGTAGTTGACTAATTATATATATATATAGGAATGCATTGTCTTTTCAGATTCACTTGAAAATTGTACAAATTCATTTTCGGTGCATGGCATATCCGTTTCAATTGTTTCTTCAACTATCAACTTGTTTTTGCCAATAGAAACAGTGCGCACTGAATTTCGCATTGTGTACTGTACAAAATAATCATCGTGGTAAATGGCAGTGAAGCGGCCAGCGTTTTTATAAAAGATGGGTTGATCCATTAGTTTAATTTTAATAGTAAATTCTTTCAACTTTTATACCTAACACACAATAACCGGGTTTGATACCAAATTGTCCTCCATCTAACTTGTATGTTATTAGTGCAAGTATTTTATCTTTTGTATATTCGGATAAAAGCATGTTCCAGCCATTTAGAATAACATGATCACCAAGTGAAAAATTCCGATCTTCTTTTCTGACTTCAAATGTCTTTTTGCCTGTTGCTATATCCGGCATAAATTCATCCCATGTTTTGAGTTCGTGTATCATTATTTTGTTTTTAATTAATAACTTCCTATTTCATCACTTCCCTCACTTCCCCTGATATTCCACAACCATTTGAACAAAATATCTTCAGCAATTTTGCCATACCAGCATGTTAAGAATACCACATAGGCAAGCAACCAAAATATAACATTGGGATACTCTGAATTTTTCAAAACACCAAACCAGAATAATGGTACAAGTCCAAGCCCAAATATGATGTCGCAAATTCTTATTGTTCTTTTGGCGATTAACTTTTCACGTTTAATCCGCTTTTCTTTTTCAATGTCTTTCAACGATGCCATTTTCTAATTATTTTTTTTGTTGATGCCGTATTTTGAATAGTAATTGGCTTTAGGTTCTGGCAAACCAACTTTTTTAAATGCCCAAATCTTAAATGGTGACGGCAGTTTACGAATTCCATACACTTGGTGGATGAATATATCTGTGGTGGGATTGTGGCCACGTATCTTTTGCTTATTCGTAAAGGCAATACGTATATACTTTTTACCATCGGAACCGGTAAATGAAGTAACAAATTCTGCTGGTGCAAATACAGTGGAGTAAATGATTCTTTTGCTTTTAAAGAACTTCTTTATCTTTTGGAGTAACTTTTTCAATGAATGTTAATTTTATGGTTTTAAAATCTGTGTTTTCATCAACGCCGATGGATGCTAAATCTTGGTCGAATAACTTTTCCCGGTACAAACGGCGGTTTACATTGTACGACCGGTGTTCGTGATATTCTTTCTGCTCTTTTCGCATCAACACGGCATCTTCCAAAAACTCTATGAAGGCTATCTCTAACCGTTCGTATGGTGTTTTATCGCTCATATAACTGCGGTTTTTAAAACGTTAACTGAATGTTTTGCACTGATGTAAATGGGGCGAAGCTTGCCGGGTATTACGCATTTGGCTGCTTGTATTGTTACACCATTTTTTTTGTAGGTAAACTCCAGGAACATATAGATCACTGAGCGGTTGCCATTAAAATAGAATTCCTGCCCTAATTTCAAATCCCGGATTTTTACCATTTTTAATCAGTTTAAATGCTGTTTATTTTTTCTTTAAAGCCTTAGCAAACTTCTTATCCCAATAACCTTTTGCACCTTCATGCCAGATAACATGGTTTTTCTTGCTGCCATACCGGCTTCGTATAAATGCTATGAAACCTTCTACACGAACCTTTATATTGGCATAAAACCTAACCGACCGGGCTACCTGACCCTGGGGAAGCTTACCTTCTGCCCAGGATATGAAAACAAATATTTTCTTTTTGTTCCCCTGCACGTATTTGCGCTTTAAAATCTTGATTTGCTCATAGGTTAACCCACTGGCCTGTATGCTGTCAAATACCCAAATTTTGGCACTTCTTTGCTGGTACATGTAGTAATCAAGCTGCTCAAATGTGAAGTCTTCGTACAGGGTAAGGCATGGACCATGTTTCTCAAAAAGGCGCTTATCTTCAATGAGTGTCTTTTTCATGGTTTTGCCATGACCTTCCTCGTAACTGATGTAATTACATTTACAATGAAACGCATCAATCAATTTATCAATGAAGTCAGCCACTGCATTGGTTTTGCCGTTGCTGCTGTCACCAAAGAAGATTATGTCGAAGGCTTCATCAATTTCACCGTAGCAGTCTTTAAATTCCTGGTCAAGCCCGGCTATGTCAGCATATTCCTTTTGCGCCAGGTTAGCTATTGGAAGCCCTTTAGGCTTGACAGTAGGTTTGGCAGGTTTTTGCTGTTTTTTTCGTTGATTTTTAAAATCTGTCTTTTCTTCCATTTTCCCTGTAAGTCTTGTTAGTGTTGATTCTTAGCCGATTTAATAAATTGATGCCGTTGTAAACCCCCTATAAACTCAGTAAGTTTTTATGTTAAAATGCGGCCAAACTGATCAAAAAAGGTGATAGGAGTGTCCGGAGGTATAATGATAATCCGGTCACAAATCTTTGCCAGGTTAATTACAGTGGCGTTATGGATCAATGGAGTTTTACAAGTCCAGCATTCATTTTCTTTGATCTCCAGGGAGGAGAGTTCGTTGCCGCAATTTGGGCATTTGGTTAGTTCTGGCATAGTTGATTGGTTAAATGGATGAAAAGTTAAGGTTGATGTTCCTGTACTCCCCTGTGCTGCTTTTTTCCCAAATACGCATGTACAGTTTGGTTTTATCAATGCTCTGTGCCTGTTTCATCAAATCACAGGCTTTCTGGAAGCTTTTGTTTTTGATCTTACTTTCATACCGAAGTATCTGAAATACTTTGCCAGTATCTATCATGCCTTTAGAGTTGGCAAATGCCGATTTTACAAGGTCTGATATCAGTTCGTTGGCTTCGCTCATATTTGCACTGATGTAACTGTTAAGCAGAGTAAGTGCTTCTGTCATAAGTGCGCCATCCCATTTCACAATCTCATTCACATCGGCTTCTACCTTAATGCTGCGGTCAAAATTGAACCAGGTTAACGATCCCTTACCCGGCTTCAATGGCTTTTTGTTCTTTATCTCATATTCCTCCTGTACCAGTCTTTTTACTTCTAAAAACACTTCGCTCATGGATTCATGGAAGCTGCTGAGACTACTTTCAATAGATAAAGCCTGTCTGTGCATTTTAGCAGCCAGCAGTTCTTTTGCCCGGTCAGACTTTGGTACAAATTTGAATGGTACCTGGTCTCCGGCTGCGTTTGTCCAGATACTGTCTTTTACAGTGTGAATTTTTACATTGTTCATTGTGTATTTTTTTAATGATTGATTACTAATTATTGATAAAGGCGATGTACTTCGTTTGATATTTGATGCAGCCGGTTGCCAAGTGATGTAGTTGCATCTTGTAAATAATCGGTATATAATATCCTTAATGCGATAGCTTCCGAAATGGTCAATGACAGTGTATAGTCAGTTTGTTGATTCAGCATCTTCAGGTAAATTTTATTATTGATCTGATGCAGCACAGCAAACAATAGTTTATCATCATCCTCCGTTGGTTTCGATGTTATAAAAATGTAATCAATACATCTTTTTAAATCGGACATTACTTCATTGCGCAGCTTGCAGCTATACTTTATTTTGCTCACTGAATAAATGTTTTACTGGTTTATAATATTGATAGAATAATGGGTCTTTTGTAAATACAAATGCCTGTATTTCGTACGCAACATTTAAAATGCTCACACGGTCTTTGTAGCCTAAATATTCTGCAACCTCCTGTTGGCTATAATCTGTTTCCTTGTACAATAGCCATCCTAATATGTAGCGCATTACAACATGCTCCTGTTTGCGTGATAGCTTTTTTAATTCAGCTAACTCAATATTCCAAATCTCACAGCACAGATGCGCCAATGATGCAACCAGTTCATTGTCTTTTGAAATAATAGCAATACGAAGATTGTAACCAGTTGCATTGTGTAATTTGTCTTCGGCTTCTTTTATTATTTCAATTACACCTGGTATATGATCATAACGAAACATTGTCATAAGCTTTATTTTTATTGATTTCAGCCAATACAATTCTGTTTGGTTTAAGATCAATTACCAGAGCCTTTGGGTCGTGCAATTCACGATATAACCTCCTGCGCTCTTTCAGCGTTTCTAATGCAATGCCGGGCGATTGTATATAAGCCTTATCACATTCCCGGTATTGCTTTTTAAACCAGTTCCAGTATAGTTTACTGCGCTCCAGTTGCTTCTTGGCATGTTGATCGCAGGGCAGATACCATTGCAGGTATGCAAGGCCGTTCTTGTACATCACTTCGGCATATTCATCTTCACTGCATTTAACCAGGTTGCAAATAGATGCTATGATGTTATCTACATCAATGACTGCAACCGGCTTGTTTGTTACTGTGGTATTCATGGTATTAATATTTAGGCATGTTGTACATCAATCTGAAAAAATCATCCGTTAACTCAACGCCTCTTTCATCTGCTTCACGAATGGCTGGCTCCAGGTAATCGTGCAGCTCTCCGTAATTGCTGCAAATGGCGGTAAGCAGTTTTCGCAATCCTTTGTCTTCAATTTTAAGCTTCTCAAAAAATGGCAGGTAGTCATTGTACACCGGAATGATCTTTATACCTGCTTTAATGCGGCGGAAAAACTGCGGTGCGCCATTGCGGTTGCTGCGTGTCATTTTTTGCAGGGCATCGGTAAGCTGTGATGTGCCTATCATAACAATTGAAGCATACCCGGTAAGGTTATCATACAAACCTTTTAGCATTTGAATAACCGGAAGCTTCAAATTTTCGGCTTCATCAATTATGATCAAAGGCTTGTGGCCCATCATTTTTAATTCCTTTAATTTCTTGGCAATGGCAATCAGCGTATCCAATACATTGTGCCTAACCGGTACACTGAGCATAGAGGCCAACTCATTTAAGATATCCCGAACCTTGTGCATAGAGTTAACAGTAATCTTGTAGGTGTGCAGCGGATTGATCATGCAAAACTTTTCTACAGCATAGGTTTTACCCAGGCCGGTTTCATTTATCACTGTAATAACCCTGGCATCGTTCTTTGCAACGGTTAATTCGTGAATGATCATTTTAAACTCCTTCGTTTGAACCAATGACCAGTATTGTTTTCTAACTGCAAAGCCTATTGATTCGGCCAGCATGTAAAACCACTTGTCTGTAATTTCAACATCGGAGCCGTCAACATCAACAATGAAATTTTGGCGCAGCATGTTGCTGAGGTAACTCGGATTGATCTTAGCATGTTTGGCTAAGTCTCCTTGCGATAGCTTGTTGTCTTTTTGCCACAGTTGGGCATTTTCTACGATCTTGATTTTTAAATCGGTGTTCATCTTAATTGTTTTTTACGGTTTCCCTGATTTGGCTTTCTGTATTAAAAGCATAATGAGTACATGAATCATCAATCCTGGTTATTTCTGTAACTGATTTTTCTTTAAAGCCGAAGCAGGTACGCTCCTCAGTTATGGTGGCTTTGTTACCGATACGGACAATGTGTACTGATCCGTTTTGAGTTTTGATAGTGAATGTTTCCTTTGGCATTTTTTTTAGATTTAATCTGTATATTGGTTATAGTCAATTTTGCTGTGCAGGTAATTCATTTGTTCACGCTCCCATTCCGATTCAGACTGCTTCAATTGTTTGGCTTGCTTTTTATCTTCAATTTTAGTAACCTGTTTCAAGCCTTTGGCATCCTGTAAACGTTCTTTTTGCTGGCCCTTAAAAGTGAGCATGAGTTTTAATGCGGCTTCATCTTCATCTTTCAAATTGAGTGGAGTGCCCATGATCACATCATTAACCAGGGTATCATCTTCAATGTATTGTTGCAAGATTTCCTCTTTGCGGTCTTTATTAAAATCCCTGATACGTTGATGGTAATCCAATTGCTCCGGAGTGGTATTTTTAAAGCCCATTCCAATGGCCATTTTATTATGTACAAGGAATTTCTGTTTGCCGTCTGCTGTTATGGCCAGTGCCTGGCTAAGATCATCGGGGATGTACACTATTTTAAAATCGGTATTAAACTGTAAGGCCCGGAATGCAGGATCAAAGCTGTCGTAGTAAAGTTTCTGGCCTTCAATGGTTGCAATTAAACCGTGGCCGGTAATACTGTTGGTGTAATCGTGCGATTTACCGAAAACCATAATACATTCCTCCGGTGATAGTGTAACCTGATCGCTCTCCGGCATTTCATTCCATTTGGCGGTGTACTCTTCCAGTTTAGCCTGCCGCTCTTTAAACATGAAGTTGTTTATTTGCTGAATCACACCATCCTTATCAGGAAAACTGTGTTTTATTTTATTCAGCATTTCGGTGTTGGGCTGATTGGAATTTTTAGCGGTGATGTTGAATCCGCTCCAATTGAATTGTGTTTGGCAGTATTTTTTATTGAGGTCTTTAAAGTAAGGTTCAATGATCTTTGCCTTTGCATTACCAACTGCAGCAGGTGTATGCAGGTGTGCAATGGCGCCATAAAACGGAGTAAGGTTTTTCAATGCATAGCGGTCACTTTGTAACTGCCAGGGCCGGTAAGTGGCTCCAAATAAATCCTGCATGTGTATTACAGCATTGCGCAGGGCCATCTTTATCAATTCGCTGTTCTCACGTTCGCCAATAGCATAGCCAACCGGGTATTTATTTACTGCATCCAACACAACAACCATTACCAGGCGGTTGTCTGCTTTCTTACCATCCTGGTAAAGCAGTTCAACTGTCCAGCCATCCAATGTCCAAAAGTGTGTTGGATATTTTGGCCGTTCTCTTACAACCTGCATGGCAACGTTGCTATTAAACTTTCTTACACCTCTGCGCCCAGGATAAAGGCTCGTCATATTTTTAGCAATGATGTTTTGAATGGTTGATGATGATACCTGATGCCAACCATTCTTAGCAAATACAACGTTTGCATAACTGGCTATTTGAACAGCATCTAAATTCATGTGAAGCCTTGCAAGTTTTCGGATAACAGCTGTTTGTTGCAACTCCAGTTCCTCACTGTATCCATCGGCACCTTTACCAATTTTGTTGCGGTTCTTATTGCAGAACTTTTCGCTGATGATGCTTTCGTAACCAGCCTTTTTATATTCCTTCAATGCACTATCAGGGTTATAGATCAGGCGGCGGTGTGAGGAAGGCAATTCAATGCCATCGGCTTTTATTATAGAACAGATGATATCAATGAACTGATCAATCTTTAAATGCAACTCGTTTTTAATGAGGTTCTTTTTGTCGCTCAGTACCCGGTCAATAAGATTGAGCCATGAAGCTGCAAGGGTGTATTTTTTCTGATGCTCAGGTGACAATTCGTTGTTATTGCCAAACCGGTGATCTCTGTAAAACTGCTCGGCCTTAGCATCCAGCACCAGTAGTTTTTTTATTGGCTCCAGTGCAACGTATTCGGCAGGATCGCCAAATTGTTCAGTGAGTTTATCCTTGTGATTTTGACGCAAAGTGTCAAATTGCACAAGTGGCATTCTTTTATCTGCCGGATTTTTTATCATCTGCCAGAATGAGCCATTCCGAAGATTGGCATTCTTTACAGCCGATTCTTTCCAACCGGCTTTAATAAAGTCGGCAAACTCGACATAGATGATTGAATCAATAAGTTTCATGCTGGATTATTTAAATGGAACAAGTTCTTTTACCTGGTCAAGCAATGATTTGTACCCTGATTTGATTTCCTGGAATACCATTTCCACGGTTTCATTATTTCTTTCAGAATTGAGCACTTTTTGAACGGTGCTTGTAGAAACCCCGGTCAAAGCCGCCGTGTCTTTTATAAATGCAGCCCGCTTAACATCTCTTTTACCCTTGTTTTTTGTTGATTTTTCCATACTTTTATTTGTCCTTTGTAAGAAGACACAAAGATTCTAATTTTATTTGAATAATCTAATTTATTTGGATTTTTATTTATTAACACGCTGTGAATAAATCTAACTTTCTTGGAAAAAATTTAAGATACCTTAGAAAACTAAGGGGTTTAAATCAGGATGAAATGCAGACTGGTACTGGCATTACACGTGGTACATGGTCTAACTATGAGAAAGGAGATACCGAGCCTTCTTTAGATACAATTTTAACTATATGTCAGTTTTTTAATGTTAGTGTAGATGGAATTTTGCTTAAAAACTTAGAATTTGAAAATCAAAATGTAGACCTAATTAAAAATAACACTGATACAAAATCAGCGAAAAATGTAGACCGAAATGTAGACCGAAATGTAGACCCAAACCCCGATTTGCACATAACAATGGCTGCTGAGCCTGATTCTGAATATGTATCTAAAAGCTCTATCATACCTATTACAGATATCAGTGTAGCAGCGGGTTCTGGCGTTTTTAATAGTGAATTTATTGACCATGTAGACTCGTTGCGGTTACCAGGTGCACTGGTTAAGAAGGGTTTTACCTACTTATGCGTTAAAATAAAGGGGCTTTCAATGTCTCCAACGCTACAGGATGGCGGGTTTGTTATAATACGGCTACTGGATAGGGCAGAATGGGCTAAGATGCCCGATGAACGGCTATTTGTGGTATCTGACAATGATGGAAAAAGTTATTTAAAGAGGGTAAAAAACAGGTTTAAACAGGATTTTATAGTGCTTAAATCCGATAACCCGGATCAGGCCAGTTTTCCCAACTTCAACCTCACAACCGGTGAGATCAACTCAATATGGTACGTGGAGTGGTATTTGAGTGCTAAAATGCCTAATATCCACGACCAGTACTACTCTCGGCTCCAAAAACTGGAAGATATTGTTGATGAATTGGCACGTAAAGTCAAGTAAATTGAACCTGGATTGAAGCAAATTGAACCTTTTGTACATTTCGTTTTAAAAACACCATTTGCTTAAAATCGGCTGTAATGCCCACCTGTTGTGCATTTTTCGCACTTTTTTTGTGTTATAAGAATATCCCCTTTGGTTTTACCCCCCTTAAATGGTGCAACAACATTCTGCGATGGCAATAGTGTTGTATTAACTGCTTCTACCGGAAATTCATGGTTATGGAATAATGGCGCAACCACACAGTCAATCACAGTCAGCACTTCGGGAAATTATTCTGTTACAGTTACAGGT
>ERZ724509.123-NODE-123-length-37144-cov-12.648305_pt1 | contig 37144 bp, 57 predicted proteins | sample MGYA00376042_ERZ724509 | MGnify/ENA primary metagenome ERZ724509 (study PRJEB28724, sample SAMN07190887) | wastewater metagenome | isolation source: effluent of sewage treatment plant in Hong Hong | place: USA: Christiansburg, Virginia | collected 2016-03-01 ...
CAATCTTAAACAAGAAGGAAAAACCGATGGAAATTCTTAACGAAGGCACCAGCGACTCGGATATGCAATACCAGCGCCGCAAACTTACCAAAAAGCAGCAGGCAGAAAAGAACCGTGCCGCAGTAGTGCATGGGTATTTAATAGCCGAGCATGGCGAGCCGCTGAACCGGAAACAGCGCCGCCGCCACGAGGCGCGGGCGCGCGCCGCGCTCGCAAAACTTCCGCCCTTGTTGTAATTATGACACAGGAAAAAAGAGATATGGCGACCGTGCAGGGTTATGTAAGTGACAGCGAACTGGCTGCTGCATTCGCTGGAACCAATTTTGGCAACGCGGAACCCCGCGAGATAGTGGCAGAAACGCTACTAAAAATTGCTGGGGAATTCTCGCCGGGCCACACCGCGCTGGTTTGCTGTCAGGAATTAGGATTAGTGGGCAAAAATAAACACCACCCCTGCTTAACTAAAAAAGGTCGCCGCTACCTATATTATTCGCACACCCCATGCCATCAAACGCACCCCGCGCCGGGGATTGATATGGATTTAATGCGCGATGCTATTACTAAAATAACGAAAGCAGCGGCCAACCTCCTAACCGGCGACGGATTTTCCAGCACATATGCAGAGGACCATCCAAAAGCAATGCCGAAATGGTGCTTACGCCTATTAGATTCTGATGAAAAAAAACGGATATTACTGGCGCGCGATATTGCACAAGGACTAGAGTGGATTCGCGCCGCGCGCACTGCCCCACAATCAAAGGAAACAGCGCCGCCCACCCCACAAGAAATTTACGAATTTGCTTACCAGAAATATGGCGAGCATGTGGTCGCGCTGCGCATCCCCGGCAAGGGTGGGGTGCAGCTATTCGACACGGTAAAGCTATTCGCCAAAAATAGTACGCTGGTGGAATATGAGCGGGTTAAGGATGAGGCCGCCGAATTTGCTAAAAAATTCGTAGCACAATTTAACCGGGTAGCGCCATGAGGTTTGACCTTACAAAGCCCTGCGGCAACTGCCCATACCGGACCGACCGGCCATTCTATTTATGCCCGGAACGTACCGCCGAAATACTGGACGATATCACCGACGGGCAGCAAACTTTCGCCTGCCATAAAACGGTGGACTACGACGCGGAAGATGATGACGAAGAAAGCGCAGGGGATGGCAGGCATACCACAAAAACCCAGCACTGCGCCGGGGCGTTAATCCTGCTGGAAAAGCTGGAACGCCCCAACCAAATGATGCGGATAGCGGAACGGCTAGGGCTGTACGACCGCCGCAAACTTAAAATGGATGCGCCGGTATTCGATACCCCGGCGGCCATGATTGATGCCATGGAAAAACTTGAAGCAGGGGGCAGGGCATGAATGTTTACCGGGTGAATTATCAAGCGCAGGTGACATGGAAGTCGCGGGAGCGTTTTAGCCTTGATGTGGAAGCGGAAACCGAAGCGCAGGCGATGCGCCTTGCCGATTCGCGTTTCAATGACGAATTCGACCCAGATAACTGGAACGCGGAACTTGATGAAGTGGACGCGGACATGGCTGGCATCGAACTATTGCAGGAAGGGCCTTTGCCTACCCCGCGATGTGATAAAACTTTGGATATGTTTAGGATAGCAGCATGAAAAAAACACCGGAAAAACCAATACTGTTTAGCGCGCCAATGGTGCAAGCAATCCTGCGCGGCGCTAAGTCGCAAACCCGCCGTGTGGTGGCGGCATCGGACCACCCGGCGCTACACCACTGGACCTATAAAAATTCAGTGGATGGATTTATGGGAATCCCGCAGGCTGTTACGCCAGCGGTGGCGCAGCAGTATGTTACGACCTTCCCTCTTTGGCGGCGCTGCCCATACGGCGCACCGGGCCATAACCTTTGGGTGCGGGAAACATGGATGCCGGATTTTCCGCAAAACGCAGAATGGGCCGACGTGGAATTCTTTGGGTGCGGAATGCGGGATTTTTCGCTGGTACCAGATAAGTATAAAACCCCCTCGCATTGCCTTTACCGCGCAACGTGGACCGGCAGCGAATTAGTGGGGTGGAAACCATCGATACACATGCACCGCTGGGCCAGCCGCATCACCTTGCCGATTACAAAAATACGCATCGAACGCCTGCATGATATATCCGCAGCGGATGCCATAGCGGAAGGCATCGAGCCGGTTTCGCTGGGCGGCGAAATAGTGGGCTGGACAGATTACATGCACCAAGGCGACGGGGTGCTTTATTTTGGCAGCAGCAAGGGTGTAGGCCACCCAGTGGAACCTTCCGACTTTGCGCCGCAGCAGTCCTATTTTTCGCTATGGCGCGCCATCAATGGCGAGGAGTCGTTTAAGAAAAACCCGTGGGTGTGGGTCGTAGAATTTCAACCGCCGGAAGGAAAAACCAATGAATAAGCAGCCACCAGAAATTGCGGAAGTGCTGGCCGCGTGGGCAGAATTTAAGGCCGAAAAACTACACCCTGTGCTTGAACAACACATGGCCAAACCCGAAGCCTTCCGCGATTTGGAAGGCTGCATGTGGGTGCTTTATTATAACGGTTTTTGCAAAGGCCGGGACGGTGCGCCAATTACCGCTATCGATGAAGATTCTGCGGTGCGCCTTGCTGAAAAAACACGGGCAGATTACATCGCAAATAAACGCGCCATGGGCCTGCAAGGCTATGACTATTTAGACGCGATGCGCATGGCGCTGCGCGCTGTGTTTGGCTTCCGCGAAATAGTGGATTATCAGGGCGGTGACAACTACCACCCGCTGGTTAAGGTAAACCATGCCGCCAGCATAGCGTCCGCCATAAAAGCACTTAACCCAGGTTCCCCGGATGTGTTAAAAGAAACCGTAATTGACCTGCTGGAATCACCCACAACCGTCCCGCCGGGCATGATGGAAGGAAACCCATATGACTAGGTGGGTTGTGATTGATGCAGTAGAACAAAAAATGAAATGCCTACGCTGCGGCTGCACCCGCCCCACGAGCATTTTAACCGGGAAAATTTTAAGCGATGCTGTTGCAATTATGAATGGGTTTGTAGCGGAGCATAAGAACTGCGAAAACCGCACCGCACTGTAAACGCTTGCCCGCACTGCACGTTTTTGGTTATGATGGCGCATTGATGTAGCGCCGGGGGACCATGCCAGACGAAATAGACCAAGTGCAGGAAAACCTGCAAATAGAGAATGACGCCGCCATCGCCGCCGCGCGGCGCAATGCCAATTTAGCGGAAGGCACCGCCGGGATATGCGTGGAATGCGACAAACCAAGCCCCCGGCTGGTCCGCAAACATTGCGCCCGGTGCCGCGACGAACTGGAACTGCCATAACAGTTGCGCGCGGCCACAGATCGGCGTATAAAAATAGCATCCGGGGGGATTTATGGACGCGGCGCGGGTGCAGGAAGTAGTGGCAGCAATCACCACTTGCGAAAAGAACCGCGACGACGCGCTGGCCGCATATGTTACCCCCTACGAAATGATTAGGCAGGAATTGCTGGCCGATTTGGGCAGGGAAATTTCCGGCTTCGCCATTGGTGATGTGATAACCTCAAAGCGCCACCCGCGCCGGGTTAAAATCACCCACCTATCGGCGGTATTTATATCGGGGGCCACCTACTACTGGACCGCGCACGGAATTGGGCCACATGGCAGCGAATATGTTTTTGGGTTCCCGTTTGATAACTGGCACCTTGCGGACGCGCTACCGGCCCTATAGTTTACTTGTCATGCGTTCCTTAGCGGGAATGTAAACTTGATGCCCGGCTGGTAACAGTCGGGCTTTTTTATGATATTTTTACATTATCCACGGTTCCAATATGTTGCAAATTTAGCCCATTGCTGAACGCAAAATTTTCAGGCATCTTTGTTTTATCCGAATTCGCCTAGTGCGAGGGGGGACGGGGGTGGTGGCACCAGTTGCAACTGGGTAGGTTCCCAAGACCTACAGCCATCACCCGTTTTTTATTCTTGGGGGAACGCGCCGCTGGCGCACTTGGGGGTTCAATATGGCGTCATCCGACAGCCTTTGTTTTCAAATTTCTACCTGTGCAAAACCTGTGAATAGTTTGGGGGCAATTATGTGCGCCGAAAATATACCCACATCCATGCACAAATTAATCCACAAGAAAAAACACAGCACCACGGCGGCAAAAAAGCCAAAGAATTCCAGCGCTTTGCCCCCCGATGCAACAGGTGTGACATCACACCCTAATCCCCACTATTCACAGGCCCTACTACCACTACCCTTTATATATAATTTATTACTTGAAGATGTAGGGACGGTGAAAACTGGGGATGAATCCAGCGGGGCAGTGTTTTCGGCCTGCATGGCATATCGGTACATCCTAACCCGGAACTTGCAGCCGGAATTCGGCGCGGCGCTGTTCCCGGTTTGTTTCTTGATGCTGAACCCCAGCACAGCGGACGCGGAAAAACTCGACCCCACAATTCGGCGGTGCGTGAAATTCGCGGAGCGGTGGGGCGGTGACAGGCTGGCAATCGTCAATATTTTTTCATACCGGGCAACCGACCCGGCGGCCATGAAACGCCAGCAGGACCCGGTCGGCGCACGCAACCGCGAATGGGTGGAACACGCGGTGCGCACCACGCTGGACCAGAATGGCATCGTGGTGGCGGCATGGGGCGGCCATGGCGATCACCGGGGGCAGGACAAAGAGGCCCGGAAGTGGCTGGCAGAAATGGGCGCAAAAGTGCATTGCCTCGGCCTTACCGAAAAGACAGGACAGCCGCGCCACCCCTTGTTTGTGCCGCGCCTTACCTCACCAGTTCCATTTAACCTTTAGAGAAAGAAAAGCCGATGAAAATTACAACACTTTCCGCAGCAGCGATGGCCGCAGCAGCGATGGCCGCTGCGGGCCTACTCAGCAAAGAGGTGGTGGCGTTTGCCGAACAGCATAAGCTGGAAACCGTGCCGGGCGAACTGCTGCGCAACCGCCGGATGCGTATCCGTCACCGCAAGCCCCACGACCCGGAAGCAATGGCGGCAGCGGATGCCAAGCGCGCCCGCAAAGCAGCCCGAAACATTGCGCTTGCCGAAAAGGGCGCTTTATCCGTAATTAGCAATGGGGGTGGCCATGAATCAGGCGAATAAAGACAAGCCGAAATTGACCTTGCCCACCCGTCCGGCGGACCTCGACCGGCGCGGCATACCAGCGAAACCGGCGGACCTCGACCGCCAGAAACAGGAAAGTGAAGCCGATGGACCGTCAAAGCAGAATTGAAGAAATGGTGAAAACCGCGATGGACAAATTCACCAGCGGCCCGCTGTACCGCGAAGCAGTCCAGCATCAATGGGAAGCGCCGCTATTCGATTACGCCACAGCGGTGGCCTATTACCAAGCCAGCGCCATCACCCGGACGCATCCGAATGACGCCCTGCATGGGTTCAATGTTGACGCCGTGCTGGGTGCTGGCGCAAACGACCGGCTGGGGAATTATGACCGGGCGGCACAGTACGAATTGACGCAATGGGAACGCCAGCAGCGGGCAGAATGCGCCCATGGTTCCATCGTGGTGCGTGTAAGTCAGGACCAAATCACCCGGCTAAAAGCCATCGCCGCTGCTATCCATGCGGCGCTGGTCGCCCATGGTACGGATTCGCCTGCGCCATGATGCGAGTAGAAACCATAGGAAACGCAACGCTGTATCTTTGCAACAATGATGTATTGCAGCAACAGGGGTTTGGATTTGGTGGCGGCGCTATAGTCACCGATCCGCCCTACGGCGTCGACGTGCTGGTGAATTTTGCCAAGGGTAAACGGGGTAAAGCGCAGGTGGACGGGCGGAAATTCGAGCCTGTCATCGGCAACGATAAACCATTCGACCCGTCCCCGTGGCTGGATTACCCGGAAGTGTTACTATGGGGCGCAAACCACTACGCCGGGAGCCTGCCTGCTGCGCCGGGCCGATGGCTGGTATGGGATAAACGTGGCCCACACATCCCGCCCCGGAACCAAGCCGATTGCGAAATTGCGTGGATAAAGAAATATGGCGCGGCGCGGGTTTACCGCCATGTGTGGGACGGTATGGTGCGGGATAGCGAGCGCGGCGAACAGCGCCAGCATCCTACCCAGAAACCCGTGGCGCTTATGGAATGGTGCCTGCAATTCATCAAAGCGGACCACATCATAGACCCATACATGGGCAGCGGCACCACAGGTGTGGCCGCAATGTTACAGGGTCGGAAGTTTACCGGGGTGGAAATATCCCCGACCTATTTTGATGTGGCTTGCAAACGCATTGAAGATGCCCAGCGCCAAAGTGATTTTTTCAAATGAGGCGGCGGACCATGCGCTACTGGCCGCGCACCGAACCAGTACCAAAAGGGTGGGTGCAGGTGTGTGATTTAAGCCGCAGCCATCATGGCCGCTATTCCGTTTTGATCGAGAAAAAACCACCGTTTTTTACACGGTGGCTTTCCGCACTGCCCGGCGGCCTTATCGGGCGCTTGCAACGGTGACTCGTGAATAAACCAAGTATAACATAAGCGCCCCAGCAATCAATAAACACGCAAAGAAAAACCCCCGGCGCATCATTGCTGCCGGGGGGTTTCTGGTGGCCGATATACTATGCGGTGATGTGCTTAACGCCCCACATCACTGCTTCCTCGACCTTGGTGATAGCCAGCGAGATTTCCCGGCTTTGGCCGATGCCTTTTAACAATTCATGGAATTGCAGGCCCACATCTTAACAATTCATGGAATTGCAGGCCCACATCTTTGATGGCCTGCATACGTTCCTTTTCGGCATCGGACAGGACGCGGTACTGGTGGCGCATCACGTTATTAACCACGCGGTCGTCGCTGGTGCTGTCCACTTTTTGGGCTGCTGAATTACTCATAACACATTCCTTTTGATTCGCCGGGCAGGATTGCCATGGCGGGGCAAATCCTAGCACCGGCAGTGCCATCGTCAAGCGTTCTGCGGGTGGGTGTGGTTATCGCTTTGGCGGATAAGGCGAAAGTAGCTAAACGCGGATAAGATTACATAACATTATTTAACAATGCTGATTGTGGCCGCTTTACAAACGGATGGTGCTTTGCTACAACAGTACCAGATAACAGACATAGGCCAAAAAGTTGCAGAATGGCCTTAAAGCGCAGAAACAAGCCAATAACCGGGGGGATATGGCGACGTTTGAGAAAATCCACGATGCCAGCGGCGAACTGCGCCACCGTGCGCGGGTCCGCATGGCAGGATTCGCGCCAAAATCCGCAACCTTTTCCACCCGGCGAGAGGCGCAGGAGTGGGCAGCCGCTACCGAAACAATGCAGCGCCGCGCCCGGTACGGCCTGCAATCCCTCGCGGAACAGATGCCCATGGCGCAGGCCATTGCGCGCTATATCAAAACGGTGCTACCGAAAAAATCACGCAAGGCGGCCTATGTGGCGCAGCAGCGCGCGCAGTTGCAATGGTGGGCGCGGGAGTTGAAGCCCTACACCGTGGCGCAGACCACCAGCGCGGTTATTGTGGAAAAACGGGATATGCTGGCGCTGGAATTCACCAATGCCACCACCAACCGCTACACGGCGGCGCTTTCGCATGTGTTTACCGTCATGGTGCGGGAATGGGAAATGCTACCCGCGTCACCATTCGCAAAGCTGAAAAAATTAAAGGAGGGGAAGGGCCGCAACCGCTTTCTATCCGATGACGAACGCAAGGCCCTGCTGGCCGCCTGCGCAGCCGACCAGACCCGCAAACCGCTGCTTACCATAGTGACGCTGGCAATATGCACTGGCGCGCGCAAGGGCGAACTGCTGGGCCTGAAATGGCGCGACGTGGATTTTAAGCGCGGCAGGCTGGTGGCGCATGACACGAAAAACGGCGACCAGCGCACCCTGTTCCTATCCGGGTATGCGCTGGAATTGCTGCTGGCGCTGTATGCCATAAAACACCCGCGCAGCGCGTATGTGTTTGCCCGCCGCTGCGGGCGCAAGCCCATAGAGATTGATCGGGAATTTACGCGCGCGCTGGACCGCGCCGGTATTGAAGATTTCCACTTTCACGACCTCCGCCACACCGCCGCCAGCTATATGGCTATGAACGGCAAGGCGGCAACGGATATTAAGGCGGCGCTGGGCCATAGAAGCGTGGCCATGGTGGACCGTTACGCCCACCTTGCCGACACGCATATGGCGGACGTGATGCAGGACTGGACCAGCAAGGTATTCCCGCCCGGCGAGGTGCGCGCATGACATGGAAAATTTACACATGGGACTATTCAGCGGATGCCGAAGCAAAACAGCGGATGCTGGATAAAATGGCCAACATAGAAAAATTCGTGGTGCTGGTGAATGAACCGCGCGATGAAGTGATTTTTGTGGGTGATGCAGCCGACCAATCAAACACCGATCAGGCCATTGCAATCGCCGGAACGCTTAACAGAAAAGGATTATAACACCATGCCACTTTACATCGCCTATGCCTTAACAGCGCTAATTTGCGTGCTTTTATCCGTTTGCATGTATGCCGTTTGGAAGATAGGGCGCTAATGATTTACGCCAGCGCAACAGAGCATAAACGCACCCTAACGCCTGCGCCATCAAAGAGCCGCAGGCGGTGCCATTGTGGGTGCAAAACGCGCGCCACGCACATAGGGCAGGCAAATGGCTGCGCGCTTATGTCCGGGTGTGAATTGCATGTGCGCCGCTGGGTGCGTGATGGCGTCAAAATCTATCGCCGGACACTGAGCATCGGCTACTACGAGGGGAAAAATGGCAGGTGAAGCAAAGCGCGATTTCCGCCCAGAAGGGTCGGCCATCATGGAAAGCACCATGTTAAGCAACTGGGCCTATGCGGTGCAGCTTGCCACCATCGCAGCCCGGAACGGAAATAAAGCGTTTGTGGACTGCCGGGAAAAGCAACTGAGGGGCGGCCAGCAGCCCGTCATATTCCACACCATCACGGTAGAAGCCAATGGCATGTAGAACCACGAAGATGCCCAGCGGGGCCATAATGTGGATATGCGGCGTAGGCATGAAGGACATGCCGGTATGCAAACACTGCGGCCATTGCGCCGATAACCTTTGCGACTTCCCCGTAGGCGAGGGCAAAACGTGCGATGCGGCACTATGCAGCGAACACAGCCATGCGGTGGGTGTAGAACTTCACTACTGCCCGGCCCACATGCAGGTATGGGAGGCATACCGCACCACCGGCAACATTGAACCCACGCTGGATAACGCCATCGAGTCACGCGAAACGCTATACCGGAACAATCTGCTATTGATAGAAAGCGGGAAAAATGGCTGATTTCCTCAAAGTGGATGTGAAACACGGCCTAGACCAAATGCTGGACGGGCTGGAAGCGCTAGACCCGCGCAACATTCCGTTTGCCACTGCATTGGCGCTTACACGCACAGCCAAGGCGGTCGAGCAATACACGCGCGAGAAGATGGCCAGCCACATGGATCGGCCTACACCCTTCACCCTCAATTCCCTATTTACGCGCCCGGCCACTAAGCAGCGGCTGGAAGCGATTGTGATGTTCAAAGACTTTGCAGCCAAGGGCGCACCAGCAGGGAAGTACCTACAGCCTATCACTGAGGGCAGGACCCGTGGGGATAAATCCACCGAGCGCAAGCTAAAGAATGCGGGCGTGATACGCAAAGACCAGTACATCGTCCCTGCAAAGAATCTGGGGCTTAACGGCTATGGCAACGTACCAGCCGCACGCTATGTGCAAATCCTTTCATACCTCAAAGCATCAGGCGAATCGGGCTACCTCGCTAACCGCACAGCCAAGTCAATGGCGCGTAACGCAAAGCAAAAGCAGTTCTTTGTAGTGCAGGAGGATGACAAGCGCAGCGGCCTATCCCGCAGCTTACCTCCCGGCATCTATGAACGGCTGGCCGGTGGTGGCAAGGGCGGCAAGGCGGTGCGCATGATATTCGCGCTCGTGCGCCAGCCTAAGTACGCTGTCAAATTCCCGTTCTATCAGGAGGCGCAGGAGCAATCCGTTAAGCTGTTCCCCGAACAGATAAAGGACGCCATCGAGTTTGTAGCCAAGCAACCCCGTCGCAAGTGATTCGCATTACCCCGTCTTGTGCGCGCGCCCGCGCTTATACGCGCGTCCGCATGGCGGTGTGGTAGGAATGCAACACCACGACCCCCTAACCCATTGATATTCACGGGTCCTTCCGGGGGGTCCTGATACGGGGTAATTAGAACCTCGGCGTTTCACTAGCGACAGGGGCTAGGGGTTGTTGACGGGGTTGTTGACGGGGGGGCCGTCAACAAGCTACAATGGCGAACTGGGGGGACTGTGAAATGCCGGAGATTAGCGCATCGCAGTACGGTAAACTGCGGGGACTGAGTAAGCAGCGGGTTAGCCAAGCAATCAAAAATGCGAAGCTGGACAAGTGCATGAAGCGCAACGCGGACGGGACGCTATGGCGGGACCCGACCAGCGGTGGGTTTTTACTAACCCCAGAAATTGCCGACGTGGAATGGGAAAAAAATGTGGGCCTGCATCCGAATGCAGCCCTTGCCCGCGTGCAGGTGGATGACTCCCCAGCGGCGGACCCCGCCGCACCGACTCCCCGATCCGGCAAGTCATCGGTGAAGCGCTACGCGGAAGCGCCCACCGTCACGAAGAAACCGGCCACGCAATCAGGCGGCGAATATATGAACAGCCGCGCATCGCGGGAAACCTACATGGCAGAAATGGCGCGGCTGGATTACGAACAGCGCATCGGTGAATTGGTGCCTGCCATTGAAGTCACCGCCATGCTGGAAAAGCTGGTGACGGAAACAAAAACCAGAATACTGGCGGTGCCGGGAAAAGCGAAAAGTCAAATCCCCCACCTGAAAACCGACGACGTTCTGCTAATAGACCAACTGCTGCGCGAAACCTTGACGGAATTGGCCGATGCAAGATTTATTCAGTAGCGGCGCAGCCATCATATTCACGGCAATATCCGCTATTGAACTGGCTGCGCGTAACGCTTTTCGCCCACCACCCCGCCAAACCTTGACCCAGTGGGCGGATACCAACGCTTACCTATCCGCCGAATCCACCGCCGAACCCGGAAGGTGGCGCACCTTGCCCTACCAAAAAGGCATCATGGATGCTTTCACCTGCCCCCGAACCGAACAGGTTAGCGTGATGAAGTCCGCACGGGTCGGCTGGTCGAAAATCATTAACAATGTGGTGGGCTACCACATGCATAACGATGCCTGCCCTATCATGGTGGTGCAGCCGACCATCGAAGATGCGAAGGGCTACAGCAAGGAAGAAATTGCGCCCATGCTGCGGGACACACCCGCGCTGCGCGGGCTGGTGCAGGAGGCGCGCGCGAAGGATTCGGACAACTCGATATTGCACAAAAAATTTCCGGGGGGGGTATTGTCCGTCGTAGGCGCGAACAGCCCGCGCGGGTTCCGCCGCGTATCCCGCCGCATCGTTTTGTTTGATGAGGTGGACGGATACCCCAGCAGCGCAGGCGCGGAGGGGGACCAAATCAAGCTGGGGATTAAGCGGACCGAATACTACTGGAACCGAAAAATAGGCGCCGGGTCCACCCCCACCACCGCCGGGATTTCACGCATCGAGCGCCTGTTTTTGCAAAGCGATCAGCGCCGGTATTTTGTTCCCTGCCCGCACTGCGGCGAAAAACAGTTTTTGAAATGGGGCGGCAAAGAACACAAGTTTGGAATCAAGTGGCCGGACGGCGAACCAGAAAAAGCCTATTACGTTTGCGAGCATAACGGCTGCATTATTGAGCATACAGAAAAACGCTGGATGGTGGAACGCGGCGAATGGATAGCCACCAACCCGGCAGGCGCGGCAGGCCACGCCGGGTTCCATATCTGGGCGGCGTATAGCTACAGCCCCAACGCGACATGGGGCCACCTTGCAAAAGAATTTCTGGAATGTAAGAACGACCCGGAGCAATTAAAAACCTTTGTGAACACTACGCTGGGCGAAGTGTGGGAAGAAGAATATAGCGCAAAGATAGGCGCGGAAGGGCTGGCGGCGCGCGCGGAACCATATGATTTATTGACCGTGCCGGAAGGGGGGCTGGTCCTCACCGCTGCGGTGGATGTGCAGGACAACCGGCTGGAATTTTTGGTGAAGGCATGGGGCCGCGACGAAGAAAACTGGGTAATAAATTACGGCAAAATCTTTGGCGACCCGGCCCAACAGGATGTATGGGACCAGCTCGACAGCGTGCTATTGATGCAGTACCGCCACGCCACCGGCCCGGCGCTGCGCGTATTCGCGGCGATGATTGATACCGGCGGCCACTACACCCACGAAACCTACGCCTATGTCCGCAAGTGGCGCAAATCAAAGCGCCCCTTTGTGCTGGCAATCAAAGGCGCATCGCGCGCAGGCAAGGTGGCGCTGGGCAAGCCGACGTGGCAGGATGTAAACCACAAGGGGCAGACCATCAAAAAAGGCGTGGCGCTTTGGCCGCTGGGGGTGGATACCATCAAGTCCACCGTATATGGCCGCCTGAAATTATCGGAGCCTAGCGGCGCGGGCGTATATCACTGGCCTATCGGGTTGCCGCAGGAATACTTCGACCAGCTTACAGCGGAAAAGTGCATAACCAAATACCGCAATGGCTACCCGGTAAAAGTTTGGGTGAAGCGCAGCGGCGACAGAAACGAATCCTTTGATATGGAAGTTTACGCATATGCGGCGCTGCTTTTCCTTTACACGCGCTACGCTCGTGCGACATTCTGGCCACAGCTAGAAAAGGAACTTGCAAAAAAGCAAACCGCACCGCAAAATGCAGACCAGCCACCCACACCTGCACCGCCGGAAGTTGAAGCACAACCGGAGGCCAAAGGAACAGGGCGGCGGCGCACACCAAAACGCGGGCCTATGCGGCCCCGTAATGGGCGAACGGGGGGAAGAAGATGACGGGGAACACGCCGACGAAAGTCATTGCGGGCGATACTGCACAATGGGAAAAGAGCCTGCCCGACTACCCCGCCAGCGCCGGGTGGGTTTTGGTTTACACCCTGATAAACGCAGCCGCGAAAATTACAATCACCGCCGCCGCCGATGGCGATGATTACGTCGTGACGCAACCATCGGCCACCACGGCGGCATGGGCAAAAGGCAAATACAAATACCAAGCCCGCGTCACGCTTGCCGGAGTAAGCCACACCGTGGAAACCGGCGACATGGAAGTCGCGGCGAACTTTGCAACCGAAACCACGCTAGACGGGCGCAGCCACGCCCGCAAAGTTTTGGACGCGGTGGAAGCGGTGCTGGAAGGCCGCGCCACCAAAGACCAAGAGGAATACACCATCGGGGACAGGTCGCTGAAACGCACGCCCATAGAAAAACTTTATGAATTGCGCCAGCGCTACAAGGCCGAAGTATCACGAGAAGAAACCCGCAGCAGTGGCAAACCATCCCGCCGCCGCACCCTTATAAGGATGGCTTAGCATGTTTGAATTTTTGAAACGCAAACCGACCGCCACCAGCAGCCGCAAAAGCAACAGCATCACCCTGAACCGGGGGGATTATCAGGCGCTGAAACAGCGCGCTTTTGATGCCGCAAAACAAAGCCGCCTGCGCACAGAGTGGACCACAGAAAACCAAAGCATTGATTACGAAACCCGCACCGGACTTGCAACGCTTCGCGCCCGCAGCCGGGATGCGGAAGCCAATAACGGCACCGCAAAAAAATATTTTGATATGGCAGAAAAAAACGTGGCGGGGCCGTTTGGCTTTACCTTGTTTGTGCGCGCCATGCAGCAGGACGGCGTTACCGTGGATAAGGACGACAGCAAAGCCATCCGCGATGCGTTCTATGACTGGGCAAAGCCCGGCAACTGTGATGTTACTGGCAAGCTATCCTTTACCGCTATCCAGCAAATCATGACGCGCGCGCGCTTCCGCGACGGGGAATATCTGGTGCGGGTCCATCGCGGCGCAGCTTATGGAAAATACGGCCTGCAACTGCAACTGCTGGACACCGACCGGCTGGATATTGAATTGAACAAGGCCCTGCCCAACGGCAATGTAATTCGCATGGGCGTAGAAATGGACGGGAACCAAAAGCCTATCGCGTATTATATCCGCGTCCGGCACCCCGGCGATATGTCATATTATGGCGGGGGTGGCGGAAATGTTTATGAGCGCGTCCCGGCCAGCGATATCCATCACCACTTCAAAGCAAAGCGCCCAGAGCAAACACGGGGAGTGCCAGAGGCGCACGCCGCGCTAATCACCATGGAGCATGGCCACAAATTTAAGGAAGCGGCGCTGGTCGCGGCGGAAGAGGGCGCGAAGCAAGGCGGGTTTTGGACCAGCGAAGATGGGACAGCGGAAGGGCTGGCCGATGATGAAGATGAACAAGGCACCCTTTACACCGACGTGGAAACCGGCCAGATCGGCGTAGCGCCGCCGGGCTATGAATTTTCGCAATACGAATCGAAATACCCGTCGGATATGTACGGCGCTTTCGTTAAGGAAAATAAACGCGACATAGCGTCCAGCCTCGACGTGGCATACCATGTGCTGGGCAATGATTTGGAAGGCGTTAATTTTTCATCCATCCGCGCCGGAACACTGGATGAACGCGACGGGTGGATGACGCACCAAGAGTGGTTCAAAGAAGCGTTTTTAGACCCGCTTTATACGGACTGGATAACTATGTCGCTGCTTATGTGCGCGATCAAAGACCGCGCCGGAAAAGCGCTGCCCAGCTTCCGCATCGGAAAATATAAGGATGCAGCGGTATGGATGGGTCGCCGCTGGCCGTGGGTGGACCCGTTCAAAGATATGCAAACCGCTGTACTGGGCGTTAACAACCGCCTTAAAACACGCACGCAGGTGATGAACGAAAACGGCAACGACTTCGACGACAGCATTGAAGAAATGCGGGCGGAGGATGAAAAGATGAAAGCCGCCGGGGTGGTGGTGGCGCAGCCCGCGCCAAAGAATGCCGCGCCACCACAGCAGGCCGATGACGAATAAAAATACCATGTTGCATTTATGAAACGCCATTAGTATAGTGGCAACAATCCGGGGGGATAACGTGAGCAAGAAATTTTCAAAAGAAGCATTAAAGGCAAACCGCAGCTTTGCGCTTGATCGCAGCGCAATAGACGAAGAAGCGCGGACCGTTGCCATAGCATTTTCCAGCGGCGAAGAAGTCGAACGCGGCTGGGGCATAGAAATTTTAGAACACACGCCCACCGCAGTTAACCTTGGCCGGTTACGCGATGGCGGTGCATTGCTTGTAAACCATGATTTTAACCAGCAGGTCGGGGTCGTGGAACAGGCAGCAGTGGGGGTAGATGGTGTAGGCCGGGCGGTGGTACGCTTTGGTCGCAGTCCGCAAGCCGACCAAATTTTCCAAGATGTAAAAGACGGAATCCGCACTAAAATTAGTGTGGGCTACATGATTGACGACTATCGGACGGAAGAACGCGACGGGGTTTTCTATTTAACCGCGACCCGCTGGACGCCTTACGAAATTAGCATCGTTGCTGTTCCAGCCGACCCAACCGTGGGCGTCGGGCGCAGCATTGAAACCATCACCGAATCCATAAACACTAGGGGGACTAAAACCATGGACAAAGACAAAGAAGCCGCAGCAGCCGCTGCAACTGTAGAAGCAACGGTGCGTAACGCCACTGCCGAAGCGGAAACCCGTATGGCAACCCGCGTTAACGCGGTGCTGGAACTGGGCGAGCAATTCGCAGAAAAAGGTGGCCGCGAACTGGCTGCTAAAATGGTGCGCGAAGGCAAAGGCCCGGACGCATTTAACGCGGAAATGCTGGCGCGCCTGCACACCCACAAGCCTGCCCCAACTGCCGACCTCGGCCTGAGTGAAAAGGAAGTGCGCCAATATAGCGTACTCCGCGCACTTAACGCCATGGCAAACCCGCAGGACCCGGAGGCGCAAAAACACGCGGCCTACGAGCGCGAACTTTCGCACGCGGTATGCCAAAAAGAAAAACGCCAAGCGCAGGGCATTATTATTCCGGTGGATGTGATGCGCGCGCCAATCGGTGCCGGAATGAACGGTGACGAAGCAGCCCGCTTTGCTACCCGCCTTGGCACCCGCGACCTGAACGTAGGCACCGGCTCGGCTGGTGGCTACACGGTGGCGACCATTCTGCAATCCAGCATGATTGACTTGCTGCGCAACCGCCTTGTAACGGAAGCAGCAGGCGCAACCGTGATGGCTGGCCTGCAAGGCGATATCGCTATGCCCCGCCAAACCGCAGCGGCTACGGCCTACTGGGTGGGTGAAGGCAGCGACGCAACCGAATCGCAGCAAACCATTGACCAAGTAACGCTTTCGCCAAAAACGATTGCGGCGCTTACGGAATACACCCGCAAGCTGCTTATTCAGGGGTCCATCGATGTGGAAGCATGGGTGCGCGCTGACTTAACCAAAATCCTTGCGCTGGGTGTTGACCTTGCCGCCCTGTACGGGTCCGGCAGCAGCAACCAACCGACCGGCCTGAAATTTACGACCGGCGTTAACACTAAGGACTTTGCCGCCGATGCCCCAACATGGGCAGAGATTGTGGCACTGGAAACCGAAGTGGCAGCGGACAATGCGGACCTTGGCAACCTCGCCTACCTCGTGAATGCGACGGGCCGTGGTGCGCTGAAAACCACCGCAAAGGCATCGAACACGGCGGCATTCATTTGGGAAAATAACGAAGTAAACGGCTATAATGCCCTTGCTTCTAACCAAGTGGCAGCTAACGATTTCTGGTTTGGTAACTGGGGCGACCTGATTGTGGGCATGTGGTCCGGCATTGATTTGCTGGCCGACCCATTCACCAAATCGGCAAGCGGCGGCGTGCGTATCACCGCATTCCAAGATGTGGACATCGCAGCCCGCCATGGCGAATCGTTCTGCCGTGGTAACAACACCTTGTAGTTGACAGCCTCGCCGTAGGGTGGCCTTATCCAGCCACCCTACGGCTTGTCAAACGTAGGGACCTGAAACACTGAAACATAACAAGGAAGGTTTTTTATGAGCCACAGCACACAACAGCGCAAAATGGTGCGCATCGAGATTACCAAACAAACCACCGCCAATGGCGAAGCAGCCCGCGTAGGCGATGTAATTGACGTGCCGGACACCGACGCGCGTTACTTGATCGGCAGCAACCGCGCGAAGGATGCCAAAGGCGAAAAGCTGTACCAAGGCGGCAAGCCGAAGCCAGCGAAAGCAGGCAAAGACGAGAAAAAAGAAACCGCGCCAGCAGCGTAGTTTTTCCACCGTTCCGGTTCTGCCGGGGCAAATCGAAACACCGTAACATAGGGGAAAAGCATGTACGGAAATAACTTTGGTGACGCGGGCGACCTTGCAGCCCTACATAACGCAGTAGTTAACGCAGACGCGCAAAGCACCGGGGTGGATATTTCCGCCTATGACGGGCAGGTGATGTTTGTGCTTAACACGCTGAACACAGCAGGCACAAACCCAACGCTTGCGGCAAAACTGCAACACAGTGATGTTATCGGGTCGGGCTACACGGATGTAACTGGTGGTGGTTTCACCGCCGCCGCCGCTGTTGCCACCGCCCAAAAAATCGCGCTTAATTCGGATAACCTTAAAAAGTATGTCCGGGTCGATTTTGATATTGGCGGCACAGACACGCCAGCTTATAGCGTATCGGCAAATATCATTGGCCCTAAAAAGGTGAATGACTAATGGAAACCGCCGCAGATTTAGCGGCGTTCCTTGACGACTTCGGGGTGCCGGTGGTTTGGGGGGGAATCCAAACCACCGGCATTTACGATGCGCCGGGCGCTTTGCAGATAAACGCGCAGTTGGTCGATACCGACCACGCCCTGCGCTTCCGCACCGCGTCCCTGCCCGGCCTAGATACGGGCGAAGAAATTACCGTGAACGCAATAGATTATGTGGTGCGTTATGTCCTGCCGGTAGGCGATGGCAGCTTTTCAGTGGCAACAATGCAACAGGCCGAAGCATGACGGACACAGTACAGCAGAAAATTATCGATGGCGTGGTAGAAGCGCTGCAAGGAATCACGGGCTTAACCGGCGGGGTTAGCCATTCGCGGCAGGAGCCTTTCAGCAAGCAAGAAACGCCCGCCATTAACGTGTATGCGCTGAACGATTCGCCGCAGCAGCAAACGCTGGATTACCTACTATGGCAGTTGCTGCTGCGCGTCGTGATCGTGGTGCGTGGCCGGGAGCCGGACACAATCGCCAATCAGTTCCGGCAGGAAGTGCATAGCCGGATAGTTGCGTTAATGGCCCACGATGCGTTTGACACGCCGGGGCTGGTGCAGTATGTTTTCCCTAGCAATGTGCAATTTGACATGGCTGGCGGTGGGGACGGTGATATGGGCGCGGTTTCTTGCGACTTCATTTTCCAGTATAGAACTGCTTATGACGACCTAACGGTGGTGGGGTGACATGAACGACGCAGACGAATTCGCCGGACAGGGCGGCAGCTATTTAGTGGCAAAAGATGGAACGAAAACGCTGGTGCATCGCACAGCCGATGCTATTGAATCAGCGCCTGAACACGCCGCAGAACCTGCGCCGGAAAAGCCTGCACAGAAAAAAGCTAAAAACTAGGGGGGATTATGGTTAAGTCAACAATGAAACGCGCGGTGCTGGCGAAGATAGAAGGCACTTACGGAACAGACCCAACCCCCACTGGGGTGGCAAACGCGATGCGGGTTAATAACCTGAGCGTTACACCAATGAACAGCGACAATTTAACCCGCGATTACGCCGGGCCATATTTCCGCAACTTTGAAAACATTGTGGCGAATAGTCACGTTAAGGCAGAATTTGAAATTGAATTGCAGGGCAGCGGTGCAGCAGGCACCGCCCCGGCATACGGCCCGCTGCTCCGCGCCTGCGCCATGGGTGAAACCGTAGTGGCAGACACCAGCGTAACATACGCGCCGGTTAGCGCCGCGCTGGAATCCGTCACCATGTATTTTTATAACGACGGACTGGTGCAGAAAGTCACCGGGCTACGCGGCGACTTTGAATTGACGCTGAACGCCCGCGCAGTGCCGGTGCTAAAATTCAGCATGACGGGACTATACGCCGGGCCTATCGATGGCGCATTGCCCACCGTTACCTTAACCGGGTTCAAAGCCCCGGTCGCGGCGGAAAAAACAAACACGACCGGCTTTACATTTTTAGGCGTCACCAGCCACAAGCTGGAAGCCTTGTCGGTAAAAGCGGGCAACGAAGTGTTTTACCGCAATCTTGTAGGCGGGCAGGAGGTTATTATTACCGACCGCAAACCCACGGCGGAAATTACAATCGATGCGCCAGCCATTGCCACGCAGGATATTTTTGCAGCGGCGATTGCAGGCACCACGGGTTCCATGGCGATCCAGCATGGCCAGAGCGCTGGCTATATCGCTACCGTTACCTGCGGCAAGGTGCAGCCACTGAACCCGGCGTATGAAGATGCCAGCGGGTCGCTGATGCTCAAAGTGCCGCTTATCGTTCTGCCCACCACCGGCAACGATGATATGTCCATCGCCTTTACCTAATAAACCACGACAACCGTTACAGCAGGTGGGGCAGTCATCCTTAACGGGGTGGCTGCCCCAAAACGACACACCACCAGAAAAGGAAAAAAACATGTTTCGCATTGATACTTCCGAGCGCTTTAAGGCACCCGTAGAATTCACCCAGCCGGGCGAAGATGGCAAGCGCCACACGCACACATTCACCGGGATTTTTAAGCGCGTCCCGCAAAGTTATATTGATGACTCGCTGGGCGCGAATAGCACAAAGACGGTGGACGGAGTAGTGGCCGATGTGTTTGTGGGCTTTGAAGATGTGCAAACCGCCGATGGCAAGGTGATGGAATCCACAGCGGAAAGCATCGCCACGGTGCTATCCCTCGCCGGGATGAATCAGGCAGTGTTTGCGGCGTTCTTCAAAGCAGTAAAACAAGGCCCGGAAAAAAACTAGAACAGGCCGCCGAACACTGGGCGCGCGGCGGCGCTACAACAGACGAAGTCGCCAAAGATTTGCAGGCATTCGGGATAACGGCGGAAGAGGCGACGGAAGCCGCCGGGCCAGCCGATGCAGTAGTGTTTGACGTTTGGGCCTGCAACGCGGAACCGCTGGGCCTTTTTATGGCACTTGCCACCCAGTGGAATTATTGCGAAGGCAGCCCGGCAGGGATTCGCTACGAATCCGCGCTTGCCGTAATGCAGATTTATAGGGTAAAAGATAAAAGGGGGATGCTGGACCGTTTGAACATAATGGAACGGGCAGCATTAAAAGTGTTTCGCGCGCGGAAGTAGGGGGAATCTGCCATGATGAATATGGGCGTAGCCTATCAAATCAGCGCGCAAGTGGCAGGCAATCCACAGGTCGCTGGGCTGCGCCGCGAAGTAAAGGGCCTAAAAGATGAAACCGCTGCGCTGCCCGGCCAATTCAAGGCAGTATCCGCGTCGGCAAAACAATTCGCCGCCATTCTTGGCATAGGGTTCGGCGCAGAAAAAATTGTAGAACTGGGCCGCAGCGCCATCGAATCCGGCGGCCATATCAAAGACCTTGCATCGCGCACCGGGCTTTCCACCACTGCGGTGCAGAAACTGGGTTATGCGGCGAAGCTAACCGGCGCAGATATTGACCAAGTCGGCAAGGCCGCCGATAAAATGAATGTAAAGCTGGGGAATGCGTTAAGCGGGAATAACGAAGCGATCAAAGCATTCCAGCAACTGGGCCTTGACCCTTCCCGCCTTGCCGGCATGAATAACGACCAGCGGTTTGATGCTATTGTCAGCGCGTTATCAAAGGTCGATGATGCGTCACTAAAAGCAAAGCTGGGAATGGATGTATTCGGCAAAGGCTTTGCGGCACTGCTGCCGATCATGGGACAGGGCGCGGATAGCGCCCGCGCGCTGGGCGACGAACTGGAACGCATGGGCGGCGTGATAAGCCCCGAAGATTTAGAGCGGCTGGACCTGCTGGATGACTCCCTAACCAAATTCAGCATTACCGCCCGCGCGCGCGCCGGGCAGGCCATTGGGTTCCTAGTAGAAAATTCCGACGAATTGATTGCCGTTACCGAAGTGCTGGCAGTTATGTTTGCCAGCCGCCTTGCCGTGGCGCTGGCGCTTTCCACGCGGGAATATCTGCTGAATACTGTAGCAGCTATCGCCAATGCCCGCGCGCAGGAAATGGCGGCGCTACAAGCCACCGGCAACGTCCGCGCGATGCTTGCTATGTCCAGTGCGTCCGGCCTCGCAACGCGCGGCCTTACCGGGCTGGTGGCATTGATGGGCGGGCCGCTTAACGTGGCGATTATGGCCGCAGGCGCGGCATGGTATTACACCGGCACCCAGCTCGACGCGAATATAACCCGCGCCGCCGCGCTGCGCGCCGTGCTTATCACTCTGCGCGGTGAATATGAAAAAGCCCAGTTCCTGAAAAGCAGCGGCGGGTTTTTAGGCATCGGTGGCAAAAGCATCGAGGAAAAGCGCGCGGGCGTAAAAGCAATTCAGGAACGCATCGATACCGACCTAACAAACCTGCGCACGCCGGACGCTGAAACGCCCGGCGCGAAGGCGCTGGCCGATCAGCAAAAAGCCATGAAGGAATACAAAGACAGCATGGCAAAAACCCTGGCCGAAATTGCCAAGGCGGATGCAGCGGCGGACGCGCGCAGCGGCAGCAAATCCAGCCGGGAATCTGATATAAAAGCGCTACAGGATTACGCGCTGAAACAGCAGCAGGTAAACGAAAAGCTGGCGCAGGAAAATGAATATTTAGGCATGACCAGCATCGAAGTGGCGAAGCTGAAAGCCGCGCGCGAACTGGACGACGAAGCCGCACAAAAGACGCTGCGAATGCAGCCGGACATCAAGGCAAAATATCTGGCCACAGCCGATGCAATAAAGCAGCAGCGGCTGGAATTGATGCAGAAAAATTACGAAGAGCGGCGCAGCTTTGAATCCGGCAGCAAACAGGCGCTGGCGGAGTATGTCGAAAATGTGGACGACATGGCGACCGCCGCCAAAGATTTCTGGGGCCGGACGTTTAGCGGCATGGAAGATGCGCTGGTAAACCTGCGCAAAACGGGAAAGCTGAATTTCAAAGATTTAGCCAATAGCATTATCGACGACCTTATCCGCATACAGGTGCGCAGCAGCATTACCGGCACGCTGGCCAGTATGCTGGGCAGCCTTAACCCATTCGGCGGAAGCACCGCAGCAATACAGGCGGACCTGCGCACCACCATCGCAGCAAACCCCAGCATATTCGCAAACGGCGGGATTATGACAGCCGCAGGCAGTATGCCCCTACGCAAATATGCAGGCGGTGGCGTAGCGAATTCGCCGCAAGTGGCTATCTATGGCGAGGGTTCAAAACCGGAAGCCTATGTGCCGCTGCCGGATGGCCGCAGCATTCCCGTAACGATGGAAAACAGTGGCGGCGGGAATATTTATTTAAGCGTTACCACCATCGTGCAGGCAGATGGCAGCGCCACCACCAATTCCACCGGGTCCGGGGGAAATGATGAAACGGCCAAACAGCTATCGCAGCAAATGGTGGCGGTGGCGCGCGGTGTAATTACAAAAGAGAAAATGCCGGGGGGCTTATTATTCAATGGCTAGTTTTACCGCATTACCCAGTTACCCGTTTGAATTTGACGAAATGGCGCGGGTGCGCGCGACCAAGTTTGGCGATGGCTATGAACAGCGCACCGATGAAGATATTAACGTGCTGGTGCTTAATTATCCGCTGACCTTTGCCAACCGCAGCGAATCGGAAAAGGATGATATTCTGGCGTTTCTTCGCGCCCGGCGCGGCAAGGAATCCTTTGACTGGACCCCGCCGGACGGGGAGGCAGGCAAGTATGTTTGTCGCCGCTGGAAATGTACGCGGGTCGCAGCGGGTGCCTATACCATCACCTGCGCATTTGAACAGATTTTTGAACCATAGGGCGCACCATGAGTATTTTATCGGATGTGCAGCAACTGGAATTGCCTGCCGAGGTTGAACTATACGAAATGGACCTTGCCCCGCTGGGTTCAGAGGACATTTATAGATTTTACGACGGGACCAATATCAAGCGCGGATTCGTGGTGTGGCGCGGCGAAACATACACGGCATTCCCCATAAAAGTTAGTGGCTTTGAGCGGTCGACAAACGGGCAGTTACCGCGCCCGAAAATGCAGGTCGCAAATACCAATAACGCCATAACCGCGTTAATGCTGGTGTATAACGATTTGGTGGGCGCTAAAATCACCCGCAAACGCACGCTGGCAAAATACCTTGATGCGGTGAATTTTCCCGGCGATGCCAACCCGGACGCCGACCCCGACGCGGCTTTCGCGGATGATGTTTTTTTTATTGACCGCAAGGCGCTGGAAACCGATGAAGTGGTAGAACTGGAAATTGCCACGGTTTACGACGTGGCGGGCGTCCGCCTGCCCCGCCGCACCGTCATGCAGAACCTTTGCCCATGGCGCTATCGTGGTGCAGAATGCGGCTATTCAGGACCCCCACGCGCGGACATAAACGACCAGCCGCTTGCGCCATCCCTTGCCACCACCCCGGAAGAGGTTGCATATTTTACTACCAAAAACACATGGCTGGCAGCTCGTAACACGCGCATCGCCGCGCAGCAAAATCTGGCAGCGATGCAAAATGCCTACGCGGTGGCCAGTGAATATGTGCTACTAGAAAACTCATACGATGCTGTTTACCCCGGAATGCGCCGGGTGACAGGCTACATAGGCGGCGGGTATGGGCAGGCGGTATGGGACGACGCAATAATTACGCTGGATGCCACATTTAGGCAGGGTGCAATTTATTATTCTGACCCGATCAGCGGTGCAATTTCCTACTATATCCAGCGCTGGGGAATCAATACCGGCGCACAAGCCGCCGCGCTGGCAAATTATTACACCGCACTGGCGGCGCTCACCACCGCGCAGACAAATGAAACGACCGCCTATAATAACTATCAAACGGCCATCGCTGCGGTGCCGGAGGATGGCGCTTTATTTGCCGCAGACAAATGCGGCCACCGCCTCAGTTCTTGCAAGTTGCGTTTTCAGCAGCCAGACCAATCCGGCATATTGCCGTTTGGCGGTTTTCCAGCAGTGGGGTTAGTATCATGATAAACGAAGCAAACAAGCGCCTTGCCTTTGAACACGCGCAGCGCGAATACCCCCGCGAATGCTGCGGGCTGGTCGTACTGGAACGCGGCGTGGAAACCTACCACCCTTGCCGGAATCTGGCGGTCGGCACCGACCATTTTGCGCTGCACCCGGAAGATTACGCCGCTGCTGCCGATGCCGGGGAAATTCTGGCGGTGGTGCATAGCCACCCCAACGCATCCCCCCAGCCGGGGCAGGCAGACAAGGTCGCCTGCGAACAATCCGGCCTGCCATGGCATATCGTATCGGTGCCAAACGGCACATGGGCAAGCCTCGCCCCGGCAGGATATAAAGCCCCATTGATCGGCAGGCACTGGGCGCATGGGGTTTTGGATTGTTATAGCGTAATCCGCGATTATTACAGCGAAGTGCTGGGCGTCACGCTTATAGATTTCCCGCGCACCGACGAATGGTGGTATAACGGCGGCAACCTTTATGTTGAAATGCACAAAAAGGTAGGCTTTGAAATAGTGCCGCAAGAGGACCTGCGGCCAAACGATTTGATCGTGATGCAGGTGCTGGCGGATGTGCCGAACCATGGCGCGGTTTATCTGGGCGGGAACAAAATGCTGCACCAGTTACATAAACGACTTTCTTGCATAGAAATTTATGGCGGCTACTGGCAAAAACATACATATTGCATATTGAGGTTTACCAATGCAGACAGTGACACTTTACGGCGAATTAGCGAAACAGTTTGGCGCGGTGCATCACTTTGACATTCGCACGCCCGGCGAAGCCATCCGCGCGCTGGAAGCTAACCACCCCGGCTTTGCAAATCACCTGCTGGAATCCGACGCGCGCGGCGTAGGCTACCGCGTCATCGTGGACAAAAAACCATTACCGGAGGCGGAGCATATAAACCTGCCATGCAGCGCACGGCATCCTATAAAAATTGTGCCTATTATCCATGGCGGAAAATCAAAATTTATGGGCATCCTTATGGGCGCGGCGCTAATCGCCGCCGCGTTCTTCGCGCCGCAGGTAACACTATTTTCCATCGGCGGAACCAGCATTACGCTTGCCGGAACGCTGTTTAATATCGGCACATCCCTACTGCTTTCCGGCGCATCATCCATGCTAAGTAAAACGCCCAAAGGAACCAAGGCTGGCACCACGCAGCCCAGCTACACATTCGATGGCGCAATAAACACCACCGGGCAGGGCAATGCCGTGCCGGTGGGATATGGCGAAATGATTGTCGGCAGCCAAGTAATTAGCGCCGGACTCTATGCGAAGGAAGTGCCGGTATGATACAGCCCCCGATGATTATAGGCGCAAAAGGCGGCAAGGGCGGCGGGGGTGGTGGTGGCGCATCGGAAGCGGATGACAGCCTGCGCAGCGATGCCTATGTGGGCTTTGTGGACCTGCTGGGCGAAGGCGAATGGGAAGGGCTGGTCGATGGCCACCAAGGCATTTTTATTAACGGGTCGCCGCTGCAAAACGCGGATGGCAGTTATAATTTTGTGGTGGAACGTATCGAAACCCGAAACGGCACCCAGAACCAGTTGCCGTTAAGCGACTTTTTTGACAACGCGGAAACGCCAAACACGGTAGGCACTGAGGTGCGCATCGATAGCGGTGCAGTTATCCGCACCATATCAGATAGCGACGTCGACCGGGTGCGCATTATTGTGACGGTTCCGCAGCTTACTTTCACCGATACCAGTAACGGCAACATACAAGGCACATCGGTAACATTCGCCATTGATGCGCAGCCAGATAATGGTGGGTTTAATCCGCTTATCATTGATACGATCAGCGGGAAAAAGGGCGGCAGTTACCAGCGGCAATATGAGATAGATATTAGCCAGCTTGCCAAACCGCTGGACATTCGCCTGCGCCGCCTCACCCCGGATTCTAATAGCCAGTTTCTGGCAAATAAACTGGTGTGGGATACCTACACCGAGATTATCACCGGCAAGCTAAATTACCCTAACAGCGTACTGGCAGCCATGCGCCTCGCTGCGGCCCAGTTTAGCAGCATACCCGCCCGCGCGTACCGCGCGCGCATGACGCGCATCAAAGTGCCGATGAATTACAACCCCACCACCCGGACCTATACAGGAAACTGGGATGGCACCTTTAAGATCGCATGGAGCAATAACCCGGCATGGGCGTTTTATGACATGGTGACGACCAGCCGCTACGGGCTGGGGGAATATGTGGACCCGGCGCAGGTGGACAAATGGGCGCTGTATAGCATTGGCCAGTATTGCGACGAATTGGTCGATGATGGCTTTGGCGGAAAAGAGCCGCGCTTTACCATGAATGTTTACCTAACCGAAGCGACGGAAGCATTCAAAGTAATGCAGGACCTTGCAAGCTGTTTTCGGGGTATGGCGTTCCTGCAATCCGGCCTTATCACCGTGGCGCAGGATGCCCCCACCACCGCGCAGCGCATGTTCATTCGCGCCAACGTAGTGGGCGGCACTTTCATTTATTCCGGCACCAGTAAAAAAACCCGCTTTACCGTGGTGCAGGTAGGTTGGAACGACCCGGCGGATATGTATAAACGCAAGGTCGAATATGTAGAAGATGCCGACGGGATAAACAACTATGGCTGGGTAGCGGCACCGGACGGATTAACGGCCTTTGGCTGCACCAGCCGGGGGCAGGCAGTACGCCTTGGAAAATGGTATTTAATGAACAACCTGCTGGAAACGGAAACCATTACGTTCCGGCTGGGCATCGAAGGCGCAACCCTGCGCCCGGCGGAAGTGTTTAAGGTGATGGATAACAGCCGCGCCGGGAAGCAGGCGGCAGGGCGCATTCATTCATGCACCACCACCACCGTCACAATTGACAGGGACGTGACGCTTGCGCCCGGCATTGAAAACATTTTGCATGTGGCAATGCCGGACCAAACGCTACAAAGCGCCACCATATTAGCCATTGCTGGCCGCGTCGTTACCGTTGCCACGGCATACAGCGCCACCCCCCAGCCACAGGGCGTGTGGATGATAACCAGCGAAACGCTTGCCGAGCAGCAGTTCCGGGTCGTGGCGGTGGCGGAAGAGAATGGCGAATATGAAGTTACGGCGCTGAAATATACACCTACAAAATACGCGGCACTGGAACAGGGCCTGATTATTGAGCCTGCACCAATCACCACCCTAACCATAACGCCGGACCAGCCCGCGAATTCCAAAGGTAGCGAATCACTCTATGCGGAACAATCGCAGGTTAAGGTCGTGATGACGCTGGACTGGGGAGCGGTGCGCACCGCCACGGCATACGAAATAATATTGACCCCACCCGGTGGTAACGCCACCCTGCTACCAATCACATCCACCCCCACCCTTGACATACGGGACGCGCTGGTCGGTGTGTATAGCTGGTCGATTCGCGCCATCGGTGCCAATGGGAAAAAATCCACACCAGCTACCGGGTCCTATGAAGTGCTGGGAAAAACCGCCCTGCCTGCGGACGTGGAAAACTTTACCATGATGCCGATCAGCACATCGCTGGCGGTGTTTAACTGGGACGCCTCCCCCGACCTCGACGTTTCTATTGGTGGGTTTGTGCGGATAAGCCACAGCCCAAAAGTGGATGGCAGCGCCACCGTAGCCAATGCCATCGAGATAGGCACCGCCATCGCGGGTTCCGCTACCGAAGCCAGCCTGCCCTTGATGACGGGAACCTATTTTGCGCAGTTTATTGATAGCAGCGGGAATGTATCGGCGGCACCGGCCAGCATTATAACCACCGTGCCAAACGTGCAAAACCTGAACGTGATAGACACGCCCATGGATTCGCCGGATTTTGTAGGCACAAAATCATATTGCGAGGTGGACGACGCGCTGGGCGGCCTTACCTTATCCGGTGCCGCGCAGGTGGATGAATGGGGAATGGTCGATGATATGTTTACCATTGATTACTATGGGGGCACATCGTTGCAAGGAACTTTCACCAGCGGCCAAATAATAGATTTGGGGGCTAGATACGATGTTAGCCTTACCAGCATTTTAGAGATTGCCACCGCAGGCACTGATTCGGTCGTGGACAACTGGGGGCCTATAGATGAAATTTCCGATATTGATGGCAGTTCATCTTCCGCCGGAAACGCATGGTTTGAAATTTCCACTACGGACGACGACCCAACGGACCCCGGCGCGGAATGGTCCGAGTGGCGCAGGTTCCATGCTGGGGAGTATCCGTTTAGGGGGCTACGCCGCCGCCTGCAACTGCGCAGCGCCGACCGTGCCATTACTGTCATTATTAAAGAAGCAGGGATAAGGCTGGACCTTAACGACCGGGTCGAGGCGGTTAGCAATAACGTATCTGGCACCGCTGCTTACGACGTGGTATATCAGTACCCATTCTGGACCACGCCACCCACGCCCGGCATCACGTTGCAGAATGGTGCCGCAGGTGATACATTTGTGATAAGCAACGAAACCGCTAGCGGTTTTAGGATTACGTTCTATAATAGCGCTGCCATCGTCAATCGCACTTTTACCTATATGGCAAAAGGGCAGGGCAAGCGGCAATAAGGGGGGACTACCATGGCGTCACAGCATGATTTGGATTTGGAAAATGCAACCGGCGCAGCGTTTCGCGCTGACTTAAACCTTGCATTAAAGGCAATTTCCCAAAAGCAATGGGGGCCAGCCACCCCGCCGACCCCTCTCGCTTATCAGGATTACGTCGACACATCCGGCAGCAAGCCTAAATTAAAAATATACGATGGCGCATCGCATGTGGTAATGGCGGCGCTGGATACTGTAAACCATTTGTGGCTGCCCGTCATCGGTGGCGGTAACGGCACCATTGCCAGCGCCACCACGACGGACCTTGCCACCATCGACGAATCCGGCATAAGCGTAACTGGCACCACCACAATCACTGCGCTGGGGACTGTACCCAAAGGACAGATAAAGCGCCTGACCTTTGCCGCATCGCTCACCCTGACCCATAACGGCACCAGCCTAATTTTACCCGGCGCAAAAAATATTCAAACGCAAGCCGGTGATACTTGCCTCGTGGAATCACTGGGCGCGGGCAACTGGCGCGCCTACGCATTCACCCCCGCCGCCGCCTTGCCAAACGCCGGACTAAACGCGGAAGAAACCGTCGCCAGCGCGGCCACCACAGATATAGGCGCGGCACTCAGCAACATTGTAAAAATCACCGGAACCACCACCATCACATCGCTGGGCAGTACGGCTTCACTTCAAAGCCCTATTTATTTTATCCGGTTTACCGGGGCGCTACTGCTGACCCATAACGGCACCAGCTTAATAATTCCCGGCGCGGCAAACATTACAACCGCCGCAGGCGACAGCGCCGTTGCGCAATACCTTGGCAGCGGCAACTGGAAAATTCTGTTATTCACCCCCGCCGCAGGCAATGTTAGCGCCACTTATGTGGACGCAGCAGTGGCGGGTGCTAAAATAGCGATAAGCCGCATTACAACGACCGGGACTACGGCGGGCAGCATCACGGGCTTGTCGGCAGCAGCCAAACAATTCCGAATGATTGTAAACGGCTGCGCGCTTTTGACCGGCACCGATTCTGTGTGGTTCCGGGCAGGCGATTCCGGCGGCTTCAAAACGTCCGGCTATAACGCCGTGGAATCCTATAACCAAAACGTCAATGGCGCGGGCGTAGGCACAATTGGCACCACACTGGCCTATGCAAATGCGGGGACCGCGCTAGTATATGGCCACATTGATGTTAACTTGGTCGATGCCGCGACCTATAAATATCAATATAGCGGCATCCTGCACCCAGCGAACGCAGCATTCGGCGTTTATTTCTCTGGTAGCTTCACCCTAACGGGCTTGCTTGACAGGCTGCAAATTGTGGCTTCGACCGGGTCGAATAACTTTGGCACAATGGATTTTGCAGTACATACGGAGTTTTAATTTATGGCAAATGTTTATGAGTATAACGCGGAAACAGGGGAAGGCGCGGTGCGCGCCCTGACTGCCGAAGAAAAAGCGGAACTAGCAAAGAACAAACCATCGGCGGAGCAGTTGCGCGAAGTGGCGCGGCAGCAGCGTAATAAGTTGCTTGCGAATACCGACTGGACCCAACTGCCCGATGCGCCAGTGGATAGCGCGGCGTTTAGCGAATACCGGCAAGCCCTGCGGGACCTCGACCTAACAGACCCGGAAAAAATCAAATGGCCTACAAAGCCATGATCGCGCAAGCGCTGTTCATTGTCCTGCTGGTATTCATTTGTGGCGGCGCGCGCCGTGGCGCAGGTGGGCTTTTCGTGCATCATGGCATCACCAAAAAAGGCGACAATAGTTTGGCCCATGGGCTGGGCGCAGCGCTTGTGGCACTGGTACTTTCCGCCATGCTTTCCGCATTCCACTGGTTTGGCATCTTTGCGCTGTGCTGGTATTTTTTCACCAAGCCGACCCCCCACCGCTGCTTTAGAACAATTGATGGGCCGACCGCGAACTTCCGCGCGCAGGCGTATGCCGGATCGGCGCTGCGGCTTTCACTCATTACCCCGCTGGCAGTTGCCGTGCATACCGCCGCACAGGGCTTTCATTACACGCCCGGCTTGACATGGCTGGCCATGCTGGGCCTGCTGCCATTACCCTACTGGCTGGGCGGCATTTGGCAGCGCAGCGGCACCGTGCGGGACGCGGTAGAATTTGGCGAATGGGGCTACTGCCTAATCGGCGTTATGCTGGCAGGTATTGCATCCGGCGCGCCACTGCCCGGAAGTGCAGCAATCCTGCGCGGCCTTTATGGGATTTTTATTTTTTAGCCCCAGCCCTAGCATTTATTCTTTTCATGCCTACCATGGATTGTTATAGTAGGCGGAACACATCCGGGGGGACCAGTGTATATGCCACATAACAAGCCGCATCTAAACGGCCACGACCGGCGGCAAGGCGATTTCCTTTTATACGAACACGGCGAGAGAATCGCGCGGCTGGCCGCGCGCGCCGATGCACATGATGAATGGCGCGGGGAGTGTAAAACCATGATGGAAGAAATGCGCAAGGCGCAGGAGCAATTCGCCAGCAAAGTGCAGGGCAGCTTAAAGGACATGGAAGGCACCCTATCCACCACGACCCATTCATTGCAGCTTGCAATCAGCAAAATTAACGAACGGGCATGGACCACCGGCAAGATTCTAAGCATCGGCGGTGCCATCTTTATGGCCGCCTGCGGTGGCATAGCATGGCTTTCAAGCGTGCTAGGCGCGACAATACATTTTGGGGGGTGACATGATCGCAATATTATCCGCAGTTATTGGTTTTCTGGGCAGCATCGTGCCGCAGGGGTTCAAAATCTATCAGGACGGAAAAGACAAAAAACACGAACTGGACATGATGGATCGGCAAATATCCGCCGCCGCGCAGGGCCGCAGTGACCATTTAGAGGAAGTGCAAATCGCCGCAGCGTCCGCCGCTAACATTGCGGTGCAGGAATCTTACCAGAATGAATGGCAGAACCTGCCCAAAAAATACGGCTGGGTGATGGCCTACGCATCCATCGTGCGCCCTACGACCACATTCATCATGCTGCTATTCTACGGCTACTGCAAATGGTGCCTTTACCATTCCTACCTGCACAACCCGCTGCCATGGCAAACCGCAGGCGCAGCGGTGCAGGCAGGGCTGGCGCTATGGACCCCGTTCGATGAAGGCTTGCTGGGCATTATCGTCGGGTTTTGGTTTGGCGAGCGCGGGTTTAGAAAACGGGACAGCTAGCCATGATCGCGCGGCAGCAAACCAATGCCGCAGGGCTGGAAATAATCACCAGCAGCGAGCGGTTTTATTCAAAACCCTACCTATGCCCGGCGCGGATATGGACCAACGGCTACGGCCATACCAAAGGCGTTACGCCCACCACCCCACCCGTTACCCACGAGCAGGCGCTAATAAACCTGCGCGCGGATATGGCAGACGCGGAACGGGCAGTGGCGCGGCTGGTGAATGTGCCGCTAACCAGCAACCAATACAGCGCACTGGTTAGCCTTGTGTTTAACATAGGGTCGGGCCGGTTCCAGTCCAGCACCCTGCGGATGCGCTTAAACCGGGGGGATTACGCCGCCGCAGCGGCCCAGTTCAAAGTGTGGCGCATGGGTGGCGGGAAGGTACTGGCCGGGCTTGTCACGCGCCGCCGCCGGGAAGAGGCGCTATTTAACACCCCGGACCAGCGCCGCGCACCATCGGCGGCAAGCAATTCAAACCGCATCGCGCAGGCAATTAACGACGCCACGCGCGCCATGGCGGGCAAATTATCCTAGCAAAAACAACGCGCTAAAAATAATGTATTTTTATGGTTGACGGGATGCGGTGGCTTGCGGTACAAACAACATAACGAAGCAAGAGTGCAAAGCACCTGAACCCCGCTAAAAAGGATTACGCCATGACTAAAAAAATTGCAGTTTTCAGTAACGGACAACAGGACGAATACAAAGGCCGCCGCGATGTAAAAGCGGCTTGGCAACTTACCCTGCCAAATGGTGGCACAGTGTCCGGCCATAGCTACGACCGGGCTAGCGCAGAGAAAACCGCCCGCAGCCACATAAGCCAAAACAGCCCCGCACACTATCCCCATGCGCGTGGCCTGCGCACTTGCCACTACGCCATGTACTGGGAAAAAATCGCACGCAAGCAGGGCAAAACAGTAAAGCAGCTTGTGGCGGAAGGCCGCGCCGAAAACGAGGCGTTTGCCGCAAAATGTAAAATTGAAATTATAGACCTGTAGGGGGAACCGATGAACAAAGAACGCCGCAAACAAATTGCCACTGCCGTAGAATTGCTAGAACAGGCCGCTGTAATTTTAGAAGAGTGCTACGAAGCAGAGCAGGAGTATTACGACAATATGCCGGAATCATTGCAGCAGGGCGAAAAGGGGCAGGCCGCAGAGGATGCGGCAACGGCACTAAGTGAAGCAAAAGACGCTTGCGAGGCCGCAGCAGAGCAGGCGCAGGCGGCTAGCAGCGGGGGGATGTAATGAACCAGAAAAATTTAACGCTAACCGCCGTGGAAAAAACAATGGAAGATTATTTTTTAAACGGCGCACCAACTACCTTACACGCACCAGTCGGGCTGCTGAACGCCCACCCCCGGCTGGCGGCGATTGCGTCCCTCACGTTTCGCTTTATGGAATACAACCCCCGCCGCGCGGCCCGTGGCGTGCGCGCAGCGCGGGTAGAAGTAATGGGCGACGGTCCAGCATATTGGCTATGGATGAACGCCAGCGACGTGCGCAAAAACATGGCGGCGCACGGCGAATGCGAAGAACTCAAAAAAGCGCTGGCGGCAATCGCTGGCAAGGTGGCAGCATGACTGGCAAAGTATTTAGAGCAACCACCACCCAGATCGGCGGCCATTACCGGGTCCTGATTGTGCCGGATGGCGCAGCATCTTACGGCCTGCAAACCCCCTACGAATCCTGCGACCGGGACAAGGTGGTAGGCGTGGCAGATTTTCTTAATAACATGACGCCAGAAATGCAAAATATATGGCTGTCACAATGGGCGACGGAAGGCGACACGCAATGTGCATAACCATCAAATCCATATCGGTGGATTACGAACACAAGAAGGAAGCGCGCGCCTCGGTGATGCTGGACGAACTGGGCAACGCTTTTTTAACCATCGAGATACCGGCGGACCTGCGCCAGCAGCTTTTGGAACTCGCCCAAAAGCAGTTGCGCGGACGTGGTGCCGCATTCGCAGTTAACTTTGTAAGGGGTGCTTAATATGGAATTTTATACCACAAAGGAAGAGGCCATGCGCCACGCTAAGAAAATGCAAGGGCATGTCATATCCCCCCGGCTGGTGGTGATGAACAGCGCCCCCACCCGGCGGCAACGCGAAGATGCTACCGCCGCTGCCTATCAGGCATGGGGTGTGGCCTTTATTATCGTTACGTTTGCGGTGGTGCTTCCCCTGCTTTGGGGCATGGCATCCGGCGAACAAATGGCCCGCGCCCTGATTGCGGCAGGCGAATAATGACGCCCGGCAATTACATAGCGGTGGGTGCTTTTTTCATCCCGGCGGCGATATTGGCAGCGGATTACGCCGTGCAGCTAATAGCTAAGCGGCGGGAAAAGAAGGCAGTTATAATGCTACCCCGCAACACAGTTGACACGATTGTGGATTACTGGGCAGAATACATCCCCGCCGCAGATTTTGACGCGGCCCGGATTAACGAAACCCGTGCGCATTGCAATGCGCCGGTAGCCGCCCCCGGTGGCCTTGGTGCGAACCGTCCCCCCGACGTCACCCAAGGCGCACCATCGGCAAGCGCGGTGGCTGGGGGGATGGTGCAAACCATTCCCCCCAGTTTAGAATCCCTGCGCAGCGCAGCGGCCTACATTTGCAAACACTCAAAAGAACTCGACGCAGCTACGCGGCTGGCATTACTGGCCAGCGTCGGCGGCAAGCGCTGCATAAATGCTTTTTATGAACGGGGCCTATAATGAAAAAAACGAAAACCGCCGCTGCAACGGAAATAACACCCGCCGCCGCCGCCAAAATTCTGGGCCTATCGGCAAGCTGGCTGGCCCACATGCGCGCGCTGAAAAAAGGCCCGGCATTCCACAAGAGTGGCCGCAGTGTGTTTTACCTGCTGCACGAGGTGGAAGCCTATAAGCAAAGCACCACCACGGGCGGCAAATCCATGCTGGTGGTGGAACTGAAAACGCTAACGCTTATGCCGGACGGGAAGGGTGGCCACACTGTAACAGTAAACGGCAAAAAACACCCAGTAACACCCGGCGCACAGGCGCTGTTAATTTCACAATAGCCACCACAGGGGGGATTTATGCACTGGGAAAAAGATGAACTGCGGAAGGCGCTGGCAGATATTGAATCCCGCTTGATTGCGACGGGCGGCATGACGCTAACCGGCACCATCAAGTCGGGCAAACCGGAACAGCGCGCTGCCATGGCGGGCGTCGACACTCTCCGCGAATTCATCAAAGCAGCATAGGGGGTAGCCATGTACGACGCATCGGATGAAAAAACCCAGCCATGGTTTTACGACATACGGGATTTTGCCCAAAAATTCCGGGTGAAACTGATAAAAGGCGGCAGCCACCACTGCCCCACCTGCGGACGCCATAACCGCGTTTACCGCCGGACCCTTAACAGCGCCATGGCGCGCCAGCTTATTATCCTGTTCCAGCAGGGCCGTGGTGCCGGGGCATATCCATGGGTCCACGCCAGCGAAGTCGTACTGCCCGGTACATCCGGCCCCGGTGATTTTAGCAAGCTGAAACACTGGCAGCTTATCGAGGCGGCAGGCGATGGCATCCGCGCGGAAGATAGCAAAAAATCAAGCGGCTACTGGCGCATTACCCCCGCCGGGGTGAAATTCGCCATCGGCCAGCTTTCATTGCAGCCCGTGGCGGTGCTGCTGAACGACCAACTGCTAACCTTTGAGGGCGACAAGGCGCAGATACACGCGGCGCTGGGCAAAAAATTCAATTATTCAAAATTGATGGGGGACGCCGATGGACATAACTGAATTACATATATGGCACAAATGCAGGCCATGGTTTACCGATTCGCCTATCAGCGTGGCGCAGGCCACGGTGCTGGAAAATGGCATGGTGCGGCTATCGCTGCGCCGGAAGGACCAGCCCGGCCTAACATGGTTTGCGGCTGTACCCCATGCGCACATAACGGAGGCCATTAACGGTGCATTTGCACGGCGGTTTTATATCACCAACCTAGCCCGCACGATCACCGCCTCACGCCCCCGCATCCATCCCCTGCAACTGATAAGGAATGAAAGCCATGGAACCAGCAGCCCAGCATAGAACAGACCCGGCGGAATCCGCGCTGGGCGTCCCCGGATGGCGCATCGTGGAATGCAAGGCCATGATGATAACCCCGGCCAACCCCGTCCCGGCGAACCAATGGACCGTTGCAGACATACTACTGGGGTGCGTCGTTTATATCACAGCCCCCACTGGTGCCAGCAGCGGCGTGGTGCGCGGCCTTGTCACCGTGGCCATGTATAAGATGCTGCGCGAACGCATGATTGAATTAACAGCAGCGGCGGCACTGGCGGCGCGGGCAGATATTGAGGCACTAACCGGAACGCCGGAGCAATAGCCGCCCATGGAAAACAAGCCACTAAAATTAGACCCTGAACGCTGCGCGGCAATACTTACGCCAGAAGGCACCGCGCTACAGTTCCAGTGCAACTTGCTGCCACTTCCGAATATGGAATGCTGCCCACAGCATCAACCCAAAAAGGGCAATATAAATGGAAAAATCTAAAAAAAAATGTGGGCCGTGGCTGGATTTATTTAGCGGCATCGGAATGTATGCAAAAGGTTTAGAAGAAGCTGGGTTTGAAATAATAGGATTTTGTGAGGTTGATGGATGGGCAAGAAAAATATTAAAAAAACACTGGCCGACGAAACCAGTCAGTTGGTGCATCAAATTACTAAACGAAAAATTGGCGGAATTATCGGCGGATTCCCCTGCCAAGATATTTCATTCGCAGGAGCTGGCAAAGGGATTCAAGGGGGGGGTAGCGCCTTGCTTGCCGCCACCCGTTCAGGATTGTTTTGGGAATTGGTTAAAACCTATTTGCTGGTTAGACCTAGATACTGGCTTATGGAGAACGTGGCAGCATTGCTTACTAGAGGAATGGGGACAGTTCTTGGGGCCGTGGCCACCTGCGGGTGTGATGCAGAATGGGATTGCGTGGGCGCTGGAACCGTTGGAGCGCCCCACCATCGCGCCAGAATATACATTCTTGCCTACCCCAGCAGCGAACGAGGGGAGAGGAAGTTCCCGCAAACGATACAAAGGCAGCCCGAATTTTCGTGGTGCAAAGACATCCGAAGCACTGAGGATTTGCGAGAGCGACCACCAATATCTGAACCCCTCATTTGCGGAACGTCTAATGGGCTTAGAAGAAGGCTACACGGCATTGGAAACGGAAACCCCCCCTGTGTAATTAGGGAGATAACAAGGGGCCTAAAATGATATTAAAAAACTTATACAATCTTAAACAAGAAGGAAAAACCGATGGAAATTCTTAACGAAGGCACCAGCGA
>ERZ724509.126-NODE-126-length-36615-cov-19.099344_pt1 | contig 36615 bp, 50 predicted proteins | sample MGYA00376042_ERZ724509 | MGnify/ENA primary metagenome ERZ724509 (study PRJEB28724, sample SAMN07190887) | wastewater metagenome | isolation source: effluent of sewage treatment plant in Hong Hong | place: USA: Christiansburg, Virginia | collected 2016-03-01 ...
TTTTCAAGTAATTTCCCAAATCTAATCTATGAGCCACCCATAATGGGGCATATAGCCCCACTAGATTAGAATGGAATCTTTGACTTAGTTTCGTCGTCTACTGGCGTTGCGCCTTCACGCTTCAATGAATCAACAGCTGATTCTTTTGGAGCGGAAACTTCATATCCAGCGATGTTTTTCTCGATGTATGGCAAGCCATTTTTCGGATTAACTTGGTCGCTAAAACTGATGTGAAGGTACGCTTTTTTACCGATAAGGTGGTCGACTGCCCACTGACCAAATTCTGCGTCAGGTAGTGCCGCTAATTCTTCGGCTAGTTTCTTTTGCTCGGCTTCGTCCTTGGCATTGTGAGTCAAGATTGATTGAACTCGCTGTGCTGTATATGGAAGAGCTTTTTCGGTGAGATAGTTGTTATAACCAGTGTCGCCTTCTTTTTCTTCGTATTCGAAACCGAGTTGAAGAAAATCGCTACCGTTTTTTGATGTTTCGATGATTCCACCAGTGATAACAACTTCGAGGTTGTGGTCTTCTTTAGTGAAATAGTTTTGACTGCGTTCTGCTACTTGTACCATAATGGCTACTCCTTTATTTAGTTTCGTGCATCCATGCCAGGGGTCGGCTTCTTCTGGCTTATTGCTCCTGTTCAGTTTGCGCCATGATTGAATCACACTGGTCATAGGAAAATTTATCAACTGGCAGGGTAATTGGAACGAACGCCATGCCGTTCCTCAGCCGACCACCCACACGGATGCACGATTACTAATTATTAAATTACTTGCTCTTTAGTTTTGTTGATTTCTTCGGCAAGCTCCAACCAGCCAGTTCAAGCCATGTGGCTAGTGCTTTCGGAATTGGTGCATCGCTTGGGAAATCTCGCTTCATTTCCAGCCGAGACTGGTATTTTGCGCCGTCGTACTGAGTCCAGAAACGAGCGTCGGCATACTTCGTCAATTGGCGAAGGTTCTTCAGCTCAGAATCAATACGATACGCTTGTGTAGGCTCGTCAAACACACGTTTGGTGTAAGTGAGCACAATTACTGTCTTGCTCTTCGAAAGCTCGTGGAGCATATCGAAAATCTTGTTCAGCATGTCGTTTAGGTAGCGGTTTGCGCCATAAAATGGTACTTCCGCAGCTGATTCATAATGTGCATTGTTCGCTGAATTGTAGCGTTGCAATGCGAGCGGTGTCAAAATATCCGCAAATCCTTCAATCGTGTCGATGATAATGCTCTCATAAGCTTTGTCGTTCGTTGCGACTGTGATTGATTCAGCGATATCTTCCGCCGTTGATACGTTGATTGAGTCAAGCCCAATCTTCGTTGCGTTGCCGTCGGTGCTAATAAATAGCGCCTTTGGTGCTTTCGCAGCTAGTGTTGTTTTACCAGCTCCAGGGTCGCCCATGACAATCATGAGGCGTGGAATGCCTGGTTGGTTTTTGGTAATTTCTACCATAGTTTTGTACTCCCTTTCTTGTAGCTTGCTTTGCTGTGTAGCAATAATACCACGTTAAAATAAATCATTCAATAGTTGATTTTCTTCTTCGCTACCACTGAGGCGAGCGACTTCTATCATGTTGGTGGTCATTGTTTTGTCCTCCGATTAGAATGGCAATTCGGACTTGTTGAGTTCAGGTGCTTGCTCGGTAAATTTGAACACACCCTTCTTCTCAATTGGTTGAATCGCTTTTACTGATTCACCTTCAGCCTGAATTTCTTTAATTTTTTCCTGGTTGCGATTGATGCGTAGAACGTAAAAGCTGTTCGTGTTGCCATTCCCAGCGACGTAATCGACGAACTCCCAACCGAATGCCCACATCTGACCCTGCATTTGAGCGTAATGCTCGTCTTTAGGGAATCCAGTGAGTATCAGCTCAGAAAACTCTTTGTCGTATAGCCATTTAGCTTCAACACCGCTATTTTGTCCGACAATCGCATTGTCTGGCGAGGCAACGAACCAGTCGTTGAATGCACAACCAACAGATTCAATTTGAACCCCTTGATTTTTTGCATACTCTTCAAGAATGAATGACTCTTGAGCCTGTCCTGCCAACATTGCACCATTTACGAATCCCTCGAATGGTACGTTGAAAGCCTTGGCGTAAGCGATTTTCTGCTCTACTTCTTTGCGTCCAGCCAAATACTGACCCTTCACGCCTTTTGCCATATATTTGCCGATTTCGCTTGCTCCGATGCGTGGTGCACGAATTGCGAGCCACTCAGGGCTTCGCTGTGGTGCATCTGAGTAGGTAAATCCCTCGGCAACTTTGATGTTTTTCACTGTGGTCATAGAATTATCCTTTCATTTGACTCAATTTATATGCCATTTTCGCCTGTTTCTTCAACATCTGGTGTTTCTTGATTGACTTTTTCGCCTGGTGTCGAACACCAATTTCTGCGAAAATCGTCTTCCACACCTTAATGTGAGAATCGAAAATGGATTTGCGATACTTGCGTATCTCTGCTTTGTGCAAGGCTTTCGCCTTTTGAAAACTATCTTTATTCACGTTAATTTTTTCCTTTTTGCTTTTTTGTTTTACGTTCACTTTTTTCGCTGGTTTTAGTAGAACTGATTCAACTTCATCAATGATTAAGTCGAGCTCTTTTTCAGCTGCGATATCTTTGGCGCTCATTACAGCACCTCCACTAGATACGCTTTACCGCCTTCACTGACGATAATTGTGTTTTGTTTGATTTCCCTGTAGTAAAATACTGGAATTTTCATTGTTTTATGCCCCCTATTTTGTTATGAATCTCTGTTGCTGTCGATTTCGTCTTGAATGAAATCTTCGTGGTCTTGCCGACAATCGTCGCACGTTTTAATGTGCTCGAGGTCGAAACGACTATGCTCTGGCTTTGTTTCTTCGACTAGTTTTTCTTCAAGGTGCTTAATTAACTGGTCGATTGCATTTTCACCATAATCTCGGTATAGCCTTGCCATCTCTAGCGAATGCTTGAGCCCGAGAACGTGCATTTCCTTGCCATGCTTGTGAGTAATCTCGAAAATATTATCGTTCATACTATTCCTTTCTATAGCCTTGCTTTGCTATGTTCACATATTATCACGGTTGAGCTAAAAAGTCAACAGTTTTATTGTTTACTTTTATATTTCTGCTGGCTAAATGCTCGGTTGTGAATCTCTGCTTTGCGGTCGTTTATCAATGCTACTTCTAGTACATCACTATCGGTTGCGAATGGTGTCAAATCGCCCAGAATATAACCTGGCATATTGTTTCGTAGTCGCTCGATGTGGTGCGTTCGCTGTGCTTTTGCATCATCATCCATGGTAAATTGTGGCGTGTTGTTCTTGCTGAAAAGCACTGAAACATACGGCACAGTCGTTAGTGGATGACCATCACGAACTAGTTTGTAGCGAAAGCCACGCCCCATTTTTTCAACGTGTGTGCCACTCGGATTGATATTGTTTTCCTTGCAAAATTCGAGTAATTCCCGATTTGCCATATTTAGTAAAACGTCTTGCATATTAAATCTCCGTGTTTAACCAATCATCAAAACTCTTGGCATGACCAAGGTTGACGATTGCCCTTCTGGGTTCAAATATAGTTGATTTTGCATAAGCGTTGAGGTATTCAATGTAACCGTCCAATGCTTCTTTTTGGTTCATTTCCTTATATAGATTCGGGTTTGTGCTCCAAATCTTACTATAAACAATTGCCGTGCCTCGTAGCATAGCGCCACAAAGAGAGCAATTGCCCTCTTCGTCTGGTAAAACGGTTTCATTATATTCCATACAAATGTCGCTGTTGTGGCTTCGATACTTACCCATATTATTCAATCCCCCATGTGTAAGTGCCTTCTTTTTCGGCAATTTCTTTTAATAATTCTTTGCGTAGCATGCCCATGATTTCCCAAGCGTTGCTTTGGTGATAATCATCAGTTTCGCATGACTGATATTCTAAACAGTCAAGAGCGCCTGCGATGTTGCCAACTGGTCGTTTGCTCGCATTTGCGATAAATCGAAAGCGGTACTCGTGTTTTTCGTTTGAATTATAGCGAGATTCAACACTTCGCACATTCTCATCGAAGAGGATTTTGCCCACTTCTCGAGCGTTCTCGGTATTCAAATTCTCGTATCGGTCGCCAATCTTAAGCCATGCGCCTGTGCCGTGTACATTGAAGTTGTGAGGCTTCAAAAAGTAGCCGACAATCGTGTTAATTTCGTCTTCGTGCATGATGTATGCGCTCATAATAATCTCCTTAGATTGTTGCAAAGTAAGCAAGCCAGACAAATGCCCAAATAAATGGAATTGCCAAGATTGCGTATGCAATTGATTTAATAGTATCTTTACGCTGTTGTTTACGTTGCCTAGCAACCACTGAAGCCCTCATATTATTGAAACTTCACTGTTTTAATGTTGCCGTTTTGGTCGAATTTTACTGATTTGATTTGCATTGTGTTTTTCCTTTTTTGTTTTAATTGGTAGCCTTGCATGACTCCATCAGCGCCGACTAGTCCACCTAATCAGGGCTGATAGAGCCACAAACACGCCTTACATGGAAACAACTGAATTGCTCTCGTGCTTGTGATTGCTCTTAATGCCGAATTGTTAATGTTCAGAGTTGCCCTTGCCGTTGGAGTCGCTAGGATTTTATAAATATATCCTGTCTCGCTATCCGCATCGCTTTGCTCTTGGTGGTTGTATAACTAAGTGGTTATTGTGTGATTGAGTTCTTTATTTGTGAAGTGATAATGGTTAAATGTATTATCTTTTCGACTTGCCAAATTGTTGAACTTTTTCTGTGTAACCTTGCTTGGTTATGTACTAATAATAGCAAACTATTTATAAAAAGTCAACACTTTTTGTGTTTATTTTTTAAGAAAATAGGCATTTGACAAGGTTGTGGAGAAATTAACAGGGGTGGAGCGTTACGCAATTATAAAAATGTTTATGAGGCAAAATATCACGCCCAACGAAAAAAACGTTTATCTACACGAAAAAATAAACAATTTTTCTTGGTGGCGTGATTATTTTAACAGATGGATGATAAATTTTTATTTTTATATTTTTTTATTTTTTACTTTTTTAAGAGTAAGTGAAAAAAAACAAGCACCGTTACGCAATTATGGTATAGTATGCTTTTGCATTATGGTATAATATGCTTTTTATATCGGTACTTATACACAGCCTTTATGCACATGTGGATAAGTACATACATGCACCCATCATGCACACACTCAAGCCCCTCATACATGCGTACACATAAACAAATATGCCCAGTAGGTAGGGTAGTAAATAATAAAATAGATATATATAAGAAAATATATTAAGGAAAAAGTCAAGACCAGGGGGGTGGGGGTATCAGCCATAACAGAGATATATTATATATATACACCGATATTCTCTGACGGAAAATAGTTCAAAACAACCCAAAAAAAGTGTTTACACACCCCCTCACCACATGATACAATGATGCTTATGAACGAGAAACAAATGGAAATACGAAAACAATTGGAGAAGGATTTAGTTACTCTCGCCCAGCAATACTGGATAGAGCGGATTAAAATCAGCACCCCAAATTTCGACCTCGATTATCGCCTCAGCGACGATGGCGGCATTAAATTGGTGTCGGAAAAAGCGGTGATTCGAACCCTCGGAAAAGTTACCAAGGTGGCTATTGGGGTCGGTCAAAAATATGCGACATTTGAAGAGGCAGAAAAAGCTATCAAAAAATACTGGAGCGAGTATTATAAGAAAGTACGCTCAAAACGAACCGACGAAATGCGAGCAGCTGAAGCCAAACGACAAAAGCGGTATCGTGATAAGCGCAAAGCCGAGGAGGAACGGCTGGAAAAGCTTGGTCGCAACCAATAGAGCCACAAAACTCACCTAAATCATCAATCATCAAAACAAAGGGTAGAAAACAATGGGTACAAATCAGAATAGGGGTAACATTCTCGTCGTCATGACGAACAAGGATGTGTATTTCGTCTCACCGAAAGCGGCTGAAGAGCTCGAAACGGCGATGAATGCAGAACAGATTATTTTTGAAACAGTGGATGTTCGAAGTAAGCTGGAATTAAAAATTCAAGTGCGAAATGTCTCGGCAATCGTGAAGCAGGAGGGCAACAGCCATGCCTAGCCAGGACGAAATCGCAAAGAAAAACGAAGAAGAAATCAAGGCGATTAAGCAAACTCCGAGTGATGAGTTGCCAATTATGCCTGAAACGGTGCGAAATGCCGACACGTTGCAATGGTTCTATCGTGCGGTCGCTGACAATTTCACTTGCCTAAACGGACGACAGTCCCCACTCTACCTTCGCCGCAGCGAACATGGGCTGGCTATCCGAATTGGCAACCAATGGAAAACATATCGCCGCAACGAGCAAACTGAATTTTGGCGTGATTCGATGCAAGCCTTCGATGAATTGAGCCAATCGAACTGGAGCACGAAACGACAACAAGCATTATGGGATTATTTCCAAGTTTATGCGCCTGAGATTGATTTTGACAACCGCCGATTCTTCGAAATGGGCAACTGTGTGCTCGATGCTTTCGACGGCACACTCGATTACAGTGATGAGCGATTTCTTGAAAAACCGACGACTCGCTCGAGCAAGCTCGACTACCTTCCCGACCATAAACCGAGTGTGGCATGGCGACAATGGTACGACACGATGGACGAGTTTCAGCAAAAAGTGCGAGATTGGAGCGTCGGAAGCGCCATCATCGGGCAACACGGCTTGCTTTTCACTTTCGGTCAGAGCCGAACAGGAAAATCAACGCTCGCCGAAGGACTTGCCGAAGTTTTGGGTGCTGGAGCTGGCGTATTTTCTTTGAGTCGAAACTGGGGGCGATTTTATACCTCTCACATGGACAACACCACCTATTTGTACGACGCAGATGCGAAGGGTGCGAAAAACCAGAACAACGAAAACTACGGAACGCTCCACCTTATGGCGAGTGGCGACCCAATTCAGGTTGAGCTCAAAGGTGCGGATGTGTACCAGACGACGAATTACGGATTTATTGAAGTAATTTCCAACGCCCCGAGCACCATGCAATTTGAGCAATCGCTGGTTGACCGTGTTCGCTTCTGCCTGTACACCTACATCGACCCTCGGGCAGATGGCGGCACGATGAAGCGCTTGATTCTCGCCGACAAACAGGCGTGGCTGAATTATGCCATCAGCTGTGCGATGAAACTCGCAAAAGGCGAAACCGAACGACCACCGATTGACGATTACCAAATGTACGGCTGGGTGCTCTGGTTGCAAGAAGCTAACACTTATGGCAGAATGTGCATAGAGGAAGGCAGGGCGCTGACCTATACCGATTATAGTTACAAATATAAAGGGTCTTCACGTTATCAGCTCACAAAAGAAACAGTCGATGAAATGCGGTCGGGATTTGCTGAATTATCACGGCAATACGGCAAAGATTTCCTCCATGTTGACTGGGCTGATTACGGCAAAAAACTAAAAGAAAGATACTACCATGGCGAAGCTCAAAAACTCCTTTAATGATTTCCTACCCCAGAAGTATTTGGATTTTCGCCGCTCCGTAGAAAACATGAACTCGAATCAGGCAGTCGTCGCCGAACTGCTCCGCATTTGCTGCGAGGAAAATAACATCAAAGCGATTCAACTCGCTTTCGAGCGCATACTTGGCAAGCCTGAAAAAGTCATCGTCATCAAAAAAACTACTGTTCGCACCGTTTTCCCTGATGCCACGATGAAAGAAATTGAACCGCCGCTGCTCGACCACACCGATGACCAAACGGCGGCTGTTCCGATTACCCAAAATAAAATTGTCGTCGATGCGGCTGACGCTCCAGGGCGATTGCTCCGTGAGATGCTCGATAAAATCGGTGAAAAAGAGCAAGGCTATTCGAGCGAGGTGCTCGAACACAAAAACAGCTACCAAGTTGCCGAGGTGATGATTGCCAATTTATATTCGATTGCCATGCGTGGAGCGAACCTCGCCGCAATCTCTATGTTATTTGACTACCTCGACGGTGCTGTAGCCGACGTAGTACGCATTGAAGGCGAAGACGTAGTGATGATTGAAAACTGGGCTGATGTCGCTCCATACGAAGCGAAACAGGGCGAGGATGGCATTTTCTACATAGACATTGAGGCAGTGAAATGAGAGTCCTAGTTGCCTGTGAGTATTCTGGTCGAGTTCGTGAAGCTTTTCGTAAGTTAGGGCATGATGCTTGGAGTTGTGATTTATTGCCAGCCGACGACGGCTCTCCTTATCATTATCAAGGCGATATGTTTGATATTATCGACCAAGGCTGGGATTTGATGATTGCTCACCCACCATGCACATATTTGGCGAGCAGTGGTCTTCACTGGAATAAACGTCGCCCAGAACGAGCCGTCTTAACAGAGGAAGCGCTTGAATTTATTCAGCGTATTTTAGATGCGCCCATAGAAAAAATTGCGTTGGAAAATCCAATCGGCTGTATTTCTAGCCGCATTCGCAAGCCTAATCAAATTATTCAGCCGTGGTGGTTTGGTGAAGATGCCAGCAAATCTACTTGTTTGTGGTTGAAAAATTTACCGCCTCTTGAAAAAACAAATCCTCTCATTAAAAAACGATACGCCAATCAGACAGCCAGTGGTCAGAATAATTTGCCGCCAAGCGCTGATAGATGGAAGATTCGCAGCACAACTTATCAAGGTATCGCCGATGCTTTTGCTAGTCAGTGGGGAAATCTGTAATGAACTTCTTCAATATCGGTGGGGGTATTGTCCTCCGTGCCTATCAAAAGGCGATTATGAAAGCCTTCGACAATGGCATCCGATATATCGTGCTGTGTTGGTCTCGTCGTGCAGGGAAATCCCTGTTCGCCTGGAATCTTTTGATTCGTGAGGCAGTGAGCAAGCCAGGTACATACTGGTACTGTTTTAACAACTACTCGACCGCCCATAACGACATTTGGTTGGCGATGACCTCTAAAGGCATCAAGTTTTTAGATATGATTCCGAAAGATATGGTGGTGCGTATGAACAGTTCGAAGCTCGAAATCGAGCTCACGAACGGTAGTATCATCAAGCTCATCGGTATCAACAACGCCGACAAGCTGGTAGGTGCTGGTCTCAACGGTGTTGTCTTCGACGAGTACGCCGTGTTGAACCCTAATGTTATTGAATTGATTACCGCCATGCTCGCTGAAACTGGCGGTTGGCGAATGATGATTTCTACCCCTCGTGGTAAGAATCATTTCCACGAAGAATACAATTTTGCCAAGCAACACCCTGAATTTGCGCTCGCCAACAACATGCACTGTGGTATGCCTGAAGTGGCGCAGTATATGGCGAAAGGCTTCCTCGAGCAGGAGCGCCTGAAAATCATTAGCAAATACGGCAACGATGCTTTGTGGCAACAGGAGTACATGACGAGCTGGGTCAGCCCGAACAGTGGTTCGGTATTTGGCGCATTGGCGAAAATCATGAAAGATGAAGGTCGTGTTACGCCAGTCGTTGGCAACCCTGATTATCCGTATTACACCGCATGGGACTTGGGTAATGCCGACTACACCTCTATCGTTTTATTCCAGGTGGATGAGCTCGGCTTTCCTCAGATTATTGACCACATCGAAAATCGTAACGAAGACGTTACTTGGTACATCGGAGAGTGGAAAGAGCGCAACTGGAAAGTGCAAACCCACTTCTTGCCACACGATGCAGCCCACCGCAAGGGCGCTCGCAACGAAACGTACAAACAGGTGCTTTCAAAAGAGGGTATTGCGAACACTGTTATTTTGAACAAGCCGAATCGTGTCGAGGATAAATTGAACTACCTTCGCCGAGTCTTCGCTGGCATGACCATCGACGAAGGGCTTACTCGAATCGTTGAATGTCTTGACAAGCTTGAGTATGAATGGAACGAGCGATTGCATATTTGGTCGAGCCACCCAACTCACGTTGGCGGTTATTCCGACACGGTGGACTCACTCTGTTATATGGCTCAAGCAATCGGCAAATATAAAATCAGCGCCAAAAACATTTTCAGCAAGTCGCACGTTCGAGACCCAAGTGCCGTAAAAACTGAAACGAAAGAAGCGAAAAAGGAGCGTCTCGATAAATTTTTAGCGGCTGAATTTACCTTGGGCGGAAGTCCGAAAAAAGAAAACAGCAATTTTTCTACATTTATTTAATTGTGTAGTACAATCATAAGTAACATCAAAAAACAAAACAACAAATTGGGTAGAAAAACTAATATAGAAGGGTATCAGGAAAGGTACAATGGAAGATGACAAACAAGAAATTATCGAGCAACCAGCAGCCAATAGCGAACGAAGTGAAGGCTCAGCCAAAGGACATGACGCAACAGCCGACGAGGTGGCAAGCCTTTATGATGACCTTGGCATTAAAGCTCCTGTCCCCACTGATTCAGCTAAGCGACGACCTAAAACCACTAAGGTACGAACTGAAGATTCTGAGAAAAAAGACCCAGGAAGTGCCGATAATGACGGCAAATCAAAAGGAGGGCGAAAAGCCGAAGACTCTGACGACAAAGATAAATCTAAAAATGCACCTAATTCAAATTCGGATGGCGACGCAGGAGATGCTGCTGACTCGAAGACACCGAAGAACAGCTCTAAAGACGGAAAAATACAAGATGAATCAGAGGAAGCTGGCAAGGGAGTTCGCAAGGATAAATCCGAATCAGAAGGAGATTCTAAGCCAGGAGGTGAAGGCGACGCTGACGGGTCAGATAAACGAACTGGACAAGAAGCACACGAGTCGGGCGATTCGGAGGAAGAGGGCGAAGATGATGAACAGGGAAAGCGCCCTGGCAAGTCCAACCCAGCCGTCGAACAAAGAATCCAAAAACTAGCCAACGAGAAAAAGGAAGCCATTGAGCGAGCCGAAAATCTCGAAAAGCAACTTCGTGAAGTTACCCAGAAACAGGTTCAGGAAAAAATCTCTCAAGAAGACCCTGAATACAAAATGGAAGATTTTCGAAAAGTCCGAGACGACGAAGGTAATATCCATGAGCTCGACGACAACCAAGCTGAGCTTGCGTATCGCCGTTGGAAAGATGGTTACGATGCTCGTAAGGAAGAGCGCAATGCGGCGATGAATCGTGAAGAGGCTATCGAAAATTACAAGCGTGAAGCTCAAGATGCCGTGATGAAAAGCTCGGCTGAAGCCTACGATACATTGACCGACATTCTTGAAAAATTCCCAGAGCTCAAAGTTGATAGCGGTAAATTCGATAAAGAGTTTTCAGGCAAGGTTATGCCACTTATCGAGGATATGATTATTTACCAGCGTGGCACTGAGCCAGGCAACGAAGAGGGCAAGCAACCAGTCATCATCGGTATGTCGATGAACCCGACGAAGATGCTTAAGGTAATCAACGAAATCAAGACCCAGAAGCGTAACTTGCCATTGAATGGCTTGAATGATACTGTAGACACAAGGTCAGACGTAAACGTGCCCCACAGCCGTTCATCGGACTCAACCGTTAATCAAGCCAACGAGCTTTACAAAACGCTCGGGATTAACAAGAGAATAAAATAAATAACTAAGAGGAGAAAATATCATGGCTAATGTAGATGATGTTTCAAAGCTCAAAGTAGACCAACTAAAAGAATTAGCAGCACGGCACAATGTTGAGCTCGCTGATGGCGACAAGAAGGACGATTTAGTCCTGAAGGTTGCGGATGGTATTACGTCTGAACAACTTGAAGCATACAACAACAAATCAAATGACGGCAACGCTGATGGCGTTACCCCACCAGAAGGTACTGGCGAAGCTCCAGCTACCGACGACCACGAATCAGTTGGTGAATTACCTTCACCTGAAACTGACGTAGAAGCTCCGCTACCTGAGCAGGAAACCCCTGCCAACGAGCAAGCTGCTGCTGATATTGAAAAATCAGGCGTTCAAGGCACTGACGTTGAAGGTTCTACCGTCAACGAAGATGCTGGCGAAGATGAGCCCGATGCCGTTTCTAAAGGTGCAAACGATGAAGACCAGACTGTCGCAGTTCAAGCTGACGGCATCGACGGTGTTGACCGAGACCACACGCCAAACACGGAAAAGCCTGAAGAGGCTGCCGCTGCTCGTGCTGGTGTGCCAGAAGAGCGACTCGATAACGAGAAGCAAAATCGTGAACCTAAAAACGATTTCGAAACTGAAAATCAAAAAGTAACAGAAGTAGAGCGCCAAGCCGCTCAGGAAGCATCAGATATGACAACAGCAGAACGTGTAGAAAACGCTCCGACTCCAGGTGAGCAAGCTTCGAAGGATGCGGCTGACACAGCTTCAACCATCGCTGCTGCGATTGCACAGGGTCTTAAGGGCATCGGTAAAGATGAAGGATTTGAACTTCAAGAAGAGGTTGGTATTGACCACCGTTTCAGCGTTGTTCGTAGCAAAGCAACTGGTGAAGTAATGCTTCGTGATAACGGCGATGGTTCGCTGAGCAAGGTTCAACTCGAAAGTCTTGAAGAAAAAGAGGCAAGTATTCAGAACACAGAAGTTGAAGAACTTTAGTATAATAAACTAGTAGGGTTTTTCATTGTTTTGTTCCTACCAAAAACGTCCACACCCCTCTCCAAATAAATCTCGGAGAGGGGAGTTTTTGTTTATGATAGAATAAAAGAACGTGCCGAACCGCTATCGGATAGTAGGTCTTGCAGATTCCCTACGACATGAAATGGAATAGCCTTCCATAAAGAATGACTGCATGATATTATTGCACCAGAAGCGACCGCTTCACCTCCTAGAAAGGGAAAAAATGCAACCCATCAATCGCCACGAGCGAACCAGGCATTTCATCACTACCTAGGAGGTGGTCGTAATCTCGCAGCTGTGCGTTAAACAGCCCCAACTTTCCTTGGGATGGGAAACGAGTTCGAGCCTCTCGTAAAAAAGGCTCATTTAATTTGTTGACAAATAGAAATCGACCGTACTATACTATGATTAGCTTAAAGCTTATCAGTTGAGAAATTAACGCAAAGGTAGTCGTTGCCTTCAACCGAGACAGCAGATAGCACTCGATGTAATCGTGTGTCATCAACACAAACACAATACTAAAAACTAGTCCTATAAGGGGATAAAATATCATGGCTATTACAGCTTCAGAAATTTATAGCCCAGTCATCGACCAGCCGTTCGATGAGGAAAGCTACACAAAAGAACTTGAAGGTAACAACAAAGAAATCAAGTTCGAAAAAGGCTCAAAGACTGTTAAGGTTCGTACCGTAATCACCGCTGGTGCAGTTACAACTCACGATGCGACTCAAACCTTCAGCACACAAATCGCTGGTATTACAAACGTTGATGCAAGCATTAACACCTACACGCTTGACCAGCAAAAAGATATCAAGCAGTTCCTTGACAAGACCGTTGCAGTAACAAACAACAGCATCACAGAGGGTGGTAAAGTCCTCTCAGCTATCGTTACTGAACAACTTGTTCCGCTCATCGACGCATATCGTCTTGGCGTTCTCGCAGCTATCGCAGTTGTTACAGGTCAAGCATTTGTTAAGACATCTGACGGATTCGCTGACTTCCTTAAGCTTCGTGCTTACCTTGTCAACGCTCGTCTATGGCGCAACAAGAAAGCGATTGCATACGTTGGTACGACCACTTCAAGTGCCATCTTCAACAGCTCAAAGTTCCAACCATTTGAGCCTGGCTTCGCTGAAAGCATCCGTAGTGGTGATATCGGTTGGTTCTTCGGAATGAAAGTCAAGGAAGTTCCAGCTGACATTTTGCCAGCAAACACCCTTGCAATCGCCGTGAACCCAGATATCGTTGCAGCCCCTCGATTCCTCGATGACTCAAAAGTCGGTGAATCAGCAGCAGCCTTCGGTCAACTCTTGCTCTGTCTGTACATGTACACTTGTGTCGTTTCTACTCCGAAGCGTAAAGGTGTCGCTACAATCATCAACAGCTAATCACTGCTCGATTACGAAAAGCCCTGTTTTACCGCAGGGCTTTTTGATATACTAAACTCATAAAGAAAATAGAAAAAAACAAAAAGGATAAAAATGGCACTAATGAAATGGGGCGACGACGAAGAGAAGGATGAAAATCTTTTTCAAGCGCCAACAATCAAAACCGTCAACTCCGTCCAGTCTAGCTGGCAACCAACCCAGCAAAATGGTAGTGGTGGCGTTACTGACGGCGGTCAAGTGCCTCAAGGTAATTATTTGCTATCCGAAGAAAAGGCTCAGGTTGACCAGCAAAAACGGATGAAGGAAGCGGCAGAAGCGGCTCGTCAAGCCCAAATCGCTGAACAGTCCGAGATTGCCCGAAGGCAACAAGCTCAAGAAGATGCAGCCACTAAGCAACTCGAATCTGCTCAAACTCCTGCTGGCGGTAAATACACCCCTGTAAAAGAGAAAAAAGACGAAGGTGTCTGGGGCTTCATTAAAGACGTTGGAGCTGGCATTCAACAAGGGCTTGGTGCTGTTGGTGATATTGCCATCCAAGGTGGTGGTCTCCTCGATTACGCTGGTAATCGCCTTCGTGGTCAAGATGATACGACGGCGGCTCTTAATATGCAGAAGAATACTGACGTGCTTCGTAATTGGCTTCATGGTCAAAAAGACTTTAACGGCACTGAAATTACAGGTACTCGAGATGTTGAAGATTCTGCCACTCGAATCAATAATGGTACTGCGACGCTTCAAGATTATGCCGCAATTAGCGGTAAAGGTCTTCAAGCTGGTATCGACTCCACAATGTTCTTGAACCCTGCTCGATTAGCTACGAAGGGCATCCCTGGAGCGGCTTTAGTGGATGATGGGGCAAACTTAGCAACTAGAGTCTTCAAGAGCCCAGCGGTTCAATACGCAGCTCGTGATGCGACATTTTTCGGCGGTCTTCAAGGTACTGCCACTTTTCAATCAGTTTATGGTGAAACTGGCGACTTCGAGCAGGCGATGGAAGCGGCGATTAAAGATGCCGTTATTGGTGCGACTGTTCAGGGTACGCTCGACCTCGGTGGCAACGCCGTTAATGTGGCGGCAAACCGAACGCTCAACAGCCTTCGCCGTCCTGGTGAATTGACTCCTGTAAAAGAACTTATCGACGCTGCGGAAAATGCCGACGGCGCAATTGACTTGCCTTCTCAAAACACCCCAGCTGGCGAGCTGACTCCTGTTATTGAAAATGGAGCGCCGACTGATGGGAACGTAAGCTTTCAACCTATTGAAAACTCCGAACTCGGTCAGCCGACTAATCTGCTCGATGAAGCAGCTGCCGACCCTAACTACACTCCAGTTGCCGATGGTGTTGCTACTTCTGCTATCGACACACCAGCCGAGCCTGTTGTACCATCAACGATACAAGATGCCCCAGTCGTACCAGAAACTCCGATTACCGATACAACCGTTTCTCCTGTGGCTGACGGTGTTCCAGTGCCGAGCAAGGTTATGCCCGAGACAACTGGCAATATGCCAGTGATTAAATCCGACGAAGTACGAGCACTTCAAGAGGCGAAAGCTGGTGCGAGCCAAGCGGATGAAGCGGCAATTAACCAAGAGATTAATGCGATTGATACTGCCACCCCTCGAAGCAATTTACCTGAAGAGATGAATGGTGATATTACAGGGGTAGAAGCTGACGGTTCGCCTCTTACTCGAGAGCAAGTTGCTCAACGATTGATGCCGAAACTCGACGACAACAAAGACGTGAAGCAGCAAATCGCTTCAGCGGTCGGTATGGAAAAAGATATCGAGAGCCCAGTTCGTGAAATCCTTCGTCAAGGTGGCGTGAAAGAAAAACAAGTCGAAAGTGTTGCGACTCAGTTCGATGCGCTCGAAAGCCAACTTAGAGACTATAACCGCCTAGAGGAAGCCAACCAAAAAGCCTATGCCGAAGGTGGTGCTGAAAACTTGAGCGACGAAGTTTCCAAGGAGCGTTCACGCATCGCTCGTGATATGGGTGCGACTCAACGCAAATTGATGAACGAAATCAACAAAATCGAAGGTGGCAAAGATAAGAAAATTGCCTTCATCAATAATTTGACTGATATTATTGGCACTCGAAACGCTAGTGTTCTTACGAGTGCTGGCTTGCTCGAGCGAAACATCGCACAGGAAATCACTGCGAACTTGAAACTCATGGTAAAAAATCCAGGCAAAATGTTGAAGAGCACATTCGACAATGGCAACATTCTTGGCGACACTGCGAAATCAGAAATTTCCCACTGGAAAGACGCTCCTGGCTTCAATCCAGTCAAAATTACCAAGTATGTGGTGGGAAATACTTATCGAACTGCCATGATTCCTACTACGGCGCTTGCTAACACTCGTAGAGGCGCTGTTCGTGAAGAGTTGACTCGTTGGGCATATAAAGCCCTCGAAGGACGTGAGATAAGCTCTGCTGAAGCCAAAAAATTGTCGGGTGCAGCTGGTAACGAAATGGAAGCATTAGTGAACACATTTATCGGTGTTGACAATGGTATGACCAACCGAAAGCAGGCAACCGAAGCGTTGCAGGCTTGGAAAGAATATATTCGCACTGGCGACGATGGAGCGAAAGCTAAATACCTTGAAAAAGTTGAAGCTCACAATAGCCTTGCCGACCAAATGATTAACGGACTCTCGAAAGATGACCAAACGAAATATCGTGCGCTGAAAGCTATGGGCAACCTGATTTTCCCATTTGTTCGTACTGCTACCAACTTGGCGAAAAATACTGTTCGACAAGATTTGAACCCAATGGCAAAAAGCCTACTCGACGAAATTCGTGCAGACCAGCGTTCAGGTGGTAATAATGCCATCAACCTCATCAAGAGTAAGCTCGTCGATTACGGCATCATGGGCGGTGCGGCAGCACTTGCCACATCTGGTGTGCTCGTTTACAACGACGGCGATGATGTCGATAAGCCACAAGGCTGGTCTCTGAAATTGAACGACAATCAGTACGTTCCTGTTCGTGCCACTGCGCTCGAGCTTCCTATTGCGCTTGCTGGTACGGCTCAGGCAATTGCTCGAGATGTTGCTTCGGGCAAGCCACGAGATTGGACTTACTACGCTGGAATGGTAACGAAAAGCCTTCCATACATCGACCAAATCAACACTACCACTGGTGCTGTTGATTCTTTGCTGGGCGCTGGCTCTGAAGATGGAGACGGCGGCTACGCTATCAAATCTTACGGTGTTAATATGGCAAAATCACTCGTGCCATTCTCAAACAACGGTGTTCAGCCATACGTCGAAGGCAAGCAAAACAAGAGCTTAAATGCGAAAACTTCTTACGACAAGGACATTTTCAAGTGGCTCGAAAACACCGTTCGAAAGAGCTATGACCCTGATTTCTACAATACTTTGAAAGATAGCCGAGACAATGCTGGACGTGTTCGAACCGTCGATAACCAGGGTGTTATCAGCAATAAGCAAATGAACGATGCCGATACTGCTGAATTTAACGACGACATCACTCAGCTCGTGAAATACGGTCGTGAAAACGGTCTGGGCAAAAACACCGAGGATATGTTCAACAGCTACGATACTGGCAAAAATAACAACTTCAAGGGCATCCAGGACTCGATTACTTTCCTCGACGTTACTGAGGGTGTTGACGGTAAAAAGACTCCGAAAAACGAAGATAAGCTTAAGAAAAATCCAAAACTCACGAACCTTTCACAGCAAATCCGTGATGGCTTTTTCGGCGAATCTGGCGACGAACTGCTTACTCTCGATGGCAAAAACCTCTACTCAGATGTTTCTGCTCCGAACAGTTCTGGTTCGAAAAACTCACGCATGCCGATTTCAATGCAGTCGATTAAGAATGCTATTGCTCAGACTGACCTACCAGAGGCGGAGCGCAACCGCATTTACGAAATTTCACAGGGCGATACTGACCTCTACAACCGATTGAAAGCCAAGGAAATTACTTACGAGCAATACTCCGCTGAAAAGGCGAAAACTGGTCAGGAATATATCAACATTTTGAGCAATTCAGAAAGCTACAAGAAGATGAGTGGCTTGTTTGATGAGCTCGACAACAGCGGATTCTTCGAAGATGGCGGAATGGGTTCAACTCGTTCTGGTCAAACTTACCTTTGGAATAGTTTGAACGCTCTACTCGGAAGCAAGGGTGCGACTCCTGCTGCGAACTACCCAGACAATAAGAAATTCACTCCATACGGCAGTGGTGGCGGTGGCACTCCAGCCAGCTTCAAGCCTGGCGACCGTGGTGAAATGGGCGTGAAATTTACCCCTGTTACAGCTCGACAACAGGCAGAAACCAAGCGAGCTAAGTTTACACCGCTGAGCATAAAGGTTAAACTTGGAAATGAAGTAAAGAAAAACAAGACCCAAAACTACGCCGATAAAACATTCTAATGTGGTAGAATAAAGCTAAAGAAGGAATAAAAAATAAACATGAAAACTGAAGAAACCAGCATCGTAGAAGCCAAGGATGAAGCCCCTGTATTCCCAGACGGCTTCACTTTGACTGCGAATGATTTGAAAACAAAACTCGAAAATTCTCAGGAATTTATGGATAGAGTTACTGTCGGATTCATGGAGCGAAACGAGCGTATTTTCTATCGAAAACCTTCAGTCAGCTCAAATGGTCAGATGGAATATGCCGAGCTTGTTGATAACACGCTTGCCTCATACCTTGAAAAAATGCCGAAAAACGTCATTCAAAAACTGCCGACATTTACGCTCGACGCACATACAAAAAGCAAGGCAGAAGACCTTGTTTACGAATTTATCGCAAAGAAAATCATCCTTCGTACTGGCACATCAGCTGGTTATTCCCTCCTTCAGAAGCAGTGGATTGAACTCCGTGATGGCGCTACATTCGGTGTTAAAGTGGTTTATCTTCCATTTGAAAACGACCACGGCGAATATACCGTTGGTGAAATTCCTATTTACTGGGGTGATATCTATCCTGAAGCCTGGTCAACCAACTTCAACAGCAATAACTTCAACCAGTTCCGAACGCTCAAAACCGAAGACGACCTCAAGAAAATCATGGAAGGTCTTGGCGACGAAATCGGTGGTAGCTGGGTCAAAGGCGGTATTCAAACCGTTCTTGATTATGGTACTGGTCAAGCATCTGGTAAAACAAATGCCGCTTCAAACAGCAAAGTCGCTATGGACGGCTTACCCGAGCACCTCTATGAGCTCTTTAAATACGTTGACGACAACTGGATTGTTGACTGGCATTACGCCTCTGAAACCATCCTTCGTGTGATTCCGAACCGCTCTGGTCGTCGCCGTATTCTTGGACTTTATTCTGATTATGACGGTTCGAGCATTATGGGTCGCTCACTTATCGACATGGCATACGGCGCTCAGATGTCATTGACTTCATTGCTCCGAAACTTCGTGTACACCTCTGACTACAACACCGACCCAGCTAAATTCGTCAAGGGCGTGAACCTCGATGAGGATAAATTCAACCTGACCAAGGGCAACACAATGTTCTTGAACGACGAAGATGGCGACGTTAAATTGCTTCCAATCGACACTACAACACTCCAAAACTTCCCTCAGCTCTACCAGCTTTTGAAGGGTGTTCTGCTTACTTCATTGCCAAGCTCACACGACACGAGCATTTCTGCTGGTGAAGGTGATGGCACATTCAGCAAGACTCAAGCAGGCGTAAACAGCCAAGACACTAAGGCTGACATCGAAAACAATTACTACCGTAAGAATTACGAGCAGTATTTCGAAATGAACCTCGAGAGCAAGGTCAATATCTATATTGCCGAAGTGAAAGCGATTGCAGAGAAAAATGATGCAATTCCAATGATTGAGCTCGACGATGAGTACGCAAATCTTGTTCGTGAAGCATTGAACGACGAGCAGAAGAAGGGCGTATTTATCAACGCTGAAAACCAAGTTCTGCTTGATTTGAGCAAACAAAAGAGCGTGAACATCTCTGTTGACTTCGAATCAACACGAGACATGGCGAAGGAAGAAGACCTTAAGCGCCTCAACGCATTCCTTACTGGATTCTTTGAAATGGCGAAATCTGACCCACTCATGGCGAAGGCTATGCGAGCAGTTCTACCTCTGTTGATGGAAGAAATGACAAAGAGCTCTAACCTCGAGAACAGTGCGAAAATTGGTGCGGTTCTCCAAAAAGCACTTGCCGATGCTGAAGCTATGGAAAAGCAGCAACAAGACCTTGCTGCTAAACAGCAAGAAAAAGACGACCAAAAAATGGACGAAGTGAAAGCTCCAACAGTGAACATTTCGTTCAAAGACCTTCCGCCATCTGGTAAAATTCAAGCAGCTGGTAAATACGGTATCGTGCTGACTGCCGCAGATGTCGCTCGTCAACCAGACGTAAAAGCAACTCCATCGACGACACCGACTCCGATGCAAACCCCAGCGGTAGCACCGACTATGCCGATGCCAGGAGGAGTGTAATATGGTCGCTAAACCAGAACCAACACCAGCACCACTCGAAGAAGTGGACGCTCCAGCAGAGGAAGTTATTGCCGCACCAATCGGCTTTAACGAAGTTTCTCCTGAATACCAATCAAGTGAACAGCTCGCTCGAGCTCATAACGCTGACGTTTTCGCTCGAGAGCAAAAGAAAACCCAGAAGGTCGTACTGACTGAAAAGCAGAAGATTTTCAAGGTACTCGACGGCGTAATTAAAGAGCACAACTCGACCAAAACCGTTCGGGATATAGCAAAAAAGAACAAGCGTGGTGCGATGTATCAACTCGATTTGAGCGCAGATATCGTTACCATCCTTGAAAAAATAAAAAGTGATTTGAGGTAAAATATGGCACTCGTGAAGGATATTGTTGAAAAAGCATACACCAAGGTAAACGGTGAATATGAAGCGTTGCTCGAAACGAGTGATGATTTCAAGACATATCTCAACGTTTTGAATCAAATGATGGAAGACCTTGCTCACATGCCGTATGTGAAGTGGAATATCTTCTTTGACCTGAATTACCTTCTGCCAGATGTGGTTGCCAGCAATAAATTATTTTACGACGTTGCCAGTTTGAATGGCATAACGATATCCAACACACCTTTTGACCATATTTTCTTTGTTGATGCGGTAACTGGAGTGGTAGTCGGCAAATATAAGATTGTTTCAGTTGCACAATTTCAATCGACTGACAATAAAAGTGTTGCCTGTATCGCAAAAGGTGGTCTTTATTTGAAAGAAGTCGCTTCAAACTTAGTCGGCACGAAAATTCGCATGCCAGTCTACGTTGACCCACCTACTTACACTCTCGGTAATCAAGTCGTTGTCATCGACAGCGTTCCTTGGCTTGTAAAAGCTATGGCAGCATTCATTTGTGATGCCAGCCCAGTACCATTTATCGCTCGAAACGCTGATAAATTCGCAAAGCAAGCCGAAATTTCCATGAAAGAGATGAAAGAGAACAACAAACGTAATCAGCTTCTTATCATCAAGACGCTTAACGAGAGTGCTCCTCATACTTGGGATGATGTTTTACAAACTTTGACACTAAAGGATTTGTAAAATGGCAAACAAAAACGACAGCGACATTCAAGTTAAGGATATCAATAACTGGAAGCGTGGGCAGATTTCCTACTTCTCTAAGAGTCGTCTTCAAGAAGACGCTCTCAAGGCTGCCTACAACGTTATTTTCGATTATGATGCAATTGTCCGACCTCGAGGCTCATTCATCGCCAGCGGCATCCCTGACCTCGCCAGCGGCTTAAAACCGCTTGCACAGGACTTTGCATTCAAGCGAGCCGACGGTACTGAGGGGCTGCTCAATATTTTCACCGACGGCGTGAATGCCTACCTTTATGTTTTGAAAGCCGATAAAAGCGGCTGGACTCAATTCGTTACTCCGTTCGATAAGAGTACTCAATTTTCTTGTGCTCAGATTGCTGGAGTCGTGGTATTCGGAAATGGCATCGACAAATTTAGCTATTACGATATCGCCACGAACACTTTGAAACAGCTCACTAAGGTCGTTGACCCGACTGGCACTCCAGTTGCAACCCCTGTTGGATTCACTGGTACGAACGCCCTCGACTACTATTACCGTGTTTTCTACACTGGTGTTGGTGGTACGACAAAAATGACTCCAGCGGTGAAAGTTTCATCTTCAACAATTCGTGATACTTGGGGTAACACCAAATCAGTGATTATCGACACAACCGCCTTCTCGATTGACCCTAACGCCCAAGGTTGGGCTGTTGCTATGGCTGTAGTCTCAGTTGGTGCTGGTGCTCCAACCGATGGGGAATACCTTTTGATTACCGACACATTGCCAATAGCTCAAAAGCAATTTACCGACACTGGCGCAATCACGCTTCTTCAATCTGCTCCTATTGAAAACACCACGGAAGGAATCAAAGCGTGGTACTTCACGAACATCTCTGGTCGCCTCTGGGCAATAGGTGCTGACGGTATTATCTACTGGGGTGGCGACATCGGAAAAGAACTGTATTTCGGCTCAGCAAACGGCTCTGATAGCTATACAATATCTAGTAACGGCATCGAAAAAGCGATGGCGATTGCTCTTGGTCGAGACAACTCGGGTACGACTTGTATCAACTTGCTCACTCGAACAATGGCTGGGCAAGGTGCAATTTGGGATATTTATGCGACCACTAACAGCATTACCGCTAACGGTCAGACTTATTCCGTCGGTACTTACCAGTTCAAAAAGCGTGAAGGTAACGACGGTACTGACGCTCCGTTCTCTGTTATTCACGAAAACAACAACGCTTACTACCTCTCAATGGACGGCTTCAAATCAACTGGTGTGAAGCCAAACATCTCTGGTATTCAATCGACTGACATCATTAGCTCAGCAATTCGAGACCGAGTGCTCAACCTTACTGGCTCAAGCCTTGCGAAGACATACGCCGCATATTACGACGAAACGCTTTATTGGACTGTTGCTTACGGTTCTGAAACGAACAACGAAATTTGGGTCTACGACATCCTTCACGGTGGAGTTTGGTCAATTTGGCGATTTGCTGCCGATTCGATTTTCCGATGGGCATCAACGAAAGATGAAAGCCCGAGCCTATATGCCCGACAAGGGAATAAATTGCTTCGCTACTATAAAAACTCACACAGCCATGCAGATTATAATGGCGTGTTCGATAGCTACATCGAGAGCGGTCTGATTCCATTCTCTGAAGATAATCTCACCTGGGTTCACCTATTGAAAGCGATTTGGCAATTCGACCAAGCCGTTGGAACTATCAATTTGACCGTCAACATCCACTCGAAAAATGGCGACATCTTGAAAACCAATGTGATTCCATTTAACAATGTGGTTTCTGACCAGATTTTCAAGAGTGGTTGGGATGCTATTAAGGCTAGGACGACAGGCAGTGCTCGAGGTGCGTGGAATAATCGAAGCTGGAACGAGAGTCTTGCTGACTTGCTTGGATTCAAAGACCCATCAGATAAAAAGGTGAGTCAGAAAATCCGTAAAAACGCTTCGTACATCAGCTTTACGGTTCGTGCCAACACTCGAGACACCTATTACGAATTGAGCCACCTTAGCCTGTTATTCACTTATATCGGAAATGGTATTGAATTTTTGAGCCAAAAAGGTGTGATTAAAATTTAACGATATGCTACAATAAACTCATAAAAGAACGAAAATAAAAAGGAAAAAATAACATGGCAGATTTTGGCGGAAAAGCTAACACAACCATCGACGGAAGCAACAACCTGACGTATGGTATTGACGCTCAAGGTAAGATGTACATCTACAACCTTGGTAAAAATAAGATGATTTTCTACGGCGACCCTTCTGAAGGTTTCGCTGAAGCGTATGTTCAGCAAAACGAAGGCAACCGTCTTAAATTTGAAGGCGACCAACGCAAAAATGCCGCTCCTGCCACTACTCCGAGCAACACTGGTGGCGGCGGTGGTGGTGGTTTCGCCGCTCCTGCTAAAGTTCTTGACCAGGCTCAAGTTGATAGCTTGAACTCTCTTCTTGGTAGCTACGACCAAATTCGTGGCTCTGCTCGACAGAAAAACACTATCAAACGTGATACTAGTCTTCGTGAAAAAGAAGAAGAGAAAAAGCGTGAAGAGGGAAAATATCAGGGCAAGAAAATGACAACCCTTCAGGACTTTAGCGGTGCAAAAACCGATACTGACCTTGGTACTACTCGAACACTTGAAAACCTCATTAGCTCACTTTCAACGATGGGTCTCGGTGGAAGCCGTGCATTGCAACGTCAGATTCTTGACGCTGCTAACATGAGCAACCGAAAAGCTAACGCTACTCAGGCGACTACTAATAAAGAACTCGACACATCTTTCAACGATTACACCGTTGGAAATGAAAACGATGTCAAGAAAATTCAAGACCAATTTGGTTACGATGAAGGCGAAGCTGAGCGTAAATACAACCAAGACAAGCAAACTACGCTTTACAAATTGGCTGATACCTACGATAACGGCGGTAACACTGCGAAGAAAAACGAGCTTATGCGCCAAGGTAGCGACCTCAACTCCATTATTGCTGGGTCTGCTTTCTTGAACCCAAGCTACACTGGTGAAACTCGAGAAATGGCAACTCCTGAACTTGCTGACTACACCCAAGACATCGCCAAATACGACACTTCCGCTATTGGTATGGATGGTATGACTCCAGTTATTGACGGCGCTGGTGGCGCAGGAAACCTTGCGGTGCGAGCGATTGCAGTCAACGATAAAGACCTTGGAATCAAAAAGAAATCCGAGAATGACCTCGGCTACGGAGTTTAACCGTCATGGTTGCTATCGGCGATAAATTTGGTAAAGCGAGCAAGAGCAACCAATATGCTCCCGCTACCACTGTAAAAACGGCTCGTATTGCTGGCGTTACTGTTCTTGAAACCTTCGATTTGAGCAAATACCCGACCGACACGCCGTTGTTTTTCGTTACATATCAAAAAAGCATCGACCCAGTAACGAGCGTAGTTACAATCATCAACCAGGTGAGTTGGAAAGCCCTCGTAAACGACGTAAGCAACACGCTTACTAACTTGACCGTCGCTCCTGGCTATACCGACCTCGGAAACCTTGTCGGTGATTTTGTTGAAGCGATTCCTACTTCCTACTGGGAAACCAGCCTTATTGACGCTCTCTTGGTCTCTTTGAACCCTGATGGAACACTAATACCAGCTGCCGTTCGACTTGCTGCTGGTGGCGATGCTACAGACCCAGTGATGCGTGATAATGAGAGAGGACTGAACTTCGTTACCGCTGGTAGCGGCGTTCTTGCTGGGCTAGGATATGGCTCGACTCTTACTGCGTCAATGACTGGTGGCTTCTGTTACATCAACGGATATCGCCAAATCATCGCACCTGTTGCGACACGAACGTACACGGCTTCAAAAGATACTTACGTTGACCTACTCTACAACGTCAGCGGTACTGTTACCGTTGTTTATACAGAGGTCGCAAATAACGCTGCATCACCAGCCTTAGCTGCCAATTCAATCCGACTTGGTATTGTTGTTACTGGCGCTAACATTTTGAACGTAGGCTCAATTAACCAAGGTCAGCCAGGTAAAGTTCTTCCTATCGCATCGGGCGTTCCTTATCAGATAACGGATTCACTTGGAAATCGTATTGCTCGTCGAAATCCTTCTGAAGTTTTAAGGGCGTATGGAATCTTTAATAACGGCGCTCCTGTTATCCCAATTACTTACACTGACTATGTTACTGTTCGAGCAATTACTACTGGTAGACCAATCAAAATTGATTTCTCAGCCACGGTTACAGATGGTAACTCTGGTGCAAACCGCCGTGGTTTTGTGCGAGTCATGCTTGATGGAGTGCTCGTACCGAACACTAACATTCAATGGGATACGCCGAATACGGCTGGTTCTGCTACCGTTGCGGAAGGTGTTCTTGTTGAAGCTACTGCTGGACTTCATACGATAGTGCTTCAGTGTATCGCAAATACTGGTTCTGCTTCATTGATGAGCCTCGGAGCAGTAACGGTAAGCGAACCGTAAGGAGGTTATGAGGTGGATTTTGTACAAACACTCATAGCAATCGGAGCTGGTGCAATTGCTCTCGGTGGTGTCATTTATGGTGCTATCGGAGGTAGAAGCAAGGCTGAACTTGAATTACTCCGTCGAATGAACACTGACCTTCGTCAAAGCAACACGGATTATCAATTGAAAATTGACGGCTTCATAAAAGACTTATCAACCGCCAATGCAAAAATCGCTTCACTCGAAAACGAGAAGCTTCTACCTCTTGAAGCCTTGACCGCCCTAGTGGTGAAAAATGATGCGGCTCAATTAAGAGCCCTTCGAGACATCGCCAGGGCATTGAAGATTAAAGATGCACCAGAAAGCGAGGCGTAATGAAAAATGATTCAGTGGCAACGCTTGAAAAACGATTGTCAAAATGGGAAAAAATAGTAAACGGTTTGAAAATAACTCTTGGGGCGTATGCCTTTTTGGTACTTACTTTTCTTGCCGTTCAAGGGATTGTCGCACAGCAACAGCTTGCGTCAGTTCTTGATGAGGTGGAAGCGACCACCCAAGCGGTGCGCGATTCACAAGTCGCAAACCAAAAAACTGGTACGCAAAATCACGAGAAAACTCGTGCTTATATTCGTTGCTTGTTTACAGAGGTGCTGACCGTACCATTGGCACAACGAACTGATGTTGATTTTGATACTTGTACTCGAGATACTTCTGAAAAGATTGAAACCACACCAAGCGCAAATAACAGCTCGACTACTCAACCGTCATCCGTTATACCGAGTCCTTCAGCGGTCAATCCAAAGCCGACCGAACCAGTCGCAACAGCTCCTCCCGACCCTGAACCAGTGGACGACCGAAGCGCACTTGGAAGATTACCATTAGTAGGTGGACTATTAGACGCAATAGGTTTATAGTTTATGTATAACCATAATAAATAAAGAGGGTACTATGAGCGATACAAAACAAGAACCGCAACCAGAAATCAGTAAAGCCGCACTCAAGGCGTATGTTCCCGAACCCGACGTAGAGGAAGATGGCGATGAGTCGAACTAAAGCCGAAGTCAGAGCTTTTCTTGATAGCCTCGTAGGACATACTTGCGTTGATAAAAGCGACCCTCGATATAATGGGCAATGTGTTTGTTTGATTAAGAACCTGATGGAGTTTCTTGGCGTACCAGAGCCGTATAAAGGGCGTGGGAACGCCAAAGACGCAGGAAATGCCTATATTGCCCAGGGCATTGGCGTAAGCGGTCGAGGATGGCTCACAATCGTCGTCAATAAAGACATGGGTCTTATCGACGGCGTTCGTTACGGTCATATTTGGATTGACCTATTGAATGAAACCAACTATGAGTCGAATGGTGCTCGTGCTCTCGTTACTACCAAGGGAACACGACCGATTTCACAGGGTCAGCAATTCGTAAACTTTGATAAATGGATAGGAGAGAAAGACATGAGTAAAATTACAAAAGAACAAGAAATGGTGCTATCCCAAGGTATAGTTGGCTATAATCCTGGAGCTGGTTACGATTATCGTTTCACAGGCAAAGAGACCGACCAAACAACGATGGACGCTTTTACGGCGTTCTGGGGCGGTCAAGCACCAATTATTACGAGTGATGTTGAAAAATCTGTTGCCGACGGTATTACTGGCATAAAAAACGTCATTGGCAAAGATTACAACTCACAATTTGTCGGGCAAAAGATTGTTACACATTACCCAGCTATGGTTGATTTTTGGATAAGCCAAAAACCAGTTGCACCAGAGCCATCGGAGCAATATGTACCATATCAGTTGCCAGCATTATTCACTAAAAAGGAGAAAAAATAACATGGACGTATCAATACTCACTCTCATTGTCGGTACAGTAATGCCGATTCTGGTGGCACTCGTAACTACTCGAGTTACATCAGGGGCGATAAAAGCTTGGCTACTCGCAGCCTTCACGCTTGTATCGACCGTGCTCCAAGCTCTTCTGCTCGCAACGCAGTCGGGCATACCATTTGAGCTTGGGGCAATCTTTGTCAGTGCGCTTACGCAGTTCATCATCTCGGTCGCAATCTATTACGGATTGTGGAAACCGACTGGTATTGCTGGCTCAGTCCAAGACGTTGGCGCTCAGAAATAACGCCTACATAAGCAAAATACCCCTTCCTGCGAGATGGGGTATTTTCTTTTGAAAGTCAATGCTATAATGTAGTTATTAAAGCCAAAAAGGAAAAATAAAAATATGTCATTTATCGAAGGTAGTCTCACCACAAAAACAAACTTTAGCGCCAATGGGCAGCAATTAGTTGCTGACGTTGCCGCTCTTAACACTTGTCGATTTGAGTTCTCAGGAACATACAACTTCGCTGGTGTTTTTGAAGCCTCAATGGACTCAACTAATGGCACTGATGGTACTTGGTTTCCCTTCGATGTCGCAGCTGTAAACTCTCCAACGACAGCGACCAGCCACTCTACAGTGAACGGTGTTCAGGCATACGAAGCAAGCTGTCATAGTGTAAAAATGGTACGATTCCGTTTGACCGCCTTCACCTCTGCTGGTGCTCACCGTGTCGCTATCGGTGGTAATAACGCCGCTATCGAACCATCACCACGAGTTCAGCTTGCTGGTTCTCCAATTGTTTCAAGCCCAATCGGTTCAATGATTTCAGTAAACACGACGGCTTCGAGCAACCTTTCAAGCCAAAAGGGTTCGGCTGGTAACTTGTTTGAACTCGAAATCTCAAACCCTACAGCGACACCAGTTTATGTCAAATTGTATAACAAGGCGACCGCTCCAGTGGTTGCGAGCGATGTGCCAGTAGTAACTGAGCCTGTGCCTGCAAACTCCACCGTACAGCGTGTTTACGGTCAGAACGGTAAGCGATTCACCACTGGTATCGCTATGGCTGCAACTGGTGCAATCGGTGATACCGATGCGACTGTCGCCCCTGCTGGCGTTCACATCCACGGTACATACGTCTAGTATCGAAAAATAAGAATAGAGCCCTCCGAGTTTCAAAGGGCTCTATTTTTTATGCTCCCATACCCATTTTCTTTTGGGCGGCTTTGCTCAGTTTTTTCGCTGTAGCGTCAAACGAGCGTTGTGTTGTCAACTGAAATCCTGTTTTGTTTGAAGGCTTTCCACCGCAAGTCGGGCAAGTATTCGGGTCGGTGTCTTTATCGAATTTGTACCAAATACTGTCGTTCTCGCAATAGCCCATTAACAGATTGGGCGGTAATTTTGATTGCTCACTAGTAATCAATGTATTGCTTCCATTCTGGGGCAATGATATCTACCTGAATTTTCTTCCGACGATTCGGTACAGATGTTACGAGTATTTTACTCACTGCCCCTATTATAACACTATTGCTTTGGCGGTACATCTACCCACTTTTCTCCATTACAAGCGTAACAGATGTGGCTATGGGTGGTGTTGCCCTCAACCCTTCTAAAAGTGCCTGTGCCGTTGCACACTGGGCATCGCATCACCTCAATAGGGATAACAATGCCGTCCTCAGTTTCACTACTTTCGCTTGTCATCGTAACAAGCCTTAAAATGCTCGTCATCGACAGACTCACACTGCGTAAATGCGTGGACATCAGTCATAATTTGCCAGCCCACAACAGATTGAACTACTCCAAAAATAACAAACAGCACAACGAAGATTGTGTAGTAAAACTGCAAATCTTTTTTGATTTCGTTCATGATTAACTCCTTTTTGCTAACCATCGTGCGATGGTAGCGTGTATCTTAAAAATTACTTCCATTATTTTTCGCCCTTGCTGACCCATTTCGTCAGTCGCTCAGCCGCTTCAGCTGGGGTGTGTCCATCCCATTCGTCGGCTTTTTCTTTTTCTGGGATATCAAAATTATCCCAATCTTTAATCTCGTAGTGGTTACTGATTTGACCCACCAGAGGTAGGTATGCAATTACGATGAACCAGCCGCCGCCAAAACAGAGCTCGCCGTCGCTGTGTCGCAATGATTTATGCACATTCCAGCCAGCAGTCAAGCCACTTGTTTCGGTGAAATTCGCCATGTTGAAAAATGCTGCATTATAGAGCATTCGATACTGGTACAATTCCTTGAAAGTGTGATAACCGTCAGAGGTGTTCTCGTCGATTTCGTTATTTATTAGCGAAACTGCTTTTTCGATTACTCGGTCGATGGCTCGAGCCTGCTTATCTGTTAATTTGCCCAGTTCATCAATTGAAAACTTGCCATCGAAATAAGCGGTCATCAATGATGCTCGGATTGGGTTGTCTTCGTTTAAATCACTCATCGTCGCCTCTTTTCTTCTTAATTTGTTTAACGTGCCATTCGGCGTGTCGAATGTCCAATAAGAAACTTACATTAAAAAGGATGAATCCTAGCATCATTATTAGAAGCCCTGCAAGCTCTTTGTTGGTAAAGATGAATATGAACCCACCTATAATCAACAAAGCCCAGTAAGCGACCTGTAAATGCTTTTGCCACATAGCGTGGTCAACACATTTTTGGTCGTCTTCGCTGAGCTTCATTACTTTATCTCCGTGTAGCCATAGATTTCAGCTTGTGTTTTGCCGTCAATCGTCCAGCCTGCTTCGTCATACTGAAAAGCCCATTTATCGCCAAAATGTGCGACCATTTTTGCTCGAGCTTCTTCGTAAGTACCCCAAAAAGTCATGTACTTATTACGAAGCTTCGTCTGACTCTGCATGAATGTGAAATAGTATTTTTTCATTCCAACGGCTCTCTGTAGGTGTCGAGATTCAACTCATCGCCTTCAACTTCAATTTCGCAGTCAGTGATATTCACTGCTTTATGCTTCGCTGGGTCGCCTGCCTGATATGCCCAGTACATTGTGGTGTCAGCTTTTTCAAAAGCTTCTTCTTGGGTATCAGCTTCAACGGCAACAGTGCCACGAAGCTTGATTTCTATTGAAACATCGAATGTTTTCATATAACACCTCTATCTTTCAGAATCTTCGCTGTTTTATGTACCGCTTCCATATAGTTGCGGTCAAGCTCCTGTACTCGTGGCTCGAGTTTTTCAAAAAGAATAATCGAGCGGTGTTCAGGCATATTTATGTTTTTTTCAATAGCCCAGGCATCGTGAATATCAGCTAGTGTAGTTTCTTCGCCAAGGGTAATAACCAATAACGAGTAGTAACTCAAAAGACGATTTCCAACCTTGATGTGCTTGGCTAGTTCAGTCTGTATTTCTTGTATGTAATTCATAGTTTTGCTTCCTTTCGCAAATCTGCAATTATATCGAGCATTTGCTGCTCAGTGTGCTGATGCTGAAAGCCCCAGAGGTCAAAAAGTTTATGTGCTCCACAGCGACACATTTTTAAACCCCAAGCGCCATCCCATTTGCCGACTTTTCGATAAACGTGAATGTGAATCATCCTTCGAGACCCCTTTCGATACCGAGACGACCCAGCATACGCATTGCGTATTCACGAGCTCGCTCGGCAACTTCTAATTGGTCTTCCCAGTGTTGACGTTGCTCTGGGGTCAATTCTTTCGGTGTTGGTAGGTGAAGGATTTCAGCCATTTTTCTGTGCCAATTCTTCTTCAATATCAAGTTGATTTTCAAGCGGCTTCGTATCGAACTTCGATTTTTTGCCACGACCACTTTTACCATTTATTTGATTGCCGATTTCAGATTCGAGACTTTTCAAAAAAGGCATCATAGCAGAACGACCTTCGTCATTTGCCACCCCAGCCAATTGAGAAAGCTCAAAATCACTGTGCATTCGCTTAAGCGAAATTCTTATAACTTTGATTTCTAATTCTTCAAGCTTTAAGGTTCTCATTTTACTTTCTCCGTGATAGTTTCGACTTCTCGACCAAATGTGTACCATCCACCTTTTGAATCTTCGAAAACAGGATAACGATTTATGCCAAGCATTATATCTTCAGCGATAATCATTGGCTTATTGAAAAATGTTACCACGTCCATTTTGCCAGTTTCGACTGTGCTATTGAAACCAAGCAATCGCTTCGGAGTGCCTTCCCAGAACTTTTGATTATTGACAAAGCCTTTTTCACCAATAATAAACGGTGGTAAGTCTGGCTTGCCTTCAACCGATTTCATGTGTAGTGTAAATTTTCGCATTATTTTTTCTCCTCTGGGAACATTACTGAGCCGCCTCTTTCAATGCGCTCTTCGCCGTGAAAAAGTTGACTGATGATATCAATGATAGCCTTATCGACTGCAATTTGTTCTTCAGCTCGGCGCTTCTCAACCTCTTTCATCGTGCCTTTTTCGTCGCCTTCACGATAGTTTATACCGAGACTGCGCTCAAGTTCTCGAACATGGTCGTAGCGTCGATTCTGGGCGGTCTGAAGAAACGCAGCGATACGCTGACGTTCATTTTTGACACCGAGTCGATAGATAAATTTGATTGTTTTGAGCATTGTTTTGTTCTCCTTTAGTTATTCGAGTAGGGTGCTGGTGGAGTGGGTGTAAGCACTAAATCGGAGGATTCCTCTCTATTAAATTAGATTCCTATTATTTAATCCACTCCGCCAACGCCGTACTCGATTTGTATTTGGTGGGGTTTGCGACTTTACTATTTGCTACCCCAAATTTGCTTGGTTTTACGTCAGATTATGATTGAAATTTCTTAACCATAAACAACTACACTGCCGCTCGTTCGCTATTATAACGCTTTCTTGACCATTTGCTCCTTTTTACCACATCCACTACAGAAAAACCAGCCGTTGTTGAATAGCACGGCACTGCTTTTGCGGTCTTCGTGGAATGGGCATCGGAAATACCAACCCCTTGGCGTGTGGCGAGCTCTTTCATCGTAATGCTTCGCCATCGCCTGTACATCGGCTTCGTCTGGTATGAAATCGCTGTCGATGCGTGGAGGATGCCATTCTTGGCGGTGTTTAGCGAGCCTGTAAGCCTCTCCAGCCAATAACTTAGCAATTGGTACGTCTCGAGCAATTCGGTACGCTGAGCCGTCGTCAAACACGCTTCCTGGTGCGGTTATATTGCTGTTGTCGCCTTTTAGCTCGAAATTCTTGCAATGACGGTCATCATTTATGTTCTGAACTGGAATGCTTTTATTGACCCAGAAAAAGATATGGTAGCCACCGCTCGGTGTTTGCACAGTGAGTGATGGCGGTAAATTCAACGCTTTGTACGTCGCAATTACTTCATTCCAGTTATCTTTATTATCAAGGTCAACAGCAATAAGCTTCCACTTTTTTGTTGCGTCGAGCTGTTTCCTACCAGTGAGCAACGCATTTGCCGAACGCTTACTAAAGCTAAGGGGGCGACAGTTGCGAACGTCGCTCCATTTGTCGGATGTCCAGCGGTCTTTTTTCGTACCCTGCCATCCGAAACTGAGTAAATTTTTTAGTTCGTCCATTTCCTGTGTCGCTCCACATCAATTTCACTAGCTAATAGCATTTCGACACCATCGGGCATCTGTTCATCTTCGACTATCAAAAACTTCATGCCAAATAGTCGGTTCTTTTCTATCATACTCCTGGGTATGACAATAACCTCTGGTGAACGACGCTTTCCATCCATAAATGCTTGTCGCAACTTATGAACTTTTTCAACAAAATCTTCCCAAGGTTTGAAATTATTCATCGTACTCTAATTCCTCTCCGCTTGAGCTCCTCTATCACTGGCGGATGAGGGTCAACAAGCACTACTGGTCGTTTAATATCGAAATGGTCGAGTATCATGGCAAGTGTCATTATGGCGATATTTCGCTCTTCAAAAACAAGTCTCATGTCGAGCCGACCATTTTCCAACTCGACAACTTCATAGATTCGAGTTGGTTCGTTATAACCAACGTCAACGAGTCTGTGCATTATTTTCAAGCCGCTCATTTCCAAAACTCCCACCATCGCCTACGCTCGACATCAACAACAATTTTATTCCAATAATCAATTTGAACAAAAAAGCGATTATTTTTTGTCGGGTCTACCGTAAAATCGGTAATTTTTTTCAATTTCTTGCGAGGAGTAATCGTTTCGAGCCGAACTCTATATTTTGCTTTCATAGACCATACTCCTTGAAGGCTTTGTCGATTTCATCCCAGATACCGTCTTCGCCATAATTGAGTAGAATCCATTTGAGCTCATCGCCATAAAGTGCTGAACCAGCTTCTCCCCAACAAGGCTTGTCGCCAAGCAAAGGGCAGTGCTTTTCTCGATGTGCGTACTCTGGGTATTTTACGTCTTTTTTATAGAGGCGATGGAAGTAAAAACCATACCCCATCATGCTGATATCTTCACCATCTATTGATAAATGTGCCTGACCTTTCACTTGCCAGCCAGTACCAAAGCCAGCATCAATAGCTATGTTGCCACGACGTTCCATGAAAATAAGTGTTGGGCTATCTTGACCATATTGCCTATCTTCGGTGTTTCGCAAGTCGAAACCTGGTCGAATCACAATTTTGCGTTCACCATCTTTTAGCTCTGACCTTTTAGCGATTGAATCACTACGTTTACGATATTCAGCAAGCGTTTTTGCTACATATTTTTCAGCGTTTTCAGTTCTCATATTTATCTCCCTAAGTAATCCCACAAAAAGGCGTTGCAAAATGCGTGAACCGCACCTTCCGTCATGCCTGTCTCGTGGTCGTGTTGTAAGTGAACTGGATGGACTTGAAAATGCTCAGGAAACCTACCCCAGTTAATCGGCAAGTCTGTCAGTTTCTCTGGTGGCAGAGCATCAAGCGGATTGTGGCAAAACCAACAATCTTCGTTTTGAAGCTTGCTATATAGCATTCGAGCTTCCTTACGTTCAGCTGGTGTTGCTCGCTCGTAGTTTATCGGTAATCGCATAGCTACCATTTGAAAATCTCCTCTTTGCCACTGGCATAAATTACTTTGTATGAATCGACTGGGATACTATCATGAAGCAAGACTTTAACGCCAAAAATACTATCAAAAAATTGTGGCTCTTTTTTGCTTTTCGCAACGTATTTCAAAGGTGTCATGCTTCCAGTTTGAATTTCCACTGCAACATCCACATTTCGTATAGCATCAACAGCGGCTCGTAAACTAGCGAGATTTACTTCAGCAAATTCAGGTGCTTTTACTGCGGTGTGGCTTGTTTCAAAAATATCTGGTTTACAAGGGTAAAATTCACCTTTAACACCTTTGACAACATAATCGCCTTTTGAAACGTGCATATCGCCTTCGGGTGTTTCGATATAAACAACTGCCATCGTGTATTCTTTGCCGTTAAAAGCCGAAGAACCGATTTTTAAATCTTTACCGACAAATTTTTCTAGCATTGGGATTGATTCAACGCCTTCATATCTTACTGCTTCAATTACTACTGGTAATTTTCTATATTGCATATTATGCCCCCATAAAATCCATCCAGCTCTGCTGTGGAATATCATTAAGTTTATCGTCGAAATCACGCTTTTCACTCAATGCCTGGTAAATCGAGCTGTCGATTGTGCCAGTTGCCTTGAGATGATAAAACGTACATCGTTTTTCTTGACCGTTTCGGTAGGTGCGACCAACTGCCTGAGTGTAGTCGATGAAACTGTAGCAAGGTGAAAGAAAAATCGTGGTGTTGAATTTTTGAAGGTTCAACCCAGTACCACCAGATTGATATTGAACAATCATTACATTGTGGTCTTCGAATTTGTCTTTTTTCTTGCCGTAATATACACCGTGTTTGATGTGAGCCGCTTTTAATTTTGCGCTCAATTGGTCGAGTGCTGAAACAGTATTTACAAACACGAGACAATTCTCGAGCCCTTCAATCTTTTCAAGTACCCAGTTCAATTTCTCTGGTGCTTGCTCAGCGTAGGCTCGCAGCGCCCACGTTAGCTTTGGTGCTGAATCGAGCGGTTCGCCTTCATCGGTCATGCGCTCTTTAATCATACGAAGGTATTCGCCACGCTTCACTGTTATTTGAACGTCGAGGACTTGTTTCTTTGGCAATTCAACGAAATCTTCAGAATAACCACGCTCAGCGATGTCATCCCACCATTTGATAAGTCGTGCGGTGTCTTTGTAGCCAACAATGTCTTTGCCCTTGTGAGCATACGACTGCTGTTCAACGACAAACCGATTGTAAAATTCGGTCTTATGGCGTACTAATCCAGTGATTTTCGCATAGTTTACGGCATCAGCCCATTTGCTCATCGGTGTACCGCTTAAAAGCGAGTAGCCGATTGAAACGAGGCATAATTTCCACGCACCCTGACCCTGTTTGCTTTGAGCATTCTTGATTCGGTGCGCTTCGTCGATAATGACGTAGTAATCGCTATACTTTGAATAGTCTTTGGTCTTCTGCAAAAAGTGGTAGCCTTCAACTTGAAATTCATCAAACTCAATGCCACATTTCTGAAGGTCTTTTTCCCAGACTTTTTCATCACGAACGGTTGCTGGGCAAATCACGATGACCTTGCGAGCGCCTTTACGCTTTGCTCGAAAAATTGCCATCAGTGTTTTACCTGAACCGACCCCAGCAAACATATAGGGCTTGTCGCCAAGTTTAGCGAGATATTGCTCTTGACTTGGATATAACTGTATCACGCCATTCCTCCACGTTTTCTGGGTAAACAAAAAAGGCATCATGCCCTCGGTCGTTCAGCCATTTATTCCAATATAATTGAAGCGCTTGCTTCTTTGAATTTTTCTCTTTTTTCCACTCAACATGGCATTTGTAGCCAGTTGGCGAAAGACATTCAGTATCGGGAAAGCCTTTCGGCACTCCTCCGCCTGGTTCGAGAACGATGAATTTCCAACCCATCGCCTCGAAATCTTCACGAAC
>ERZ724509.128-NODE-128-length-36479-cov-4.105645_pt1 | contig 36479 bp, 59 predicted proteins | sample MGYA00376042_ERZ724509 | MGnify/ENA primary metagenome ERZ724509 (study PRJEB28724, sample SAMN07190887) | wastewater metagenome | isolation source: effluent of sewage treatment plant in Hong Hong | place: USA: Christiansburg, Virginia | collected 2016-03-01 ...
GATTCCGCTATGGATTCTCTTGTTTTCTGTCGAGTGGATCGTATACCAGATTATGGAGATAGTATGAATAGTATACAGCAAAAACTTTTGGGTCTGGCGGTATCCTATTGGATTGCGAACGGCCAGCCCAGAGATCGTACTAACGTTTTCAGGCAAACGCTTATGAATCTTCCGAGTGCCATTTGGGCACCAGAATATCACAATGTAATTCGTATACCAGATTGCGACGAATTCGTCCAAGTCCAGTTCATATACCACAACGGCCGATACAAGAGTCGAGCCTTCAACGTTTTCGTAAACGGCTCAATCGAAGAAGGCGACCTTTCATAAATCGTATACGATTATGAACCCGCTTTCGCCAGCGGGTTTCGTCCGTTCATAACGGTATACGATTTGCTGTAAAGGAACAATTATGTCTTTCCGACATTTATGGAATCGGATGGTATACGCATTTGTGCGAAACAGAACGAAGTCGACCAAGCCGACTCCTACCGAAGAGCTAGAAGCGACCATTGCCCGCGTGCGAACGATTCTGGTTCGATAGAGCCATTTTCTGTTTCGATAGCAGGCGAAGGGTTACTGGATCGCCAGCGGTGGCGTTGTGGGCGAACGGATGCGCTTGGCGAAGCAAAGTCAGGAACGAGGCAACCTCGCAAAGGTCAGCCGAGCCGACCCAAGCAAACCACGCCTAGGCCATTTTCCGGCCGCGATGCGTGCATAGGGTCAGGCCTGCCGCGACGGTGGCCAGGGCAACCAGCCGGTCGCAGCCGTGGGGCCATTCGAGGCCAACCGACAGCCCATTTCGGGCGACCCTGGGGCGACCTCCGACCCCAAAAAGCGGGTTTACCCCATCCCGGCCTATTTACAACGATTTCAGAATTGCATTCCTGCCGCTGGCTGGACGTTTTTGCTGTGATTTGTCGGATGACCTGCCGCAGCCTCGACAACGACATCATCACAACCATTTCTGTCTTGCCGCGTGATTCAGCCCGTTATTTCTCCCGCCCGAGATTCCCGAGTCGCCCGTTGATTTATCGGCTCCTAAACGTAATTAAATCGGCTGCCGTAAAGAATGATTGGTATTTAATTATGTTTTGAACCGGTATATTCTCGGGAAACTCGGGAATCTCGGGCGGAGAGTAGAAAAAGGAGGTGTTTTCGGCAATTAAACCTTGCGGCCAGCCGAAATCTCGGGCGACTCGGGAATCTCGGGCGGATCAGCCGTTTTTCGTCACGCGGCGGCTGTTTTTCATTGCAGAAACCAACTCTTTTCCACGCTGTTTGATGGCTGCCATGACCGTCTCATTCGTCAACGCCGCACGTGTTCGCACAAACGCCGTGCGGCTACGCAGCTCCACCCCATCCTCGTGGAAGCGCCACCTTTCACCATCGGCGGGCGGCTTCACAAGCACGTACCCCGCTCTTTGCATCCTGTGCCCGAGCTTTCGCGGCGATTTCAACATCGCCTGCATATCCTCCTGGTACTCAAACTGGATGTGCGCCAGCTCAGTACCAAAAAGCACATCCGGCTTGCCCATCGCCTCCAACGCATAAGCAACGCAGTCGTCCGGCTCGTCCCATGTGCCAGACACAGCCTCCCAGCCTGCCGTCTTCGCCACCTCACCCTTCGGATTGAAGTGCGAGATATCGCGGCTAGCCAACCACCGTGCCACGTGTCCCGCTCCACCATTCTCGATCCACGAGTACAGATCCACGAAGTAGTCCGGCAATCCGGCCTTCACCTGCCAGCCAAACTCCAACGATGAATTCATAATGAACAGCCGCCCATCGCCTGGAGGGATATACATAGCCATGTAGTCATTCGTCGTGATGAACACTCGCATCACGTTGATGACATACTTCAGCTTGTCGTTCTTGTCTTCCATCGGTAGCGTCATCGGCGGCGAAGCAAGCAACGGCTTCAGAATGTTGTACATCGATGAAGCGTGGAACTCATCCTTGGAAGGTCGCACCTCGTTGATCGTCAACATCATCGTCTGCATCCACGGCTTGAACCTCTTGAACAGCTCATCCGGGTCCACATCCTTTGCGTTCCAGAAACCAATCGCTATCTTCAGTGCGTGAAGTACGGCATCCTTACCAATCCGCTGCTCTCCAGAAAGCACAACGCCCGCATTACATTTCTCGTGCGGGCGTTGAATCATGTGGGCGCAGTAGTCGAAGAAGTATTCATGTTCAGAAGGCTCTGGCCACAACCTCTTCACGTGATCGATCCATGGCCCAGCTTTCGTCGCGTCACCTTCAAGGATCGGTGCCGCCTTGAACTGGTTGTAGATCCTGCGGCCGGGTGCCGGATAGAACCCATCCTTGTCTACAAACCAATCGTTGATTACCTGCGGCCGTCCAGGCCACCACGTAGACCCTTCCACAAACTGGTCATTCTCCACCCGCATGATGTCCATCGTTGGTTTGATAAGACGCTCACGCGCCCGAGGCCGACCACGCCCTCTAGGCGCGGCGTCATCGGGTTCATCGTTTACAACGACGCGCCAGAACTCCAACGGTATCGATGCGTCCACAGACTTCTCTTCATGCAGCGTGCCGTCCAACAGATCCCAGAATTTCACCTCACGCTTGTCGAACAGGTAGTCTTCCGGCCGCGCCAGTCTCCGTTGTCCCGAAAGTTGTTCTGTCAATTCCGCCTCACGCGCCGCTGTGCGCGCGTCAATCGATTCAGTCATGTCTTCTCTCTAGAAATGTTCAACCACCGGCCAACGTTTCAACACCTGTGCTGGTCATTCTCCGAACAACGCCCATTAATTTCAGCCCTTTCCATCGCTTCCAGCGCCGCAACAGCAAGAGCCGCCACCTTCACGAACATTTCCTTGGTGTATTTTTGATCCATACGAGGCCACTGCTTATCAATCTTGTCTTGTATGAATGACTTGAAATCTGTCGCATCATGCATGTCGTCATGATCCGGCCCGCCGTGAATCTCGTCTTGCCGTTTCCGCTCTTGCATAATCAGGTTGATCGCGTGAACGAATGTCGATCCGATATCGGCCACGTTCTGCTTTTCATGACCAGAAGCAAACCCCTCCTGATCGAACCGTTCGCCGTTCGGGCCATTCACCCGGATTACGTGAAGCAGCGGCTGATTGCGGATGCGATCTAGTTCATCTTTGGTATTTTGAACACGTTGCACAATCACCTTCACGTTTTCGCCGTCCTCACCATAGGTCGTTTTTCTTTGTGTGTCCATAAGCCTGATCAAGTCACCTTCTAGGCTTTTGATTGCGCCAAACATGTCATAAAGTTCACCAACTGTCATTTCATTCTCCTTTTGGTTTACAACGCCCTACCAAAGGCAACCAGCGATAGCCGGTGACCCTGCCCCAAGAATGTTCTGTGTTCCGCTCTTGGCGCGCGCCGCATATTCGGCAACAACGCTGCGGTTGACTCATGAACACCTTGGCATTCGACCAGCCTGTGGGAACATAATTGTTTTCCCAGTCGTGTTTCATGACCTGCTCGCCGCATCTTCCAACTCTTCCGCAGCCTGATCGTTGATCCACTGCGTCAGCTCGCTCCAGCCGAAGTCGGCGCAGTGTCCGTGATGGCACCGGAAGGCGCCATAGTAGTCATTCTCTGCGGCAGGTTCGCGCACCGCGGCACCGGTGTCGCTGCCGTTGGTGTGTCCGTCGAGCCAGGGACAGGTGATCTCAGTCCAACCGGACGGATCTGGCTCATCCCGCTTCATCATGCCGCGATTCCACAGGAATTTGAACGCACCCGCATAGGCCCGGTTGCGCTCGATTGCCTCGACCGTCTGCAGTTGCTCACGTATCACGCGGCGACCGTTGATCTTGAGCGCAAAAGCCTCCAGGAGGCCATCTATCGTGAAACGTCTATCAGGGGTTAGCTCGGTTAGCTTGCACACCCAGCCGTTGTGCCGAGCCTTGCCGTTCACGAAGCCTGGGATGCGCCCTACTCGCGTGACGCCACCCATGCCTGGGTCGGCTCCCAAGAGTCGGCCTGAGATGAATGCGCGGATCACACCGTCGAAGCGCGCCATGTCGGTTTCTGCATGCTCCAGGAAATACCACCACTGGAAGTTTCCCGGTGAAGTCTCCACGATTGCCGAAGGGCGAACCGACGCAACCACGTCAATGTTCACCTTCGTTCCGACATCGTCCACCATCAGCGCACGGCCACCGGCAAACGTCTCAGTGCGCCGCCGAAACGACCCATCGCCTGCCCTTCGAAACGATGCCACAGTGACATACCCGTTCGCCTTGTCGTTCAGCACAATATCGCGGCCGGGTCGCCATGGACGCGGGCGCCAAGCAGTTGGCCCGGCCACTTCCGGGTCACCCACAAAGCCGCAAAGCACAAGCCGTTCATCTTTGGGCAGGTCGCCGGCCAGCGACTCTAGGAATCGTTCGGCATCAGTCATGGTGCCCTACATAAACATCACGGCTCCAGCGCGCACCTTCATTTCGCTTCACAATCGGCGAATCGTTCTTGCCCTTCGTCTGCACGAACAACACCCCATTCGTCGGAACGTCTGCCGGGCGCCATACGTGGCCGCAGTAGCTGCAAAGATGCGAACGGTGCGGCGGGTTGGTCCATTTGAGCGGTGCAAATTCAGTTTTTGATGGCACAGGGCACCAGTCAGCCGCATCAATGTGCTGCGTCACACAGCACGGGCAGAACAGCACCATGTCGATTGGTTTGCGGCGCTCGTGATGAATTGGAAGTTCATCCATTGGCCTTCTCCGCATAGCTCTTCTCGATGATGTCCAATGTGTCTCGAAGCGAGCAATCGTGCGACGCAACGGCCCACGTCTTTACTGTCGAGAACTGCAACGAATTCTTCTGGCGCATCGAGCCTTCCACAAGGCAGCTCTTCTCCAGGAAGTCCAGGCGGCTGGAATCAGCTTCCAGTTCATCGATACGGTTCAGCATTGCGCCGAAACATTTCGAGTGTGCGAAAGATTCCATCCCAGCCCGCCAAGGCTCGCCATTGCGGCGGGCCGCAAGGATCAACCCGAGTTCATCTTGATCAAACTCATACTTCCCACCCTCGAAGCTATATGTTTTCACGGGTGCATCCTTTCATAGTTGCAGTTGTTGGAGGTTTTGGGTTGATGACGCCATAGAGATAGCCGATACAGGTGTAGATGGCGAAGCACACCAGCATCATGCCGGCAAAATCCCACAAGCCTTGTCGGATGCCGGTTCGAATGGCATAGGTGATCATGATGTGCGGGTTAGGTTCTTCGGTGTTCATCGCTTAGCCTTCCCTTCCCGTTCAGCGCCGCAGATGCACCGATAGATGCCGACCAAAATTCCTTGAATCGGCTTTCCCTTACAGTTAAGCACGCGGTATCTTGCAGATTCGTTGCGAACCCAAACCCATTCATGAGTGTGCATCTTGCGGCGCTCCAAACGCGCTCATCGCCCGGCATAGCGGGTTCATCGCCTGGGACGGAATTCGTGTCACCTCAGCGACGGCGCGAGCCTTTACGGCGGCACGCCATTCGGCCACCCGCATCGCGTGGAGTGTCTTGGGTGGGTGTTGAACCTTGAACCCTGGCTTGCGCGGGCCGGCCTTCCAAATGGGGGTGGACTTGCCGCCTTGTGGAGGCTTCTCGAAAGCGCAGATATGAGTCTCTTTCGCTATCTCCATCTTGCGCAACCAACGGCAGACGACATCCTTCGAGATGCCTGTGCGCTCCGATATAGCCGTTACGCTACCGGGCGCGGCCGCAAGGATCGCCGCTCGATTCGCGGCTGAGTCTTCCCGGTTGACGCGGCCACCCTTCGAACCTTTCTTGAACCCCATGAGGCTTTCCCCTATTTAAGTTTCGGAAGGCGCTGATTCTCGGGCGACTCGGGCGGGTTGGTTGTCCCCATAGTCCTGCGTTACGAATTTCGTTAGCGCAGAGCTGAATAGGTTTCATCTATCGCAATTGATGAATCAATATGAATTCATTTCTTTCCATAGTTGAATTCATCAGTTATAGTTCATTCATCTTAACTGCAACTGGAGAACTGAAATGACGAAGCAAGACCAGATCGAAGCGGACGGCAACCGGGCCGTCTATCTACGCGAGCAGCGCCGCGTTCAATCCAAAGCCGAAATCACCCGAATCGCCAAGCGCGAATCCCGCCGCGTGATCGCCATGCGCAAGCCGGGCCGTCTGCCGGACGAAGCTTACATCCAACCCAAGAAGGCGGGCTGAATCATGGAAAACATGGAAAGCATCCTGCGGCGCGTTCAAAAGCTGCTCGCCATCGCCAACGACGCACGGGCCAATCCGAACGAGGCGGCAGCGGCCGGCGAGCAGGCCGAAAAGATGATGCGGAAGTTCCAGTTGGAGCACGCGGACGTCATCAAAGCGGAGATGAAGCGCAACCCGCAAGCGACGATGGAAACGGCCTACGTCTTTGCGAACATGAAGCGCGACGATCCGAAGCGGCCACCGTCCGTGAAGAACCCGCCTTGGGGTCAGTACCTCGCTGTGGGCATCGCCAAGCTGACCGATACCGGAGCGCGGCAAGGGTTCGCCGAAAACAAATTCGGCCAAAGTGTCGCGGCCCTCAAGTTTCAGGGCTACGGCCCCGATGTTCAGCTTGCCGCGTGGATGTTCGACTACCTGGTGGGTGCGACGATTCAAGGGTGCCAGCAGTTCAACGCCGAACGCAAGAAGGCGGGCGACCCCAGCAAGATCGCTTCTGAATCGTATCGGAAGGGGTTCATCTCGACCTTGATCCACCGGATCAACGAGCAGATCAAGGCCAAGCAAGCTGAGGTGTCTTCCAACAGCACCGCCCTGGTTGTGGCGAAGCAGCAGGCGATTGCCGAGTTCTTTGGGGAGTTTGAATATCAAACAAAAAGAGACAAATCCAACATCGACCCGACTGCCTACCGTTCCGGCCGCGAAGCCGCAAAGACGGTCGATATGAACCGTCGCGGAATTTCCGGTGGCGCAACCAGCGGACAGCTGCGACTGACATGAAAAAGCCGGCCACAAAGGGCCGGCTTGCGTCACCGAAGGCTCGATTACGTGTTCAGGGTGTCGGTGCCCGCTGCGTCGGTGGCCGTGTCGGTCGGCGGCACAGGGTCAGTCGGGATCGGCTCGGCGGAATCCGGGTTCAGGTCATCGATTGCCTGGACATTGGTCTTCAGCTCGGCAACCGCGTCCACCAGCTCCTGGTCCACGACCTTGCCGTTGCTGATCAGGTCATCGATGCGTTGCTGCAGCCCGGCGACCGTGGACGTTGCGGCATCGATTGCGGCCTGAATTTCGGCGCGCGACTTCTGCACCTGGGCGGTGAGGTTCTTGACTTGTTCGGTCAGTTCAGATTGCTTCATCATCAACTCCTGTTGGTTTTTGCCGATCTTCTTCATTTGTTCTTGAAGCGAGTCGGCGGTGTTACAAAAATGCATCATCAGCCACTCTTTGAATTTCATGGCTATTCCTCTATGTTGAAAGGCGAATCGAGTATAGGCCCGGGCAGATCGAAACTAGGTTCATGCCGTGGTAACGGAGCGTAACGCGGCTCGATAGGCGTTGCCTATTGGCTTGACCTGATCAATCGAAACGTTTTCTACAGAAGCTCTTTACTCAGGCACTTCTATAGAATATGATTCAATCACCTCAACTCACAAAGGAACTGGAAATGTACGAAGTCGAATCCCTCCCCAAGACCGTCCTCCAGGAGCGCGCGCACCCGGATCGGTCGGAGCGCTACGCGCACGTGAATTCCCGTTCGGTGGTCGCTCTCCTGGAACGCGAGGGCTACAAGGTCCACGGAATCCAGGTCACCACCAGCCGCAACAACAAACGTGACCCCTTGTTCGCCAAACACCAAATCGTCCTGCGGCACCCGGATTTGCGCGTCATCGAAGGCGTCACGCCGCAGATCCAATTTGTCAACTCGCACGACGGATCGAGCAGCGCAGAAGTTCGCCAGGGTATGTGGCGGCAAGTCTGCTCGAATGGCCTGGTGGCTTGGCGCAACACCGACTATATGCGTGTGCGTCACTCGGGCGATGCCGCCAACATCATCATCGAACGCATCAAGGCGATGTCCAAGACGACCAAGCCGCTGTTCGATCAGATTGCGAAGTGGAGTGAAACGCAGTTGACGCTGCCGCAGCGTGAACTCTTCGCCCGACTTGCCGGTCAGCTCCGTTGGGGCGATCCACACAGGTTCGAACCGGCCGAAGTCTTGAAAGTGCGGCGCGGCGCGGACGACAAAGGCGACCTGTGGAGCACGTTCAACGTCGTCCAGGAAAACACCGTGCGCGGCGGGCTCATCGGTATGTCCGCATCCGGCCGCGCCGCGACTTCCCGGCCGTTGAGCGAGATTTCTGCCAACAACACTTACAACGCGCAACTCTGGCAACTGGCGCAGGAGTTCTCTGAAGCGGTATAAATTCCTTTCGCGCCGGCTTTGGGTTATGAGCCCGGTGGTCGCCGCGCTGGCCGGCAGCATACGGCCTGAGAACCGTATCGGAGCTGCCATTTGAATCCCTGCCGTGCTGATTGCCCGGCTCAACCCTTTACGATGGAGCACAGATGATGACTTGGCGATCACTTGTGCGGGCCTAAACGGCTCGCTAAGCGGATGGATCAGCAGTTGGCGACCTTCATGCAAAAGCCTATCGACATACCCAGCGGTGAACGTGACTGACTGGGACCATTTAGATAGTGAGCAATGGTTGTTGGACGATCTGGACATACGCATGCGCATGCGCAAACGGCCTACGTCAGCAGGATGACGTAGGGCCTTTATCCTGAATCATGGTAGGAGCAGAGCCTTGCTGTTGGGTAGACCAGCTGTTTGGTTTGTGAGAAGTGGCAGGGTCGCGTCTGCCGCGATGGACTCGATTGAATAGATAGCGGTTAAACGGAGTGGGATGGCGCAACCCATCATCACACCGGCCGTGATTCAGGATAAGGGCATCAACTGGAGAACTGTATGTTTCGTTGCATCCGCAAGCTTTTGGTGCTGTATCGCAGAGAGTGGCGCCGACTCAGCAATGAATCTTTCGAAGACTGGGCCGCGCGTCAGTGGTGAATCAACTTTAACTGGAGAACTGTAGATGAACATTCAAATGTTCGAGCCGCGAGTACACATTGGCAGCCGTTACACCGGCCTGCGCCAAGGGCAAGCGGATTTCACAACCGGCGAATACTGGGAGGCCATGGCCCCCATTGAAGGGGATGCGCTCATGTTGCAAAAGATGCTTCTTGGTGCGAGCCTTTCGCCGCGCCATGTGGATCAGCTCCGTGCGGAACGTCGCGCGGCGAAAGCGTTCAGCGAGTCGCAGCCGGCTGCGCTGGAAGAGATGGCAATCGGTGATGACGGCCTGGAGTGCAAGCACGTTTGGACCGATGACGACGATAACAGCTTTTGCCGTTCTTGCGGCAAGCGGGCGCAGGGCAGCGGACAATGAACCCCGAAGATATGAACGCCATCAGCGCCTTGGTCGGATTCGTTGTGGGCGCGCTCCTGGTCGCCATCGCAGCTTGGGTGAGCAAATGAAATACATCGTCATCCAACTGATCTTCTCCATCGACAACGTGCGAGAATTGCCGTTTGTCTTTCCCGATGTTGTCGTGCACAAAGACATGGCCGACTCGATGGTTGGCATTTTGAAGGCGCAATTCCCGAGCGCCGCCATAAAGCCGGTGGCTGCAGGCTTCTTGTCTTCGATGACATTCAACGAAGATTGCTGCAACGGAAAGTCTATTTCGCTTCATCTGAATTCGCGCGGCAAGCAGGATTCCCGTTTGCTGATGGGGATGGATTACTTTCACGGGATAGTATCATGAACGAACGTCCATCAATTTCAAAGTCTCAAAAGGACAACGGTGCATTCGGCCTCGACAATCATCAGTTTTGCGTTGATGTGATTGCCGTCTTGGTGCATCGACTCGGCGGCCATGTCAATTTGACGCAAGCCGATTTCGATATGTCGCCAACCTATGCCGGAATCATCGAAACAAAGGACGGCCCGACATACCGAATTTATTTGAAGCCAAAATCCTGACATGCAACTCGCCTTGCCGCTGGATGGATTTTGCTGTGGCCCACTCTTCGAACCAATCCGAAAGCGCCGATACCCGGTTCGATATCGGATGTCCGGTGGAGCGTATGTCTGGATCAAATATAGACGTGCACGCCCAGCTTGGGCAGATATCGGAGCAATTACTGATATGTGGCTGTTATCTTCGGCTGTCACTCGATCCACCGGGGTCCAGCATTCGGTGGATCACATCGTGCCGCTGCTCCATCCACTCGTGTGCGGGCTCCACGTAAGCGACAACTTACGTATCATCCCGCTGAAAGAGAATCAGGTAAAGTGTAACCACCATTGGCCGGATATGCCGGCTGTTCAACAGGAGTTATTTTATGACTATGGATCGTGAAGAACGGAAAGAGATGGAAGATGTGATTGCGACAGCAAGCCTCTATTTCCCTCCCCGGGATTATGGAAGGGCTTTGTGGGTTGCCGTTTACGCGGCAAGCATCCCTTGCAAAACGTCTTCGCAATCTGCCGCAGAAGCCAACGCTGCTGTCGAGCAATACATGCGCAGGTGGCCGGAATGAATCCAGTCGCACACAAGACCAACACCAAGGTGCTCGGTGCGCCGGCCGGGTGGGACCAGACCAAGGTGCCGTGCGACGCGCTGCCGGTGACGGAGCACAACCACGACGGCTATGCCGTGATCACCTCGTTCTGGAAACCTGAGCCGCACGAGTTGTCCGCGATGAATGCGGGCAAGCCGATCATGATCACTGTTTTCGGCCTGAATCATCCGGCAATCATGGTGAATGTGGCAAAGGAATGAATCATGATCCTTCACGCAAAAGACACGAAAGGCGAAGTCTGGTCGGTGATCCATGTTCCGTCAGCGACTGAGCTGAACGCGGTCGTTTGGGTCGATGACGAAACGGCGCAATACTGCGAATGGTCGCGACATCACATGTTTTGTGTGTGCCAACATATCGTTCAAGCCAAGCGCATCAAGATCATTGCGGCAAGCCATCTTGTGTTGATCGACCCGCTGGACGATGAACAGATGAAAGAAGACGAGATGGAACCCGGCAAGCCTGCGTTCGAGAAGTGGGTGAAAGAGGATGTGCTGTACTGATAGCTTTCTTCAATCGGTATGAGCTCAGCGATCTGAAACTTTTTGTTTCCGGCTTGCAAAAATCGGTTAAGATTCATCTGCCGTTTAAATTGAAACTACTTTGAAAGGATATGAAAATGGCCAAGAAGAATCCCGCTGCCCCTGCGGTTGAAGGTGGTGAAGAGAAGCTGCCGCGTAAGGCAAAGGCTCCGGCCGCAAAGAAGGCTGCTGCGGAGAAAAAGCCTCGTGCGGCCAAGGCCGACAAGCCTGCGAAAGAGCCGGTGGACCGCGCCGCAGCCGTCAGCGCGACCTGGCAAGATCCGGCTGTGGCCGCTGCGCGCAACCTGAAGAGCAAGGTGAAGGTCGGCGGCGAGCTGTACCGTTCCACCCTGGCTGCGTTCGAACACCTCGGTTTGCCGATCAACCAGCACATCAAGTTCCGCGCCGAGCTGAAGGCGGAAGGCAAGAAGACGTTCAAGGCGGAAGACGGCACGAAGTACAACTTCAGCATCGTCGCGGCCGAAGCAGCGTAAAAGCGTCAACACATAACTGGAGAACTGAAAATGACATTGCTGAAAACCGTTGCCGAAGTCCACGAAGCTGGGACGGCGGATTTGCTGGAAACGTTCAACCACCTGACTGGTGGCGATGTGAAGCGGTTTGCGTCTGTGGAAGCGGGCAGGCGGCGGGTTGAGATGGCGATGTTGGCTGCGAAAGACGCTGACGCAAAGACTGGGGTTCCGCGTGGATCGGAACCCCAGGCCAAGGGTCGCGCTGAGATCGAGGCCAAGGCTGCGGCAAAAGGCGTAGACACACCCGAGTCGCTGGACCCGGAAGTCAACTTTCCGCCAGGCTCCATGGGTGATCAGCTGCTCAAGGCGGCTGCCGCTGCGAAGCCGATCGTGCCCCGGCCCAAGAAAGAGCCGAAAGCTCCGGCGCAACCACGTTCTTCGATCTACGCCGTGCAGGCCACGTTTGCCGGCACGAGCAAGCCGCAAGCCGGCTCCGTCCGCAACAACGTCCTGCTCTACATCCAGAACGCCAAGAACAACGCGGCGACTATCGAGGCGATGGACAAGCACTTTCAGCACGACTCGCGCGGCTACGTCAACAAGCTGATCGAGAAGGATCACTTGGTGACGCTGACTGAAGAGCAATACGCGGCGGCTGTGCCGACGAAGAAGTGAACAACATCAAGTCGATCTTTGGCCACCTTCCCGGGAAGGTGCCGCCATTTCACTTCAACGATCTTTACATGTCCGTTCAGTACATGTACCCGCGCTATGTCGTCTTCACCTTCCACGCCTCCAGACTTTGACGCGTTGCGGGCCGAACGCAACGCGAAGATTCTCGCTGAACGCCAAAAGCTGGAGGAAAATCATGGAGTCGTCCTGCGACGATTTGATGGCAACGCCTGTTACTGCGACTGCGCCAACGGTGGCCCTTGCGAACACACGTGGGACGGCGAGCCTGTAGAAGAGGGCGGCATGTTCACCACGACTTGTGGCCGATGCGGGTTGTTGGCGATCACCCACAGCATGCGCAATTTTTGAAAGATCATTATGCAACCTGACGTAATCGTCGGCGCCGGCTTGACCGGACTGCTGGCCGCACACGCATGGCCTCGCGCCACGATCATCGAGCAGATGCCCGAACCGAAAGAGACTCACCGCGCGCTGCTCCGATTCCGATCCGATGCCGTCGCGCGGCTGACCGGTGCCGAATTCAAGAAAGTGAAGGTAAGGAAAGGCATATGGCTGGAAGGCGAATTCGTTCAGCCGTCTATCCGCGTGGCGAACCTGTACGCGCAAAAGATAATGCCCGGCACCATCCTCGGTGAGCGCTCAATTTGGAACATCGACCCTGTGGATCGCTATGTTGCAGCTGACACATTCTATGAAGAACTGCTTGACGCGGCGAGCAAGCGGATCACCTGGGGCGCTCAAGCCAAATATCACGATGGTGTTTTTGTTTCCACCGCGCCGCTGCCTGAGGTGATCGGAGAAAATGGCGTCAACGATTACAGCCCAGGAATCGAATTCAAACGTGCCGCGATCCACGTTTGGCGCTTTGATGTGCACGGCGCAGACATATATCAAACAGTGTACTTTGCAGATCGCAGCACCTCGATCTATCGTGCGTCGATGACTGGCCGGACGTTGATTGTGGAGGCGATGAGCCGCGCGGCACCTGACGACTTGCCGCGCGTTTTTGAGGCTTTCGCCCTTGGATCGCAACCAATTCGCCCGCTGGACCAATCGACACAGCGCTACGGCAAGATTGCCCCCATCAACGAAGCCGTCCGTCGCGAACTGTTGTTTCGTTTGACGCACGATTACAAAATCTATTCGTTGGGACGCTTCGCAACCTGGCGCAACATCTTGCTGGACGATGTTGTTAACGACATTGACGTGATCAAGCGGCTGATGCGATCTGGCGACAGCTATGAGCTGAAGAAGTCGTCATGAACGGATTCGACAGATTCTGCCTTTACTGGCTTTTTGCCTGGAACTTTACAGATGTGATCGTCCAGGTGCTGAAGATATTTGTTGCAAAATAAAGCGCAGCCCGGGCAACCACCGGCCTACGTCTCAGGCCTAGATAATCTAACTTTTAAACTGGAGAATTACAAATGAAAGTCACCCTCATCAGCGCCACCGAAGACGCTTTGCACCTGCTGCTATTCACCAAGGCAACGCGCCTGAACATGACGGGCGATTTGATGCAGGAAATTTGGGGCTGGGCCGAAGAGAAGAAAGCGGCAGAAATCGCCTACATGGCGAAGACGATCCGCTCATCCTGGGAATTCGTGGACCTGTGCTTCCTGATCGAAGGCGTCAGCCGGCCTTGCGCCCAGCAGATCACCCGCACACGCACCGGCAGCTATGCGATGCAGTCGCAGCGTGTCGTGGACGTTTCGAAGGCCGCAGTCTACAACCCTTATGACGCGGAGACAGAACCGGAGAAGTGCAACGATTTTGTCTACTTTGCGCGGCAAGGGTTGCAAAACTATTCTGCCATGGTGAAGGGCGGCCACGAGTTGCAAGTTGCCCGTGGCGTCTTGCCGCAGAACATCACCTGCAACCTTGTCGCCAAGTACAACTTGCGCAACTTTGTAGACCTTGTCGGCGCGCGGGCGTCGCTCCGCGTGCAAGGTGAGTATCACGATGTGGCCGCAGAGCTGAAGCGGCTGGCCATCGAGTGCTGGCCTTGGAGCGAACCATTCTACGAAAACCGGCATGACGCGGCGATCACGATGCTGGAAGAGCTATGCGCCCAAGTCGGAATCGAACCGGGCAAGGGTGTGGGCTGGGAAATTGCCAAGGCCATCGACCTGCTGCGAGGTGATCATGGCTGAACATCGCGGCAACCGCTGGGCCATCTGGGACCTGGACAACTGTCTCGCCAACGACGCATGGCGCATCCCGCTGGTCGATTGGTCTGATGGTCTAGATCCGCTGAAGCGGTATGCAGCCTATCACGCGGCGTGCGAAGATGACTTGCTTTGTCACTCGAAAATCTTCATCGCTGTGAACCTGATTGCCAGGCCCATCTTCCTGACCGGCCGGCCGAGTGTTGTTCGGTCTCAAACTGAACAATGGATTTTCAGCAAGCTTGGAATTCTGCAACCTTTCATCATGATGCGCGGGAACACCGACAACTCTACGTCGTTGGCGTTGAAGCGGAAGATGCTGAAAGACCTTCCATACCACGGCCAAGTCGTCGCGGCTTTCGATGACCGGCCGGAAATTGTCCAGATGTATTGCGAGAACGGCATCCCGGCGATGCAGCTCAAGATTCATGACGTGGACGCCTACACCCACCCTGTAACGAAACTGGAGCGACCATGACAGGCCCAAAACTTTCCGACTTTGCCGAAGATCCGATGGACCCAATGTTCCCGATGGACCCGGTCCGAAAAGTGCAACTCCCTCCTGTGATGAGACCTGAGCCGCCGCGCGAGGCATTCGATATCGCTATGGATGAGCTTGGGCCGGTTCAGCCTGCTCAGGAATTTACGCGTGAACCGTTTGTCGGGATGCGATACAAAGGCAAGCTGGCCGGATCGGCCGCAAAAGTGCCAGCCCCAAAGACTGCGGCTGACGTACTGGACGAGATGGCCGCGACGTTCCGTGAGCGTCAGAAAACCTACGGCTCCAACTACAAGATGGTTGCGCCGATAATGGAAATTTTGTTCCCTGGTCGCTTACCGGAAGATTTGGCGTTCAAACACAAGTTCCACTTGTTCGAGCTGATCATCGTTAAGCTTTCCCGCTTCGCAATCAGCGAACTCAACCACCAGGATTCCATCCACGATCTTGGTGTGTATGCGGCAATGGTGGAGGCTTGTTTGCTGGAGGAAAAGAAATGAGTGAAGAGCAAGAAGGCACGGCGCTGCGCGATCTGTTCGACGCGACCGAAGCTGAAATGTTGGCTCACATGAAGCTTCACCAAAAGCGCATCATGGTCACCGGATCGTCCAATGGTCTCGGGCGTGAGATCCTCAACGCGCTGGTCGACACAGGACACATCGTGTACGAATTCGACAAAGAGTGCGGCGATGACGTCTGCCGGCCTGAGTTCACCTATACACGCGGCGAGGGCGCAATCGGCGAAGCACCCGTCATCGACATGCTCATCAATTGCGCCGGCGTGAACTACACCGGATGGCTGCCAGACGTTTCTGAGCAGACCTGGAACACGGTGATGGACACCAACGTGAAGGGCATCTTCAAGATGGTGCAGTGGCTCTACCAAGGGCTCGCCGCGAACAAGGGGACGATTCTGAACATCGTCAGCAACGCGAGTCATATGCCGATGACGTGCTCTGCGGCCTACAACGCATCCAAGGGGGCGGCCCATATTCTGACGCTGCAGATGGCGCGCGAGCTGACCCGGAAGCACGGTATCACCGTATTCGGCATCAGCCCGAACAAGCTGGCTGGGACGAAGATGAGCAATGATATCGAACGGCAGGTGATGCGGGATCGTGGCTGGACGGCTGAGTTTGCCGCTGAGTATCAGCGCAACGCTTTGCTGACTGGCGAGGAAACCGACCCCAAGCAGCTTGCCGAGTTCATCGCCTATCTTTTGTCTTCCAAGGAAAGGCACAAGTATCTCAGCGGGTGCATTTTGCCATACGGCGCGTGATTGTAATTTAACTAAAAGGTAAAATCATGGAAATAAAATCTACATCTATTGGGCACGAGCTCAACAACATCATGATCGCTGGTGATGTAATCACCTATACGTCTTTCATGGCGAGCAAGAAGGCCGGCTGGTGGCAGAACGTTCACACCGGTGAGGATTACGTTGCCATCGTCCGCGATCCCGAAAATCGGTTCGGCAAGGCGCTGGTCGCGGAGAAGCTGGCGCTGATCCACTCGGAAGTCAGCGAGGCTCTGGAGGGTGCGCGCAAGAACAAGATGGACGAACACCTGACACATCGCAAGTCGATTGAGGTGGAGCTGGCTGATGCCGTCATACGCATCGGCGACCTTTGCGGCGCGCTCGGGCTGGATCTGGGTGGGGCCATCGCCGAAAAGATGGAATACAACGCAAGCCGCGCCGATCACAAGATTGAGAATCGCGCGGCGGAAGGTGGGAAGGCTTTCTGATGTCACTCAATTTCAAAATCGAGCAGGTGGCCCTTGCGCCGCATGACCCAGAGAAAGCTATCGCCTTGTTGGCGCGCATGGGCGCCGGTGAATGGGCACGCGATCACGTGAAGGCTTCTGGCCGCGTCTTTGGCGTTGGCGGCACGAACGAAGCTGACTTGGCATTCGAATACGACATACTCAAGGACGCAAAGGAACTTGAGGTGCTGCACTACACGGACGGGCCGAATTGGCTGGAAGAAAACGCGGCAGAGCGTGTTGATCATGACGGTCGAGTGTCCCATCTCGGTATGCATTGCACCGAGCGCGAATTGGCGCAATGGAAGTTCTTCTTTCAACAAGAAGGCATCCGCGAAGCACAATCGGTGCGAACGTTCAGCCACACCAATCCCGTCATCGCCGGCAAGCGGACGTATCAATACGTCATCTTCGATACCCGGGCGATCCTGGGCGTGGATATCAAGTTCATTGTGAGGCTGTAATGCTCAAGTCGTTTGTGGTGTTGGAAATTTGGTCGCAAAAGCCGGTGGAAGGCTTGGCGATCAAGGCTGCTCAGCGCGCCTACATGATCCAAGGGGTGGAAAACGCTTTCCCTGTGGCGGACAGCAGCCAAGCCACCCCGGTGGATCCGTCTGTTGAGCACTTCTATCCTGACGTCAAGCCGCTGGATACGCCAAATGAAAAAGAAGCTGTGAAAACAGGAGATTGACGTGAGAATGAATGGCCTTTCCACTGAAGTGAGATTGATTTTGCAATCTAAAGTGAACTCTAAAACGGGCTGTGTAGAGTGGAAGGGCCAGCACAAGTCGACAGTGAAAGAAACGAACGAATATTCTTCTGTCGAGCACGACGGCAAATCAACCACCGCACACAGGGCCGCTTGGTTGGTGTTTGTTGGAGAAATCCCGGATGGAATGTTTGTTCTTCACAAATGCGATAACAGGAGATGTTTCAATCCTGACCATCTATATCTTGGCACAAAGAAACAGAACAGACAAGATTTTATGCTTCGACACCCTAAAGCAAAAGAGTTGATGGCAACTGTTCAAAAACAAGGAACGAAAGCGTTGAAAAGCTTTTGGGCGAATATGACTGCTGAAGAGCGCAAAGAATTTTGTGCTCGCAGAGCAGCCACGCAACGGGCCAAAAACGGGAATACGCACCCTTGCTGGGGCACGCCGCTAAAGGATTATTCATGAAAGTTAATCATGCAATAATTATGGATTTCGAAACTACAGGATTAAACAAACATCCAGACGCTGACCTTCACAAGCAGCCCAAGGCAATTGAATTCGGCGGCGTGCTCATCTCGCTAAAAGATGGTTCGATCAAAGAAGAACTGAATATTCTAATCAATCCGCGAGAGCCGTTGGAGGCGATCATTACGAAGATAACCGGCATCACAAACGAGCAACTGGTGGGACAGCCAACGTTTGACGAGGCGCTGCCAACGATTCGAGCAATGTTCGCAAAGGCGGTTGGCGTCGTGGCGCACAACCTTCCTTTCGACAAAGCCATCCTATTCGGCGAACTCGCCCGCCGCAACATCACCGACTTCCCATGGCCGCCGCGAGAGATGTGCACGGTGGGCTTGTATCGTGAGCAGTGGGGCCGCAACCCTAAGCTCATCGAGCTGTACGAATCGATCATGGGCAAGCCTCTGGCGCAGACGCACCGTGCCCTGGACGACGTAAAGGCGATGGTGGAATTCATTCAGAAAGAAAAACTCTGGGAGTTCATTGTATGACCCCAATCCCTCAACTCCGTGTCCGCACGGAGTTTTCATTTCGGCAAGCATTCGGCCCGCTGAAGCGTGTTGCGGCCGTCCTGAAGGATCTATCCTGTCCGGCCGCAGCAATCGTGGACGGCGGCACCTGGGGTCACGTGAAGTGGGCGAAAGAGGCGAGCAAAGCCGGATTTAAGCCACTTTTCGGGACGGAGCTAGTTATCCCCACGGCGTACGGCCTAAAGCCCACGGCATGGGCGCTGGCACAAGAGACGAAGGGGTTTTATCGCTTCTCCACGGCCGCAAGGCGCATCTCCGACCGTGAGAACATGATTGCGCTGTTTTCCGAAGCAAAAGGCACCATCCGCTTCGCTGGGACGGCCTTGACGAACCCGGCTTGCTTCGATTACATCGATCTCAACCCGGCATCCGTGCTGCAGCAGCGCGCAGCCTACGCACTACACAAGAAGACAGGCAAGCCGCTGGTCGTGACAAGCGACAACGGATATCCAGCACCGTCCGACTACGCAGCCTTCATGGCGATCATCGACCGCAACAAGGTGACGCCGCAGCACATCCTCAACTATGACGATCTGCGCGCTGCGATAAAGGTGCTGGACGAAAAGGAATTCAAGAAGGCAATTGCAGTTGGAAACGAAATTGCAAGGGCTTGCGCACACGAATTGCCCACAGCCCCACTCATCATGGTGCCAGGCGACTTGCGAAAGCTGGCCGCAGCAGGCAAGGCGCGACGGATCAAGTTGAAGCACATTCCAAAATGGACGCAAGAATATGAAGACAGACTCCAACGCGAATTGGTGGCAATCGAGGAGAAGAAGTTTGAAAGCTATTTCCTTGTTGTCTCCGATCTCATCACGTGGGCAAAGGCTCGCATGCTTGTTGGCCCAGGTCGCGGCTCATCCGCAGGCTCACTGCTCTGCTACTGCATCGACATCACAGAAGTCGATCCTATCCCTCATGGATTGCTATTCGAGCGATTCATTGACCTCACCCGCAAGGACTTGCCGGATATCGACATCGACTTCAATGACCAGAAGCGGGAGCAGGTTTTTGAATACTTGACGGAGAAGTACGGGCTGGAAAACGTTGCGCGGATGGGCAACATTAACACGCTTAAGCCGCGTTCCGTCATGCTGGAGATTTGCAAACGCTTCGGCATCCCGGATCACGAGAAGTTCGACCTGCTGAACGTGCTGATTGAATATTCATCTGGAGATGCACGATATGGGAAAGGCTTGGAGGATACACTGGACAACACCGATGTCGGCCGGGCGTTCAAGGCGCGTCATCCGAAAGCCTCAGTCATGGGTGAGGTTGAAAACCACGCTTCTCACACAGGCGTACATGCGGCAGGGGTTATTGTTTGTAACGAACCAGTCAGCGATTTCTGCACTATCGGAGAAGACGGTGTGGCGCATATTGACAAACCGGATGCTGAGGCGCTCAATCTACTCAAGATCGACGCACTGGGGCTCCGCACACTCGGAATCCTGGAAGATGCTGGCGTGGCTTCGAATGAAAAGTTTTACGGACTCAAACTCAACGACAAAAAAGTCTTCAAAGTCTTTAACGACCATCGATACTCTGCGATCTTCCAATTTGAGGGAACTGCTCAGCGGCAGATTAGCTCGGAAGTTGACATTGATGCGTTCAAGACGATAGACCACTTGACGGCGCTATCGAGGCCGGGGCCGTTGGGCGGTGGAGCTACCCAGAAATACATCGAACGAAAGAACAACAACCAGGGACACGACTCCTGGAAGATGAAATCGCATGAACACTACATTGAGCCGCTGCTGCGCGATACGTTCGGGGTGGTGCTGTATCAAGAACAAGTCATGCAGATCGTGCGGCAGATCGGAAAATTCAGTTGGGAAGAGACGACCACCATCCGAAAGGCAATGTCCGGCCGCAAGGGGGAAGAGTATTTCAACCAGCAAGAAAAGAAGTTTGTAGCAGGCGCGGCGCTGGACGGAATTGGCGAGCACGATGCTGTGGCGATCTGGAAAGAGATTTGTGCATTCGGCGCATGGGGCATGAATAAAAGTCATACGTGTGCATATGGTATTATATCGTATTGGACTGCATGGGCCAAGGCTTACCACGTGCTGGAATACGCCGCCGCGTGTTTGCGCAACGCCAAAGACGAAGAGCAGACCGTGGCTATCTTGCGCGAGATGGAGGGTGAAGGGATCAGCTACATAGCGTTCGACCCAGACCTATCTGACGTAAACTGGAAGGCCGTAGATGGACATCTTGTCGGTGGATTCACAAACATTAAGGGAATTGGAAAATCCAAGGCCACAAAAGCCATCCGCGATAGAGAAGCCGGCAAGCTGGATCGTGAAAAGTTTCTTTGAATGCAAATCAAATACGCAGATTTGTACCCACTGCGTACACAGTACAGAGACTTGTACGACAACCCGCACAAACATGGCTGCGCAGTTGGCTCAGTGGTGGTAACGGCCGACCGAATGCCCAAGGACGGCCCGGTGCTATTCTTGGCGAAGCTGGACGAGAAGAAACGCCGCGACGAAATGGAGCAGCGCCGCGTGGTGAAGCGCGGCGACCGCGTGATCCGTGGCCCCACGGCTTTCGTTGACCTGGTTTGCAAAGACGATACCAATATTCCAATCATTTGCCGCATCGGCCGTTTCGACTTTGAGCGAATTGGCCGAACTGCAATCGAGCAGTTGGTGAACAAGCAAGATGTGCTGCTGATGCGCGGCACTCGTGTGCCTGGATTCTCGATGATCCGTGTCGATAAGATCAAATGTCTTAATCGACCGGAGATATTCAATGCGCCTACCAGAGCAACAACTGTGGGACAGGATGCGGAGCAACGTTCTGCATCGTGATTCTGTTTGGATAGAAAGAATTGAAAGCATGGTTTCTACGGGGCTGCCAGATGTTCACGCGATTCGAAAAGGAAGTGTCTCGTGGACCGAGTTGAAATGCGCTGCGCGATGGACGAAGCGCGCGAATACGCCGCTGCTGGGCGTCGCTAAGGGGCTGAGCATCGATCAGCGAAACTGGCACCTCAACTGGACCAACCATGGCGGCGGATCGTTCATCGTAATAGGAATAAAGGACATGGACGACCACTGGTGCATTCCTGGCGCGCTCGCCGATCACGTGAACATGGCGTCGGTGGAAGACTTGAACGACATGGCTTGCGCAAAAGGCGTCGGGCCGAAGTTTTGGATTGACTACATAAGCTTCTTATGAAAACAAAAGGGATGGATCATCAAATTATCGGTTTGGAACAATCCGATAGGCGCTCCTACTATGGATACTTGATGGAGCAAGGGACAGGGAAGACGTGGCTGACGATGGCCGATGTCGAATCCAAATATGAACGTGGGTTGATTGACGGCCTAATGGTTGTGGCGCCGAAAGGCGTTCACACAAATTGGACGCGCATCGAGATTCCAACGCACATGGAAGCGCCGCACATCTCGGGCGCTTGGCGCTCTGGTATGGGTGTTGCGGAAGAGAAGGCGCTCAACAAGCTGCTGGAGCCTACCAAAAAACTTCGCATTTTTGCGATGAACTATGACGCCGCGAACACGGCAAAAGGCTTTGTCTTCGCACAGCGCTTTCTCGAAAGCTGCAACGTTGGTGCGTACCTGGCTGCGGATGAGTCGCAACGGATCAAGGGTCACGACACGGCGCGGACGAAGAAAGTGCTGAAGCTTTCACAATACGCTCTGGTGCGCCGCATTCTCAGCGGCACACCGATCACGAAGAACCCTGGCGACGTTTTCTCGCAGTTTGAATTCTTGAAATCCGGATTGCTCGGAACGGATAGCTATCGCGCGTTTTTCGCGCAATACGCGCAACTGATGGACGCGGCGAACCCAACCACGGATTCGGATTGGCAGCATCGCAAGATGATCGAGAAGAATCCACGGATGGCATTTGCCATGATCGTGGCGCGCGACGATATCACGGGCCGGCCGATCTATCGGAACCTGGACAAGCTGGCGCGGCTGGTCGAAAAACATTCCTACCGGGTGCTCAAGAAAGATTGCCTAGACCTGCCAGAGAAAATCTACCAGATACGGCAATTCGAGCTGACGGGGAAACAGAAGGCGGCTTACAACTTGATGGAACAAGAGTGCCGCATCTTGCTGGAAGACAACAAGTTGCAGCCGGTGGTGAAGCTGGCCGCACTGATGAAGCTTCAGCAGATCACCTCGGGTTACGTCATCGTGCCCGGCCGCGACGAGCCGATGTTTGTGGCGGAAGACAACCCACGGCTTTCGTTGCTGCTCGAAATTCTCGAAGATATCGAAGGCAAGGTGATCATCTGGGCACGGTTCAAACCTGAGCTGCATCTCATCGCTGAAACGCTACGGAAGATGGGCAAGAAAGTTGCCGAGTACCATGGCGGGATCAAGGAGCGCGAGCGTGAAGAAGCGGTGGACTGGTTCCAACGGGGAGATGCGGATGTATTCCTGGGAAACGCGCAGTCTGGCGGCTTGGGGTTGACGCTGACTGCGGCTGAAACGATGGTCTACTATAGCAACTCTTTCAACAACGGCGATAGGATGCAAAGTGAGGATCGCAACCATCGCAAAGGTACAAAGAATGCTTGCTTGTATATCGACATGTCATGCGTCGATACGATTGACGAAACGATTGCAAAATCGTTGCAAACCAAATCTGACCTTGCACACGCAGTCCTAGACGAGCGCGGATTAGATACTCGCAGCGTAGACTTGGACGATAATTAACTGCAGAAAGGAAACTGGAAATGAATACCGTTTACGTGCCTCAGCAACCCAGCAAGTGGGACGAGAAAGTTGGGCTTTGGATTCCGCAAATCGACATGCGCAACGCTGCTCGATACGGAGATATCAACATCATGTTTCCGCCGCAGGCTTCGCGCGTGGATTTCGCGCAGGTTATGGAAGTTATGGCGACGAAACTTGCCGACTTCAAGAGTGGTGACTACCTTGTTGCACTCGGATCGCCCGCCATGATCGCTGGTGCAGCGATGTTCATCGCCAAGAAAAACAACGGGTATCTCAAGTTGTTGACTTGGGATCGCATCAACAAGGACTATTCAGTCACGGAGATTATCACGCCATGAAGAAAGCAACCGCAAAGGCGGCCATCGCTTCGCCACGGGCCAGCGACGATTTGAAGCGCATCTCCGACATGGCCAACGTCTACCGGCTTGCTGCGCGGGATGTGGAACTGAAAGAAGACGCGCTGAAACTGGCGCAAGAAACTTTCAAGCGCATCGAGCAAGAAGACTTCCCGATGCTGATGCAAGAAGTCGGCTTGACGGAAGTGAAGCTGGAAGACGGGACAAAGCTTACGCTTGCCCCGGACATCACTTGTGGGATCAGCGAAGAGCGTCGCTTCGCGGCCCACAGCTGGCTACGTGAAAACAATTTCGGCGGCATCATCAAGTCGGTTTTGCTTCTGGAATTTTCCGCTGGCGAAGATGAACGCAAACAGCAGGTGTCGGAAAAGCTGACGGAGCTGGAGGTGCCGCACACGTCTAAGGAAATGGTTCATCCGCAGACTCTGAAGAGCTTCATTAAAGAGCGTCGCGAAAAGGGCACTTCGCCGCCTGAAGAAACGTTTGCCATTCGGGCCTTTGACCGGGTGAAGTTGAAAGAGCCGAAGCTATAAGGGCACCGGCCGGCGCCCTTTCTGAGCCGGCCACTCTGGAGTAATCCAAATCATGGCAAAAGCCAAAACACAAACTGAAGTTGATTCTGCAAACAAACCCGGAAACCAAGTTGCTGAAGTTCAGAGTGGCACACTCGCAACTTCAGCAGATATGTCGGAGATGTACGCTGCAGATAAAGGCATGGGCAGCGAAGAAGCAACGGCCGACGCCTATGCCATCCCGTTCCTGTCCATCCTGCAAAAGGGTTCGCCGCAGGTGGACGAGACGATGGGCGAGCCTCTGCCTGGGGCCAAGGCCGGCATGTTCTTCAACAACGTCACCAACGAGTTGTTGGACGGCAAAGAAGGCATCTTGATCATGCCGTGCTATTTCCGGCGCGACTTCATTCGCTGGGGGCCGCGTGAAGGTGGCGGCGGCGGGTTCAAGGGCCTGTTGTCGCCGGAAGAGGTGGCAGGGCTGCGGCAAGCCGGGAAGATCAAGGATTTTGACGGTGGGCTGTATTTCCCTGAGCCGGACGGATCGGTGAATCCGAAGCGCAGCCATCGCGTGGGCGATCACCGCAACCATTACGTCATGTACAAGAGCAAGGACGGCCATCTGCGCGGCGCTGTACTGTCATTGACGTCCACGCAATTGCGCAAGTCCAAGCAGTTGATGAGTCTGCTGGCTGACGTTCGGATGGAAGACTCGAAGACCAAGCAGAAATTCTCGCCTGCTGCGTTTGCGAACTGGGTGAAGGCTTCGACTATCGGCGAGTCCAACGACAAAGGCTCTTGGTTCGGCATCAAGTTTGAACTGAACGGGTTCACCGATCCTGAGACGTATCAGATCGGTCGCAAGTTCTACACCGAGGTGCGATCCAACAATGTCACGGTGAAGTATGAAGACGTTGACTCGGCAGGCGGTGCGCCACAACAACGCTCCAGCCGTGATGACCCGGATGGTGCATTCTGAATCTTGAATCGTTGATTGATTAGGAGATAGACATGGCTCGGCCAAGAGTGTACTCAACCCTGTATGAGCGCATCGTTGCAAACACGGCCGAGCCAATCAACAACAATTCGTGCTGGGAATGGACAGGCCACAAAGCTCCTGGAGGCTATGGCAAGATTAGCGTGCGCGGAACAAAGAAAAGCCCGACATCACTCCGTGTGCACAGATTGATGATTGAGGAATTGCTCAATGTGCTCTTCCCTTTTGACGAAGCCGGGCATCTGTGCGGCAACCCGAGTTGTGTGAATCCTGACCATCTTGAAGCGCAAACGTCATCCGCGAATTTAGCGGAGAGAAAAATTTACAAATCCGTCTGCGATGAGCGCAGCTGGATTCCAACCCTATTCCCACGAATTGATCCGTTGCAGCGCGCAGCAGATGAGGCGTGGGATTCAATGTTTTCATCATGAACGTCACACAAGAAATGATCGCTGCTGGAAGAGAAGCCGGAAGCCGATGCTTCAAAAACAACTGCGGATTGGACGAATTCCTTGCGCGCGTGTATCAGGCGATGCGGCTGGTTGACCGGAATCCTAGCCCCCAGGCCAAAGGCTCGGAATCGTCGCCACCTTTTCCTAGCCTCGAAGGGGAAGGCTCGTGATGTGGCTCGTGATGAATCTGCTCGTACTGGCGATCAATATTGGCGTGCTGGCGCTGTCCCTCAAGCTCTACACCGAGGTCTTGAAGGACAGTGCGATGAATCGTCGTGCAATTCCTAGCCTCCAGGCCACGGGCTCGAAATCATGAGCGCCCCTCTCTTGCCTTGCCCGTTCTGTGGCAACAGCACCATCGTCCACGGCCACAATCGCGGCGGCCACTACATCTCCTGTTTCGTGTGCGACGCCTCTACCGGCCTTCGCTACGCCATGGGCGACGATCCGCGTCCGCTGCTGGCCGAGCAATGGAACCGGCGCGCTGAAGGCAATGCCGCCCTGCGAGCCATCATCAAACACTGGGATGAGTTCGGACCTGAGAGCGGCTTGGATGAACTGATCGATGCCGCCCGCCTGAGCAAAATTTCCAGCCCTGCAGGAGATACCCATGGCTGAAATCAAGCTCAAGCCCTGCCCGTTCTGCGGCGAGCCGGCCGAGTTGGACACTCGGCGCTCGTACCGCAACATAACGACCGGCCATCTCGGCGACGCAATCGCCATCTACTGCATGCGCTGCGTCTGCGATCTGTCGGTTTGCAAGGCCGACGTGCCCGACATCGAGCCCGAGCAAGTGGCCGAGATGTGGAATGCCAGGGCCTTCCCGGCGCCCGTGGACGACTTGGCCATGCTGGTCCGGCAGCTCGCCTATTCGCTCCGCAGAGCCGCGCCAGAGCACACGTTGCCGGATCGCGCCGTGGCCCTCCTGCGAAAGCACGGCCTGCAGGGCACGGTGCTGCGCGAAGAAATTCCCAGCCCTGCCGGTCGCACCCAATGCTAGCGCTCAGCATCCGCCAGCCGTGGGCCAGCCTGATCATCAAGGCCGGCAAGGACATCGAGAACCGCGACTGGCCCACGCGCGTGCGTGGCCGCATCCTGGTGCACGCTGCCAAAGGCATGACACGGAGCGAACACGACGATGCCATTTTTTCAGCCGTGAACGCCATCCGCTCCGACAACCGCAATGCCGGCGCAACCCAGACACGCACCCTGCGTGACCTGGGGTTTGCCTACGAGGACTTGGCGCGAGGCGGCTTCATCGGCACGGTGGAGATCGTTGATTGCGTGCAGGATAGCTATTCGCCGTGGTTCTTCGGCCGCTATGGCTTCGTGCTGCGCGACCCGCAGCCCATGGCCTTCGTGCCTTGGAAGGGGCAACTCGGGTTCTTTGATGTGCCCGCCGAGGCCCTTGTCGCAGGAGAGGCCAATGCCTGACTTTGACGACGACTACGACGACGAGCCGGGTGATGAGCCCTGCGAGCGCTGCCACGGTGACGGCATGGACCCATGGAACGACTACCTTCTGCCGTGCCCGCTTTGCCAAGGGGAGCAGACCCCATGATTGACATCGACGCTGCCCGAAAGTCCTTCGACTACACGCCCTACGCGTGCGAATGCCGGGGCGAGGACGAGTGTCAAGGGTGCTGGCAGACCCGGCACGATTGGGACAACTGGATCGAGTATTTGGAACGGGAAGAGCTGGCGCGCCTGGCAAATCCCAGCATCGCCGACCCAATTTCCAGCCCCCGAATCGACACCGCACCATGAGCATCGAGCAACCCGCCGACATCGGCATACCCTGCCCAACAGCCCCCGCCAGGATCTGGCTGCAAGTCGATCCCGAGCCCGAGGATCGCGAAAAGCCGGTGTTCCCGTCCGATCCGCACTCCGGCGACATCACCTGGTGCGCCGACAAGATCAACGACACGGACACGTGCTACATCCGCGCAGATCTCGCCCTGTGCGCCGTCCCAGCCCCACCAGTGATACCCATGAACATTGAAGAAATCGTCTGTCACATTTGCAACGGCGTAGCAGAACTGCCCGACCGTAACAGCCCGGAGGGCCAGCCCGAGATGATGCTCGTGACCCACGAGGAGCTTGAGATGCTCATCCGCCAGGCCATCGAAGAGCAATCATGACAAGCAGACAAATACAAAACGGCCTGCGCCACACATGGGGCATGAAAGATGAAGCCTTCTTCGCCATGATCGATGCGACGGGTGGATGGCCGGCGGGGTTTCGCTACGTCGGGTTTGAGCATACCGATGAGCGCAATGCTGGATTCTGCAACAGCCCACACAACGACGGCTGGTGGACCGTGCTTTTTGATGCGGATGACTACTACTTGTGGAAGCTGAGTCCGGACGCGCTGCAACGGATCATTGGCGATGTCGTAGCGAGACTGCGGCAGTCAATCCCCGAGCCTGCTGCCTCGACCGTGTGGTTTCGCAGCAGCGGGAGAAGCCGCGCAGTCACCCAGGCAAAGATTCCCAGCCTCGAAGGGGATACCCATGATTAACGAACAGGACGCCACCCTGCTGGAGCAAGCGGCCACGATGCTAGATGACCTGAGCATCGATGAACGGAACCGGGGCCACGACTCATACTCTGCCGGTGCGGCATGCAGCGCGGATGCTGTGCGCCGCTTGTCTGCGTCGAAGCCCGTTCCAACTCCCCCCCGTGGCGAACCGCGAACACGCCATCGCCATCCGTGAGGCCGAGCAGTGCGCCACAAGCAAGGCGTATTTCGCCGCGCGCCCGCATCTTCACGGCAGCGACAACGAGGCGTTGTTTGACGCCGGATTCTGGCGTGGATGGGAGATCGCAAAAGCCTTGTACGAGAACATTCCTAGCCCTCAGGCGGGAGGATCGGAATGATCGAGTTCGCCAAATCGACCTACATTCTCTGCGTCGTGGTGGGTCTACTGGTAGCGGCATACCAGATGGGCCGCGTGGCGGGTCACAACAAGGCAGTGCGCGACGCTCCAACGCCGGCAAAACTATGGGACGCCTTCATTGTTCGACTGAACCGCGACCAGCCACTGGGCACTGTGAAAGAGCCGCTGCAGCATCAGAACTTCATTGGCTCGATCAGCAAGTACCGCAGCATTTTTCTGGCCGCGAACACCACCCCCCCCCCCCAGCACTGGGGGCTAGGAAATTCAATCAGGCGCGGCCAGGTTTTCAACGCGAGACTGACAAATTTTGTAGAGCTTGATTGTTTCAATTATCCATTTCAGGATAACTGCCCGGCTTCCGTTCGCAGGCTCAATCAGATCTTCGCACGGCTGACGCAGGCTGGCTTGCGGACGGACTGGCGGCGATGGCAATGGCAATTGCGCGCATCCCGTCATCATCCAGGCAAATGTCACGATACTCAGTTTTGTTGACAACACGCTCAACCTCTTTTTCAATCGTTTTGAATTTGGTCTGGATGATCGTCTTTTGCTTTTCGTGATTCTCAGCTTTCACATCCGCCCGTTCCACGCGGCGAAAGGTGTCCGCCAAAATCGTCTTCTGCTCTTCATTTCTCAACGCTGCGAAGCGCCATTCTTCCACCTTCCAAGTCGCCCCGGCCGCGAGTGCGGCCACGATAGCGTAGCTCCACGGCCCGAGAAACGATAGCAACCAGTTCACACCCAACCCCCACGGCGCTGCTTGAATCTGTAGTAGAGCCCGAATACCGACACCCCGATGGCGCAAGCGATGATCACGTATGGGAGCATATCTCCCAAACTCTCCTGGATATCTTTCACAGCCTGCGCACCCTGCGAGATGGTGACGATGGTCGCCGTCCCGCCCGCAAGCGTCGTGCCCTGAACAATCGGGCTTTTCGCCAGCGAGCTTTCCCCATCAACCACTTGCGGCGTTGGCTCGGCACCACCAGGCTGGTTTTTTGGCTTGAGATAGAGGGTCTTCTCAGCCGCGCGCCGCCGCGTGAGCCCGGCGATGACTTTGCCGCCGCTCTTGTCCCAAAGACCAAAGGCCCTGGCCGCAGATTCGAAGTCACGGCGATTGTGCGCCTTCAGAACCGTAGATTGCCGGAATCCGTCCTTTGCGCCGGGTGGTTTCGGCTTGGATGGATCCCAGCCCGGCCCGATGTTCCAGCACAACACCACCATCGCGGCAAACTGGTTTTCGTTTGGCGTCACGACGCACGATCGTTCCACCACCTCTTCATATGGGATCAGATCTTCCAACAGCTGCGCGTCGGCCGCTGCGCGCGTCCAGGAATCACCCTCAGCCACCCCATTGGTGAATCCCCACGGGCCAGTCCAGACTTTGCCGATCTTGTCCCAGTAAGCCCAGGCGACATTCGGATCGCCACGAACCTCAGCAAACGCTTCAAACTCTTTCAGCAGAGCCAGCCCTTCTGCATTGATCTGTCTCATGGCAAATCCTTTCATGTTAAATCAGAAAAATCCGAATCCTGGATATCGCTGTGGCCTGGCTTCATTTCGTTTAGCGCCTGCGCCAACTTCTTCACCCTCTTGCGCCAAGCCGCAATATCGGCCTCCACCCGCATCAACTGAGTCTGCAAATTGATTTCGGCCTTTTCCGAGTGCTCCAACTTGATGGCGTTGCGCAGCGCCGATTCTCGCGCCACCCGTAACTCTTCTTGTAAGATGCGAATCTCTTGCCGCTGCTCCGCAACTTCTTTTTCATACGCTGCGCGAATCTCGTTTTTCTCTTGTTCGTGCGCAACTTTCTGGCGCTCAATCTCAGCGAATGCCGTTTGCCGTTCAACTATCAACTGATCCAGCAAACTGCTGCTGGCTTTGTCGCTGTGGTTTGCCTTTTGGTCCTGGCTGCGACGCCGATTCAGATAGAGCAATCCAAGGATCGCGGCGCTGACTGCGGCTGCGATCTGTTTTGCATCGTTGTAAAGGTCTCCGAATACGGCCATATCAATCAGTCACTATTTCATCTTTCCACCCTGTTCCGTAAAGCGCTAAGCCAGCATATATGCAGACTACAATTTCCAATCCGAATGTTGGTGACATAAAGTCGATTGCCGAGTTTATCGCGATGGTGGTGTAGGCCCAAATGGCACAGCCATAAGTGTTCACCAACAATGCGCATGCGATACACTTTCTTGCGGTATATGTGCGCCACAAAACTCCAACGAAATGGATCATGAAATAACCCATCCACGCCCAATCGTTGCCAAATAGCCGCAGGATCTCATATGCCGGGCGCTCCATGATATGGCGCCCGAGCATCACGTTGCAAAAGAGAATGGCAGCCCAAACAAAACTGGCGGTGCCGAGCAAGACGCGAATGGTAGTCTTGTCGGCCTCCAGCGTAACCATCCGGGTGATGATCTTCCAGCGCGCTGCAGCAAGTGGAACGTTCATGATTATTCACCGTTTCCATCTACGTCTAAGACGTTCAACCCAAGCCACACGGCAAACTCTGCAAGCCAACAAAATCCAAAAAGAATCCACGCCTCCCAAGACATCGCTTCAACGTGGCGCATAATCACATATAGCAAAATGTATACGAGATTGGCCTGGACGCCTTTCAATGCCACAAGGCCGTAATAGGCCGGCATGTTGATGAATGATTTTCTCATGCGTTGATCGACGCATAGTGCGCAGCCATGTTCGCCGTCTCATCTGTCTCAAACACAACAATTCGAGAGATGGCAATTATTGATGGGCTGGCGCTGCTGGAATTTTGGGCGCCAATAGACTGTGTTGCTGAAGGAAAATTTCCGCCAACAGGCCCGGATGTGCTTGTGCTTGTCCTTGTAACAAGAGATCCATCCTTATAGAACTGATTGCGAGATCCACTTGCTGCGCCAGGAGTGAACACGCCACCTGCAACCACAGCACCAGTTGCTAAGGCGCCGGCATATTCGCTGATTTCATAATCTGTGCCAGAAAACCCGCCAGACCCAGTTGTGGAAAGATTCCACCGCAACGTAGGACCATATAGCCAAAATTGTGCGCCGCGATGGTTGAACACATCGGCGAAGTCATACACCGCATCAACCGTCAACGTAATGGAAGGAACTCGCAACCGCAAAACAACCGACATGCTGGCGTTGCCGCCTGCGGAATTCACGGTGGACGACATGACATCGTTCGAACCATCAAACAAAAGTTCTGCAGCAACAGAACCTGGGCTGTTCAACCCAGGCATTTTTGTTGATGTAGCCTGAACAAAATGGTCTGCTGGGGCGCTGTTGTCGTAAAGCGTATGGACGTATGGCGTGTTTGCTCCGACAAACCTGGCGAATGCAGCCCAATCAATTGAATCGCCAGAGTAGTTTATGTCCTTTAAAAGACTATCCGAGCTGCGACCAATTTTTATTGCGGGGCCGCTATACGATGACAACATTCTTGTCAATCCATAACAACTCCTGACGTTTGCCACCCCGTCAAAAAGCCCAGCATTCGGCGGCGGCGCACTTTTTCCTCCAGCGACAATTCCTGGAATCATGACGTGATACCAAACAAATCAAATTCATCCACATCAACACGCTTCAGCGTGAAGGTGCCACCCTCTGGAATAACGAGAGAGCCGCCTGCCGGCTCATTGATGGTGACGCCAGCACCCTCTACAATTGTCAAGTCGCCTGCGCCAACATTTCTGCCGCTGTACTCTGCGTTGTCCGTCAAAGCTTCAGTAGAATCGGGCCGAACCGTCAACGTTTTTGCGGATGCATTTGTGAAGCGAAGATATCGACCCTTGTCATCATCTTCCAAATTCCTTGCAGTGGTGGCATCTATGGTGGCCACAGTCCAAGACAAAGAAGGTGAAGGCCCGCCGCCGCTCGATGTGCCTCCGCTACCGGTGCCACTACCTCCACCCCCTGTCAACCATCCGTCACGATGATCTTCTACGTTGCTGATGCTGGTTGGGCCAGAAACAAGTTTGAACAACCGGTAATAGTCTGTCGTGTTATTCCATTGACTTGTGCCAGAAAATAGTGCAGGGTCACCGTTGTCGTCTTTGCGTTTCACAAGGTATCTTGTGGAGTTGGCCGGAACCGCAACGGTTCCATTTTCGTACCTGACACTAAAGTGTCTGCCGCCGATCCAGCCGAACGTCAAGTCAATGCATGTAAGCGAGTTGCGACCAAACAGCATCGAAGGGCTGGCCGCGTCGAAGTTGCCGTTGATGCGCTCAACTGCGTGGTTGGCTTCGAAGATCTGCGGAATTGGCGAGTTTGTATCCATCAAATTTCTTTCGTGATCACAGCTTCATAGCCTGGTAGTTGTCCGATCTGATTTACCTTAATTGTCGCTGTGCCGCCAGACGGAAATTGAGAAACGATATCGGCAGACGGCCAAGTGAGCAGTTCACCGTTAGAAGTGTATGTTTCCTTCAACGTGGCACCATCATAAATTCGAATCGAATAAAGCTCTGATGCCTCGCCCAGCGGAACGATGCCGCGAAGGCAATTCGTTGCAAGGCGTGAACGCCGATCCCAAAAAATCGATATGCTGCCGTTCAACCGCGTCAACGCGCGAAGGTTTACAGGCATCAGCGGCTTGAGTGCGATGAACTGAGGTGCAAATTCCTTTACCGTCGCTCTTGTCACCGGCTGATCAAACGTCACCTCACGGTAATACTTGCTGATGCCGAAGTCAGCCAGGCTCATACTCAGCTTGTCCAACCTGTCCACCGACATCAACACAAATCGTTCGCCAACCACATGCGTGGCGTCTTCAGGGTTGGTGTGATAAATAAGGCCAGACAAATCGTACACCCCGGCCGACACCATTGTTGCACGAACAAATTGCAAAAGCGTATCGCCAACCATTGCAAGATTGGTCTTGCTCTGCATAACGGTGTCCATCAACGCAGATAGCAAGACTCCCTCACCAACGCTAACACGAACACTGTTGATGCTGTCGACCTGGTTTTGCCCTTGATAAATTTCTAGGGCAGTAGTGCAAGTGCCAAGCACAGCTTTTTTTGTGCTGTCGTAAAGCTTATTGTAACTAAAGCCATCAGGGCTACGCTGCATCGCCGCGCCAGGCCATGGGTTGCGTTCACCTTTCGCCGCGACAAGTACGTTCGGCCCATCCAAGGAATCGTCAATGAGTTTGGTGTCAACAATCTCGAACAGCGTCGCTGGTGCTGGGTTAACGATGGTGCTATTTGTATAGTGGCCAGGTGCAACAGCCGAACTGGTATAGGCACGTTCATCGTCAATCACCCAATCGAACTTATAGATGCCTCGTTCATAAACACATTTCATGAAACGAACACGGTAACTCGATCCGTCTTCATCGAAAATTCTGACCGCATCGCCAGCTTGAAGCCGCGAATATTTACGATTCAAAGCGATGGTGCCTGATAGCTTTCCGATGGCTGGAATCAGCACATCCGAATAGGCGATGCGCTTCGCCTCTGTGGGCGTGAACCCAATGGCAATCTCTCTGGTGCGAATACTTTCGCCAACGCTCACCAATCTGTCGCTGGCTTGCGTATCGTTTTGATAATCGTCATCCACATTCATGTATGTGATGAGACTTTGCGAAGCTAATTCAAGATCGTTGATCTTCGCTTTTTCGAATGGTTCTTCTCCATCCGCCCCAAGGTCATCGTATGGAATGGTCGCAACAACATCCTTCCCTAGGAATTCACCGACGAGCTTTTCAGATTCCTTGAAATTGTAGAAAAAAGCCGATGTAAGGGTGTCCAACACGCTGTCTGGCGAAACAATTTGGCTTACAGCCATGGCACGCACATTGCGCGTAGCAAGATCCGTGAAATCCAGATCAGATTCTTCAAGCCCGCCGCGAAGGCATTGGCGGCGCGTAACATCTTCCAAAGTTGGCTCAGTAAGATCAACCAAGTCAACATCCAGACGTTTGCGATATTGGTCTATGTAAAAGCTTGGGTCTTCTTCGCCTGGGGCCAATTGTCTTGTGTATTGATAAATCGTCAAAGCTACATCTTGCATGATGTAAGCTTTCCCTGGATAAATATCGTCACCAGGATATCCGTACAAATTCAATCTGTGAACAGTTGCATGAATTTCTCTGCTAACCGAATCAGGGTATGGCCATGGCGTGTTGGAACCTATTGTGTACCCCATATAACGGGCTGCGCGCATGTTTGGGTATCCAGAGCCATAGGTGCCAGACACAGCCCAACCGAGCCGACCATCCGGCGTGCTTGCCCCGTTTATCACGCCATATTCATAAACAACCTCATCAAAAGTTTTCCGCCAATTGTTTGGGTCTTCTTGTGAGTTCGCCGAATTCACAAAATATGTGACTTCCTTACCTTCCGGCGCAACGGTGGTGCGAACCGTTTTAGCCGCGAAAGCCGCAAAGCCGCGAACGGAATGATCAGCGTCAGCCGTTCCCAGGTCAACCGGATTTTGATCAAAATCAACCGCATCGGCCAACACCGCAAATTGGACCCATTCTTCATTCAACCATCTATAAAATTCTGCAGCATCATTGGAACAGACCAGAACGCCATTTCCAGCAGAGAAAATTCGATGTCCTGTTCCGCCAGGAGGTGCAAAAATCAGCTTAAGTTCCAGATCACTCGACCTATCAAACTCAAGCATAACACCATTGCCAAGAGCCCAAAGCGTTGATTCATTTACCGCAACAGAATTGAGTGTGGTAATATTTGCATGAATGTCCACCTTTGCATCGAAGGTGCCGTCCAAATTATAGATCCACACAAACCCGATGCTGCCTGCGCTTTCTTGGTGCCCTTCACCATTAAGCAAGATCCCTTCGCCATAAGGGATTGTTGTCCCAACGGCAATCGAATCATTGAATACGCTAAATACAATGGTGTCTGTTCCAAGTTTCGGTTGCGCCATGTCGATTCCTGGCGCAACAGCAATCACTTTCGTTTCAATCCCATCGCCGCCAAATCCAAAGACGCAATTACCTTCATCCACGCCAAATACACTTATGGCCCTATTGCCGTTTCCTCTTCCTGGTTGAGAAACATTCACGCCAGTTGGCAACGGATTTGTCGCGATGTTTCCGTCTGCATAATAGGTGCGGATGCCTTGTGCCATTATGGCGGTAACTGCAAGACCGCCATACATAGATCCTTCAGGCGGCGTGCCGCGATAATCTGCTTCAGCCCAATTGTGTTGTATTTGCTTGGTTACACCAATACTTTGATCACCCGTAGGCTGGCCAGACGGCTCAACTGTAAACAACGGCATGATGCCTTCAGAACCAAGAAGCGCAAAATCCTTGGTCATCATCGTTGTGCAGCCTCGAAAAGCTGGCACATCACCTAACGCTGCTTCATAAGTCTCATCCGGCGCTTGGTCTGATGTTCCGTCGTGATATATCAAGTCGGACCATTTTGGATTTTCCAAACTGGCTTCAATTGTTTCGTCATTTGCATCTGTTGAAACGTTATAACAAAGTTTACTGTTGTACCAAGCTTTTCGAATTGGGCCAACACGGTTCTCGGCCAACAACCAAAGGCAATCAGATACATACGTGTAATTCGCTGCGCCGCCGCCGCATTCGTCGCCTTCTACATTTTCAACTTCTTTTTTGGTGCCCTGCCAAACAAGAATTGGAGCGAATCTAGGGTGGCCCTCTACAAATGGAATTACAGAGCCGTAATCGACTTTGTTGGCTTTCAAATCGGAAAGTTTCGGGCCTTCCACAGGAGGCGTGAGCAGGCCACCGATGAGGCCGCCAACCGCCGCGCCAAGGCCGGGATAGCCGAAGTAAGCGCCGACAACGGTGCCGATAACTGTGAAAATAGTTCTTGTGGACATTACATATCCCAGCGCATGCGATAGACGGCATCAATTCTTTTCATCGAATCGGAACTCAAATTGTGCTCAACGACACGGCCTTTCTTGTCTAAAGAATCCATCGCTTGAATCAACGACCAGCCGCCTGCGCGATAGTTGCCGACGACGGCCAAGTGTTGGGCCATGTCTCGCCCTCTGAACCGCATAGC
>ERZ724509.130-NODE-130-length-36239-cov-7.079179_pt1 | contig 36239 bp, 58 predicted proteins | sample MGYA00376042_ERZ724509 | MGnify/ENA primary metagenome ERZ724509 (study PRJEB28724, sample SAMN07190887) | wastewater metagenome | isolation source: effluent of sewage treatment plant in Hong Hong | place: USA: Christiansburg, Virginia | collected 2016-03-01 ...
ACCTGAACGGCAACCACGAAACGACGATCCTGGCGAGTTTGAACCGAATGTTCCCTGACGGCCTGCAGAATTACCCCCTCGGTTTCGCGATCGAGCGAGTCGGCGATGTCACGCCGATCTACGAGTCCCGCCAGGTAGCCCGTGAGACCTGCCTCAAGAACTCTTTGGCTGGGGCGAAGCCCGACACGACCGAGTTCAACCACTGGTGTGCTCAGTTCGTGCAGGGTTTCAAGCAGGCGGTCGATGATTTGGAGGAGTATGACAAGGTGGGTTGGCCGCCGACGCTGACCACCCGGTTGGAACAGGCCACCCGCTGGATCCTGGCGGGTAAGGACGAGCTGACTGTGTCCCCGATCACAACCCTGAAGTTGTTGGGTTTCAATGACCCGAAGCAGGTGGGCTATCTCTGGAACGACTACCTGCTGGCAGACTGTGGCGTACCCCAAGCACTGGTGAAGTTTTTCGAGCAGGCTGGGGTGGAAGTGAGCTATGAGGTCCTGCCGCAGGAGGAAGGCTGCCTGGAAGTCACGAAGTTCAACGTCAAGCACACCCAAGTGGCATAAAAAAACCTCGCTTGCTAAGTATTGGCAAGCGAGGGTTTCCCGAACGAAGAACACGCAACACGCAACCCCAACCACGGAGTAACACCATTATGCGTCATCTCATCGTCTATTTCTACACCGACGGCAGTTCCAAGCGCCACCGTCTGGTTCGCCGTTACACCACCATGAACGTGATCTTCGAAGAGCGTAACGAACTGCGCCGGCAAGCCTTGGACCTGCATACGGCTACCTGCGAGTCCCGTATCCGTCCGAGCCTTTCCGACATCACCAAGCTGGTGATATTCGACGGCCACACCAAGATTCAGGAAATCCCGTTCACTTCCACCGTCGTGTACGGTTTCGACCAAGCCTCTTTTTCGGAGTAATACCTATGAGCAACAACAACCCAAAAGACACCCCCAAAGCCTACATCCGCACCCTGATCGTGACTACCTGCACCATCACGGCCCTGCTGATGCCCCTCTCGCACCCCGTCACAGCTTCACAGGCTGTCATGGAGCATCTGCTCGACAACATCGAGCAATACGAGGATTTCTGGAACACGATCGACTCCAGGTTCGCTCATGCTCGTGAAGTTCCGAACCCCTCCGGTTCCGTGAACGTCATGACCCTGACCTTCGAGCATACCCAAGACCCCGACAATCTGTGGAGTTTCGGGATTTGCTGTAATGGGCAATCCGTTCGTATTGATCTGCTGCAAGCTGGCAAGCTGTAATCCCCCACCCCTTCGTTTTTCGGAGTAACAAAATGAGCACCTCCACCTTCAGCCCGACTATCCACGTCGCAATCCCCGGTACTGTCCTGAAATCCACTGCCTTGTTTGCGCTGGACGCCAAAAACGCCGCCCGCACTGGGAAAGGCAGCTACCTGCAACAGGTCTGCATCACGTCGATCCGGGGCACGCTCTATGTCGTCGCTACCGACGGCAACGCCATGGCATGCTTCGAGAGCAACCGGCAGACTGTACCGGATTTCGAGATCCTGATGCCTGCCCCCACCATCAATGCCTTCAAGACCTCAAAGGCTAACGCGGAAGCCGACTGGCTGTTCCATATCCATCCTGCCGTCCGTGACCCCCAGACGACCCACGTCACCGAACCCGCCCAGGTTCTGGTTGAGCTGCCCGCCGGGGTATCGCAGAGCTTCGAGGCGAGTACCGACAAGTACCCTCCGTTTCTGCGGGTGATACCTCCAGCAGAACCGGAACCCATGGCACCCACGTACTTCGATCATCGGCTGTTGGCGAAGTTCGTCGCTGCCCAGAAAATCCTCGGCGTTTCCGACAAACTCCACGGAGTTCTGGACTACCTGCCTCAAGGTAATCGGGGTATCCGCGTCGGCATTCTGGTGGATCCCCCCATGTACTGGGAGTTCATCGGCGTCGTCATGCCGTTCAAGCTCGGAGACACGACTGGTTACTAAGCAGCAACATTCCACTTACATACTGTTACAAACAGGCTCCTTATACTGGGAGCCACAACGAACCCAACCAAACCGGAGTAACACCATGGAACTCAATATCAACACCAACGGCTGTGACACTCTTCACCCAACCTCAGCATACCTCGGCCACGAAGCCTTCGCCGAGGCTGATATGTGCAACAAGCTGGCTCGGACAACCTCCTACGGAGGCGGATACCTGTACACCGGCCAGCATGTCACCGTAGAAGGCGAAGACCTCGGCGCTGCCTTGCGCCACACCGTCAAATACTACGACACGACCGATACCGATGACTGCAAGGCCTGGGCGTGGAAGCTCATGCAGGAAGTGAAGCTGAACGGCTCCGGTGAACTGTATATCGTCACCGACAACAGCTCCGGCATCGGCCATAACCCCTACAAGTGGAATCCTGAAAAGGAAATGTGGGAGCAAGGCGTTGTTGAGTTTTTCGAACGTAGCCGGGTGTCGGCATGATCGACACCTCAACTATCGGCATCCCTGACGAGATCCACGACTGCGATGCCGACGAACCCCAACCGCTGGCTCCCTTGGAGGATTGGAATGAGCGTTTTTGAACTGAAAGCCGACCTGCGCCGGCGCCTGAAGCTGGTCCGCGATGAACTCGCGAAGCCCCTTCCTGAAGAGCCACTGCTGGTGCTGGTGTACCGGCCCGACAGTACCAACGCCGGTGTTACGACGGCGGGGGCGTTCCTGTCGAACTACGTCGGCGATGAGCTTTGGAAGACCGACGACTACGGCACGGCGGAAGCGCGGATCCAGAAGTACAACCTGCGGTTCACCAGCGTGGTGACCTACCAGGCCTACCTGAAGGACTGCGAAGCCAATCTGGCCGAAATCCTGGAGAACCTGTGATGAAGCAGCATATTCTTGAATTCCTGGGTTCTACCGGCCCGCAGGATTTGTGCCAGATCATCCGGGCCTGCCGAACCCAAAACCCGACTTGCCCCCCAACACGCGCTGCAGTCTATAGCATCCTGCTGGCTCTCCGGGCGTCCGGGGATGTCGAGCAGGTCGTTGATATCGACGGCATCATTTACTACCAGCTCAAACGCTGAGGTGTACGATGGGAAATAACTACGTAAATACCTTCTCTGGTAACGACTACCAAGAGGCCCGACTCTGTTGGGACACCCACAACGATGACAACAAGGCCATGTCGGATTACGTCCGGCTCGGCCAGAACCTGAAACGCCGGGAGGTGCAGATCTTCCGGACTCGGACCTTCCAGACACCGTGGGCCTTACCGACCAAATCCTGGCAGAAATCCGGCGAGGCCGCCGGGCTCACAACGAACGCTTTACTCAACAAACCAACCAGGAGCACAACACTATGAGCAGTTTCGGCGGATCTACCAACGACACCCTCAGCAACGACACCCCGACCAGCAACAAGTCCGCGAATGTCCGCAAGGCCATGCTGGTCTTGATGCAGGACTACACCTCCATCAAGGTGGTCTTCACCATCAACCTGCCGTTCGACCCGGTCGCCGTCGGCGCCCAGACCGGCTATACCTACCTGATGCCGCATGCGATGGACTTGCGCGTCGGCGATGCCGTCGTCGTGCCGGTCGCCAGCGGGGGTTTCAAGATCGGCCAGATCATTGCTGTCGATGCCCAGCCGGATTTGAATCTGGACGCGCCGTTCCAGTACAAGTGGGTGGTCGGCAAGGTCGACTTCCAGGCGTACAATGAGCGCCTGATGATGGAAGACCGCATCGGCGCCAAGGTCCAGGATCTGGAGCGCGAGAACCTGCGCAAGAACCTGGTGGCTGGCCTGATGAAATCCATGGGCTCCGAAGCCGTGGGCTTGATCGGGGCGTTGGTCGGGGCGCAGGTCCCGGAAGTAAAAACCGTTCAGCCCGAAGCGGTACGGGCCGAGGAATAACCCGGAACTGAAACCGGCTGGGGCCATGGAAGGCCCGCAACAGGAGACTCATGATGAACGAACCCATAGCCGCCCCGATCCTCCGGGTGGATTATTCCGGGGTGGTGATCAGCGCCACCGGTGAGAGCTGGCTGGTCGGTGATAGTCAGGGGGCCTACCCCCTGACCCCGCCGTTCCTGTTCCGCCGGCCGCGCACTTCGTCGATCCCGGCAGCCAAGAACCTGGCGCTGCACCTGATCGACGCCCACAAAGTCATGGGCGTGGAGGAATTCAAGCCGACGCCCGAGCAGTGGGAGTTGATCCGCAAGCTGCGCTGGTGTGTGCCGGTGTGGGACGAAGGCCCGGACTTCCAACGCGAAGCCCCGGTCGTCTACCTGACCTGCCCTGATGGTTCGGAGCAGTTCCAGAAGGTAGTGAGCCGGATCCAGGAACTTTCGGCACTGACCCGGCAGTCTATCGGCGCCATGTCTGTTCGGGGTGGAACGCTAACCACCCGGCTGGTGCAGAGCAATATCCAGCCAGTGGTGTTCATCAACGCCACTCACCACCAGCAATCGCAGATGCGCAACATGGAGGCCAACCTCCGGCGCTCCTCCCTGGTCTGGATCACCCGCGATCTCGACCTGATTGCCAGTACCGGCAGTCTGCGGGTGTCCGCTGAGGATTTCCTGGCTGACTCTGAGCAACTGCTGGCGGCTGGCTACAACCCTTTCGGCTTCATCAAGTGGTGGGCGATGCGCTGGTACGAGCGGGAGCAGTTCGGACTTCCGCTCCCTTACGCGTTGTAAAGGGCTTCAATTACGTTTCGTAACAAAGGCCCAACATTTCACCTTACATAATAGCAAGCCAGCCTTGCTATTATGCTTTCTGGAATTTGGAACTTGGAATTTGGAGCACTGACTATGTACGATGCTATTGGAATGATCCCCTTGCCTATGGCCCCCAAGAGCCAGAACATCATCCTGCGGCCGGAGCCGTGGATGCTGTCAGAGTCCGAGCGTGCCCTCGGTCGCGATTTCCGGATTGATCTTGCCCTGCGCGAGATTCATGAAACCCGGGAGTTGTTCCGGCCCCTGAAAGACCTCCCACTGCTACCGATGGTCTGCTGGAGTCATCTCAAAGGCTGCGATACCGTGGTCTTCACCCTACACAAGGCTACGCTGTACTACCAGGGGTTGACGACTCTCCCGGATGACCCGGGGTTGAAACAACGGGCAGTGCCCTATGAACACGGTTGGCAGATCTGTCTGGAACTTCCGGCCCTGGACATCGTCCACCAATACATGAGGGTCTGGAGGACAGACCTTACTGAGTATCTGGACCTGTTACGCGACCTTAGACAGTTGAGAAAATGAGGCCTTTGAAATGACCGCAGATGAAATCCTGATCTGGTTCCCCCCGAACCTGCTGCACCGCACCATCAATGCCGCTGACACGTTCAGCAAAGTCCGGCTCGTTACCAGCCAGCAGATAGCTTCGGACTCGATAGCCTTCAATGACCTGCCGACCGAGATCCGTGAGCCCCTGCTGATCGAAACTCACCTGACCGGCTTCAACCTGCCGGACGTCGAGCAAGCCTTCATCAACTTGCACGGCGTGTCTGTCCCCAACCGCGCCCATGCGGATCGCTTCCCACTGTTAGTGAGCGAGGAGCGGGATATCCTGGACTTGCTGAGCGGGGACTTTCACTGGGTCTGGTTCGGCACCGCCCGCCGGACCGCGTGGCAGGCGCTGCGCCCGGGCCGGACATCCTTCGCCCCCCAGACCAACTACCGGGGCGCGGCTGGCATCTGGCGCCGCATGGCTACCTCCAGCCTGCTGCTGGGCCGGGGGTGGAGCTCACAGTGTGAGGGCTGTGGCAATTTCTGCCTGCGGCCTGACCACTGGCACCAACCTTCCCTGCACGGACTTGCTCCAGGCCTCGGCCCGGGCCGTGTTGCGGATTACGGTCGGATCCTGCACGGGCCGACTACTGAAACTGAAACCCAACCTGAAACTGAAACGGAGTAATACCCATGAGCAACACACCTAGCCCTTACGACCACGAAGGTATCTCTGGCCTTGGCGCTGACATGACCTTGTTTGAATACTGGTACGAATGCCGGATGTTCCGGGTTCACAAGACCGTGACGCCGGAAGTTTTCAGTGGTTGCATGCTGGCGAATACCGAAGGCACCGGAGACGGCCCGGACATTCCCTACCACACCCGCCAGAAGATGAAGCGGTATGTCGCCGCTGACATCGTAGCCGCGTAGGAGATAGACCATGAAAGCTACTCTGAAAACCCTGACTCTGATGAGTTTCCTGTTGTTGACGAACTGTGCCCCGGCCTATGCCGCGAAGCCTGCAAAACCCCCACCCCAGCCTCTGAGTGCCGAGGAAATGGAGGCCGCACAGGCGCGTTACTGCCGACTTGAGCAAGATGTCGTAATCCTGGTCTACGAGTCCTCAAGTAGTGGAGTTCCAATCTCAAAGATGCTGGATAAGGTTGGAAGCCTCGTCTACCTACGCCCCACGGTCATTGCTACTTATAAGGCCCAACAGTCGGGGGAGTCCCTGTTTAAGGTGCTTGAGGATACCCCATGCTCAAAACTTCCCTGACCAAGAAGACCCTTCGACCTTATCAGATCGAAGACCTGGCCTTCTACATCAACAATCCTCGGGTTCTGAATCGCTCAGAACCCGCCACCGGCAAGACCGCGCCTTCGTGCGCCATGGCGGAATACGTCTGGCGGTATGAGAACGGCGCGACCTTGTTCATCCAACCCAAGTCCATCATCCGCAAGAATTTCTATGAGATGCTGGAATGCACAAGCTGCTTCGATGAAGACGACCTGTTCATCTTCGACCCGAAGAAGATCGCGAAGCTGAAGCGTCGACCGAAGGTCATCCTGACGACAGCCGATACCCTGGCGCGTCATTGGGGACTGATCAAGGAGATCGTTGCAGCACCGATCAAGTTATGTCTGGCGGACGAGACGCATCTGTACTTTTCGACAGCCTCCTCCAAGCGCACCCAGTTCTGGATGGGTGTGATGAAGGAGATCCCGCGCATGGTCGCCATGACCGGGACGCCTATCCGGGGCCGCATGGACTCGATCTACCCGATCATTCAGGCGATCGAGCCCCGGTACTACGGCACCCACGAGCGGTTCATCGCCGAGCATGCGATCAAGGATTTCTACACCAACAACATCATCGGCTGGACCCGGCACGACAAGCTCGGCAGGATCCTGCTGAAGCACGGCATCAACCGCACATTCAAGGAATGCTACGGCGCCGAGAAGAAGGTCATCATCCCGGTCACGCTCGACCTGCCACCGCAACAGCGTAAGGTCTATGACGAATTCCACGAAAAGGCAATGCTGGAACTCAACGACGACGAGGTGCTGACTGCCAGCAATATGGGGGTTCACACGATCCGCTGTCGGCAGTTGCTGGCGCATCCTGAAACGATGCTGCTGAGCGGCTGGAAGCCTGAAGCCAACCAGAAGGACCAGTGGGTGCTGGATGAAATCTGCGAGAATTACGAGACGGCCCTGCTGTTCTGCACCCTGGTCGCCGAGCAGGAACGGCTTTACAAGTTGCTGACATCGAAAGGCTATCGCGTCGGCTTGATCAACGGCAGCGTCAGCCTGAACCGACGCGCCGAGATCGACCGGATGTTCCAGTGCGGCGAACTGGATTACATCGTTGCTTCCCCGGCGACCGCCGGGGTAGGCTTCAACTGGCAGCGGGCCGACTGCGTGGTCTTTGTGTCGTCCGACTACATGGATGACAACATCGTCCAGGCCTACCGACGCGCTATCCGGGGCATCCGCGAGACCGCCCTGCCGATCTACGTGCTGCGATACGATGACAGCGTGGACTTCCGGATCCTTGAGATCGTCGAGAAGAAAAGCGCACTGGCTGCGAAGGTCGATCCTTCGCGTGATGTTCTGACTGGATTGAGTGCAAAGTGATGAAAAAACCTGACTTCAAGTATGCCTGGAATGACCTCTGCGCCGGCTATAGCGTGTCCTTCCGCTGTCTGAAAAACCTCGACCCCGGCTGGCGGCTGGAGTTGCTGCTGTTACTTCTGGTAACACTGTTGTTCCCGATCATTTTCTTGCTGGATGCGTTCCTGGGGGTTCCTGATGCCGAACAATAAGCTATCTCTGTACCTGCAGCTCTTGACTGACGTCCAGGCGGCGCTCTACCGTTGGGAGAACGGTCACCCGTTCGACGCCCACGGCCCGGAGCGTAACGTCCAGCGCGAGATCGACAGCTTGCTCCGCGAACCGGAAAGGCCAAAGTTCGTGTTTGATTACCCGGATGAGGTCCAGACTGCCTACTGGTGGATCAAGACCTACTGCCGGCATCACGCCACTCTGGGCGTCGACCAGCAGTGCCTGGATGGGATGCCTAAGTTACCTTCCGATAACACTCCGTACACACCAGACCAACAAACCGCACATCAGCATCTCGCTATACTGCGTGAAGCTGGGCTGCTAATGGAGTCTGGATTTTTCAAACACAACTTCGTAGTGAGGGATTTATGACAACTGACGTTCCCATGAAGCGTATCCGAACCTGTGAGTTCTCGGGTGATGCGACCTTTTTTCATGACAGCAAGCCCGCGAATGAGCGTAGCTGCGAACACCTCGGCTATGGCCGTTGCCTGAAGCACAACATACCGTTGGGTGAATTCCTTGGGTGGGCGGAATGCGCGAGTGAATGCCGTACACCTTTTCAAGTTAAGGAGTGGAGGATCACATGACAACCGAAACTATCAAGACCCTGAAGGCCAGGATCCTGGAAGAGCTGAGTGAGCTTTCCGAGGATAAGAATGATGACTTCGAGACGACGCACTCAAAGGCTGACGACCTGCTGGTTGAATTCCTGAAACGTCTGGGGCATACGGACATCGTCGAGGCCTATGAAAAGGTCGGGAAGTGGTACGCATGAAGGTGCGCTGTGATTGATGACACACAACTCAAACGCATGGAGGCCGAAAACATTGCGTGTGGAGACGCGGAAAACGAATGGCTAGTGCGCAACGCCCGCCGCTATCTGGCTTTGCGTAAAGTCGGGGTGCAGGTTCCGGGCTACGACTTCGTAAAATTCGACTGGAGTTTAGACGCAGCCGCCGACCGGCTGCTGGAGAATGAATCATGAAGTTTGTAAAGAAGCCTGTTGTTATTAATGCTGTTGAATGGACTGGGCATAACCATCGGGAGATGCACGACTTTTTAACAGGTACGGTCGGATGCGTTATGCGATCGTCCGGTGAAACTTTCTATATTGATCACTGTTCTGTTGATGGTGGGCTGGTAATCAAAACACTGGAAGGCCAGCACATCGCAAGCATTGGTGACTGGATTATCAAGGGCGTAAAGGGTGAGTTTTACCCGTGCAAGCCGGATGTTTTCGCGCTTACTTATGACCGGCTGATGGAGGGTGGGGAATGATCAAGCCCCTGACCCAAGCCGACCTGGTCAAAGGCCGACACTACCGCTGGAAGCATGACGCTGTGAACACCATGGTCTACATGGGTTTCAACTGGAGCGGCAATGGCTACTGGCACCAGTTTGAGCGTATCAGCCAACCTGGTGTCATCTGGTGCGAAATCACCAGCCGTGAGCTGGAAATGATCGAGGAAACAGAATGAAAAGTACAACCGCTTGTGATGATCAGTTTATCGCCGGAGAAGACCTCGCTGCAGGGGATTTGGTTATCCGGACCCCCGAAGGGGTCTTGGTTAAAGGGAAGCTGTACGTCAAGCCTCCAGCTCCTCCGGCGCCTGCTGTGCCTGAACTTAACGACAAGGCGCTGCGCGAGGAAATGAACGCCGCCGTCATGCTGGCAACTGATGAAGAAGGAATTACTGACGGGGAGATAGTCCTGCGCGGTTTTGCGAATCGCGTCCTGATGAAATGGGGCACCCAGGAAGGAATGTATTTGGCTTTCCGTGACGCCGTGACAGCACCAGTGCCGAAGGAGTGGCGGGAGGTGATGTCAAAATTGGTCGGCATCGTTGAGTCGTCCACAAAGTTTCACGGTTGCGACGACGTCACCAAGCAAGCACGCGCCCTGCTGCAATCCACCGAGGTGCAAGCCGGAGACAAATGGCAACTCACGCCTGCCCCGACACACCCGGCAGACCGAAACGTAAGAGAGGTGCGCCATGATTGATTCCGAAACATTGTATCAGTGGGAGCTTGATGCCACAGATGAGTCAGCCGAACTCATTGAAATCATCCGAAACGCCCGCCGCTATCTTGAACTGAAGAAACAGTTCGCGCCGTTCAGCATGGATATTGACGGAAACCATTCATGGTGCTGGCGCGGAAATCCGTCACGCATGAAGGGGTCAACATTTGACGCAGCCGCCGACCGGCTGCTGGAGGGTGGGGAATGAAGTTCATACTGGTTTACAAGTGTCGGCGTTGTGGAACGGTGTTCTCCGCCGGACCTCTTCGCAGGAGCAATTATTATTACTCCCCCTTTAGCACGGATCCGCTGTATGAGCACATCTGCGGCGATAACCAGCACGGCCTCGCAGACTCCGTCGGGTTTGATGAGGTTCCAGAGGTTCCGGAGGCTACGTCATGACTGAGAGCAGAGAAGAAGCAAAGATCCGGCTGCGGGGCTTCGTTGAGGAATACGTCGCCCTGTGCAATAAGTACGAGGCCGAGGTGCTGATCAACAGCTACGGCGTCCACTGCGTCGAGACCGATGCTGGGCTGACCTTCGCGTTCAAGTCTGTCTACCCCGAGTGGGATGTGGATGACGATCGTAATGAGTGGGATAGAGAGGAGGAAGAATCATGAGCAAGTACCGTTGGAACGTCGGGGAGGCGCATACCGCAATTGCCGTCCCCATGATCAAGCAGAACCGAGTGAAACCGTCACGCACCAAGCTCCGGAAGAAGCTGTTCCGGTACTACAAGCGGGCGAAGTACGGGGGTGCAACGTGAAACCTGAAGCACTGATGACCTACACCGACGGTCGTTGTGCTTTCATCGAGCAACGTGATGGTCCGGAGGCAGCCAGGGCGTTCGCGCAGCAAGGTGTGAAGGTTTACCGGAGGGCTGTGCTCTCCCGGTTCCCTCGCTTCCTTGAGCGCAACGCACGGCGGCACCACTGCTCCTTGCCGGAGTACCGGGAGACGACAATCCAGATTTACCTGGAGATGAAGAGGTACCTGAAATGAACAAGGCAATCCCGCTGGATAGTTTGGAAATGCACGAACTGCTCCGGCTGATCTACCCGGAACACATCCGGAGCGATGAAGATGAATACTATGACCTGTCGGCCGAGGTCGCCGACGAGTGCATGGTCAACCTGGGCGATGGCTTTGAAGTCCCGCTTGCGGAACTGTTGGCGCGTGTCTGTAAACTGACGATGCCCATGCAGTCTCCGCTGTCGAAGACCTGGACCCACGCGCTGGGCCACATGATCCTGAAGGACGGTGCGATCAACATGATCGCTGCTGTTCGGCGTGAGTGTACGCTGAGGGAGGTGAAGTCGTGAAGAAACTCCAGGCCGTGCTGGACGACAACGACGCCTTCACCTTCCAGGAGTTGGTTCAGGACTACGTCGACCAAGGCCACGGCCCTACACAGATCGCGAACTTCATCGGGCTCGACCGGCGGACGTTGCACAAGTGGGTCAAGCAACTGGGTATGCCCCCGCTGCCTTCCCGCTGCGCGAAGCATGCCTTCCCCAAGTCGCCGATGCCTGAGGGATGTCTTGCCCGAAGCGTTGAGGTATGCTCTGACTATGTCCTGTTCGAGGGTCAGCGCCTGCGCGTGGCAGACGAAGCGAAGCGCCTGGGGATCACCGCCCAGGCCTTGCGTTACCGGATCAGGAACTGGGGACTTGACCGGGCGCTGACCGAGGAACGGGATCCCAAGCGGGGGGGAAGGCAATGCGAGTCATAGCGATAGCAGTTCTGGTTAGCCTGTTTGCAGGAATTCTCTTGCAGGGCTGTTCATTTATCGAAGGCGGGCCAGTGCCCTGCCTGGACGTGAGGTTACAAGTATGCCCGGTAAAAAGCGAGCCGTTGTCTCGGCAGAATTCGACGCGCTAACCTTCCGCAGCATCATGGACATGAAGTTTACAGGCCCGTTCTTGTCGGTCCGTCAACACCCGCAGCATTGGGACATGCGGATTACGGTGACGACGCCCATGGGTGGGGGGTTGGATATCCAGAAGACGACACTGCGGCCTGACCGCCGGTTGCATCTCGGACACCTGGCCGACCTGGTCAAGAAGCATGTCCGTGAGATGGGGATGCTGAACGCGACGGAGATCAAGGTCGTCGCCCGCTGGATCTCGCCGGGGGAGAAGGTCAGGGTGTTCAGGAACTCAAAACTCCGTGCTGATACCAGCATGGGCGACAGCGACCTGGATGTGAGTCTGATGACATGAAAATACTGATTGCATGTGAATACTCCGGCCGTGTTCGTGAGGCGTTTCGGAATCGCGGACATGACGTAATGAGCTGTGACTTCCTGCCCTCTGAGGATAACAGTCCCCACCATTATCAGGGAGATATCCGGGATCTGCTGAACGAATACTGGGACTTGATGATTGCCCACCCCCCCTGCACCTTCCTGGCTGTCTCGGGCTTGCACTGGAACAAGCGCATACCCGGGCGGGCAGCGAAGACCGAGGAGGCTCTTGACTTTGTTCGGCTGTTGATGGGGGCAGATATTGGAAAGATCGCTGTCGAGAACCCTATCTCCTGCATCAGTAGCCGCATCCGTAAACCTGACCAGATTATTCAACCCTGGCAGTTCGGTGAGGACGCCAGCAAGTCGACCTGCCTGTGGCTGAAGGGGCTACCACCCTTGACCCCTACTCGAAGGGTTGAACCAAGAATGGTGGATGGGAAGCCACGCTGGGGTAATCAGACGGACTCTGGCCAGAACAAACTTGGCCCCTCTGAAGACCGCTGGAAAGAGCGTTCAAGGACCTTTCAGGGGATTGCAAGCGCAATGGCAGACCAGTGGGGTTAGGGGTAACGACCTACTGACGTAACGAAGGAGCAACAAAGTGGTGCTGGACGGTTCATAACCACCCCCGTAAAATAGGTCTCACAGCAGGGACATTCTCTAACCTTCTATTCGGGTCGGCCTTTTCAATACCCTGCTGACTGAGGGAATTTCCTTCAAACAAGCCTGCCTTCGGGCAGGCTCTTTTTACAAGCTGGAATGTTTTGCCCTGTCACCGAGTGCTTTGCAGTTCCCTACCTGACAGGTTGGCATGCAAGCTGTGAGGCTCTCGGTGCCAGTGCAAACTGGAAACCAACCTGAAACTGAAACTGAAGAGGAAACTGAAGATGGATCCCATCGCTCAAGCTGTTGAACAAGCCAAACAAGCCGCGGCTAATCAAGCTGCTAACGTCGGTCAAGCCGTAGCTGTTACGGCCTCCGCTGAAAACACCGCTGTCGCTGTCATGCCCGTTGCTGGGGCTTCCGTTTCGATGGAAGACCTGATGAACGGCACCATGGTGGTGGACGGATGGCTGAAGATCACCCCCGACGGCTTCAAGGCCGGTGAGGGCTCGAAGATTTTCGAGGAGTTCGACTTCATTATCGAGATGGTCGAGAAGCAGGGCTTCACTGCCCAAACTTCTGCTAAGTATGGCAACAGCCCGGTCAACTACCTCAAGACCTACGACCGCGACCTCAGCACTGCCCGCACCGTGGACGGCAAGTCCTGGACGGCCGAGCTGGCCCGTGCTGCTCAGATCGACCCTCGCTGCAAGCCTTACCCGTCTGCTGACTTGATCATGAAGTTGGTGGCCGACACCGGCACCATGAAGGCTGGCCAGCTGGTAGGCTACGCTCTGTCGACTACTAACTTCAAGCACTGGGTCAAGCTGTACCGGAGCGTTAAGGAAGCTGGTCTGATGGGCGAAAGCGTGATGGTCAAGGCCAAGCACATCGCCGAGTCGAAGAAGGGCAACAACTGGGGGGAGTTCGATCTGCAACTGATCGGCTCTGCCGAGCAAGCCCCGGACTGATCCGGTAGTGTGACAAAGACCCCAACTTCGGTTGGGGTTTTTCTTGGCTGGAGAAAAGCATGATTGAATACAGTATCTGGATCCCCGTCTACGACGGCAACAACATCCTGCGCCGGAAGTTCGAGACCGGAGCGCCGGTGTCGCAGGTTATTCCCTTCCACAACACCAACCCTGTCTTCTGGGTGTTCGACGGCAGGAATGCCTTACAGTCGCGCCGGAAGATCTTCCCTGACTACAAGATCAAGCGCGATCGTGAGACGCCGACCGTGAACGGGTTCTATGAATTCGCCAGAACCGTCAAGGCCGAGCTGCTGCCGTACTGCCGCAATGTCGTGATCATTGAAGTCGAAGGCATGGAAGCGGACGACATCATAGCAAACCTCGTCCGTGGGAAATCAGACGGCCTAGGCATCGACATCATCTCCAACGACGGTGACTTTTATGCCCTGGAGGCCCTGGGAGGGGTCAGGCTGGAGAAGAAACCCAAGTGGGCGGACGTAGTAGCCCCCGACGACGTTCGCCTCTACAAAACGCTCGTAGGCGATTCCAGCGACAACATCCCAGGGTTGCGTTTGTTCGGCGACAAGGCGTGGTTGAGCCTGAAGGCGTCGGATCGACTGCGCTGGAAACAGTGGCTGGAAGGCAATGACAGTCTGGAGGACTTCCTGAAGGGCGGGTTGGGCAAAGCCCAACTGGAGTGGTGGAACAACGGCGGTCGGGCGTTACTGCGCGACTATTGGGATGTTGTCGGCTTCCTGCCGGTCGACCGGGAGGCGCTGGCGATAGGCACCCGGTACGGTGTCGCTGACGTTAATGCTTATCAGGCCACCATGGCCAAGTACATGTGGGTGTGATGATATGGAAAAAGTACCTGAGACGATACTGGTTGATGCCAGAAACATCGGAACTGTATTACCGGTTCTGATTTCCAAGATCCGGGCTGGCAGCCTGGTTGGGTTCGACATCGAGACTGACAACCGCAATGCTCATGCCGGTATCCTCAAGCTGGAGAGCAAGAAGGTCGTGTTCGATCATCGTCGGACACTGATCACCGGGGCTTCCTTCTGGTGTGACGGCGATGACGTTGCCTACTACCTGAACCTGAATCATGCAGACGTCGAGAACAGACTGAGCTGGGACTGCCTGAAGGCCTGTCTGGACGCCAAGTCAACGCATGCCTGCTGGGTGATTCACAACGCTCCGTTCGAGTTGACGATGCTGAAGTCGGTGTACGACTATACCTTGACGAACGTCATCTGCTCCATGCAGCTCTGCGTCACGGCGTACAACAGCGACACCTACCCGATGCACAAGTTCATGACCCCAGGCATTGGTGGCATAGCCAAGATCATGCCGACCATCGCCCGGGCCTTTGTCAGCTACCGGGCAGGTGAGCCGATGACGCCGGAGCAAGAAGAACTGCTGATGAAGGTCATTGCGAAGGAGTCTGATGCTGAACATAGCTACAACGGCTATGTGAAGTCCATCCGCTACGGCTACGGCCTGAAGGAAGCCATCAAGAGCTGGTTCGAGTTCACGATGACAACCTACGCTGAAACCCTGAAAGCCCATGGCGCCGAGTGCATGGGCGACCTGACGGGCGAACAGGTGGCCAAGTACGGTGCTGACGATGCCTTCTGGTGCGTGAAGCTGTACGTGAAGGTGCTGGGCTGGTTGATAAATGAGAACCCGGCGGCGATCGAGACGTTCTTCACCCAGGAAAACCCGATGGTTCATGTCTACTCCGACACCTGGCTGAACGGCTGGCGGGTGGATCGGGGGGCGATCAAGGCCAAGCAAGAGGAATTCCGCAAGGAGTTCGGCGGTCTGGTGAGTGAGTTGAAGTTCCTGCTGGGTGAGGTCCTGCCGTTCCCGGAGGAGCTGCATGAGAAGCTGGAGAGGTACGACCCGTGGTACGCCAAGAACTTCGCCAAGTACCGTGCGCAGGTAGAGCAGCTGGCTGGAATGCCAGATGTGGCAGACCCGTTCGCTCAGGCTCAACAGGTCCGCTCCTCGTTGAGCAATGCCTGGGCGGCCGATCTGGGACGCAAGGAAAGCCCAGGCATGTCCGCCTTACACTATATGAGCCAGCGTGTTGTGTTCTATGACCTGTGCGGCTTCTCCTACCAGCAGAGCGACGGCAAGACCCAGTCGGACAAGGAAGCACAGCGGATCATGCTGGAGCGGTACTGCCACAAGTGGGCGGATGACAAAGGACTGGAACGCGGCAAGGTCTATGACCCTGAGCGCGTCAAGGTGCTGAACGAAGAGCTTCAAGCAGACCCCAAGGTCAGGCTCCTGCTGCTGTACAAGAAACTGGCCGGGATGGAACAGAACATGAAGCTGTTCATCGTCAACTATCTGCACCTGACGGATCCAGAAACGGAGCGGATGTACCCGACGGTCAGCTGCCTGCTGGACACACGGCGGATGTCAGCTAGCAACCCCAACTTCACTCAGCTCAGCTCACGCGGCGAGAGCAAGTTCATCCGCAGCTTCTTCCTGGCGGATAACGAGGAGCAACTACTGGTGTCTGCGGACTTCAGCGCCATTGAGCTGATGCTGGTGGGCGAGTGCAGCAAGGACCCGACGTTCTTCACAGCCTACGGCCAGCGCCCGCACCAGGATGTTCACTCCATGACGGCTGCCGGTATGCTGGATCTCAGTCTTGAGGAGTTCCTTGAGCGTCCTGACGCAAAGCAATTGCGGGGGGATATCGGAAAGACCTCTGGCTTAACAGTACAAGGCCCCTGCAGCCGTGAGGCTGCTTGAAGAACCAGGTGAACTCAGGGAAACGCCAGAACGGCCAATCCTGAGCCAAGCCGGTATGGAGACCGGAAGGTGCAACGACCATCCCGAAAGGGAGTAGGAACCAAGCGGTTCCGAAGCGCCTGGCCCTGTGAACGACCCTCGGATGAGGTGGCGCAGGTGATGATATGGTCTGATCTGCATGGGAACATGCAGCTGCCGAGAGGCGGGAGGATTCGCGAGATTCTCTGAACAGCTTGTTGGTTACTGGTATTCCGGCGGTTTGGGTACTACCGCCAAGAAAATGAACTGGTCGAGCGAGGTTATGTGGGAGATGGTGGACAAGTTCCGGCAGACCTATGCGGTGGCCGAACAGTGGCGTCTTGAAACGATCAAGCTCGGACAGGTACAGGGCTTCGTTGAACTCCCGGATCACCTGCGCCGGTACCGCTTCGAGGCAACCCAGCAGTGGGCTGAGATCATGCGCAGCAAGTTCGCGCCGTACCACGCACCCGGCTTTGTGGAAATGATGATCCGCAAGATCCAGCGGCGCAGTGGGAACATGTGTGTCAATGCCATGATTCAAGGGCTCTGCGCGACGTTGATCAAGCGCAAGCTGCTGAAACTGCGCAAACTGATGGCTACCAAGTACGCCGGCCGTGGACGGGTGATCGGGTCCGTTCATGACGAAGTGCTGGCATCCATCCACAAGCATGACTGCCTTGAGTTCCTGGAGGACTTGTACGCGATCATGATCGACGGCGAGGGGATCATACAGACCATGAAGATCGACAGCTCCATCGGTATCGGCCGGAACTTCATGGGCTTTGACCTGGAGAAGAACCCCCACGGGCTGGTGGAGCTGAACGAGCTCGACCCCGGGCTGCCGTGCATCCCCAAGGAACGCTGGAAGAAGACGGCGACAGGAGATGAGCGGATAGCTGTCATTGACTACTTGTTCTCCTGAGAGACACGCTGGGGCTTGACTGAGTAGGTCAAGCCCCTCAACACTACCCAAACCAGACAACTCAGAGCCATCCGTATGAAACAACCTAAAACTCCACGAGCTATGGGACCCTACGGCTACCCCTTAGACAAACTTCCGATCAAGGCCGGAGACACGTTCAACACGCTTTCAGGACGTGTTACGACCCCCTACCCGAAGCAAGCCCACGAAAGGTTCAGCAGCCAGTGGTTGATCGACAACGTGGTGGCTGAAGCCGAAGCGAACGGGGACGACTGGAACGCCAATATCTTCAGGCAGATAGGTATCCCCGCAAAGACACGGGGGTGTCTGCATACAGCGGACAGGGAGTGCCTGCTAGGCTACTTGTTTGAATGGCAGCCGCCTGCGATAAGATCAATCTTCAAACCCTTTCCTTAACCGAACACGTGGACTACGACATGCCGGATTTTATTGACCAGATGCAAGACAACGATGCCACCACCAAGATCCTGGAGTGCAACATCGCGAAAGCCAGGGCTGCCGCAAGTGCTCAGCCCGTGCTCAGCCGCAAGTTCTGTTTGAACTGTGGTGACCCAACGTTTCACGGAGCCGCGTTCTGTGACACCGACTGCCAGGAAGACTACGAAAAGATCCAGCGGATGAGAGGTGTGCGATGAGCAAGGAGTCAGATGATGCCGAGAAAGAGTTCCTTGCCGCCTTGCCGGCGCGTTCGTTCGCGCACCGTCTGGTAGACACCAAGGCTGCCCGGAACCTCGTAAACGATCAGCCAAGCGATTACATCGTCACTTCCGAGGGCAGGATGTGGTACGCCGAGGTCAAGCTGTGCAACGACAAGGTCAGCTTCCCGTTCGGCAACATCCGGATGGGCCAGAAGAAAGCGATGAGCTTGCAGTTGAGGGCGAAGGGGGAGTATTTCTTCCACATCAAGAACGGACTTACGGGGCGGTGGTATCATATCCCGGCACGATTGGTGCTGGATACCCTGACCGAAGGCCGCAAGAGCCTGAAGTGGAGCGAGATTGATGACTACAAGTACTCCCAAATCCCCATTGCCCCGCTTTGAGCGGCTCTCGAAAGCAGACTGGCCCTCGGCCATGATTGACCTGGAAACCACCGGTACCCAACCGGACCGGCACGGGATCCTCCAGATCGCGGCCGTCCGGTTTGACCTGATGACGATGGAAATCGACGGCGCCGACACCTTCCAGGCTTGCCTGACCTTACCCAAGCACCGCCACTGGATGGAAGATACCCGCCGGTGGTGGCTGAAGGACAAGCGCGAACTGTTGGAGAAACTGATGAGCCAGCAGGAAGAATGGGTGGATGTCCTGAAGCGATTCCAGGCGTGGGTGGGGCCGAGCAAGCCACAGTTCTGGTCCAAGCCAGTTTCCTTCGACTTCATGTTCCTGTCGTCGTATTTCGCCGATGCCGGGTTGGCAAACCCCTTCCATTACCGGTACGCGAATGACCTGAACAGCTTCATGCGAGGTATGTATTTCCCTCGGCAGCCGCCGCATACCGAGTGGAATGTGAAGACGGAAGGTGAGGCTCACGATGCCTTGAATGATGTATTTCACCAGCTGCATGTGCTGTTCAAGAACTACGACGAAGTCAGAAAGTAGCTCACTTTCTGATCAACCAAGGCCCAACTAAGGGCCTTTTTGCTGTCTGGCGTTTGGGGTCGTTTGAGTTCTAACTGGTTACTTTTTGATCATACCTGAGTCAGACTTCGCGTTTGTCCGAAAATCACACGCTTAGAGATCTAACCTTTTATCGTTAGGTCTCTAGTGAATATGATCACTTTCTGATCAAAATCGCTATTCAGTAAATAAATACACCCTCGTTTCATTATGCAATCACCCACCAAAAACGCCGGTATAGCCATTGGGGGGCAAGGCTCCGACAACATACGTCGCTTTCCCGGCTCCTTACATAGTCACACTTTTTCCTTTTTCTTATAATAATTTTTTCTAAATTTCCCCTACGTAAAGGAAATAGTCAGTATGTAAGGAGCTAAAGTGTCAAGATACACAAAACCAACACAACACCCAAAACACGAAATCTGATCTCCCGTAAAATGGCCAGACCAACCAAGAGTACACCCCCATGAAATTCGTTCCCGTCGTTTCCTCCCAGATCGCCCAGCTCGGCCACGATGCTGCTTCCTCCACGATGCGCGTTGTCTTCACCAACGGCTCCACCTACGAATACGCCAATGTTGGCCGTGAGCTGTTTGAAGAACTGCTGTCCGCGCCCTCGGTCGGCAGTCACTTCAGCAAGGTGATCAAGAAGAACCCCAGCACCTACCCGTTCACGAAGATCGGAGCCTAAGTCATGCCAGTCTTCAACATCGACGGCCTGAAGGTTAATCTCTGCGGAGATGTCCACTTAGGAAAATCCTTCCGCACCAACGTCCCCCTGCACCGGATCGGCGATCGCGAATCCATGGTCTGGATGGAATTTGAACGCCAACTGTCCGAGCCTGCCGACCTGACAATCGTGATGGGGGACTTGTTCGACAAGTTCGTCGTTCCGCCGGAGGTCGTGATTCGTTGCTATGAGCGCCTGCTGGCCAATGAGCGCCATACCCAGCCGATCTACATCCTGCGCGGCAACCACGACGCCAGCCGTGACACCACCAAGAAGTCCTCGTTCGAGCTGCTGACCCTGCTGGTGGAGAGCGACGTTGAACGCAATCTCTTCATGGTCAACGAGTTTGAGTTCTTCAAGAACTTCCTGCTGGTTGGCTGGCAGCCCTACAAGAACTCCGTTGAGGTTTTGCAGAACGTCGAACGCTACAAGCGTTGCTCAACTGCCGCCTTCGGTCACTGGGACATCACCCAGCACGGCGAAGACACCCACAACCTGATCCCGCTGGAGCGTCTGGCCGAGCTGGGCGTGACGAAGGTCTTCACCGGCCACATCCACAAGGCTGACAGCTTCAAGCGCAACGGCATGGAAGTGACGGTGGTTGGCTCGATGCAGCCCTACGCCCACGGCGAGGAGCCTGCGGACAGCAAGCTCTATCAAACCCTGCCTGGCTCTGAAGCGGCTGACATGCTGATCGCTGATCCTGAGGTATTCGCGAACACCAACGTGCGCCTGCTCATGGCCCCCGGCGAGGAGTGGACGAGCGAGTTTAATTGCCTTTCCCGCTCTTTCAAGCGTACAACCGATGCGGAAGATGGGGCAGAAGCCACCCAGCAGGTCGAATACGCGACGTTTGACCTGAAAACGTTGTTAGGTACTGCCTGCACCACCGCAGGGGTTTCTACGGGCTTACAGGCCCGAATCCAGAACACGCTGATGGAGCGCCTCGGCAATGCTTGAATCTCTGAAAATCAACGGCTACTACATCGACTTCCGCAAGCACAACCCAATCCAGTTCGCTTCCGGCCTGACTGTCATCACCGGCAAGAACGGCACCGGAAAATCGAGCCTGGGAGAATTAACCCGCTTCGCGTTGTTCGGCTCGAAAGCCCTACGCCGCCCAGCCAGCGATTACAAGAAGCTGGATGTCGAGTTGTGCTTTGCCGTCCGGGGTGTCAGCTATCGAGTCACCCGCAGCCCCAGCAAGGCCCTGCTGAGCACCGCAGACGGCTTCCCTATGGCTACCGGCACCACCCCGGTCAACGCCGCTGTAATCTCCCTGTTCGGCTACGGCCTGGCCGTGTTCGACATCGCCAACTGCTGCAACCAGAACCAGGTCCTGGCCTTCAGCGACCGCATGTTGCCGACTGAGCGCAAGAAGCTGATCGACCAAACGATCGGGTTGGCAGCGATCGACGAGCTGGCAGCCGAGCTGGGCAACGAGGCGCTGGCTATGGGCCGGGACCTGAAGGCCTTACAGTCACGCTGGGAGTCCGCTCCGGAAGAACCGGCAGCGCCGGCGTCCCCGCTCTCGGTCGACGCGCTGCGGGCGGAAGTCGCCACGGCCCACCAAGCCTTCGTGAACGTGCAGGTGTTGAAGAACGCTCTGAGTCAGCCGTTGCCTGAACTGCCGGTCGAGCCGCTGCGCCCGGAATGGTTCGAGACGTTCGACGCTGACGCCGCGCACCAGCAGAGCCAGATCCTCACCAAGGCTCAGGAACGCCGTACCTTCCTGCTGGGCGCCACTGCCAATCCACCGGCCGCACCGGAGCCCTATAAGGCTCCTGAGCAGCCCAAGCCTTACCTTTGCCCCCATACCGTCGAGCAGCTGGAAGCCGCAATCGCGGTCTATCAGGAGCTGAACGCGCTGGAACGCCAGCTTGCCTCTCTGGATATTCCGGCGCTGACGGTCGAACAGATCGAGGCCGGGAAGACCCAGCTGGTCCTGATGAATGACTGGAAGGCGGCCCAGAAGCTCAAACTGCAAGGTGATGCCGAGTGCCCGTCTTGCGGTCATCACTTCCCCAACGCTCATAAGGCGCTGGAGCACTACGCCCATGTCAAGGATCTGCCGACTTGCCCGGAAGCCCCATTGACGGCCGATTACCTTGCCCACCAGCTTGGTTTGCACAGCAACTACCAGAAAGCCGCAGGCCTGAAGGTACAGATCGACGCTCTGAAGCCACAGCTTGTTTTTAATGCTCAGGATATGCTGCTCAACGTCCGGGCTTCGGCTCAGGCACAACAGGCCTGGGTCGATGAGGTTGCCCGGGGTGAAGCGCAAGCCAAGATCCGCCTGACAGCCTATGCCAACAAGCGCGAGATCTTCGACGCGCATCTGGCTGAACTGGCAGGTCTGCCTGACATGTCTGCTTACATCGAAGGGCTCCGCCAACGCCTGCATGAGCTGTCGGACTACCAACAGAAGCTCAGCCAGGCGCTTCTGGGAGCTGCGGCTTACCAGAAGGCTGTCGTTGCCCAGAGAGAGCAGCAACAGGCTTTGCTGACCCTGGAGCCGGTCGCGGCTACGCTGCCGGGGCTGCAGGCGGCTCTGGAATCCCGTCTGGTGTATGAGGCGGATTACCGATCCTATACAAAGCGGAAGGCCGACTATGACGCCGACTGTGAGAAAATCACCGAACTGGAGCAGGAAGTTGCTGATCTGAAAGCCGGAAAGGCTGCCTTGGTTGACCTCAAGATCTTGATCAAGTCGCATCTGCTCCCCAGCCTGAACAGGGTGGCCAGCCGTTTGCTTTCGGAAATGACGGGTGGGTCGATGCAGGGTATCCGGATGGACGATGACTTCGAGATCTTTATCGACGGCGTCCATATCCAGGCCCTGTCAGGATCCGGCCAGGCTGTATCCAATCTGGCCTTGCGGTTGGGCTTGGGGCAGGTGCTGACGAACAAGGTGTTCTCGGTCTTCATGGGCGACGAACTGGACGGCTCCATGGATGCCGAACGGGCAGTCTTTCTGGTGGAGTGCCTGAAGAACCTGCGCGGCAGCATCAACCAGATCCTGTTGGTGACACACAAGGATCTGACGGAACATGCGGATCAGGTCATCAGGCTTGGTTGATATTTTAGTTTCCCTTTCGGAGCAATACAGCAATGGCAGCACGAACCAGCAAGGCGATCCTGAAGGACATCTGGAAAGCCATATACACCATGGGGCTCACTCCGCGTGAGCTTCAGCAGAACTACGGCATCGACTCTCTGGAGTTACAGTCCTACATCACCTCCGGGGATCTACCGAATATGGGGGATCCGGCGTTGTACGAGTATATCGTCAGCGTCAAGTGTCGCCTGAGTGCCTGCTGGAACCCCCACCACTTCAACGACATCATGCGGGCGAAGGAGTCCTGCGACCGTGGAACGACCAACCTGACCTATGGGTATACCGAAGACCTGCTGTTTATGTATTCGATCCCCCGCAAGGCCAAAGAATACCGCAAGCCGTGGTTCTTTGGCGAAGTCGGTGGAGGTATCAGATGAGCTGGATCCAACTGCGTTCTGGCGGCAAGTTCGACTTCGAGAACCCAGATCGTTCTACCTGGACGATCCCCGACATCGCCTGGGGGCTGGCCCACATCACCCGCTTCAACGGCCAGAGCGACAAGCCTTTGACGGTCGCCCAGCACAGCATCAATGTCAGCTATCTGGTTCCGGCTGAGCAGGCACTGGCGGCGTTGTTCCATGATGCTGCCGAGGCGTTTATCGGCGACATCACAACGCCTATGAAGCTGATGCTGGGTGGGAAGTTTGCGTTGCTGGAACACGCTGTGGAAGCCGAGATCTTCGGCAAGCTCAACCTCAATCCCTACACCAAGGAGATCAAGCATGCTGATCTCGTCTGTCTGGCGACGGAACGGCTGCTGTTGTTCAAAACCTTGCGGCCGGAACCGTGGGATTGCCTGAAGGATATCCACCCTCTGGTGGACGCTGACTATGGCAACGACTGGAGCCTGTTCGATATCGGTGGCAACGACCACCCGGGTATTGCCTATCACCGCTTTATGAAACGCTATGAGGAACTGCTTCATGCCACAAAATAATCAGGTCTGGGCTACCGTGATTGAGGACTCCATCTGCAATGGGGTCCGATTGACGACGCTCAAAGTCCGCTACCACCGGATGATTCATGCGGAGTTCTTGCGGCATCGCGTGCTCTCACGCTGTGCCGCCAGCAGCCGCGCCATTCCCGTAACCAAGATGGCTGCGAGTGCCACAGCAGAGCCGCTACACTGGGGTGCTAACCAGGCAGGCATGCAAGCGGGAGCTGAGCTCACCGGCTGGCGCCTGTGGGCTGTGAAGCGCAGCTGGGGGCTGGCGGGCTTTATCGCCCGCCGCCTCAGTGTGCTGATGGCGAAACTGGGGGCGCATAAGCAGATCGCCAACCGTCTGACAGAGCCCTTCCAATGGATGGAGGAAGTCATCACCGGAACCGACTGGGACAACTTCTTCAACCTGCGCTGTCACGAAGCGGCGCAGCCGGAGATCTTTGCCATCGCCTCGGCCGTCAAGAACGCCATGGAGCTATCAGAACCTAAACAGGTCACGCGTGACTTCTCCAGCCCCTGGAACTGGCACTTGCCGTTTATCCAGTACGAAGAGCGGCTTGCTGCGGATAAGGGCAAGTACGACACCCGTAGCCGCTATTACAACTGCTTGTATCTGGCCAAGCTGTCAGCAGCCAGAGTCGCCCGTGTCAGCTACCTGAACCATGACGGCAGCAAGCCGGACGCCGCCAAGGACCTTGGTCTCTTCGGTCGACTGACGGCGGATCCGAAGGCCCTGCATGCTTCCCCTATGGAGCATCAGGCCTACCCACTACACCACTCGCGCACCCGTATGCGCAACTTCCGGGGCTGGAAGCAGTTCCGTATCCTCGTTGAAGCTGGAGAAGCAGAATGAACGATTACACAAAAGACGTTCAGCAAAAACATGGTCAGATTATCCTACTGTCCACCAACACCGGCCCGGGTTCCGGCAAGACCACGGCGTCGGAATTCCTTGACGAGCTGATCCCCGGCGAGGTTGCGGTGCTGTCTTTCGCTTACCCGCTCAAGGCCATGCTCAAGGAGCTGCTGTATCTCTGGACGGGCTCGGAAAGCGAATCGGGCGACATGGTGTATGGTCCCCTCAAGGAAACCGTGATCGACGGCATGGGCGAGAATGTCACGCCCCGGAAGCTGATGCAGACCCTGGGAACCGAATGGCGGGAGATGATCGACCGTGACCTCTGGGTGAAGATGGCCGTCCTGGGAACCGAACAGCATCTGCTTCAGGGGCACACCGTGGTCTTCGATGACCTGCGGTTCCCGCACGAACTGGAATTCTTCAAGGCCCACAAGTGGCCGTGCCGGACTGACATCTTCCATATCAACATCGACCGACCTGTCGGTACCGCCTTGGTCGCCGGTATGTCTGGGAATCTGTTCATTCACAAGAGCGAAGGGGGGCTGTCTGGCATCACGCCGGACTTCCAGATCGACAACACCGGCTCGAAGGAAGACCTGCTGAACATGCTCGGGATCTTCGTCGAGAAGAGCCTGAAGTAACTCAAACCACAAGAGAGACAAGAACCATGAGCAACGAAGCATACGCGAAGATGGTAGAAGCCCTGGCCAAGCCCGGCGAGGCTATCGTGGAGGAGATGACGCCGTTCAAGGCCCACCTCCTGCACATGGCAGTAGGCATCAGCGGAGAAGCCGGAGAACTGCTGGACGCCATCAAGAAAACCGTGATCTACAACAAGCCGATTGATCGTGAGAATGCGATTGAGGAGCTGGGGGATCTGGAGTTCTATATGGAAGGTCTGCGCCAGGGCCTGGGCTTGAGCCGGGAAGAGACGCTGGAAGCCAATATCAAGAAACTCAGCAAACGCTACGAGGGCCTGAAGTACAGCAACGCTGCAGCCCAGGCCCGGGCGGACAAGACCGAAACCTAAGCCTCGTTCTCAGAGACCTTGCCGTTGCTTTCCAGCAGCGGCAACTTGAAACGCGACTGGGTTGGGTAGAGGTTCGGCCAGCGGTAACCTACGACACGGTCACGGCTGAAAGGGCGAATGCAAACCCGGTCCCCCTGATTCCCCCCCAACACCATCAGGTTGTTGAAGCGGTCCTTACCCACCACAAAACCCACATGCCCCCCACCGGCGCGGTCGAAGACAACGATGCAGCCATAAGCAGGCTGGTCGAGCTTGACGGGAAGTTCAAGGTACGATTTTGCCCGGTACCACTCTTTGGGGTAGGTCAGCTTGCAGGCATGCAGGCAGAGCCGTATATAAGCCCCACACCAGCTCACCGCTGAGTCATCCGCTCGTCCAAGCCAAGGGGCGATAGTAACCCAGAGGTTCAAGATCCAGCTATTCGACCTTGGTCCAGGTATCTCGGATTGTCCAATATACTTACGAGCTTCTGCGATCCAGGCAAGTTCAGGTTGTATGGTCACGTTCGATGCCCTCTTTTCATTTTCTCCCGGTCGTCATGACCGGCGAGGGGATTCCAATGAATAAAAAAAATTGTACCCGCCAGCGCCAGTACGGCGATCCACCAATGCGGCTGGACCTGGAGCAGCAGGCCCGAGAAACCCAGCGTGGCAATCATTGAATAGGTAAACCGAAGCAGCCATGGTGTCTTGCGGTTCATGTGGTTCAGGCCGCACAGGGCCTTTGCCATGACGAGGAAGCTGCAGATGAGGAAGATAGCCATAGAGAGCATGGGGGTCACCGTTTGATCAGGCGCTTGATGAAAGAAACCGGACCTGTCCTGAAGTCGTCGCCGATCTTCATCAGGCCGGGGATGATCCCCATCGCCAGGATCCCCAGCAGGAAGCCAACCCCGCCGTGGATAGCTGAAGGGATCGCCAGATAGAAACCCAACATCGGGGTCAGAAAGGTTGCGGTGATGCTACCGCCGGCCAGAGCCAGGGCCATGCGGATCTTCCCCATAGGGCTCTCCAGGTAGCTCAGGGTCACGGCAGTCCCAAGAAAGCCGGCGATGGCGACGGCATGCTTGGAAAGCAGGGCAGTGAAGCTGATAGGCTCGGCCATTTTGATAATTCCAGACAAGACAAGTGTACAAGGAGTTTACACAAACCCGCTTGTCATTTCGAGGAACTGTACACCACTTTGAAAGGAAGTTTCCATAGGTCTTCCGGAGTGACCCGATGAACCGCGTCAGCCCGAATCAACGGAGCACCCGCCTTCTCGAACATCCAGGCGATGTACTCACTGCACCACCAGTCGGTATCATCCTGCCAGTCGCGGTTCAACGACAGGCCGACGATCCCCCACCAGTCGTATTTCTTCCCCAGCTGGCTCTCACCGGCCTTCTTCAGCTTCGCGAATGTTCCACATGGAACATTGACCTCAACGACGCAGTATTCCGTCGATCGAGCGATCAAGGCTTCCAGAGGAGTCTTGCCGACCCCATGAGACCCCGTCGCTTCCAGAACGGTGTTGGCGTCGGACATCAACGCAACATGCGACCACCGGCCTCGCGTCACTACCCGGATAATGGGGGAGAGCGGGAGCCGGCTGTTGCAGAAAACAAGGTAGACCTGTTCGATATCCGCTTGCATGGTGCTACTCCCCGTAGATGGGTGCCCAACCAGTGGTGAAGTCATAGCCGTAAGGGTCAGAACTGGCCTCCATCAGGACCCGGTGCTCTTCAGCCTTCGCGAAATTCACCCCTTCGCGCTGCATGGCGGATCCGAAGATCTGCTGCACCAGGGTGGGGGTCAGGGTCACGAACGACCCATCCATGAGCTTCCAGGACTGAGTGGCTGGCAAGGCACTCATCATCATGGCATTGACCAGACCCAGGTGCTGCAGCTTGGAGGGGGTGTCTGAGTGGAACCAGTAAGGCCCCACAGAGATCCCACCAGCCGTTCGCTCGGCCCGGTATGCCTTGATCTGCTCCCACACAGCCACCTTGGCTTCTTCGACCTTGGCAGGGTCCAAGGCGTATTCGGTGCCATCCCAGTCATGGTAAGGAGAGCCTTCGTTCGGCAGAGCCACAAACTCGGACTCCAGCGTCAGGAAATATCCGGCTCCAAGACTTAATACGGACTCACCGTCCCAGAGGATAGTATTGACCCGACGCCCAAACTCATCCGCGATTACGTAGCGCTGCATGTCAATACTCCATCACAATGATTCTGCCCGGACCACCAAGACCGCCTGCTCCTGTGGCAATGTTTAGCCTGGAGGCACCTCCTCCACCGCCCCCTGAGCCGATCGAACCCGCACCGCCAGCACCCCCCGCCCCGGTAGTGGCTGCTCCACCGCCTCCGCCACCGCCGCCTGTGAAGAAGCCCCTAGCAGGTGCGGCCCCTGGGGCTCCAGCAACCCCGGCGGTACCGAACTGCGCTCCTACTCCTGCCCCCGGCACCTCAAAAGCCCGTACCCCTCCTCTGCCTCCAGGCTGGGCGGTATTGCTGATAGGTACTCCGCCTCCGCCGCCCCCTCCTGTCCCGGATCCTGAAGAGTAGCCACAAGTGCCGCCAGCGCCTCCCGTGTTTGCACAAGCTCCGCCACCAACTCCTACCGTTGGGGTCGACTGACTTGGAGAGGCCGTGGCCCCGTTTGCCCCAGGACCGTTGCCGTCTGTGGAGGATTGAGAGGCGGTAACCCCTGCTTTTCTCAAGCATGCACCAGAACCCCCGACAGAAACGGAGGCAGAACCTATGCCTGCTCCACCTCCTCCGCCTCCATACGCAGTCATCAGGGTGCCGAAAGTAGAGTCTCCACCTACACCACCGGCCACCCCATTCGAGGTAATGGCAGAAGTAACGGCTGTGCCCGCCGTGCCCCCGGCTCCAATCGTGATAGGGACTACTCCGGTGCCATACGCGGCCAGAACTCCAGCGCGGCTAAACACGGATTCAAAGCATAGCCCGCCACCACCACCGCCACCTCCGGAAACTATGACGCCAATCCCTGACGTCCCCCCGCTGCCCCCACCGCCACCGGCACCCACCGCAATAACCCGGACGAACTTCGTTCCAGCCGCCATCGTGAAGTCAGCGGAAGCGTCAAACGTCGTGATGCTGGCAGCAGACCCTCCACCCCCCGTCGTGTTGAACCAATCCGCCGAAGAGGCAACACCCTTGCCGACGTACAGCGCCGGCGCGGCGGTGTCTACATACAGCGCCCCGACATGCTCCGGCGTTGAGGTTGGAGCAACAACACCGCTGGCGATGAGGTCGAACTCCTCGAATGCCCCCGCGCTCCCAATCCTCAGTACCTTTGCGTCCGACATGTTAAGCCGCCCGTTTCACGCGAGTGCCCGCGTTGGTGAATTGCAGCTCAGTAGCCGAGAGAGCCACACCGATTTCCTGGAACAGCGTCCCGGCGCCAGTGATGACGGTCTGGGTGATCGCACCAGCGGCGCCCAGGAAGCACATGCCTTCCGGAGTCAAACCCGACAGGCCGGTGATGGTGGCTTCAAAGTTCACGGTGATGGGGTCACTGGCGTTGCCGCCGTTCGCTGCCCAGCCTTGGGCGTAGTGCCCGCCGGAGACATTGGAAGCGTTGGCGACAGTACCATCGGACTTGAAGTACACCAAAGCGTTCGCAGCGATGGTCTCGAAGGCATTGCCGAGCTTGACTTCGGGAGCAACACCCGCAGGTAGGAAGGTAACATGGATTCGACCGTCGTTTCCCGTCGAGGGAATTCGGTTCTCACTACCAGAACCGCCGGTGGTGACGGGGGCCTTTTCTTCGACCGCACCGGTGCTGTCGTTAATCTGCAGATATTTGTCAGCCATGATGGTTTACCTCTTAATGGCGGGGCCGAGCGTGAGCATGACGGTCGTCGGCGAGACTGCAACCCCGACCTGCTGGATGAACAAAAGAGTACCCGGAAGTGGCCCCTGAATCAACTCGCCATTCAATCCGAGGAACAATGGCTTGCCTGTTGTAAAGGCCCAGCCTGTATTTGTAATGTAACCGGAGCTGACGTACTGGATATCATCCCCGGTATTCCCCGTCTGGGTCGCTACGCCGACACTGACACCGAAGTGCAGCAGGTTGTCAGCCGAGGCCAGGCTCAGGCCACCGGCGCCGTCCGGGGTGACCATGTACCCTGCCGTGATCGGGGCTGCGCCCACGATCCCCTGCCCGACCGTATTGACTTCCATGGGTAGGGTCGGGGTGACGCCGGCGTCGTACAGCGGCAGGTCGTCGCTGTAGAGCGTCCCGGTCAGGACCCGGAAGCGCAGGGTGATCAGGGACTGCAGGCGGAATTCAATGAACCCTGAGGCGTCCGTCATGAAGTTCGGACTGCGGGGCTCATCGTCGAGATTGAATAGTGGGGCTGGAGTGACACCGTCGGCGATGTAGACCACGACGTTCTTGTTGACCAAGAACTGGCTGTTGCCGTCAAGGCAAGGAAGGCGAAGTTGGTACATGAAAAAGCCCCAGAGGTTTCTGGGGCTTAGTGTAGAGGAACTGGAGGTTTTTTACATCATCGCAACCTTCAGGTACTGCTGGGTGCTTGGGCTGCTACCCCGAATCAGCACTCCTTCCCCAACCGCCAGGGCTGTCCCGGTACCATCAAAGTTCGTAATCCCATGGGCTGTGCTTCCAACCAGCTTTACCAGTACCTCCCCATGCAGGGTCCTCCAAGGTCCAGAAGCTGTGCTCAGGTCATAGCTTGCAAGAGGCCCCGTGAGTGCGCTGTTATCCAACTCCAGCACCGGGGAAGTAACATGCGCGAGACTGGCAAGAGACGTAACCGCATCCGCCAGGGCTTGGGTGAGCACAGGGAGACTCGGGGACTTGTGCAGAACCCTGGTGTTAGTGATTAACCCACCGGCGGTTTGAGTGTGCTCCAGCAACATCTGGCCCAAGTGTGAATCCACCTTGAAGGTATAGCCCAAAATGCTTACGGTATCCGAGCCCCCAGGGGTGTAACTAGGGGAAGCTTGAATCAATATCTGGCAGTCGACGCCTCCGGACATGCTCAGGGGGAACGACTGAGCATCTGCCGTAACATCCAGGAACTTGAACTGCCCACGAAGAGTGGTGCCCACCACCATTCCTGGAACCTCTGTCAGAGCCTCCCGCCCCATAACATCTACAGTCCCATCCATGCTTGCGCTACCAAGAGCCGTAGAGGCGTCAGCCTGGGCCGTAGAGGCATCTGCAAGGGCCTGGGTGGCGTCGGCTTGGGCCGCAGCAGCGTCAGAAAGGGCCTGAGTAGCGTCAGCCCGGGCTGGCGCGACTGCTGCGGCAACCGTATCCGGGTTCGCAGTCACAATGATCTTCGTCGTCGTGTCGTACAGCTGGACGTAGTCCCCCACAGCCGCCTGCTTGCCCCCGAATTGCCCTGCCGCAGTCACTTCGTAGACCAGGCCGTCAGCCGCGCCGACCGGCAACGTAGCATCCCCAATAGCTGTGAAGGCCGTCTTGCCCCCGTCGGTCGTGCCCAGCGAGAACACAACCGGAGCGTCCAGCAGGGTCGGGGTTGCGCTGAGGAAGCCCAGCATGACGAAGACCTTCATCGTGTCACCGACCGGGAAGCCCGTCATGTCCAGGGCGCTCAACTGGGTGATTGTACCGGCGTTCTTCTGAATGACGGCATTGCCAGTGTCGTAGTCAAACCCGAAGTAGGCGACGTCAGAGCTTACCCAGCCAGAAGGGCCAGCTACGGTCGCACCCGCCACGCTATTAGCGTAGGTCTGCGAGGAGGAGGTCCCGCCATAAACCGGAGCCATCACGATCGTGTGGATGCCCCAGATGGGGTTAACCGGGCTGCCTCCGCTCAGCAGGGAGACGATGTCCAGCTCAGTCGCACTGCTGTTGACGAGCAGGAAACCCACAGCGGTAATGTTGTCGCCCACATCAAACGTCGGTAGGGTGAGCTTGGCGAACTTCTGCCCAGTTCCAGTCTTGGCTACCCCAGCAGAACTGGCTGCGAGTGCCAGGTAGCTGCCAGGGACAGACCCGGCCAGCGGTGCTGTCGGTGTCAGCTCGAAGTTCGGTGCAGCCCCACCAACGGTTGCGGCTAGGGTACTAACAGGAACGGCTGTACCGATCGCCCCAGTCATGTTCCAGGTGCCGACGACAAAGGCTGTTGCCCCACCCGCAGCCCAGCTGCCGATCAGCGTCCAGATACCGCCGCTCTTGAAGTAGATGTCCTGATTGACGCTGTTGAAGTAGTAGTTGCCGTCGCTGCCGGAACCGTTGGAAGGAACGCCGGAGCCAGACAGGATCGTTGTGCCTGCCACCACGGCTGCCCAGCTGCCGATCAGGTTCCAGACCCCTGCGGTTTTCAGGTAGATGTTCTGAGTAACAGTGTCACGGTAGTAGTCGTCGTTGCTGCCGGTCCCGTTGTCAGGAACACCAGCGCCCGACAAGATCATCGTGCCGTCAGCAGGCACCGGGCTCAGGTTGCCGATCAACGTCCAGAAGCCACCCACCTTGTACCAGAGATCCTGGTTGGCCGTGTTCCGATAGTAGTTGCTGTTGGCCCCGTTACCAGTGATAGGGGCCCCGGCTCCGGACAACCAGATCGTGCCGATACCTTCAGCGGCGTCATCGTTCAGGTTCCCGACCAGCGTCCAGCCCCCGCCAGTCTTGAACCAAAAGTCCTGGTTGTCCGTATTACGGTAGTGGTCACCATTGCTACCGTTGCCGGAGATAGGAGCCCCGGCATCACTCAGAATTTTCCCGCTGGTAAGGGCCATGTTGTGTTCCTCAAATTAGGGGCCCCGGTGGGTTGAAACCCCCCGGGGTGACCGATAGTGTACCAGAGCCCCGAGAGGGGTTCACCCCTAAACCAGCGGGGTTCCAGTATAGATAGTGACGGTGCCGCCGGCAGCGGTGGCCTTGGCAGTCGTGTCGTTGTCGGTGGTGCAGGAGTAGGCGGTCAGGGTACCGACGCTGGCATAATAGCCGGTGCCCGACCCGGCATAGCCACCTTGCGCCAGTGCGTCACGGCTGATGCACTGCCGGGCAACCAGCCGGTTGTTGGCGTCTCCGCTGACCAGGTAGTTGCGCAAGTTGCCCACGCTCAGGCAGTTGATGCACTCCATTTGTGTCCCCACCCCGGAATCCGGAGCCTCCGGTGCGGCAATTGCGCAGAACCCCTCCCCGCCCGTGTAGTCGATCTGGCCGTTATAGCGTGACGTACCGGCGTAGCAAATGGCATGTGCGCCATAACTGGTGGCAATGCCCCGGTCGCCGTTGTACTCCCACAGCCCCCCGTAAAATAGGCAAGTGCCGTTTTCGTGGTAACTCTGCCCGTCGTCGTAGTTGTCGTGTGACCACTCGCCATGACTGATGTAGTCCAGCTGTACATCATAGGTATTGGTATTGTTGTTGTGGCCGTTGAAACCATCATTTCCCGACCCCCCAGCACGGCAATGCCACAGGCGCACTGTCTTGGTGTCGTCAAATGAATAGCCGTTGAACCGGCTGCCAAGACTGAAGCAGTCATGTAGTTCAGCTCGGCCGACATTGGAGAGCAGAAACCCACGGCTGGGGTACCAGGCCTCAATACCCTGCAGGATGACAGTCTCATCTCCCGTACCCCCATAAAACCCGCTACCAGACTGGCTGGGCACGTAATAGGTACGGCTATTGCTGCGCGGGTCGCTACCGTCCGGGGTACGGATGTAAATCGTGTCCGTGCCAGAATCCCAATACCAGGCTCCGCCAGGAGCAGCGTCTACAGCGGCAATCCCCCCAACCAAATGCAGGCGGGTACTTGGCAGCCGGTGTGTCGCCCCACGCTGCAACGGGTGACGGTCGGCGGCGCTGATAAGGCCCTCCGGAGTGCCATGCTCCCAGACAAAACCTCCAGGGCTGCCGGGGGCATAGTCCAGGACTGCTTGGTAGACGTTGGTGTACCCACCTGTCTTGGTGAAGGGGGTCAGCTCTGTCCCTAGCATGAGGCGGACGCGCTCATCGGGGTGGGCCATGATCTCCATCCCACGCGCCCCCGCAATAGACGCACCGGTGGTGTAGTCCCCTTCGCGGATAACCACAACCCCGTGAGGTAAGGCTGCCTGGACTCCTTTGGCTATGGTCAGGTACGGGAGCCCCTTGGAGCCGTCACCGGTAGTGTCATTCCCAGCAGGGGATACGTACTTTACGGGGCGCATCGCTGGATCAACCCCCGCCCCGGGGTTCTCCCCCTTCACATAGGCGTAGGCACTGGTCGAGCTTGAGGTTAAGCGGACCTTGCGCCATTTCGCCGTAGTACCAGCGGCACGGGCCACAAACCTCAACTTGATGTAAGCCGTACTGGCTGGAATCAAGAGTCCGACAACCAGCTCCTGCCATGTCGCCGCGCTGGTAAGACTGGTAACGCTGGAGATAGCCAGCTGGGTGCCGGAGGAGTCGTAGGCGAACAGGGTTACATCGGCACTAACACTGGCGCCGGAGGTGTTACACCAGGCCTCAGCGGAAACAGTAACAACATTGCCTGGGGCGAAAACCCCCGTAGCCGGGTACTGGTAGAAGGTCTGCCGCGTACCAGTCCCGGACATGTCCAGCACCACTTCGTTGCCCTCAATGGTTCTAACTGCGGTAAACGTCGTGCTGCTGATCCCAAAGAAGCCAGGGTCCGTGAAGAAATTTGGAATGACCAAGCTGGCAGGGCGGCGGAAATACGCCACCTCCCCCGCGCAGATCAGGGGGTTCCGCAGGCGTACCGAGCGGGTCTTGTCGCCACTGGTCTTGTTACTGGCGAAGTTGAAGTCCACATATGCACACGTTGGGTCCAACACCACCGGGGTATGCCGCAGGGTCGTAGCACTGGTATAGGCCCCACCGCCTACACTGACAGATGTCGTGCTGATAGTACTGAGCCCAGCGGTCTTCTGCGAGATGTCAAAGGAGCCCGACGAGCCGGCGTCTGCCGCCACGATGGTAATGGCTGCGCTGATAGTCGTGGCATTGCCAAAAGCTGAGCGAGGCAGACGCTTCCAGAACCGGCTCTGTCCAGTCCCAGTATCCGTGCTCAGCTTCCAGACATTCTCATTCCCGTAGAACTCACTGGTCAAGGTGCCAGTGTGGATGGTCAGCTGGGATTTATCCAGGCATTGCACCTCCCCGTGACTGAACAGATTGGGGCGCTTATCCATCTCCGCTTGCAGCCGCTCCAAGGTAGCTGCAATTGAAGAGGCCGGAAGGGTTTTCTTATACACGGCAACCCCCGCGTTGTTCAGGTAGAGGTCAAGGGCGTCAGTAGTTCCAGCCGACACGACATAGAAATACTCAGTAGTCACAGTCGCCGCTAAGCCGGCTGTGGTGTCAGCATAGATCCCGCCAGCAGTTATTGCCGCATCTCTGGCCAGCTCTGCCTCATCCCGGGCATTCTCGGCAGCAACCCGGTTGGCCTCGGTTATACTCATGGCTTCGCTAAGGTTGAGCCCGTCAATAACCAGTGTCACATCCCCCTCCGCGTCAGGTCCCACCCCGTTAAGGCTCAGAACCACCCCGGTTATCGAGGTGGTAGCGGTGGTGCCGAAGATCAGGTGCCAGATACCCGCTTGTTTAAACCAGATGTCCTGGTTGGCCGTGTTCCGGTAGTAGTTATTGTCCGCCCCGTTGGCATTCAACGGGACACCAGAACCATGCAGCCAGAAAGTCCCCACTCCATCCGGGGTGTCATCGTTGACATTCCCGACCAACGTCCAGCTACCCGCTGCCTTAAACCACAGGTTCTGGTTTGCGGTATCCCGGTAGTGATCGCCGTCGCTGCCGTTTCCGTTTGAAGGGTTGCCGGAATCCGACAGAAACGCCCCAGTTGTAAGAGCCATAAGGCCTCCTGTTAAGTTTGTGTAAGCCCATCAATGTTTTGGGCGGCAGAGAGGTTCCAGTAGTCGTCCGCACAAGTCGGGGGGACACTTGGGAGTGACCTGGTGAAGCCAGTGCGGAACAAGAGGATATTGGAGGGACTCCCTGGCTCGGTAAGCCAGTTTTCTGCCCCTACCACAGCCACGCCTGGTGAACCTGCCAACCCGGGCGGGGTCCCCACGTTCCGGGCATATCCATAACCACTATGGTAGCCCGAAGCCGCTGAGGGTCCAGCAGATCCCCCCCCAAAGCCACTCCCGCCCCCTGCCCCCCCTCCGCCTGCTCTTAGGGTGTAGGAAGGGGCCCCATTCCAGATGGGGCCAGTAAAGGCTTGCCCCAACCCCGCCGACCCCCGGGAGGTACGGGACCCAGCTCCTCCGCCGCCGCCAGGGTGGCCGGTGAAACCGGCAACGGTTT
>ERZ724509.132-NODE-132-length-35873-cov-6.798425_pt1 | contig 35873 bp, 47 predicted proteins | sample MGYA00376042_ERZ724509 | MGnify/ENA primary metagenome ERZ724509 (study PRJEB28724, sample SAMN07190887) | wastewater metagenome | isolation source: effluent of sewage treatment plant in Hong Hong | place: USA: Christiansburg, Virginia | collected 2016-03-01 ...
ATAAGAGAACATTATGTATATTGAAATGCCCTTTAATAAAGAGAACGATATATTCTTCTCGCCATTTTGTACAATCATTAATCATATTGGATATACATCAGTACGCAAAAATATATTAGAAAGCTACATGCTTAAACATATTATTGACGAATACAAATGGCATACTCACTTCGCATATTATATGAACGAAAGAACGAATATTATTATACCACCAAAAATTATGAAATATTTACATAATTTTAATAAACGTATTAAAAATAATACTCGTGGTGTCATCCTTCTAACTTATGCTAGTAGTCTAAATGCAAAAGAATTTAGTCTTATGGTTACTGACATTAAGTTTATATTAGACGATGAAACTATGTATCTATACTCTGATGTAAGTTTCAATAAGAGCGATTACACATACGATATTACTAAAAGCATAGCAATACACTCGGAAGTAATTGCCACGCCTGTAGAGGTTATTAGAGCTAAGATGAACATGGCACACAATGCTGGCTCAATTACTTATGACGGTATTACTATAACTGATTATGCAATAGGAGTCTCTAATACTAAAGGCATTTATCTGGTGCTTATCTATATGGATGGTACAGAAACTAAAACCTTTACTATCAGAGTAAACAATAGCAAAGCTATTAATGACAAATTAGTATTAAAGTAGCTTAAAATAAAACCGTACGAAAAATCTTTTTTTATTAGCTTATTTTAAACCTTGTTAGGTTCAATGAAATGATGTTGAGGAAAAGATGGCTAAATGATTTGAGAATAATTAGAAAAGGAATAATAAGAATGGCAAAGTTTAAAACCGTCTTTTTAGGCGGCACCTGTAATGAATCGGTTTGGCGAGACAATTTACAAGATATGTTACACCCTAATATAGCGGCATTTAATCCAGTAGTAAGTGATTGGGATGAAGCTGCCTACCATAAAGAATTATATGCTCGCCGTCATAGCGATTATTTGTTATACACATTAACGCCGAAGATGACGGGAGTATATTCAGTAGCAGAAGTAGTAGACGACTCTAACAAGAATCCAAAGAAGACCATATTATGTGTATTACGGGAAGATGGTGATTATGAGTTTACTTATGGTCAATTAAAGTCATTAGAAGCATTATGCAAGATGATTGTGCTAAATGGTTCTATTGCATTTTCCTCATTAGAAGATGTTGCATTATATTTGAATAGCAAGGTTGTATAATAGTCGGGATAGATTCGTCCACTGTATTCAGAGGATTTGTACCGTTACAAAGTGTGGGGGAGGTATTATGAGTCAATGTAATTATCGAGATAATCCTAGCAATTATGTTAGAGTATTGCGTGGTAGAGTAATAGAAGGTAAATGGTTTCGTAAGAAATTATTCATACAAAATTTACCATACAATCGCTATTGCATATATGAGACATTCATAAGTAATACTTTTGTAAAAGTTAACCGCCACAATTATATTCAGTTGTTAGCTTCTCCTAAACTTTTATTGTTTTATCGGTAACATTTTGTTACATGATACAGTTTGAGTTGTTTAGGATATTGTGTAGAATAGGTTTATAAACAAATTAGGAATAGAAATATGAGTAATACAGTAATAGACAAGGTAGCCAAATTATCTGATTTTAAAATAGGTACTAAGGTTATTGTTGCAGATAGATATGCCACAAGTGATGATGCAGTAAATGGTTATGCTTGTAGCACAGAGGACCATTTAAAATTAATTGGACAAACTGGTAAAGTTGTAGATTGTGATTGTGACTCGTTATTAATTAAGTTTAAGAGTAATGTCAACGGTTCTTTACATGGTGAAGATAATAGAGGTTGGTGGATTGATTGGGATTATTTAAACTTAGTACCAGCAGAAGTAATTCAAATTGGTGATACAGTTAAGGTTAAAAAATCCTTTGAGTATGTCAAGTATTTCACTGATATTCCTGATTACTATTTAAAAGCAGTTGGCAAGACTGGTGTTGTGACAAGTATAGGTGTTTATAATTACACTGTTACTATTGGTAATGATAAGGTTAACATTAACCGTAAGTTTTTAAAGCTTGTAAAGTAAAATTTACATTTAGTTACATGTTAGGATTTGCTATGTATAGTCGTAGCATATAGAATACAGTTATTAAAAATAGGAATAGATGTTATGAGTATTGATTTTGATGTAGGCAGTAAAGTTGTAGTAAAGAGTCATCCGATGTATACATTGGAGCGTGAGACTTTATTAATTGGTCATACTGGTAAAGTGGTATATGTTGATGACAATAGACGGTTAGTAGAATTTGACTGTAATTGGAATAATCAATTACACAGTGGTTTAGGTTTTTATGATGGCACGCCTAATCGTTGTTGGTATATTCATACAGTTGCTTTAGAAAAGGTAAAAGAAGATGTACCTGTTGATGAAAAGCCATTAGATGTAGGTGACAAGGTAACTGTATTAGCTTCTTATGCTGAAAGTAAAGATGTTATTGATGGTTATGCTTGTAGCACTGAAAACTATTTAAAGTTAATTGGTCAAACTGGTACGATTGTCAAAGTTGAATCTAAATTTTTAATTCGGTTTAGTAATAACATTAATGGTTATTTGCATGGTGCTGATAAAAACCAGTGGTATATTCCACGTGAGTTTGTTGCTCGTATAAGTAAGAAGAAAATTGTAGTAGGCAATACTGTAGAGGTTAAAAAGTCGTATAAAGCAATCAAATATTTTACAGTTAATAGTACGGACTTTTTAGATATTATTGGTAAGACTGCGGTAGTTGAATATTCTGAAGGTAAATGGATTGGTATCATCATAGAAGGCCGTATGTTTAAGATTCACAGTAAATTTTTAAAGGTAGTAATGTAATGTCACAGAAGCTTAAAGTTGGAGACACTGTTTTAGTGTTGTCGGCATTTTCGGATGCTATGCCTAAAATTTCTGAGCATTATGCATTAAACAATGCATTAATTGGACATAAAGGTAAGATAGTAGCCAACAATGAATCCTTAGGGTTTCTGATTGAGTTTGAATCGAATATTAACGGTGCATTACATCAAGGTAACTCCCAGGAGTATTTGCAATTTGCAAAACCCAATCGGTGTTGGTATATTAAAAGTAGGTATTTAGAACTTGTTACACCAAAAAGATTAACAGTAAGTGATATAGTTACTGAAGACATGTTACCACCATCTATTGTTGCAGGTAGTACAGTTAGAGTATCAAAAAGTTTTATCAATAATCCCGTTAATGTTGAGTTCAATAAAGAATTAATTGGGCGTAAGGGTATAGTTATTGATCATTGTCAATATGGTTGGTTAGTAGAATTTAAGAAAGACTATAATGGTTTCCAACACAATGGTCATGGTTTATGTAAAATTCCAGGTAAAGTTAAATCTTGTTGGTTTATAAAAGAAGAGTATTTAGAATTAGCAACTAAAAAGGAATTCAAAGTTGGTGATAGAGTCATTGTTAAGCCTAAGTATGTTTGTATGCGATATACCGAAGGTTATGATCCTATTATTATTGGGTTAACTGGTGTAGTCATTTTAGAAGGTGATACTTATTATAATGTACGGATTGGCGACATTGCGTATCGTATTCATAAAAAGTTCTTAAGGTTGGAGAAATAAAATGAGTTTAGGTCGTTTAATGGGTAATACTACTCATACACCAAATGACGGTGAATACGTGTATAATATGAATATGGTGTGGAGTCTTAATTCTTGGACATCCGAAAGAGTATCACCAGGCACTATAGTTACCAATGTAAAGAAGTTACCAAATAACTCATTTACATTTAATATTAAAGGTAATACTCAAACTTTATATCAAACTAATTATGGTTGGTCATTTATTGAAAATACACCGAATAATATTGCCAAGTATAATGAATACTTGAGAGTTAAATCTTTAATTAGTACAATGCAATTAGAAAATGACATATTATTCGCCAATATTATACATTTAGGAGAACAATCATGTTAAACATTATTGGTTGCAAAGTTAAAGTTAAACTAATCTATAGCCAACGGTATGATACTAGCGAGAATGGTATGAAGCTAATTGGTAAGAAAGGTATAGTATTAGATACTACCAAAGAAGGTAATGCATTAGTTAGATTTAAAAAGAATTGGAATGGTGTACTTCATAAAGGCGATGGTGAACCAGTATATGCAAAAGACGCATTATGTTGGTTTATTCGAGAAACCGATTTAAAGGTATTGAATAAACCAGTAGTTGATGTATCAATTTATGTAGAGAAGGAATAATGACAGAAGTTTATTCAGAAATTATTTTAGTTGATAATTCATATGGTAAGTTTTATTTACCATCTTCAGTCCCATTACAAATGAGTGCTGAACAAGTAAGGTTTGATGTTAAGTATGTTCCTATCCGATTAATAGGTAAGCGAGTTAAAATTACAGTTGAAGTATTAGACGACACTGATAACATTTTGTAACATTAAATGAGTTGATATAGTTATGAGGTATTGTATAATTGTATCAACTTAGGAGTTAAAGATATGACATTAGCATTAATTTTAATGGGTGTTAGTGGTATTTGTTGTATTTCGGTATTTATGTTTATATTATATGATATAGTTACTGATATATTTCAATCAACTATAGTCAATAATGTTTGCCGTGTAGTATTTATTTTAACGTATTCAATTATAATTTATAATTTTGTTATGATGTTAGCCCATGAATATGAAAGGGTTGAACTTCATAAAATTGTTAATTCAGTTGAAAAAATTGAACGAGTTAAAATTTTAAGTATGACAAAACCAAATCATGTTTATATTTCAGTTTTAAGTTTAGAAACTAATGATGTTACAAAAAACATTTATGTTAGTAAATTTTGTGACCATCAAAATCTAAATGATATTGGTACTGAGATTAATATTCCAGTAAAATATGTCACTTATAGAAACGGTACTACTGACGTATTGTACAATGCATCAACAGTGTGCAAATAATTACGGAGAAATATATGTTTGGAATTTTCAACACAATGATTATAATTTTTACTGGTGTAATAACTGTTTTTACTTTTATTGCATTAATGGCCAGTGCCGATTCTAATAACTCTGCTGAATTGTCATCTAAACCAGGTTTAAATTTTTTATTAGGTTTAGCTACCTATTGTGTTATCACTTGGCTTTATATTAATATTTGAGAGGTTTTTATGTTTTTAGTTCTTGTTGTTTATTTGATTTCGATGTTACCACAAATTTCTAGCATGTTTTGGTTTTTTGGTTGGGGGTTAGCAATTGCATATCCTGGTTTTATTTTCTTAAAAAATGTAATTGATAATTTTGAAACCGAACTAGCGGACAAAACTTATATAAAATATAATAAATTTCTTATCACACTTGGTATTATGTGTATGATTATGCATTCATTAGTGCCAACACAGAAGACAGCTTATTATATGTTAGGTGCGTATGCTACTTCTGAAATCGTTACTTCGGATAAAGCTAAAATTTTAGCAGATAAATCATTCCAAGTTGTGACAAGAACATTGGATGCGTGGCAAAAAGATTCAGCAGGTAAGTCTAATAAAGAATCAGTAGCAGAACCTGTAGCTACTCCAGTTAAAGAACCAGTTAAAGAACCAGTTAAAGAACCAGTTAAAGTAGAAGCTCAAGCAACTGAGTCAGTAAAATCCGATAGTGAAAAAGCAGTTGAAGTTGTTACTGAGACTATTGATACTGCTAACCGCATTAACGCTATTATTAAGAAATAGTTATGAGAAAAACTACAAAAAAATGTGGAGCTACTAGATTAAAGCTAGCGGCTCTATTACAAAAGTCTTTTCCAAGTATGGGTATTCATCCATTAACATGGGATCCCGACCATTTATTTCCTGCACAAGGTAGATATAGGTCGGATAAAAATATTGATTGTTATCGTTGGACTGGATATGCCAAATATGTAAGACCTGATGGTACATCATTTACAATGGTAAGTGTAGGTAGCTATAGCACTATGACATCGTTAATAAAAGCCAAAGAGCTATTTATGAGTGATAGTGGTGAAGTATATGCTGAATAATTTTAACTTAGGTGATTTATAATGAAAGTGATTAGCAAATATATATCTGACGATAATATTGAATTTAGTAATGAAGTAGACTGTCGTGAGCATGAATTAAATTATATCATTGCCAGTAATATCGTTAACAAACTAGAACCTATTCCAGAAAATGACGGGTGTTCGTTTGGTAATGGTCATGGATATATTCAACAAGATAACAATAATGTTATTAAGTATCGAAATGAGTTTTTAGAATTCATTAAACGGTACACTACCTTTAAATGGGTTCAAGAAACTATTGACAATCCAAATTCACATCTTTCTTGGGTAACCCGAGCTATTGGTGATTCAAACTGTCCTCATACAATTTATAGAATGTGGTCTAGGTTCACTTGTATTGATAACGAAGGTAGAGAATGGGGTCAACCTTTTTATGCAACAAATCCAAATCAAGCAGAACAAATTAAACTTAATTAATATAGGTTATCCACTCAACAAGAGCATTCTAGCATAGTATAACCATAAGCAGTACCTTTGTATTACTTTATTAAGACATGCTATAAGAATGCTCTTATAGCATGTCTAAAGGCATATATGACAGCAAATAATACAGAAATTCAAGCTATTAATCAAGATTTAGACAAAATAGCGTTAGAATTAGATAATATTAAACAATTTTTAGCAGAATCTAACAAAAAGGGTGAAGATTTTAGTACATCAACTGAAATTCATCATACTGGAACACCAATTAATGTACCACTAACAGAAGGTATGGATATGTTAAAAAGTGCATTTTCACAAATCAGAAATAAATTGAGTAAACCACTATGAGTAAAAGTGATAAACCAACCATTGAACCAAAATATGAATTATTTGGAGAGCCTAAAGACGGCGTATATCGTATTCGAGCATTGCGTGATTTTGGTTGTGTTAAAAAAGGTGACATTGGTGGTCGGATACTAACCGAAAAATGTTTAAGCCATTCAGGTAATTGTTGGGTATTCGATAATTCACGAATTTATGACGGGGTATTAAAAGATAATGCAATAATGCGTGATAATTCTGTTATTATTGGAGGTGGTACAGTATATGGCAATGCAAAAATATGTGGTAATGCTATGGTATCAGATAAAGCAGAAGTATATGGCAATGCTACTATTTTAAGCAATTCATTAATAACACATAATGCTCATGTATATGGTAATGCTACAGTCCGTGATAGTAGTTCAGTATCAGGTTATGCTAGAGTATTTGGTAGAGCAAATGTAAGGGGAAATTCAGATGTTCGTGATAAAGGTACAGTGTTTGATGGTGCTATTATTGATTCATCAGTTGTAAGCGGAAATGCAGTAGTACGTGGAAATGCTAAAATTATTAGTGCATCTGTATGTGGAGATGCTGTAGTTTTTGATAACCAACAAGTATTACATTACTGTGAAGTGGATTTAAGTAATATAGTGGATTCAATTAGATGTCAAACTGGTTTAGCAGTTTTTAACGGTAAGATTACATGTTACAAAAGAGTGCGTGATGACCTAACATCGTTATATGATAAAGATTTCAAATATGTTGTTGGTGAATATATGGAAGTTTTAGATGCTGAACAATCAAACGAATCTTGTACATCAGGGTTGCACTTTTCAAATGCAACATATTGGGATAATTCAGTTCATATACTTAGTAATACTAAACTATTAATTTGTGAAGTAGCTTTAGAAGACGTTATTACATGTCAACAAGGTAAAATACGAGCTAAACGATGTTTAGTGTTAGGTATATGTGATTAAACAAAAGGCCGCTATAGCGGCCTTTTGTTTGCTGTTAAATAGTAATAAATTTAACGAGTATTATTATGTCATTTTTAACATCTTTATTAGAACAATATTCAATAATGGAATCATTAGATTCTGTCATAAAATCCAATCCAGCTATTCCAGAGCAAACTATTAGGGATTACCATCAACACGCTTTACCGGATAATAATAAATCTGATAAACTGTTAAGTCATGTTTTAAAAATGCATAAATCTGGAGAGATAACCACCGATAGAGCAGCTGAATTAAAGACGCATTTAACTGCCCTGCATCTTTCGAACCAATTGAATAAAATATCGTCATTAAAGACTTTAGACGATCATAAAAATGCGACTGTAGGGATGAATACAAATACTAAGAAAGAAAATATTGATGCTAATACAACAATATTACCTTCACCTAATGATATCATTCTCAAGCAACATTTAAACCATGAGAGTGCAGTTAAAGGTGCTATGTTACATCCTGAGAATCCAATGTATACAAAAACTAGGGAACCTGGTAAAGCTCAATGGTGTTTAAGTGTTGGTGGAGAAACTGGTAAAGCTCATTATGATAATTATACTGAGTATGGCGATTATCCATTGTATACCATACACGATAAAAAAACTAAACGTACTACTGCCTTTGTAGCAGACCCTACTAAAGACAAAGACGATATAGAAATAAGAGATGAGAAAGATACTCAACATACACCCTACCATGTATTAGTTAACAATCCAAGTTTAGAGCATACTGTAGTTGGTGACTTTATTAAACGACATCACCCAGACGCTATAGAATCACTAAGGAAATTACCACATAATGCGTCAGAACATGATGTTACTAAAGCCTTATCTGGAAATGACTATAACTTACAAATAGACGCTCTATCTCACCCTGCTATAAATTCTGACCATCTTATGTCGGTATTAAAACATAATACTAATCCAGAAATACAACTTATTGCATTAAAACATCCTAAAATAGATAACTCACATATTACAACGATATTAAATGATAAAAATCCATTAAATGGTTTTATACGTTCAAAAGCAGTTGCCCATCCATTAGCATCTGAATCTAATATAACTGATGTATTAGCGGATAAGTCGGACGATAGTAAACAAACACGAATAAATGCTATCAAACATAATAATGCAACAGTAGATCACATCACTGATTTATTAGCTAATGATCCTAGCGATATAGTAAAGTCGGCGGCATTTGCTAATAAAAAGGCAACCGCAGATCATATTAAATCAGTATTAAGTCCCAATAGTAATGCTGGTAGAAAGGTAAAACAAGCAGCTTTATATCACCATAAGGTTAATATGGATCATATAACAATGGCACTAAAGGATGAGGATTCAGCAGTAGTCGAATCAGCTAAACGAGCATATAATAAATTAAACAATCAACCTAGCTCATAAAATACTCGTTAAATAGTAATAAATTAAACGAGTATTATTATGAACTTTCTTACTACTTTATTAGAACAATACAATTTAATGGAATCATTAGATTCTGTTATAAAATCTAATCCTAATATTCCAGAACAGACTATTAGAGACTATCACCAACATGCTTTACCTGACGGTAATAAATCTGATAAACTATTAAGTCATGTATTAAAACTTCATAAGACTGGAGAGATAACACCTGATAGAGCATCTGAGTTAAAACCTCACTTAACTGCTTTACATCTTGCTAACCAATTAAACAAAATATCGTCATTAAAAACCTTAGATGACCATAGAAATGCAACTGTAGGTATGAATACGAATACTAAGAAAGAAAGAGTTGATGTTAATACACCAATATTACCTTCACCTAATAACCTTATTATTAGAGAACATTTGAATCATGAAAGTGCCATTAAAGGGGCTATGTTACATCCTGAAAATCCTATGTTTAATAAAACCAGTGAAAAGGGTAAAGCATCGTGGTGTTTAAGTGTCGATAATGAGGCTGGTGCCGGACATTTTAGTGACTATACCGAAGACGGTAAGAACCCATTATATACAATTTTCAATAAAGGTAATAAACGAGTTACTGCTCTTGTTGCAAACCGTAAAACACCAACAAACTCTCTTGAAATAAGAGATGAAAAAGATGATTATATGCCACCTCATCATTTATTACTTAAAAACCAAGGTTTAGACCACACCGTAGTAGGTGACTTTTTTAGCAATCATCATCCAAAAGAGGTAGAAAAATTTAAAAAAATATTGCCATTTTTTCATACTAATCCTACAAAGGATCAAATCAGTACCATATTAAATCACGAAGACCCAGATATAAGTGCATCTGCGTTAATACATGATAATGCCGATGAAGATCATCTAACACAAGCATTATCTAGCCCACATAAACAAGTTAATTTAGATGCAATGAAACACCCTAAATTAAATGTGGGGCATTTAATGTTAGCATTAAATCACCCTAATAAAGATGTACGATTAGCTGCGGTAAGAAATGAAATGATACCTGATAAGAATCTAGTACAAGCGATGACATCGCCTGATAGTGATATACGGGCTCATGCAATGACCAATCCTAAAATAAATTCAGATCATATAAAATCGGCTTTAGAAATTGCAAGTCCTCAGGTAAAAATGTCATTATTAGGTCATAATAAAATATCTAAAGAACAATTATCAGATGCATTAGATGATAGTGATATATCAGTAAGACGTGCTGCAATGGGTAACCGTAGTATTGATGGTGATCATATTACAAAAGCATTAGATGATAAAGACCCATCTATACGAATGATGGCAATTAAAAAACCACATGTTAACGTGGATCATATTACAAAAGCATTAGATGATGATGACTTTGAAGTGAGAGAGAAAGCATTAGATAATATGCATGTAAACAAGGACCATATCACTAAAGCCTTAGGAGATGAACAACCATTTATAAGAATAGCCGCACTATCGAATCGTATGGCTGATGGTGATCATATCACAAAGGCATTAGATGATGAATCGCCAAGGGTTAGACAAGCAGCAATTGGTAGCCTTAAGGTTAATGCAGGTCATCTAACACAAGCATTATCAGGTAACGACTCAGCAGTAAAAATATCGGCACTAAGAAATAATAAAATAGATGGAACACATCTAACACAGGCATTAACTGATAGTGATATTAAAGTAAAAATGGAAGCAATGTCACATAGAAAAATAGATGCTGATCATAAGAAAATTGCAATGGCCGACCCTGACCTACGCAGATTTTCTTACCTATTCCACTAATTAACGAGTATCATTATGAATTTTATTACTACTTTATTAGAACAATACAATTTAATGGAATCTCTTGATTCCATCATTAAATCGAATCCTAATATTCCCGAACAAACTATTAGAGCTTATCATCAACATGCGTTACCCGATGGCAACAAATCTGATAGAGTATTAAATCATGTTTTAAAAATGCACCGTAATAGTGAAATAACTCCAGATAGAGCGGCTGAATTAAAGCCGCATTTAACTGCCCTACATCTTGCTAACCAATTAAATAAAATATCATCGTTAAAAACATTAGGTGATCATAAAAATGCAACTATTGGTATGAACACGTCTACTAAGAAAGAAAGAGTTGATGTTAATACACCGGTAGTATATGAGGATAATAATATCGTTGTCAAACAACATTTGAATCATGAAAGTGCTATTAAAAGTGCTATACTACATCCTACTAATCCAATGTATAATGAAACTACCGAGACTGGAAAGGCACAATGGTGTACAAGTTCTGATAGTAAATTAGGTAATACTAGATTCAATACCTATACTAATAACGGTACAACTCCTCTATATACCATTCATAATAAAGTTACTAAAAGGATACATGCATTAGTAGCCGATGAATCTAAAGAACCAAATAAAGTTGAATTAAGGGATGAGAAGGATAGCTTGCCGCCGACTGTTAATGGAAATAAATCTATAGCAGGAGTTTTATATAGATATCCTGGCATTGAGAAATCACCCGCAGGCACATTTTTAAAACAAAAATACCCAGATGATTTTAATAGTGTGAATAAAATACCACCAAGTGCAACAAGCGATGAACTACAACATTTTATTGATAAAGGAAGTGATAGTGAGAAACTAGCCGCATATCAACATCCTAATCTATCATATAAACAAATGCAACAGGGTTTAGATGGTAAAATGGATCATATAAAAATGGTATTAAGTAACGAAGCAGTACCAAATGATTTAGTAGATAATGTAGTAGAAAATAGCCCATTTTACGAACCAATATCAGCTGCATTACAACATCCAAATGTATCATATAATTCTGTACAGACTGGTATTGGACATCATAATTTACAAGTTAGGATGACTGCATTACAGCAATATAGACATGTAACTCCAGAAAACATAGATCATGCACAAACCGATAAAAGTGCAGTTATACGGGCAGTAGCCGCAACCCACCCAAATCTTTCGCCAACTCAGTTAACAAGGGCGATTGAAGATAAAGATGAGATGGTACAGACACTAGCATTGTATAATAAAAATGTAACAGAAGGTAATATAAATCACCTATTATTAAGTAACGACAAAGACCTTATACATAGAGCATTAAGTCATCCAAATGCAACTAATAATAATTTTATCAATGCAATTAAGCATGAAGATCCGTATGTAAGAGATGCAGTAGTCAGTCATCCTAACATTGAAAGACACCATTTGGAAATGTTGGCTAGAGATGTGTTACCATCTATTAGAAATAAGGCAAATAATAAGTTATTGTTAAATGAGATACAACAGTAACAATTGGTAACATTAAGATAGTTGATTAAATTTATTACATTATATAAAATGCACTCATACAAACATATAGGAATAGAACATGAATCATATCAGTTACCCATCTACAGAACAATTTGCATCTCTTATTGGTAATATTAATCGTACCTATAACTTTGAAGGTTTAGATGAAAACGGTAAAGCAATTTACGATCCAAGTAAGCCTAAACCTGTATTAGACTTTGTAGGTACCGTCAAACTTCACGGTACGGCTTTCTACGTCTGTTATAATGATGCCAATGGTATTTGGTTCCAAAGTCGTGAAAATGTTATTACTCCAACTAAAGACAATGCGGGTTCTGCATTCTTTGGTGAAATGAACAAAGATGCGTTAATGGAAATTATCGAACAAGTTTATGATACACATAACTTAGGTCGTGAGTTAACTGTTATGATCTGCTCTGAATGGGCTGGTAAAGGCGTACAAAAGAATGTTGGTATTAGTAACATTCCAAAAGCAATGTTCATTTATGGTATTAAAATTGTACATGACGGTAATGATGATTTTGTTAACTACTATGTTGACTACGCAGGATACCGTAATGTTGAAAAACGTATTTTTAATATGTTAGATTTTAAAACATATAATATCACTGTTGACTTTAACATGCCACAATTAGTTCAAAATCATATTCTTGAATTGGTATTGGAAGTTGAAAACGAATGCCCGGTTGCTAAAGAATTGATTGGTACTATTGAACCAGACATGTCAATGATTGGTGAAGGTATTGTGTTCTCTAGAATCGTTAACGGCACTCGTCAAATGTTCAAAGCAAAAGGTGAACGGCATGCAGGTGCAAGTAAAGTAAAAACAATCCGTAAAGTTGATGATGCTAAATTGAATTTAGTATTAGACTTTGTAGATAAAATTACGCCTGAATGGCGTTTAGAACAAATGTTAGACAAAACATTTGACTTAATGAACGGTGGCCACATTGAACGTAGCAAAATGGGTGATTATATCAAAGCTGTTATGGCTGATATTATCAAAGAAGAAATGCTTAATTTCCAAGAAGCAGGTTTAGAAATGAAAGATGTTTCTAAATATGCCGCAGAAGAAATTAAGAAATACTTCTTCCAACGTGAAAAGGAATTACTTGGTCTATAGGTAAATAAAAGCCGCTATATAGCGGCTTTTTGTTAGCTGTTACTTATAAGACTTTCCTTTAATATCATTTCAAAATTACTATTTCCAAAATACCATTCAGTTAACCCATTCTCGGTAGTTTTGGTATTTTTTATAACTTCTTTTTTAGATTCATCAGACAATTTATTATATGTAGGACCATTAACTGGTATAGGCACAGTAGCCATTAATGATTTAATATGTTGTGGTTCTAATTGATGTGGCATGTGTTTAATTAAGTCATTATGTATATTCGATTCACCAGTATCTATTAAATCCTTGATATGGTCTGAATTTAGTTGATGTGGTATATGTTCAATCAGGTTACTAAGTGTATCATATCCACCTCTGTATATCATATCTTTGATATGGTTTGAATTTAGTTTATGTGGTATATGCTCAATTAAGTTATCATGTGTAAAGGTATTACCGTTATGTATCATATCCTTGATATGGCCTGATTCTAGTCTATTCGGTAAATTTGTTATCAATCTATTATATGTATAGTCATCACCGGTATTCACTAATGAGCTAATATGATCTTTTAATTTTTCAGGAACCTTTGTTATCAACTCATTATGTACATCTGAGTCGCCTTTATCTATCAATGCTTTGATGTGTTTTGGTTCTAATTTATCATGTAGAATATTAATCAAGGGTATATGGTTTCTATAATTACCTTTAGCTATTAATGCGCTAATATGTTCAGATTCAAATTTATCCGGCATTTCGTTAAGCATTCTATTGTAAGTATTTGGTGTTCCTTTATCTATCAATGCACTAATATGTTCAGATTTTAATTTAGTTGGCATTGTGTCAATCAACTTATTATGTATATCTGTGTCTTCTATATTACACAATGATTTAATATGGTTAGTATCTAGTTTATCTTGCATTTTATCAATCAAGTTTACATGTGTTCTATAACTTCCGTCATCTATTAATGATTGTATATGGTTAGTATCTAATTTATCTGGTAATATATCAATTAATTTATTTTGTGTAGCAGTATAACCATTACCTATTAATGCTTGTATATGGTGTGGTTCTAGTTTATCTGGTATTTTAGAAATCAATCTGCTATCTATATTCAAGCTACCCTTATTTATCAATGAGCTAATCTCATGCGGTTCTAATTTATCATGTACCCTATGCTTCAATGCATACTGTATATCTTCATTGTTACTATCATGTAATGCTTGAATATGATGTGGTTCTAATTTATCATATACATTATTAATTAATTCGGCATGTGTAGTCTCATCACCTTTATCCATTAATGCTTGTATATGGTGTGGTTCTAGTTTATTGGGTATAAGATTAAGTAATTTTTCATGAATATCTGCCCTTTTTGTATCTATTAATGAGCTAATATGGGTAGAATTTAATTTATTATGTAGTCTATTAACTAATATACGATGAGTATCATTGTCTCCCTTATCAATTATTGCACTAATATGGTGTGGTTCTAGTTTATCCGGAAAACGATGCAAAATTGGAGTTAAGTCAGCCTTACTTATTTTTTTATTAAGAACATTATCTATATGTGTTTCATTAAATTTTGCATGACCAATTATTTTAGGTACATTTTCTGGATGTGCTTTCTTTACAATAGTATTAAAGTTGTCATTTGATATTTCAGGATTTGATAACAAATGATGATGTACTATCATATTACTGGTATTAGCTAATTGTTGAATATGTATATCTGATAAATCTTTTCTATTAGCTATATCATGCATACTACCTTCATTACCATGATCGATTAAATGGGTTATTTGAGTAGGACTTAAAACTGACTTAGCTAATGCATTATGTATACCGCCTTGACGATTTTGTTGTCCTGCTTTAAAATTAGACATATATTCTTCGTCACTCATATCATTTTTAGGTATATTAGCTAAAGTATCTTTTAATTTTTGGTGTTCTGGTACGGCTTCGGATTTATATTGTTCTCTACCAGCTTCGCTGAATAAGTGAGCAATAGGGGTTTTCATTAATTCAGGATGTACGTTACCATAATGATCTAATAAGTCAGGTCTTGTACTATTATAGTCAGAGAAGCCAGGACGATAGTCTTCCTCATTTCTTAATTCTTGGTCGCCTTGTGTTTTATTATGGTCATATACCATCATATGCTTGCTACTAGAACCATCTGGATAACGGTGTTCAATAGTATAAACTGGATGAAATCCATTATCGGTGTATTTGCTATGATGACTAGCACCTCCACCATCCCCAACTGAAACACACCATTTAGCCTTATCAACTTCGCTTGTATTACTTTTAGGTAGACTAGCGGCACTAACTGTACTTTCATAATTATGATGCTGTTTAATAGTCATAGTAGGGGAGGTATATAATTCTTGTGTGCCTTCATTTCGTTTTTCATTATCTGTCTTTTCAATAGTACCCTGATGAGGTGTTATTACACTATGTAATTCATCCATACTTTTATATTGACTAATTTGTTTTTTAGGTAATTTATCTTTAACTTTATTAAATGTGCTTAATATTCCATGTATGTCATGGTCCGATCTAATATTACCTTTAGTATGCTGTGAAAGTACCCAATCTAAATGTTGAGCATTATTAGCAGGTATTTGTTTTAAGTAATTCTGTTTTACATCATGGGGGATTGTAGGATGTCTATCTAAAGTATCCTCTATTTTACCTTCTAATAGCATTTCTAATAATATCTCTTTAAAGTTCATAATAGCACCTATATTTTATATATTTATTAAAGGCTTAAAATCTAATATTGCCTTTACCGTATTTTTAGCCATTAAATAGTAATAAATTAGTAGAAATTAATTATGAATTTTATTACAACATTATTAGAACAATACAAATTAATGGAATCTCTTGATTCTGTTATTAAGTCGAATCCAGCTATTCCAGAACAAACTATTAGAACTTATCATCAACATTCTTTACCAGATGGCAACAAATCTGATAAACTATTAAGTCACGTTCTAAAACTTCATAAAGCTGGGGAAATAACACCTGATAGAGCAGCTGAGTTAAAACCACATTTAACGGCATTACATCTTTCGAACCAATTGAATAAAATATCGTCATTAAAAACCTTAGATGACCATAAAAATGCCACTGTTGGTATGAACACGGATACTAAGAAAGAAAGAATAATCGCCAATACTCCGACGATATATGATACAGATGACATCTTAGTAAAACAACATTTAAATCATGAAAGTGCTATCAAAGGTGCAGCCTTGCATCCTAAAAATCCTGTCCGTAATAGAACTAACGAACCTGGTAAAGCATCATGGTGTGTAAGTGTAGATGACACTCAAGGTAAAGAGCATTTTGATAAATACACTGAAAAAGGTACTCACCCACTTTATACAATTCATAATAAAAAAACAAAGCGAACCACTGCATTTGTGGCTGATCCAGAAAGAACTTATTTAGAAATACGAGACGAACGTGATGAATTAAAATCACCATACCATTTAATAGTTAATAATCCTGGGGTTGAAAAATCAAAACCAGGTAGGTTTTTATTAAATCATGATCCAAAGTTAGAAGATTTAATCCGTAGAATTCCTCACTATGCAAGTGCAGACGATTTACATAAAATATTAGCTGGTAAATCGGCTTCGGATAAAGTTGCAGTTTTCTCTCATCCTAACCATAATCAAACTCATATAGACGCAATAATGGCAGATAAATCTAAATCAAGCATACCCGCAAAAAGAAATGCAATTCATAGCGAGCATGTAACTTCTGATCATATATATAATGCAATTAATGATGACCCGTTAGTCAGTAATGAAGCAATGAAACATAGAAATGTAACTTCTGATCATATTGATAAAATATTAGATACTGACCATGAAGACTCTATAATTACAGCGTTACATCATGAAAATTTAAGCCCAGATAACATAAATAAAGCCTTCGCTTATCGAGGGGAAAACGAAATGGGTGCGTATGCGATTCAACATCCTAACGCAAATGTAGATAATTTAACCAAAGCATTGGATTCAGAAGAAAGGGCAGCTGGTGGTATGGCTATGAATCATCCTAAAATAAATAGTGGTCACATTGACCAAGCACTATCTCATTGGGACGAAGAAGTAAGGAGCGATGCAATAGGACATCCATTAACTACTAAAAAACAATTATTAGCCGCTAGAAAAAATGAAGATGATGACATGAATATAGAACAAATAGATAAACGGCTAAAAAATATGAAGTAAATTATTAAACTAAAAGCCGCTAACAAGCGGCTTTTTCTTAACTTTTATATTGGTCGTAACCTAATAAACACTTTTTAGTTCTAGTAATAGCAACATAAAAAAGTCTTAACTCTTCTTTGTTGTACTGTGGTGTATGAGGCATATTAACTTCTGTACTTTTAGATTTAATATCTTCAACATTAAAATCATCACCTAATTGTACAGTATCCCATTCTAGTCCTTTTGCCTTGTGTGCTGTAGTAATAAGGATGTCTGGATGTGTACACTCACCGTATTTTGAGAAGCATTTAATAATTGTATTAGCACCAATCTCTTTACATAACTTTGCAATACGAACAATGTCTGTATCAAACATATCGCCGTTAGCTTCAATGAATTTGTAAAAAACATCAATTGATGTAAAGTGTTTTAAAAGCATGTGTGCTGATGTATTAGTCTTTTCTAAATCGTATAATGCTTGTGCAAATTTAAGTAAAGGTTCAATCTCACAAGAGATATTAATGTTTAGTAGTTTATCCTTAGTGGTGTATTCGATATACTTTTTAATAACATTAGCATTAGTCCGACAGATAACCACATTTGGATTTTTATCACTTTTAAATGTAGTTTCACTATCAGTACCATATAATGTACCGCACCCTGGTTCAATTTTTTGCAACCAGCTATTAGCAAGCTTTGCGATACCCGAACCAAATCTAAATGATTTTGTTAGATATAAAGTTTCGGCATTATTATTTTTTGTAATATCAATAGTACCAGTAAAGCTATAAATCTTTTGGAATTTATCACCAACATAAATTAATTGTGATGTAGTTTGTGATTTTAAAATATTAACCATAGAACCGTTAACGTCTTGAGACTCATCTACCATAATAATATCGTAACCAACATTAATATTAGATAAGCTAAACGTTTTTAGATAAAAGTCATGAGTAATGGTACAATTACTATTACAGTAATAATTCCATAAATCTTTTGCATATTTTAAAATTTGTGTTTTATGAGCAGTTGTAAATTCGTATAGTGAATAATCAGCATCAATATAGACATGGTTTAATTCCAAATCAGTTGCAGAAGAATTCATATATTTAGATAAAGTCCTGTTAACCCAAGCTACAATTCTAAATTGATTAACAACTGCATTCTTCTTTAGTTTATCGCTGTAGACATTAATTTCTTTAATTTTGAGATGAGAAACTAACCATTTCATTTCAAGTTTAGGTCCTTTTAATCGACCAATAACATCTTTAGGTGTATGTGAGTAAGCAATTGAGTGGATAGTTCTGCAAGTCACATTAGTCGGCATCTTTGAAACTGCTTCTGTTACAATAGCTTTATTAAAAGCCAAATACAGAATTTTCTTCTGTGGTAAGGCTTTAGCAATCATATGTAGAGTGGTTGTTTTAGCTGCACCAGCAAATGCTTGAATGATTAGGTTATCACCCTTTACTGCTTTGTCAATGATATGTAATTGTTCAGATGTAGGTGTCATAAAGTTCTCTTAAATGTGTTAATTTGGTAGTCTACTATATTTTGATAGGTTCTGCAACTTCAAATCTATCAATCATAAAATTTAAAACTGGCGAACGAAGTGAGCTTATCGAGCGGAGCGAAGATATTTCTAAAGTGAGCGACAGCGAACTAGTCCGGTTTAAACCCTGGTTTAAAGTTGTTTTAATAGTCGGTATAAAGTTGTTTTAAACCCTACAGTCTCACTTCGTTCGACTGTTGATGACTTCGTCATCAAGTTTTATTAGTAAGTTCTTAGTAGTTTGGTTTTACTCACTTCGTTCGTCTTAGCTGGCTTAGAGGTTTTGGCGTATTTGGGTTTGTATGTCGTTTCACTCCGTAATTATACAAACACTTCTAAAACCTGTCAAGCCTTATTTCACATATTTTTAAAAATAGTTTAGAATAATTGTCACACTCAATAAGAGCATTCAAGTGCATTAGATGCTATAGCAGTACCTTTGTATTAAACTTCAATTATCACTTGTTCTTGATGCCTTCTAAGCTGTCTGACATACATTCATCACTATAGGTATGGTGCATATTTTAACAATAGTACGGTAGATAGGTCCGGTATAAAGTTGTTTTAAAATAAGGTTTAAACCCTACAGTCTCACTTCGTTCGACTGTTGATGACTTCGTCATCAAGTATTTCAATATAAGTTTTAATAGTAAAGGTTTTAAGTTGATTAACTCACTCGCTTCGCTCGTTCGTCTTAGTAGGTTGGTATTTGGGTTTGTATGTCGTTCCACTCCGTAATTATACAAATGCTACAACACCCTGTCAAGTATTATTTGCTACATAAGACAAGAGCGTTTAAGAGCCCCCCAATGCATAACAGTACCTTTGTATTAAAGTTTAAATATCTCACGTTCTTGAGCCTATCGTAAAGCCTGACATGTATTCTATGCTTAGACATAAGAGTTAAATTTTAGTAGATGTTGTACTTCTGATATGATGACATACAATGGTATTAAATACAAATAATATTACAATAGGTTTAACATGAGCATTTTCAACACATTTTTTGATCACAGTATATTGCCAAATTACACTATTGCTTTTGGTACGTTGTTTAAAGATATGCAACTTATAAGAAAGAATAGTGATGGAAGCGAATTTGAGAGATATACCGTTCCGATTAATTATTCTCCAAAAGAAAAGTATATTCAAAGAATTAAAGCTGACCCTGAGTTGATGCGAAAAGAGGGATTTACATTTCCACGAATGGCATTTGAGATGGTTGGTATATCATATGATGCATCGAGAAATTTAAACAATAAACAATTAATGGGTATTTTTAATACAACTGACCCTAATACTAAAACATCTTTTTATTCACCATCTCCATTTAATTTAATATTTGAGTTGTATATTACTACTAAAACTATAAGTGAGATGTTACAAATTGTAGAGCAAATATTACCAGCATTTAGACCAGATTATAAAATAGCCATTAAATTATTTTCTGACAAAAATATTGTATTAGATGTACCTATTACATTACAGAGTGAAATAGGGCAGGATTCATATGATGGTGCTATAGACGATCAAAGAACTATTATGTGGACGTTACAATTTTTAGTAAAGGCATATTTGTTTGGTCCTATAAAAGATAAGCCTATTATTAAGCAAATAATTTTAACTGAGCATCCGACTTGGCAAGTTGATTTACCAGAAATAGACCAAATACCTACAGGCACTATGACATCAACTGTGGTAGTTGAAGGTAAAACATTACAAGAAATATATGGAACAGATAATTGGTCCATAGAAACGATTTTCTCATAAGGAGAATAAAATGATAGATGAAGATAGATTTATAGAAGATACTGATGAAGAGGATATTTCTGGATTGGATGTTGACCAAGATGATAATTTACCTACAACTGAAATATTAATTACTGAGGTTATAGAAAGTAAGCATCAACTTCCTAATTTAGTAAAGGAATCTCTTAATATTGCACCAGATGATACCGCCGCAGCTAGTTCAATAGTTGCTACCGGTGCAACTGGTGGTGCAGTTGTGCCTCAATTAGAATATGCAAAAAATTCAAGTTTAGATGACGATTTTGAAATTGCTCGTAAAAATATTATAGCATTAACAAAGGCAGCACCTTCTATAATTGAAGATTTAGTTGCCCTTGCTAAGTCGTCTGAACATCCTAATGCATATAGAGCATTAACTGATACATTGACGACATTTGCTCAACTTAATAAAGATTTATTAGGACTTTATGAGCAAAAGAAAACTATAGAAAATAAAGACAAGAATTTTAAAGAAGGAAATACTATTCAGAATCAAAATAATACAGTTTTTATTGGTACTACTGATGAGCTGATAGAACAATATGCTAAAAATGGTTTATTAACTTTGGGTAATCCTTCAACTGATCCTATTATAGTAGAGGCTGAATAATGAGATATTATCAAGGTTTATATGCGCCTAAAAATAAAAAGAAATATAAAGGAAATATTGACCAAGTATTTTATAGAAGTAGATGGGAGCTATTAGTTTTTAGATGGTGTGATTTAAACCCAGATGTTATAGAGTGGGCATCAGAAGAAACTATTATACCTTATATTTGTAATACTGATAAAAAACAGCATAGATACTTTGTTGATTTATTTATTAAATTTAAAAGTGGTAGAAAGTTTTTAATTGAAATAAAACCCGAAAGTCAATCTGTTGAACCACAACCTAAAAAGGGAAAGAAGACTTCGACATTTCTTATGGAGACTTTAACATATCAAAAAAATATATCCAAATGGGAAGCTGCGAGGATATATGCAAGTGATAGAGGAATGTTCTTTCAAGTATGGGGCGAAAGTGCATTAAAAAGTATAGGTATAAATGTCAATTTTAATAGGAAACCAAAATGATACCAATGCAAAAGAATGTTGTAGAAAAATTAAAGTTCGGCTTACTTAATAAACCTATGGTTGTAGAAAAAGTAGATGATTCACCTATGGGTAAATTATTAGCTACAACAGTAAAACATAATAGACCTATTTCAATGTTGGATATTTTAAATACTGCTAAAACCGAACCTAATAATAATACTAAACCATATATTGGTGGTATGATAACTTTTAATTATGCCCCAGAATCTCATCGTAGATTACCACATTGGGATAGATTTCCAATGTTAATGGTTACTGATATTAAGGGTGATTTATTTCGTGGTATTAATTTATTATATTTACCACCAGTATTACGTGAAAAATTAATAAATCATATTAATACCACTACTGATAGACATAAGGACGAAACTACTAAAGCTAGGCTTACTTATAAAATACTTCAACATGCTACTAAGTTAAAGGAGTTTTTACCATGCGTAAAAACATATCATATTGATGGAGTGAAGTCTAAATTTATGAATATACATCAAGATCATTGGAATATAGCTACTAAGCTACCGATGGCTAAATTCAATCATAGTAAAGGAAAACTATAATGGCATTTAATGCAGCAAAATTTAGAGCCAATTTAATTAATTTTGCTCAACCTAATCATTTTGAGCTAAGGTTTATTGGACCTCTACCAGATGGTACTTTTAATAAAGCTGAAACTAATTTTTTTAATACTAACTTTAGTTTTAGAGCCTTTTCAGCCCAATTGCCTGGAAGGACTTTAGATACATTAGAAAGAAGATATTCTGGTCCTAGTAGAATGGTTCCTACTGGATATGTGTACCAACCTATGCAAATATCTATTTTGGAAAATGAGGATTATGATGTACGTGGGTTTTTCGATAAGTGGATGAATTTAGTCTCTGGTAGGGATTCTTGGTTTTGTAAGTATTATGACGATTTAATAGTACAAAGGTTAGTCCTTTCGTTATACCCTAGAAATAGTGTTAATTTAGGTAAAGATTCTGCAGGTGAGGCAGTACCAAGTAAAGTATATACATTACATGAGGTATATCCTATTAGTGTTACATCCTCACAATTAGATTGGGGGTCTAATAATGTAATTACTGTTATTACTGTAGAATTACAATATCATATGTGGACACCTTCTGATACTATTGATGAATATGTACCACCAATAAAAGAAGGTACTAAACTGAAGAGTAATCAAGTACCAAACCAATATGCTTTAACTCCTGGTCCATTTAATGATGTATACCATGCTGAGGAAAAAGATCCATATTTAAAATATACACCACCTTTAAAATAAGAGATTAAAATGTTACCTAAAATTGATTTACCAAAATATACGACAATATTACCTGTATCTAATGTTACTATTGAATATAGACCATATACAGTTAAAGAGGAAAACATATTAAAGTATGCGGCACAGTCCGGCGAAGAGTCAGATTATGAAGATGCAGTTAAACAAATTATTGAAAATTGTACAAGTGTAGATATTTCTGAAATATCACCTGTAGATTTTGAATGGATATTTTTAAAAGTACATGCTGCTTCTAATTCAAATATTGTAGAAGTTATTTATAATATAGATGAATGTGGTGATGATGCATGTCCTGGTCAAATACCTGGGTTTTTTGACATTAATATGATTGAAATAAATAAAGAAGATATGTCTAAATGTCCATTTAAAAGACGTGGAAATACCTTTATTATACCTGTTACCGAATCTATAGGTCTACAATTGAAAAAGGTGACTATGGTATCTGAAGATGATTATACTACATTGTTTAACTCTTTAGTTTCAGTTTATGATGGCGATAAAGTATATCCTAAAAACTCTATTAATTTTGAAGAGTTTACTGAGTTTGTAGATAACATACCAAAATCGGTATCATTAGAAATAAAAGAGTTTTTTACTTACGAAAGTGCTAGTTTAAAATGTGATGTTATTGGTGATTGTATAAAGTGCGGGAAAAGATTTAATCAAACTGTGGAGGGATTAAAAGATTTTTTTCACTAATGCATGGGGAAGATGACGCATTCCACATGTTTAAATTACATACAAAACTCGTCCATAATAAAGAGATGTTGTGGTCAGAATTAGAAAATATGATTCCTTTTCAAAAGGAAGCTTATATTAACTTTTTACTTGCTGCAATAAAAGAAGAAACATCAACAGCGTCTAAACCAGATTTGAATTTAATTAAGGAATAAAAATGTCTCTAGCAAATACTATTAAAGCATTACATGGTAGAAATAATAATACTGGCAAGGTATTTGCTAAAGATAAATCTGATAAAAAAACGTATTATAAAAATTTAAGTAATATTTTAACAAAAAACGAACCTAAAGCCGTATTTGAAAAATATAATAAAGGTAATTTTAGTAACCGAGCTTCAGAGGTTATTACAACAAAACCTAATGATTTAGCAAATAACTACCATCCCGAAGTAGTACCAAAAACTACAGTTACAAGTGGAGATATTCCTACCGCTAAACATAATATTAAAGAAGTATCAACCAAAAGTTCAAATAAAAATAATTCGACTTTAGCGGTTACACCTACAACTAAAGATAGTAAAGTTGAAAATATTTATAAAAAAAATACTATATTAGCTAATAGTAATAGTTTGGCAAGCAGTAATCTAACTAACAATAATATACATAACACAAATCATACTAATAGTAATCTGACTAATAATATACATAATACCAGTCATAATAGCTCTACTAATAGTAACTCTGCGAATAATTCGTCTAGCAGTAACTCTACGAATAATTCGACTAATAGTAATTCAACTAATAATCAGTCTAATACTAATCAGTCTAATAATAATTCGACTAATAATAATTCGACTAATAGTAATTCAACTAATAGTAATTCAACTAATAATCAGTCTAATACTAATTCGACTAATAGTAATTCGACTAATAATCAGTCTAATACTAATCAGTCTAATACTAATCAGTCTAATAATAATTCGACTAATAGTAATTCAACTAATAATCAGTCTAATACTAATTCGACTAATAATCAGTCTAATCAAAATACTAAACCTATAAAGGATTTAAGTGTCACACAACCTATTGATGGTGCTAAGATATCACCTAAAGTAATCACAGCAAAGCCTAATATTACTAATGTACCTTCAGTAAAGGATTATAAATTACCTGAAACTAAACCTGAAATTAATGCCGATTTATTCTCCAAGAATAAAACACTAGAGGGTTCGGGGTTTATTGCAAATGAAAATACTCTTAATCGTATACAAGCTACGGGTGATTTCCAATCTAAAAATAAGCCATCTGCATCACCGGTAGAACCTAGTTCAAAGGATAAGTTTGATTTATCACCAATTGCCGGTCCTATTGGTGAATTAGTAACAGAGTCTAAAAACACACCGGCTAATTTTAAGTTAATACATGATGAGCAGAAAAAACAAACAGACTTACTTCATAAAATTAGTTTAAAAATAGATAAATCTGGAGGGTCTGGTGGTGGACTATTGGACATGGCAGGGGATTTGTTTGATCGTAAAAAGGGAAGCGGATTACCATCAAAAGCGGCTGATTTAGCAAAACGTGGTGCAAGTAAAGTGGCTGATCTAGCTAAACGTGCAATACCGTATGTGAAAAATAATTTGGGTAATATAGCTAAAGGCGCAAAATCAGTAATAGGTGCAGCAACTAATATTGCTAGAACTGCGGCTTCAAGTGGATTAGCATCTAATGCAACTCTTACTGCTGGTAGAGTTCTTGCTAGGGCAACACCGGTGGGATTAGCTGTTACAACTGGTGCTGCAATTGGTACGAGTATTGGTTCTAAGATATATGAAAAATATCAGAATACTGATTTTATGAAAGGGGTCGGTGAAACTGTTGCTAAGGGAGCTGCATTCTTTGGTAATAAAGAAGCACAACAGGCGGTAGGTGATACTAAAAAATATGAAACCAGTGCGGCTCTTTCTGAAAAGGCAAAGGCTAATAAAGCGAATGTACAAAAGGAAATGGAAGCTCAAGGAATGTCTAAAACCGCACAGGCGGCTGTATTAGGTAATCTTGAGGTTGAATCAGGGTTTCAAACAAAATCAGAAAATACTAATTATTCTAAAAGCAGTAATGAGAGAATACGTGGGATATTTAAGACAAAAACTAAAGGTATGTCTGACGAAGAGTTGACTGCATTGAAAGCAGATCCAGTTGCTTTTGGTGATAAAATGTATGCTGATACAGGGGGTCATAAATTTAGAGGTAGAGGGCTAGTACAACTTACTGGTAAAGCTAATTATGCAAAATATAGCCAACAGTTATTTAATGATGATAGATTAGTTAAAAATCCTGACTTAGCTAATGACCCTGCAATTGCAGCTAAGATAGCAGTTGCATATACTAAAGAAAGAGCAGGTAAAGTTGCCAAAAAAAGGTTTGGTAAAGACTTAAATGATCTATCATATGATGAGGCATCTAATGCAGTAACACAATCGGTTGCAGGTGAAGGTAACGATTTAAGTAAAGGAATTCATGCAGAATTTGCAGCTAAAAAGAATGCGGCAGGTAAAAAATATTTAAACGAGAAGTCAGAACCTGCTAAATTGGTAGCTGACAGTAAAGTTAGTACAGGCGATAAAGTAAAGGGTGGGGATAAAACAAGTAAACCTGTGGTAGCTAAAGTTGATGCTAAAGGTAAACCTGTGGACAAAACTACGGTAGCTAAAGTTGATGCTAAAGGTAAACCAGCAGTAGCTAATGTAGAGCCATCTAAGGGCAAACCTAGAAAGGTACCAGCAACTGATACCACGGGTGCTAAAATTGCTGTAAGTACACCTTCAGTAAGTACACCTTCAGTAAGTACACCTTCAGTAAGTACACCTTCAGTAAGTACACCTTCAATTGTTGCAAGCAGTAATGAAGATAAAAATTCTCAATCATTGTTACCAAGCGAAAAGGGTATAAGCATACCAGGTAGTGATATGTTAGGTAATACAACAGTCGCAACAGGTGATGTAAGTCTAGTTGCAAATAAAGATGGTGCTAGTGTATTAACAAATGCTTTAGCAGTTGCAGGTAAAAAGGCAAATATAAGTGAAGATTTAATGCAACGATTACAATCAAAACCTGTAGTGAACAATATAGCTAATTTATTGCCTTCTAATAAATCTGAATTATTAGCAAATGCGTATGTTGATAATTCTCAGTCATCTTCTATACCAGTTGCTCAATCAGCACCAGCTACAACAAATGTAGTAAGACAATCAGCGGCACCTGCACCCGCACCTACACAGAGTGGTGGTAGAGTTGCAGCTAGTAATAAACAAGCAGACAGTAAAGTTGGTAAAGACCCTGATCGTTTAGCTGTTCGTAACATATCGTCTACTATGCAACGTGTATTAGACAAAGATTTCCAATTAGGAGTATAAAATGGCTAATTCTGGCCCACACGGAACTGGGTTTATACCTAAAGATTCACCTATGAATGATGAAGCATCATCAACAAAAGATAATTATAAAAATAAGGATCCCGCAGATCCATCAAAAGTAATTGCAGATGCTAAAAGCCAAGATGGTTTTAATTATGTTGAGGTGTCTAAAAACTCATATGATTCTGATGATGTATCTGCATTTATATTTTTTAGAATGTTCAAGTATAAACGTGGTAGACAGGGTGGTAGAAAAATTGAAGGCACAAATAATGTTGGTAATATTCACGAAGATAAAACGGATTATTATGCTTCTATTATTTTACCGTTAATGACACCAATAACACAGTCATATCAAATAAATTGGGATACTTTTGATAACCCAATAAATGGTGCATCTATAGGTGCAGCTCTTGGTGCTGGTGCCCAATTGGGGGCATCATTAATACCCACGATAAGTGGTGTAGTGACATCAAAAGCTAAAATAATTGATTCAGTTGGGCAAGGAATAGCAAGCGCCGCAGAATATGCAGCAAATGAGTACTCAGTAATAAATGGAATGGTATTTAATCAAGATTCTGAATTAGTTTTACAAGGAACATCTTTGAGAAAACATGCTTTTGAATTTTTATTAACACCTAGAAATGCTGTTGAGAAATTAAAGATACAGGAAGCAATACTATTATTTAAAAAGGCATCACACCCAAGTAAAACAACTGGACCAACTTTTGGAGAAACTACTTTAAGATTATCATATCCTTATGAATTTACTATTTTTTTTATGGATGGTAGAAGAGGTAGATTTGGGCAGCCTTTAGAAATACCACCAATTCCAGATTGTGCCTGTACAAATATTAGTGTAACATATAACCCACAATCTGTTAGATTCCACGAAGATGGTTCTGTAGGACAATATAGAATTACCGTTCAATTTGTAGAGCATCAAACTCTTACTAGCGATGATATTGTAGAGGGTGGATTTTAACAAGTTAACAATTGTTTACAAAAAGAGGACTAGACATCCTCTTTTTTTATCTTAGAATAAAGGTAAGGAGAAATAATGAAACCCATTTTAGTAAAACCACTTATAGTGAAAAATGCAGCTTTGATAGAACGTACTGCTATTAGAAATTGTCATGTTACAGGTCTACATTCTTTTATCTTAAACGAAACACCAAAAATACGGTTATACATTGCTGATGAAAATTGTGCATTACGATATCCTTTCGATCCAGCTAATCCGTATTTGACTATCCATAGACATAAACATAATGATTTGTTTGTTAGATTGACAGATACACCAATCATACACCATTTGTATAAAAAGACACCTGCTGGTATTACCAATGACAACACTATGTCGTTTAACTTAAACTCATATTCTAGGTTAGACGATAAGGGTATAGGTATGCCACTTGGTAACGACTATTTGGATTATATCGAATCTAGAGAGTCTGTATTTTTACATCATAGTGCGTTACATACTGTCAATATTATAGGTAATGGTAAATGTGCTTGGTTAGTTATTGAGTTTGGTATTGATGAATCATTTGTTGCATTAAGTTACGGTGGCGAAAAAGTTACTGATGACTGTTATGCACCGTTTCACAATCCCGTTGAATATATTAAAGAGTATTTAGAATTATGAAAGACTTAAAAAATTTATTCACCAATTATGACAATTACGAACAGTTTATTGATCTAATTCCTTCACTTTCAAAATTATCAACAACACCACAAGATAAATTTTATCATGCGGAAGGTGATGTTTGGACACATACAAAAATGGTATTGGATGAATTACAAAATTCTCCTATCTATCAAAATAGTATTTAGTTAAATGACGCAATCCGATGAAATTACTTTAGTTTGGTATAACACTAGACCTGAAAAAATCATCTTTGATGGGCGTAGCGATAAATATACTTCTTTATTAGCTGCAACTGCGGCTGTTGCATTTTACAAAGAATTATTAAAATTCTTGCCAACAAAAGTAAACGAAGTTCCAATTTTTGATTGTAGAGTATTTCAAGTACCTAATCAACAAATTGTATTTGAAAATATTGTTTGGCGTTGGATGGATGCTAGAAAAAATAGTGTAAGCATGTTAGCATCTTCACACTTTAGCGATAAAGATTTACACGGCAAGTCAACTAAACAACGTAAAGAAATGCTATGTGACATTGGCGTGTATTGGGACAATTTAACAGATGCATGTAAAACTGGTACCTTCTGTAAACGTACAGAGTATCTAAAGCATGTTTCAGAAGAATCTAAGGAATTTATTAAAGATCCTATAGTTATTAACGGTAAAGTTTTTGTTTATCGTAAGCGATACGATTTTGTATTTCCACCTTCTTTATATTGTATTAATTTGATTAACACTACATTAACAAGTGAAGTAATATCAAACGATTTACAAAATAAAGTAGATTCAATTGAAACTATTTTTTCAGAAAACATTTTAAGGATGTAAACTATGCGGCTGTATCAAGACAACAGTAAGTATACAGAAAATGAAGGAAGAGTATATTCCGAATTTAATACTTTAATTACACCTTTTATTAATGAAAAGATACGTGAAGGTATTGACATTCGAGATTTAGAATTATGCTTAATTTCTACATTAAGTATGAAGTTCACGGAAGTTAGATTGATGGCGCAAGCAAAGGCGTCTAAAGCCGCAAGATTAGAACGGGAAGCAAAATTTAATGAAAAACGTCAAGCAGAGAATCCTGTCCTGCAACAATGAAAATGAACTAAGGATATTATGCTCTACGCTTTTACGACAAGGTATTAGTAATAAACAACTCCTCAATTACTTTGAGGAGTTGCGTATGTATAATAGTGATATTGGCATTGAAGATGAATGGTTAAATGTTATGGATGCTTTAGATGGTTGGTGTTCTAACCATCATAAATTAAAGTAATTGCCACCACATTCGTATTCATCAACAAACGCATTAAAAGACAAAGAAGCTCTACATGACTTGACTGACATAAGATCTATGTCAGTCAAGTACCATGGCCAAAACGTGACATTTTTTGTATTCATATCAATCATAGTTTTTACAAGCATGTTATAGCTTATAGCATGTTTGTTATGAGAACTTATTGATAACAGACTATAATTTTCTGGTAATGCAGGTACAATATCAGAAAATATTACTTTCCATCTATCATTATATGCAGCTTCGTCTACATAAATCATGTTAAATGTAACACCTTTAATTGTGGAAGGTCCACTTATAATTCGTATTTTAGAACCGTTACTAAACGTAATAATATCTTTAGTTACTTGAATTAAATTAGGTTTATATTTCTTTTCAATAGTATTGTAAATGTCTATAATTTCTTTTAAAATATGTCTGGACATTTCATTGTTACATGAAATAACACCAATAGTGAAATTTTTATTAAAGATTGCAGAATGGAGTGTGGTTAAAATTCCTAATAAAGTACCACCAGATTGTCTGCATTTTACTGCAAATGCTAATTTATTTTCTTCAAAACTATTGGCAACTTTTGCTTGCATTTTATTCAATGAAATTTTATTACCCTTATAAGTAACGTAATTCTTTGTCCAAAAATTTATATCGGTAGATGCTTTTAAAAAATTTTGATATTCTTTATTTAAAATAATGTCTAACATTTTTATTTCCTTTTTAACTATAATTTTATATACTGAGGCCTTATGAACACACAACTTGATGAAAAACTTTCTAATTGGAATGCTCGATATAATGATGCAGTTTCCTTCATAACTAATATTATGATGTCTGATAAAAATACTGACTTTATTAAATTGTCTAAATTTATACTTACTACTGGTCAAAATCCATATAGTTACCTTCCACCTGGTTGGGAAGGTAGTTTAGCATCAGCCGAGTCTACATCAAGTTTATTACACACTATTAAACATGCATTAGAAGATGATGGTGAATTATGTTTTACTAGAATGAAAAATAAATGGGATAATCCATTCATGCTTTTTATAGATTATCACGATGGTAACTTTAATCATAAAGCATACGGTCCGTTTAAGTATGGTGATATAACCAGATTCCATACTAACGTGGATAGATTTATATCTGATCTTGAATCTTCAGAAAAGGCGCATATTGAACGGTGTGATTTTATTGACGGCATGGTGGGGTATTTTTCTGAGCTTAAATAGTAATTTAAGAGGTACTAAATGAGCGAATTTAATGATATGTTATATGCGTCATTTGAAAATATGATGAAACAAGGACCAAAGATACTTGGTAATAAGGCAACAAGCTATACAGAGGAAACACCTGGACAAGTCAATTCAACAGAACCATTTATTAATTCTGGTACATTAGCAACAAGTGGTATTTCAGAAGAAGCTTTTGTTGATACTAATTTTTATGGATATTGTCCAGTATGCCGTGCGCCAGGAGTTATGAGAGAAAGGCGAATGGACGGTAACGATACATGTAAAAATGGACATTCGTACCCAAATAAATTAGCATTAAAATATGGAGTTGAATAATGTCTATACCAACAAGTAGAGCAGAGCTAGTAGAATATTGTCTTGAAAGATGTGGACACCCTGTAATTTCAATTAACATTGCACCTAAACAAATTGATAACTGTATTGATGATGCATTACAATATTGGCGTGAGTATGCAATAGATGGACAGGAACGTACATTTTATGTACACCAAATTACATCAACAGACATCACTAATAGATTTATACCAATGCCTGAAAATGTTATATCTGTAATTAATGTATATGGCGATACTCCAGGAACATCTAGTGGAACATTGTTTAATATTGATTATCATATTACGGCAGATGCAATATTAGGTTTGACTGGTAGTGGCGGTGGTGGTATAAGTGGATATTTTGTTACCAAACAATATTTATCAGATATTAATTGGTTAATGAATCCTTCTCCTCCTTTTAGATATCGTATGCATAATCGTAGATTGAATATAGATACTAATTGGGAAGCAAAATTCGCAGTTGGTAATTATGTTATGATTGAATGCTATGCATACATAGATCCAGAAGTATATGCTGCAATTTGGGGTAATTGGCAACTACGTGAATTATCACAAGCAATGGTTAAACGTCAATGGGGAGATAACCTTAGAAAGTTTTCTAATGTTTCATTACCTGGTGGTGTTACATTAAATGGTGAAGCAATATATCAAGGTGCAATTCAAGAGATTGCAATGATTAAAGAATCATATATTGACAATTTTGGTGAACCATTAGGGTTTATAACCGCATAACATGGGGTAAATAAAAGGACACGATGTCCTTTTATTTTTGGAGTTTTTATGGACCATATTGAAGAAGACGCACCATCAGGTACAACCACTGCGGCTATACCAGTTAAAACTGTAGTTAGCCAATCCGCAGCTATATTATATAAACGTAAAAATATAGCTGAAACCAACATAACAACATTAGTACCTAAAATTAATAAAGTTAATATGACTGAAAGTTTTTTAGACTATTTGGCTAAACATTATGGGTGATATACGGTTAAAGGTATTGGGAGCAGTATTTTTACTGTCTCTTTTAATACTAATATGGACGCAACATAAGTTAAATTCTGAAATATCGAATCAATTAACTCAGACTCGTACTGAGCTTAGTAATTTAAAAGAAAGTATAGCTAACAATGTTGAAAGTCAAAATATAATTACTTCTGATTTAAACGATTTGAAGACCACACAATATAAATCACAAAATACATTTGCTAAAAAATTGGTAGAAATTAAAAATAAACCAAAAGAAGAGAAAACTGTTATATTGAATACTGAGTATAAAAATATATTAGAGTGTATTGAGAAAACCTCATTAGGAGAACAATGTGAGTGATGAACCAATTATACGAGTAGAAGGACATAGCGAATTAATTAGATGCCCGAATACAGGTGCAGTTATAAATACTGCAACTGACGAGTATGCAAAATTTGTCGCTAAACGTAATAAAGAAAAGCAACAAACTGATAAAATAAAAAACTTAGAGGACGAAATTTCTGAGTTACGTGAGTTAATTAAAGCAATTACTGATAGCATATCTAAAAAAGACACTATATAAAAACTTCTTAAATAAATATAAACAACTGAGGATATACTTATGTCAGAAGATAATTTAGAAAAGCAAATACCGCTTATATTATATCGTTTAGATACTACGGCAAAGGTATTAGAAGAAATAAAACAAGTTTTAGATAGACAAACTGAAAATCTAACGTCATTGCTTGTTTTGCAAGAAAAACACAATAATCTACAAATGGTTGTTAGTGATTTAAGACAAGAAATTGATAAATCAAAAACTCAAATAGAAAAAAGTTCTACGTTTGTAGATCAGTTTTATACTGGTTTATATATCTGTGTATTTCTTTTTGGTATATTACAATCAATATTGGGATGGTGGGTTGTGGATACACACGACCAGCTTGTATCGTTAAAAGCGCAAGAAAATAAAATAAACACCCAAATAGAAATTTTATCTAACCAGAAGAAATAATATGGCAACTAACCCTTACTTTACATCAAATTATACCGCATATACTGCTGAGCAGGATTTTGTACATAAATTGACTATTGAGTCTCACCAAATATTCGGTATAGATTTAAAGTATTTGCCTAGAACTTTAGAAAACTTTGATCCATTTTATGGTGAGGATACCCACTCATCATTTAATAGTGCAATACCTTTAGAGTTTTATATTAAATCATATGGTGGTTTTGAAGGTAGTCAGTTCCTCTCTAAGTTTGGTTTACAAATGTCAGAGGAGCTTGTAATAACGTGTGCAAGGCGTAGATTTACTGAAACTATAACTACTGCTCACCCTCTTATAACCCGCCCAAGAGAAGGCGATTTGATTTATATTCCATTCGCTGTTGATGAGCGTATGAGAGTATTTGAAATATCGTTTGTTGACCAAAATGAAAACTTTTCTCAATTAGGAGAAAGATATACTTGGGAAATCAATTGTAGAGTATTTGGGTTTAATGGTGAGAAATTTGAAACTGGTGATACCGAAGTTGACGATTTCGATAATAACTATCTTACTATGGATATTTTACTAAGCCCTGGTGTAGGTACATTCAGTATGGGTGATAGAGTTACGCAAACGACAGGATTTGGTGCCGACGTTGTGGTACATAATACCACTACAGGTGTTTTAACATTAACTAATTCAGTTAAAGAATTAGATATAACATTACCAATTACCAATGGTACTATAACAAGAACTATTAATATAGTTGACAATCCAGTTTCAAACGATAGTGGATTAAATTCTAATAGTTTATTAACCGAACGTGAATCTACGTTAATTGATTTTAGTGAGAAGAACCCATTCTCAGGATTTTAAGGATTAGATATGCTTTATATTATTGGAATAACAGGTAACGACTTATTAAGAAATAAACGCATGGCTCAATATATACAAACCTCTTTAGATAGAACATATAAAGAGTTATATAAAACGCCTAATTATAGAAAATATCTTAATGTAGTAATTGATACCTTTCAAACTGCATTAGACTCTACTGTAATGAAAATACATGAGTTATCATTTAATAGAAAGATTAATATTAATAAGCAAACTTTACATAAAGAAATGAAGTTATTAGGTGATTCAAAATTATGGGATAACATAATGGTAGCTAAACTTGAAGAATATAAAGACTTAGCTAAAAAGAAATTACATTTTGATTTTTATGTAATTATACCTGACGTAGTAACTGAGTCTCAATTGAATATTTTACGTGAGTACGAAAGTACAATACTATTTAATTTTGAAACTGAAGTACCTGTAACTAAGTACGATTTTTTTGCTTATAAAACTCTTAACTTTAAGCGTAAACTTGTAGATCAATATAACTTTTTAGAACATTTATACCAACCTGGTAATATTTGGTTTATGAATAATAAGCCAGAACATTATTTAAAAACGTGGTGTGATGAGATAGTTACTACATTAAATAAAAAGAATGTGTTTAACGGTCATATAGGATAAATTAATATGGATATTTTTAAATTTAATAGTGATACATTACATGAACTAG
>ERZ724509.137-NODE-137-length-35443-cov-4.241240_pt1 | contig 35443 bp, 41 predicted proteins | sample MGYA00376042_ERZ724509 | MGnify/ENA primary metagenome ERZ724509 (study PRJEB28724, sample SAMN07190887) | wastewater metagenome | isolation source: effluent of sewage treatment plant in Hong Hong | place: USA: Christiansburg, Virginia | collected 2016-03-01 ...
TGGGTATCAAGCTACAAGTCGACGTGAGTATTGGCAAGAACTGGGGTGAACTCTAGTCCCTGGCGTTGACATTACACCTCAAATATACTAAGATTGTATATATGTCAAACATCCGAAATTCACGTATTATTCCGATCGCTCTGGTGGTTATCTTATCGATTGTTGCGATTGCAGCACTTGCTTCACTTGCGCGCGTCGTTTTCTTTTCTGGCACCAGCCCAGTAGCGACGTCATCTGACGCTGGACAACAATCACTTATTTCAACAACAGCTGACCGTTCGGTGACCATGACCGTTCGTGGCCCAATTGTTGCTGACGAGAACTTCCGTTCATATCAAATTGTCGTGACGCCGTCAAAGCGCACACTGACAACGTATAGTGGCTACCTGGACAAGAAACTTGATCAGATTAGTCTGGCGAACAACATTCCGGCATACGAGGAATTTGTGCACGCGCTTGATCGGGCTGACCTGATGCAGGGGACCGAGTTAAAGGGCGATAATAACGATGTTCGTGGACTATGCGCCATCGGTAGCCTGTACGAATTTACAACACTGCAATCCGAAAAACCGGTGAAAAGCCTGTGGACCACAACCTGTAAAAGTATCAAGGGCTCGCTGAGCGCTCGTATGGTAACAGTGAAATCACTCTTCATCGCGCAAATTCCAAATGCGCGAACACAGATCAGCGAAATACGTCTATAATAGACGTATAGGGGGTCATACAGGTGGCAATAAAAGCGATACTATTTGATTGTTTTGGTGTCCTGGTCATGCCCGGGTCTGATATTTTGCGGCATGATTTTCCCGACAAGTCGAGCGAACTGCACGATCTATTTATGCGTTCGGATTATGGCTATATAACCCGAGATGAACTGCGTGAAGTGATGGCTGAACTGACAGGGCTTTCACGTGATCAGTTGGAAAAGCGCTATCACGAAAAAAATGCCCGAAATGAAGTAGTGTTTGGTTGGGTGCGTCAGTTAAAACAAGCTGGCGTGTATAAGATAGGGTTGCTGAGTAACATCCGCGTCGGCGGGCTTGACGATTTTTTGCCCGAAACCGAACGCCAAGAGCTTTTTGATGGGGTCGTGTTGTCGGGCGAGCTGGGCATTACCAAACCTGCCCGCGAGATATACGAGATTGCTGCAGCGCGCCTGGGCGTGCAGCCGCATGAGTGCATTATGATTGATGACCTGCTGCAAAATACCGATGGCGCCGAAAGGGCCGATATGCAGGCAGTATTGTTTGATACCCTTGCCCAGGCGCAGCAAGACGTGCAACGCATTATAGAGGAACAAGATGCCGGAACTGCCTGAAGTCGAGACGGTTCGGCGCGGGCTTAGTTTGTTTATCACGGGACGGACGATTAAAGCCGTTAATTACGATACGCCCAAAAGCTTTCCGAATGATATCCACAGCGTTGACGCTTTTATGGTTGGTGCGCAGATCACATCGATTCGACGACGTGCCAAGGCACTGATGATTGATGTATCGACAGGCTATACGTTGGTGACGCATCTGAAGATGACGGGCCAACTGGTGTTTGTCGGTGAGATTCGTTTTGGGGCGGGCCATCCGAACGACAGTTTGGTGAATCAGCTGCCAGATAAATCAACGCGCGTGGCCATTGCGTTTGACGACGGAACACATCTCTATTTTAACGATCAACGTAAATTTGGGTGGATGAAATTAATCCCGACGCTTGAAGTTCCCGACATGAGCTTTATGAAAAAAGTTGGGCCAGAACCGCTTGAAGCTGATTTTACAGCGAAGCAGTTTAGTGAACGTTTTAAGCGGCGAGCTAACACGTCGATCAAAGCGGCACTGCTGGATCAAAGTGTCATTGCGGGTGTCGGCAATATCTATGCTGACGAATCGTTATGGGGTGCAAAGATTCATCCGAAACGGTTGGTAAAATCAATCAAACAGGCAGAGTTTAAGAGGTTATATGAAGAGCTTCGCATGGTCATGAATCTGGCGATTGAAAAAGGTGGCAGTAGCAATCACACCTACGTTAACGTAGAGGGCAAAAAGGGAAGTTATATGGATTTTGCGCGCGTTTTTCGACGCGAAGGCTTGTTATGTCCGCGCTGCGGGGCAACGATTATTAAGTTTAAAGCCGCCGGGCGTGGTACGCACATCTGCCCCGTTTGTCAGGTCCTGTAAGGTATAATACACACATGATTACGCTACTGACTGGCACGAATACCTTCCAGATCGAACGCGAGCTGAAGGCGCTTATTGATGCGTTTGATGGTCACGCTGAGCGCATCGATGGGAGCAATCTTGAAATCAAACAGCTTCCGGATGTTTTGATGGGTGCGACGCTGTTTGCCCCGACGCGTCTGGTAATTGTTAAAGGCCTGTCCGACAACAAGTCGGTCTGGACAGATTTATATCAATGGTTGCCACGCGTGTCTGACGACATTCATTTGGTGCTTGTCGACGGCAAGCCTGATAAACGAACGGTGACGTATAAAGACCTTAAAAAAATAGCCAAGGTTATTGAGGCTGAAGAGTGGACCGAGCGCGATAGCAGTAAAGCTGAACGCTGGCTGATTGATGAAGCCAAGGCACAGAGCCTGATACTGGATACAAAAAGTGCTCAGCTGATTGTGCGACGAGCAGGGGTTGATCAGTGGGCACTCATGCATGCTATCGAAAAGCTAGCGCTCGTCGATACGGTTGACGCTAAAACGATTGAACTATTGATCGACGCCAGCCCATCTGAGAACGTGTTCAATCTGTTTGATGCGGCACTTCGGGGCAATCGGACGCAGGTGTCTGATATGGTGCGCACACTCGAACTGACCGAAGACCCGTATCGCTTATTCGCGTTGCTGTCGGGCCAAGCTTTTCAGTTGGCTGCCGTCGCCGTCGCTGGACCGGACGACCAAGTAGCAAAGGATCTGGGCATTCATCCCTACGGTGTCTCAAAGTTAGCACCCGTTGCTAAAAAAATGGGACGGTCTGGGGCCAGAAAGGTGATGCGCATTTTTGCGAGTGCCGATGATGATATGAAGCTGTCGCGCGCCGAACCGTGGCTGTTGATTGAACGCGCACTCATGAATGTTGCTGCGATATAAAAAGACGTCCGAGTGGACGTCTTTTTGGTTCATGCCAATGAACTATTTTTTAGCAGCAGGTTTCTTGGCTGGTGCTTTTTTCGCAGCTGGCTTTGCGGCAGCAGGTTTCTTAGCTGTGGTTGCCTTAACAGCTGGCTTTTTAGCAGCAGCAGGTTTGGCGGCAGGGGCAGCTTTAGCAACTGTCTTTTTGCCTGTACTCAATTTGACGCCAGCGTCTTTAGCGATCTTGGCAAGTGAGGCTTTGCGACGTGCAGCGGTGTTCTTTTTCAGCAAGTTCTTTTTAACAGCGGTGTCAATTTCGCTATGAGCAGCAGACAGGGTAGCGGCGGTTGGCTTGTCCATGAATGCTTTGGTCGCAGATTTGATATCACGTTTAATACCAACGTTGCGTTCGCGACGTTTGATGGTTTGTTTTGCACGTTTAATGGCTGATTTGATGATTGGCATGAATGTTCCTTTAGCTACTTAAAATAATGTATACAATCAACGGTGGATTATAGAGGAAAACCGACATTTTGTAAAGAGTCGGACCAATGTTGACTCGATTAAAATACTTATGGTATAGTGTGGACAAACCCTCACCAAAAGAAAAAGCATAAAAACACCATGAATGACATCAAAATCCGCCAACAGATTGTCGACAAAATCAAAAGTTCGACGAATATTTTGGTGACAGTAAGCACCGACCCCTCTGTTGATGCCTTGTCGGCAGCACTCGCGCTGACCGTGATGTTGAATCGGTTGGATAAACACGCAACAGCGGTGTTTAGCGGTGCTATCCCGCCAGCAATTTCATTTTTGGAGCCAGAGGCAACCTTTGAATCAACCACTGACAGCCTTCGCGATTTTATTATTGCTTTGGACAAATCAAAGGCAGATCACCTACGTTACAAGGTAGAAGGCGACGTCGTCAAAATCTTTATTACGCCGTACCGTACAACCATTAGCGATAAAGACCTGGAGTTTAGCCAGGGTGACTACAACGTCGAACTGGTATTGGCACTTGGTGTCGATAATCAAGGCCACCTTGATAGCGCATTAGAGGCACATGGACGTATTTTGCATGACGCAACGGTCGCAACTTTGACCGCAGGTACGCAAACCAGCTCGCTTGGTAGCCTGGATTGGCATGACGATACCGCCAGTAGCCTTAGTGAGATGCTGATGGGGCTGGTAGAATCGCTTGCTACGCCACAGGACGAAGAACCACTTTTGGATCAACAAACGGCAACTGCAATTTTGACTGGTATCGTGGCAGAAACAGATCGTTTTAGTAACCCTAAGACATCAGCTAAGGTTATGACCGTAGCCGCGCAGTTGATGGCGGCCGGCGCTGACCAACAGTTGATTGCGTCGAAACTACAGGACGCTCATCAAATTGGACAAACAAGCGGTCTCTTAAGTGTTGGGGGAGCACCTGCGACGACCCTTGATCAACTGAGTGATCAAGCGCCTGCATCAATGCAGGGTGGATTGTCGATCGAGCACAGCGGCGAAACGTTAGAACAGATCACTAATAGTGTTAAGGCCGACGAACCCGTCGTGAACCCTGTCGTGCCAGAGCCAACAGCAGCGCCACTGCCGCCAATTACGCTGTCGAATGCTTATGCACCCGAACCAGATCCGATGGCGCCCGCACCTGCGCCGGCAGCAAGTGGGCCGCGGGTTATTGAGCCACTTTCCCAACCAGCAGAACCTGTAGCGACAGATGAAGAACCCTCGGCGCACGCATATCTTAGCGACGCACCAAGTTATGGCGCACCGATTAACGGTGCAGCACAAGCTGCTGCCGAAACAGCACCGGTTGATATCTTTGCCGCTGACCCAGCCGCCGCACAGGCGACGCCGACCAGCGCATATGCACCCGATCCTGCGATCGAACCTCAACCAGTCGTGACGACACCCGAACCAGCACCATTGGCAGAACCAGTGACGCCACCAGTTATCGAACCACTGTCCGACATGGCACAAAACCGCGATGAAGCATCACGTGATGACGCTTTGGCGGCAGTTCACGCCACCTTTGACGCCGCTCCAGCGCCGCAGCCATTTATGCCAGCACCTGGTATCGTCTTGCCACAGCCACCACCACTCCCTGATTTTTCAGCGATGGATCCAGCCGCACCTGTAGCACCGACTGCACCCGAACGCTTGGGCGATATCTTTGCACCCGAACCAGCTGCTCCGACAACCGCTCCAGTTGATAACCCTGGCCAGTTCAAGATTCCCGGGCAATAGGTCGTTAGTACATCCTGCGTACAGATAGTATAATCGCAGGGATATGATTGAAAACGGCATCGTTTTAATTGATAAGCCGGCTGGTATGACCAGCTTTGGTGTTGTTGCGCGTGTTCGACGCGTGTTAAGCGCGCAGATTGGTAAAAAAGCCAAGGTAGGGCACACGGGCACGCTTGATCCATTTGCGACAGGTCTGATGATCATTGTGACGGGCAAAGAGTGCAAAAACGCCGGCATGTATAGCAAATTGGACAAAGTATACGAAGCAACTATCCATTTGGGACAAACCAGCACAACCGGCGACCCCGAAGGCGACATGACTGATGTTTCCGATCGCGTGCCAACAATTGACGAAGTGCAGGTGACTCTTGCTCATTTTATGGGCATAATTACGCAGCGTCCGCCCATTTATAGCGCTATTAAAATTGATGGCGAGCGAGCGTACAAGCTGGCGCGTGCCGGCAAGCCAGTTGATATGCCCGAGCGCCAAATCACGGTTCACAGCCTGGATCTGATTGAATACAGCTATCCTGACATCTGTATCCGTACGCATGTATCAAGCGGCACGTATATCCGGACATTGGCCCAAGACATCGGCGCGGCCCTTGGAACGGGCGCATACTGCACACAGCTAAGGCGTACGTCCATCGCCAAGTGGTCAATTGACGGGGCCGTGACGCTTAGTAGCTTGGGCATCAACGATTAAATGCCGCTCGCATACCCAAAAGGGTTGAAACCTGTGCAAAACTTTGCTACAATGCATATCTGATGATTACACCAGATAACAAAGCAAAAGCATTCGCTTTGACGCAAACACACAAGACTGACGTTGGCTCGCCACAGGCGCAGGCATCAGTTCTTACGACTCGCATCAAAGAGATCACTGCTCATCTGCAAACTAACAAGCACGACAACATGGCGCGCCGCGGTTTGATTCAGATGGTTGGTCGCCGCAAGCGCCTGCTGAAATACCTTGAAGCAAAAGACTTCGACGCCTACAAGGCAACGGTCGCAGCCCTGGGGCTCCGAAAATAAGCAACTAACTCCGCGATTGCGGAGTTTTTGTTATCAGGGTGAGTTATAATAGAGATACAATAATCGCCCCGGTTTTTGGATGTAAGTAGTGGATACAGGAATTCTTGAATAGCAAGAAACTCTGCACCCGTTACTTATCGAACCTGGGGCATAAAGAGGAGGCCAACATGGCAACAATTAACCCATATGGTAAAGAAATTATTAAAGTAGAGACGCAGCTGGCCGGCAAGCCACTGACGCTTGAAGTAAACCGCGTTGGTTTTCGTTCAACAGCGAGCGTCCTGGTCACGTATGGCGGCACCGTCGTTCTGGGAACAGCAATGGTTAGCAAACAATCAATCAGTGGCATGGATTATTTTCCACTGTCGATTGATTACGAAGAAAAGTTTTATGCCAGTGGCAAAATTAGTGGCAGCCGCTTCGTCAAACGTGAAGGTCGCCCCAGTGATGAGGCTATTTTAATTGGTCGTTTGATCGACCGCCCAATTCGTCCACTGTTTCCAAAAGGCTATCGCCAAGAAGTCCAGACAGTTGCGACGGTCCTGTCGATGGACCCAGATTTTCGTCCTGACATGGTCGCCATGATTGCTGCCTCTGCATCGCTGATGCTAACCGGTGCACCATTTGACGGTCCTGTTGCTGGTCTGCGTATTGCACAGGTTAACGGCGAATTTAAAGCCTTTGCATCACCCGAAGAACGTGACGCAAGCGACCTTGACCTTGTCGTCGCCGGTACTGCCGGTGGTATTACCATGGTCGAAGCAGGTGCCAACGAAGTATCTGAAGAAGTAGTGGCCGATGCACTTGCTTGGGCATACGATGCCTATCAGCCAGCAATTGCTGCCCAAATTGAACTGGCAAAAAAAGTTGGTGTCACCGAATTATCATACGAATTGATTTTGCCAAACGAGACAATCCAAAAAGCAGTCGATGCCTGGATGGAAGACAAAATTGGCGAAGATCTTCGTAAACCATACCCAGAACGTAACGAATTGGTATCGACACTGCGCGATCAGTTCCACGCTGCTATGCAAGAATCTGTTGGTGACGACGAATACAAATCACTGCGCGGTGAATACGAAGAAGCCTTTACGATGGCTTTGCACAAAGACGTACGTAAGGGTATCGTCGAACATCAACTGCGTCCAGACGGCCGTAAATTGGACGAAATCCGTCAGCTTTCAAGCGAAGTCGGCGTGCTGCCACGTACACACGGGTCAGCCATCTTTACTCGCGGTATTACCCAGGGCCTCAATATCATTACATTGGCGCCACTTAGCTTCTCGCAGATGGTTGATACTATGGAGCAAAACGACTATGAACGTCGTTACATGCACCACTACAACGCACCTGGATACACTGTTGGTGAAGTCCGACGCCTTTCAGGCCCAGGCCGCCGCGAAATCGGTCACGGATACTTGGCCGAACGTGCTGTCGAACCAGTCCTGCCAGCAATCGAAGATTTCCCGTACGCGATTCGTAGTGTGACCGAAATCATGTCACAAAACGGTTCAACATCAATGGCTGCAACCTGTAGCTCGATCTTGGCACTTATGGACGCTGGTGTGCCACTAAAGGCACCTGTATCTGGTATTGCCATGGGATTGATGCTGGACGGTGACACACCATACGTCCTGTCTGACATTGCCGACGCCGAAGATTTTGCTGGTGACATGGACTTTAAAGTCACCGGTACCGAAAAGGGCATTACGGCCATCCAGATGGACATGAAAGTCCACGGACTGCCTGTCGAAACGCTGAAAAAGGCATTAGAGGCTGCTAAACCTGGCCGTGCGCACATTCTGAAGCACATGTTGGAAACATTGGCCGCACCACGCGCCACGTTGTCGCCATACGCACCACGTATCGAAAAGATCATGATTAACCCAGACAAAATTGGTGCTGTGATTGGTAAGGGTGGTGAAACCATCAACCGCATCACCAAAGAAACCGGTGCACAAATCGACATCAGTGACGACGGTATGATTACGGTTGCCGCTGTCGACACCGCATCGATCGAGCAAGCGCTTAACTGGATTAAGGGTCTGACTGAAGAGCCAGAAATCGGCACCATTTACGAAGGTAAAGTCGTCACCATTAAAGATTTTGGCGCCTTTATCAACATCATGCCAGGTGTTGACGGTATGGCGCATATTAGCGAACTGTCGAATGACCGTGTCGAGCGTGTCGAGGATGTCCTTAAAGAAGGCCAAATCGTCAAAGCGAAACTGATCGGCATCGACGACCGCGGTCGCCTGAGCCTTAGTCTTAAAAACATCGAGTAAGATCTATGGATAAGCAGTCCCAGCTGGATCAGGTACGCGCAGACATCTTGCAAGATAACATCTGCGCCGACCTGGCCCTTCAGGCGACTCAATTGGTCATGGGCGACGGCAACATTAACGCCGACATTGTATTTATCGGCGAGGCACCGGGTAAAAAAGAAGACGAGCGGGGGATACCGTTCATTGGTGCTGCCGGCACGTTTTTGGGTCAGATGTTAGAGGCAGCTGGAATGGTGCGTAGCGACGTGTATATTACGAACATCGTTAAATACCGTCCGCCAAACAACCGCGATCCCAGCCCGACGGAAAAGAAGGCATTTTGGCCGTATCTGCTGAAAGAACTGGGTATTATTAATCCCAAAGTCATTATTACGCTGGGTCGCCACAGTATGGAGTACTTTCTGCCTGATGCCAAAATCGGCGATGTGCACGGGCAACCGCACTTGGTTAATCTTGACGGCTTTACGGGCACAATAATCCCCCTGTATCACCCTGCAGCAGCGTTATATAACGGTAGTTTGCGCCAGACGCTTATCGACGACTTCATGACGGTTCCAGACATTATCGCCGGGTTGTAGCTTGCCAAAACAGCCCGTATTTGCTATAATGGACCTACTAATAAAGAGGGGAACGATCCATTGATCAGCCCTCCACCTCGTATTTATTTTTTGTAAATTAAACATTTATTTCATATATCAAAAAGGAGAAATAACAATTTATGGGTTCACAACGAATCTCAACACCCCAAGATAACACTCAGGGTGATAACCAAAACAAGCGTCCATTTAATAACAATAATGGCCGCAACAATAGCAACCAGCAACGTCCGCGTTCGAACAACACGGTCATTGCAAATACACAAACCCGCAAGGGCGAGGTGTTTCGCGCACAGCGCCGCACCAGCGAAGACGTGAACATGCGTGCCTCACAGCACATCATTAACGTACCGGTTAACAAATCAGTTTATAACGGATATGGCGGACGCCAGTTCAGCCTTGCTGACCAAAAAAAGCAGGCGCGTACTGTCGGACCCAGCCTGAAGGTCATGCCAATCGGTGGCTTGGGCGAAATGAGCATTGGTAAAAACATGATGGCCATCGAATACGACAACGAAATCGTTGTAGTCGACATGGGCTTCTTGTTCCCGGGCACTGATTACCCTGGTATCAACTACATTACCCCAGACATTACGTACCTAGAGGAAAACAAGCATAAAATCCTTGGACACGTCTTTACGCACGGTCACTTGGACCACATTGGTGCCTTCCGTCACATTATCGACAAGATCCCAGCCCCAGTATACGGCGCTAAATTTACCGTTGGTATGTTGCAGCGCACCATGGAAGAAGCCACCAGTGGTTTTGAACCAGAATATATTGTCATGGACCCCGAAGCCCACGAAATTATCCAACTTAGCAAAAACTTTAGCATCGAACTGGTTCGCGTTAACCACTCAATCCCTGATGCAACCGCCGTTGTTATCCGTACGCCAGTTGGTGTGTTGGTAAACACCGGTGACTGGAAGTTCGAAGCAGACCCAGTTGATGGCAAAAAATTCGACATGAACCGCTTGACCGAAATCGCCAGCAAAGAAGGCATTTTGCTTTTGATGAACGACTCGACCAGCTGTGAAATCGAAGGCACACACAACCACGGCGAAATGGAAGTACAAGAAAACCTGGGTAAAATCATGGAACGCAGCCAAAACAGCCGTGTCATCATCAGTAGTTTCTCTAGTATGATCCACCGTATGCAGTTGATTTTGGAAGAAGCCAAAAAACACGACCGTAAGGTTGCGTTTGCTGGATATAGCATGATCCAAAACTTGGAAGTGGCACTGCGCACTGGCGTTATCAAAGTGCCAAAAGACGTTGTCGTCAAAATGGAAGACATCATTAAATTGCCTGATGGCCAAGTCACCGTTGTGTGTACTGGTTCACAGGGTGAATTTAACGCTGTACTTAACCGCATGGCATCTGGTTCACACAAATACCTGAAGGTAAAACAAAGCGACGTTATCGTATACAGTTCAAGTATTGTTCCTGGTAACGAAAAATACGTTGTCCGTACTATCGACGGCCTGATGCGCGAAGGTAGCGACGTTCTGCAAGACCGCAAAACGCACCTGACCGGTGTTGGTCCAATTCACTCTGGTGGTCACGGCCACTACGACGACCACGTAACACTATTAAACGCAGTTAACCCTAAATACTACATGCCAATCCACGGCGAGTTCCACATGTTGGTACACAACGCCCGTATTGCTGAAAAAGAAGTCGGCATGAACCGCGACAACATCTTTGTATGTGACAGCGGTGACATTTTGGAAATTACCAAAGACGGCGCCCGCAAAGCCGGCCGTATCCAAGTGGGTGGTAACATGTACGACGATAGCGGATCAATTGTATCTGAAGTGGTGCTGAAAGACCGTATCCACATGGCAACCGAAGGTATGTTTGTCGTGGTTCTGACCGTGCAACGCGGCAGCGGCCGACTGCTGACCAGCCCAGACATTATCAGCCGCGGATTTATTTATCTGCGCGATAGTGAAGAGCTGATGGGCACCATTCGCCAATACCTAAAGCAAAAAGTGTCCCGCGCCTTTTCTGGCAAACACGTCGACATGGACGTTATCAAAAAAGAGCTAAAAGACGAAATTACGCACATTCTGTACGACCAAACACGTCGCACGCCAATCGTTATCCCTGTCATCAACGAAGTTGGTGGAAGCGGTGGCGGCGGTGGCCAACCACGTGATAATCGTGATCGTGCCCCACGTGCTGAAGCACCTGTCGGCGGCAACACCTATCGTTTGGAAACATCAGATACTAAAAAGTTCCCCGAACCACAGTATCCTGACACACCCGAAACCGTGCCGATTATTCGTGCCGAAAACCAAGGCTACTAACAGGCAAAAAAACAAAAAAAGGGGCCCCGCAAGCGGGGCCCCTTTTTTATCGAGGGGGCTCAACGCTCAGGGGGCCGTCGCTCCAACACGATCGTTGCCTGGGTGTCTCCGGTGGTTCGGTCCTTCCAGACCCAACCGTCCAGCTTGCTTCCATCCAGGTAGATTCGGATGTTGGCATTGCTGATGTTGGCCCTATCGCTGTGCAGATCTTCCAGGTAGACGTCCTGCAGGTGATCGTACACCGGCTCGAACAGCTGATCGATCCGCTCTTGCCAGTACCGGTTGAACGTAGGATACCGCCGCAGCAGATCCCAGGCATCATTACCTTGCAGTGGGTGCCGGGTCATGTCCGGATCTAGTGGTGGCGGTGCGACGCGCGCCGAGTCAGCGTGTCGCTTCAGCTCGTCGATCAGGCGGGTGTATCCACCGTTGTTGATCGCGACGATGCGCAGGCCATTGCTGACAGGGTTATACCGGACGGTGATGAGTGCGCCTTTGGCGAGCTCAAGTCCAAACGTGATGTGGAGGGACATTGCCCTCACCACCTTTCATATCGGGGGACGGGGCAATATATAGTAAGTATAGGCTAACAGTTACAGGCTGCAACCATAAGCCTCTTGCAAAATGTAGTAAATTTTGCTATAATATGTATATATCTTTGGATATAATGACTATGAATGAAGGTCCGAAGGACCTATAATGGTATAGATTATGGCAAAAAAGAAAAAATCGTCACGCAAAAAAGCCGTCGTTAAGTCATCGGCACCAAAGCACAGCTTGCCAAATGGGTTTTGGTCGCAGATTGGTGCGGTTTTCTTGTTTGCTGTCGCCTTACTATTTGTGGTCGCTTGGTTTAACGCCGGTGGGCCAGTGCTTGACTGGATCTACGGTGCCACGCTCGACACAATTGGTTATGCCGTTTATGTGATGCCACTATTACTTATTTACGTCGCCATCGAAATCTTCCGTGCCGAAGACAACCGCTTGCCACTTGTGATGAAGATCGCCACCATTACCTCAATTGTCTGGTTTGCAGCGTTATTTGGCCTGCTGAAAAACCAAAACGGCGAAACGACCGGGGGATATGTTGGTGATTTGGTCAACAGCGCCACGCTGACATTGGTAAACGGCGGGGTTGCGGCTTTCGTTTATGTTCTGTTGATTTTGATCACCGTATTATTTATCATTCGCGTATCGCCATTTACGGTCATTAAAAAGCTGTGGGACCTGTCACGTCGTGATGCGTCCGAACAAGAGGCCAATGTAAAGGTCATGAAGAACGCCGCCGCTATTGACGTGCCAAAATCATCAACCATTGCTGCAGACTTTAAACTGAACGCTGGTGTGCCAACGCTTGATCCACTGGACGCCAAACAGTCACGTCTGTCCAGCCTGAAAAGCAGCGTGACGCGTGACCGCGCGGCCGAGGAACAAGCAGCCTTGGTGACGGTCAGTGATCCCAACTGGGAAGCGCCCAGTATTGATCTGCTGGAAAAAAAGCAATCACCAGCTGATGCCGGTGATGTTCAGCAAAATGCCCAGATTATTAAAGACACCCTAAGCGAATTTAATATCGACGTCGAAATGGAAGGCGCCAACATTGGACCAAAAGTCACACAGTACACACTACGTCCACCAAGTGGGGTCAAGCTGTCCAAGATCGCCGCGCTCGAAACCAACATCGCCCTTAACTTGGCTGCTCAAAGTTTGCGTATCGAAGCACCGATCCCTGGCCAAAAGGCCGTTGGTATCGAAGTGCCAAACCGCAAGGCAGCCGATGTGCGTCTGCACGCAATCCTCACCAGCCGCCAGTGGAATGCCACTAACGAACCACTGGCATTTGCCATTGGTAAAGACATCTCCGGCGAAGCGGTTGTGGGCGAATTGAACAAAATGCCACACTTACTTATCGCGGGTCAAACCGGGTCAGGTAAGTCAGTTATGATCAACACATTGCTGACCAGCCTGCTGTATCACAACAGCCCAAGCGAGATGAAGCTGATTTTGGTTGACCCAAAGCAAGTTGAAATGGCACCGTACCAGGACATTCCGCACCTGCTAACCCCAGTTATTACCGAACCTGACAAAACGATTAGTGCACTTAAATGGGCAGTCAACGAAATGCAACGCCGATACACACTGCTGGCCGAACATCGCGTTAAAGATATTGCGACGTACAACCAAAAAATACGCAGTGGTGGTACCAAAATCAGCGTCGAAGACGAAGACGGTATTTTGCAAGAACACGAAAACGGCGCCATGCCATACATTGTGATTGTCATTGACGAGTTGGCTGACCTGATGATGGTTGCGGCGCGCGATGTCGAGGCGCTGATCGTCCGTTTGGCGCAAAAGGCACGTGCAGTCGGTATTCACTTGGTGCTTGCTACCCAGCGTCCGTCAGTTGACGTTATTACCGGTCTGATCAAAGCCAACATTCCGGCACGTATCGCCTTTACTGTGGCATCGCAAATCGACAGTCGTACTATTTTGGACCAAGTTGGTGCCGAAAAGCTGCTGGGCCAGGGTGACATGCTGCTGCTGACGCCCAGTATGTCTAAACCAAAGCGTATCCAGGGTGCCTGGGTAACAGAAGAGGAAGTCCAAAAAGTCACTACTCACTTGCACCTACAATCACCGCCACAATATAACGACGAGGTCGTTGCGCAACCTGTGCAGTTGAACGGCAAGGGTGGCGTGGTTATGGACTTTGATAACGGTAGTGACGATGACATGTACAAAGATGCACTGCGCGTTGTAATCGACAGCGGCAAAGCCAGCGCCAGCTTGTTGCAACGACGCCTACGTGTTGGCTATGCACGCGCAGCTCGTTTGATCGAAACAATGGAAGACCAAGGCATCATCGGTCCTGCCGACGGCGCCCGTCCTCGTGAAGTACTTGTCAGCAGTATCGACGACTTACAATCTGATACCACCGAAGATCTAGGTTAAGCTAGACGATACCTAGCCCGTCAGGTATCATTGTTCAGCATGGCAAATCTTGAACCAAAACCAACCTACGACATCGTCGACATCGAAGAATATGAAGAAAATATGAGTGATCGTATTGATGTTGATGATATGCGCGGTTCAGACGAAGTATTTGTATTCTACGGACGCATTCAGAAGGCTTCACGCGCTGCTATACGTGCGTATGCAAGTGTGAACGTCACGACCTTCGAGGCAAATGGTATACGCGCATCAGGTTCAATAACATTCAGGGACATGGATTTCTCACCCGCAAAACCCGGCTATCAATTTCCTGGGATATTTCACGCACGTTTCTTTGTTCCGGACAGTATAACGCCAATTCTAGTAAAGCCAGGCATGGCTGGTAAACGGCCAATCGAAATGGGGTTTCTTGTTCGTGATGACGAGGGGTACGAAGATGAATTATTAGCGGATGCTGTACTTCCAAGCCTTGATCGTCATCCAGAGTTAGTCACACAATAGATCGATTGGCACCGACGAGTCCTCTTGCATGGTACTATTAATGTATTCAGGGTCATGTAATACAGAGGGAGTATCGTATGTCACAACCAGGTAATAACCGCCAAGGTCTTTCGATCGCAGCACTTGTGCTGGGTATTCTGTCAGTCGTACTGTCATTTGCAATGTTCATCTCTATCATTGCGGGCGTACTCGCGATTGTGTTCGGTGCTGTTGCGGTCAAGTCACCTGGACGAAAGAAAGCAATTGCGGGGATTATCACCGGAGCTGCCGGCATCGTGCTGAGCATTCTTTTGGTTGTGACTGTACTGACCGCCTTGCCAGCATTACAAAAGACTCAGCGGGACAACACGCGTAAAAGTGACGTCTCCAATGTAGTGTCTGACATAACAACGTTCCAAGCGAACAACCGGGGGCAATTGCCAGCGGCAAGCGATCTATCGAACACTAATTTCTTGCAAATCACTTCAGTCACCGACACAGGTCTGCCAACGACCAGCACTGCCATATACGATATCGGTGCCAGTTGTGGTGGGGCAGTGATATCTGCTCGCAGTTATTCAGTTACGGTCCTGCTTGAATCAGGCTCGACATACTGCCTAGACTCTTAACCCGCTAGTAAATAATACTTTTCATTCTACTTATGTTTGCTATTATTAATTCATGAATAAACAAGCAAGTCGTGGGTCACATGTTGTTATCGTCATTATCATTGTTGTGGGCATCTTGGTCGCTTTGGGTGTCGCTTTTTTTGTCGCCGTTCAAAACAAGGGCGGTGGTGATATCGGTACGTTTATTCAAAACGCGACCAGCAGCTCTACCGACCCCGATCTGAAAATTAAGAACATTGGTATTGATCTTGGGTATTATGACCCAGCGACAAACCGGGCAGGTGACGTCGTGTTTACCAAAGAGGGTATCGAACAGTATGGAAACGTCATCTTTACAAATTACGGTGAAGTCAGTAAAGCAAACAGCGCCCGGCCAACTGATACATTAAACCCTCAACCAACATTTATTGTTCCCCTTGGAACCAAAATTCGTTCGCTCGTTGATGGGGAAGTGGTGCTTGTAGAAAAACTGTACAGTAATGATTACACCGTTCACGTGGCCAGTAACAGTGGCAGTAACTGGATATTCGAGACCGAACATGTCAATAATCCAACCGTCAAAGTAGGCGACAAAGTCACGGCAGGACAGGTGATTGCCGAGGCCAGTACGCACGATTCGCAGTACCACCCTGGGTTCGGTCTGTATGAAATCGGGATTTTAAAGGGCGGCAACCCTCCAGGGCACGTCTGTTTGTTTAACTATCTTGATGACTCAATCAAAGAAGAAACTTTTGCAAAACTCCGTGCATTCTACAAGGCGTGGGAGACATACATGGGTGACGATACGCTATACGATGAATCAAAAATGGTGATTCCAGGCTGCTATACGCTTGATCCAGTTACCGACAGCAATTCCGGTACTGGGAACTAATATCTTCCGGCAGGACACTAAGTGAGCTTATTCAGCACACCGCGGTTTTTTACGATGTTTTTGTAATCCCATTGAATAGTGATTGATTTATCCAGCCATCGGTTCAGATCTTCTTCCTTAATCTGATTCACATCTGTATATCGCGCTTCGGCGGCTTTGAAACTGCCTTCGGCGTTGAGTCCAGGTTCGTCAAACGATTGTCCGCTCCAAAACAGCAGCTGAACAGCATTTTTTAGTTTCGCGTATCCAACAATCGGATTGCTGTCGATGAACCACACTGGGTGACCGTGCCAGATTTTATTCTCTGTTCCAGGTAATTTTGCGTCAATTATATTTGCTAGCCGCTCGCAAATGATCCGATCATGGTCGGCTTGTGATGAGTTGTAGATTTGGATGGTTGTATTAATCATTACTTTTAATATACACCTACATTCATTGAACGTCATGAATCTATAGACGTTGCGGCTTATTCGGTTTAATATATGCGTATATGAGCATAAGCAAGATATCAGCTAAGCCAAAAAATGAGCGTCCGCGAGAAAAGCTGCAAATCAAGGGTCCTGCGGCACTTTCAGATTTTGAGCTACTACAGGCACTCATAGGTAGTGGGAATGCGCAGGTCGATGTAGCGACTATCGCCCAAGCGTCCCTAAAACTTATACAAAAATATGGAGCTGATGTAACATACGAGCAGCTACAGGCGGTCGTTGGTCTTGGATCTGCCAAGATAACTGAAGTTCTCGCCGCGATTGAGTTGTCCAAGCGCTACCTAATCGATAGTGAACAACCAATCATCGACTCGCCTGCAAAGACAGTTGAGCAGCTCGCTGATATCCGTGATAAAAAACAAGAATACTTTGTCGTCATAACACTTGACGGTGCGAATCGACTAATTGCTAAACGAACTATCACGATAGGCACGCTCACGGCTAGTCTCGTTCATCCTCGTGAAGTTTTCGCAGATGCTATTACTGATCGGGCAGCATCGATTATTGTTGCGCATAATCACCCGAGCGGCTCACTTAACCCATCTCGTGACGATCTAGCTGTAACGAGTCGATTGCTTGAAGTTTCAAAAGTTGTTGGTATTAGGCTAGCCGATCATATTATCATGACGAGAGATTCTTTTGCATCGATACTATAAACAAGACACTTCGGTATTCATACTGGAAGAGCTATAATTATGACAATAGAATTACTACACGACAGGATGATCTACTCATGAACAACAATCCCAAAAACCAAGCCTCTCTTATCTGGAACATTGCTGACATTCTGCGAGGTGGCTGGAAACAGTATGAATACCAAAACGTCATTTTGCCACTTGTTGTTTTAAAACGTATAGACAACGTATTAGCAGGTGAAAAGCAGAAGGTTATCCAGAAGCACAACCAGATGGTTGACCGCGTGTCCGATAGCGGCCTCGATGACTTCCTCAAAAGTGCCGCCGGACGCCAATTTTATAACACCAGTCCTTATGATTTTGAAAAGCTGCTTGAAGACAGCGACAATGTACATACTAATTTTCAGGCCTATCTAGACGGCTTTAGTCCAAACATCAAAGATATCGTGTCAAAGTTTGGTTTTGATGAGCAACTAAAAAAACTAAAAAGCAATAAAATACTCTATCTCGTGCTCAAAGAGCTAGACAAAGTCGATCTCAGTCCTGATGTCGTCAACAATCACGATATGGGATACATATTCGAAGAATTGATCCGCAAGTTCAACGAGCAGTCTAACGAAACTGCCGGAGAGCACTACACACCCCGCGAAGTTATTCGCCTGATGACACGCCTACTACTAGAACCTGACGCCTACAAGATCAAGGGCGACAATAAAATCCTCGAAATCTATGACCCGTGTTGCGGTACTGGCGGTATGCTCACCATTAGCAAAGAGCACATCATTCAGGAGATTAACCCAGACGCAAAAGTATATTTGTACGGTCAAGAGCTCAATAGCCAAACATATGCCGTCGCTAAGTCTGACATCCTGATAAAGGGCGAGAATGCCGACCTTATAAAAGGCGGCACCGGCGAGCATAGCGAAGACAGTACGCTCGCAAACGATCAATTCTACGACAAAAACTTCGACTACGTCATCGCCAACCCTCCTTACGGTGTCGACTGGAAGAAGGATAAAGACGCTGTCGAAGCCGAAGCCGCTCGTGGTGATTCAGGCCGCTTCCCAGCTGGTACGCCAGCTGTTAGTGACGCACAACTACTATTTCTGCAGCATATGGTTAGCAAAATGCGCCCAGCCCACGAAGGCGGCGGCCGCGTGGCCGTGGTACACAACGGTTCACCGCTCTTTACCGGTGCCGCTGGTAGCGGCCCAAGTGAGATCCGTCGCTGGGTGCTAGAAAACGACTATCTTGAAGCCCTTATCGCACTGCCAACCAACATGTTTTACAACACCGGCATCGCAACTTATATCTGGGTACTCTCAAACCGCAAGGCAGCCGATCGAAAAGGTAAAGTTCAGCTGATAGATGCTAGCGACATCTTCCACAAACTTCGTAAAAACTTGGGTGATAAGAATAAAGAGATGACCACCGAAGATATTAATACGATATATCATATGTATAGTGATTTTACTGAAACCAAACAAAGCAAGATATTCGGCACAACCGAGTTTGGATATACCCAAGTAACTGTTAACTGGACCGACGAAGACGGCGCCAAGCAAAAAGACACTGAGCAGATACCTCTTAGCCAAGATGTTGACGAATACTTCCAACGCGAAGTCTTGCCGCACCTGCCAAAAGCCACCATGGACCGCAAGAAAGATAAAATCGGCTATGAAATACCGTTCAACCGTTACTTCTACGAATACTTACCACCGCGAGACCTCGAAGATATTGATGATGATCTTAAGATTGTCACAAAAGAGATTTTGGACTTACTAAACGAGATGACAGATTGATGACCGTATTGTCAAAAAAGTTTGGAGCGCAGTGGCTTGGCGATCTGTCGGATGAATGGAGACAGATGCGTGCCAGATATATATTTACAGAGCGAAAAGAAAAATCTACCAAAGACGATATTCATTTAACACCATCTCAAAAATATGCGGTGTTACCACAACTTGAATATATGAAGCGTACAGGCAACAGAGTTGTTCTCAACTTAATGGGAGCTGATAATATGAAACATGTTGAAAAAGGTGATTTTATTATCCATCTTCGTAGTTTTCAAGGTGGCATTGAGTATTCTGCATACACAGGTAAGGTCAGTAATGCCTACACCGTACTGGCTCCAAAAGATAATGTTAATCATAATTTTTTTCGCTATGTACTTAAATCGTATGGCTTTATATCTGAGCTATCTCGAACAACCGACCAACTACGCGACGGGCAATCAGTTAAGTTCAGCCAGCTTGACTTATTAGATTTTCCGCTCCCAACACCTGAAACTCAGCAAAAAATAGCGGATTTCTTAAACCAGGAAACAGTCAAAATAGATAATCTGACCCACAGGCAGGAGCGCCTGCTGCAACTACTAGAAGAAAAGCGCCGCGCCACTATTACACACGCCGTCACCCGCGGCCTCGACCCAAATGTTGAATTAAAAGAAACCAACATCCCTTGGCTCGGTAAAATACCCGCGCATTGGAAAATTACAAAAGTTGGCTATGAAGCTAAGTTTGAGTCAGGCGGCTATCCGCTGCCTAAAAATTCTAACGAGCCCAAAACAGAGCCATGGATACTTATAGGTGATATGAAAGCAGACGCGGTTGAAGGTAGGGATGGAATTAGCAAAAAGGATATTGATGAGTTACGCCTCCGAAAGGCTGCTAAAGGAGAGCTACTATTCAGTTTCAAGATGAGTATTGGTAAGGTTGCTATCGCAGGTCACGACACGTATACAACAAGCGAGATAGCTACGTTTTACGACATGGAAAGTATACTGACCGAATACGCATTTTACATGTTCCCGATTTACATACCAAGAAACGCAAAGAAAAACATGATGGGATCAGACTTGATGAACCTGCAACTTATAAGACAAGCGATGATTGCGCTCCCAATGCTAGAAGAGCAGCGTAAAATAGTAAGCTTTATTAGTGAAGAATGTTCAAAGATTAAAGACTTAAAACAAAAAATCCAAACCCAAATAACCCTCCTCCGCGAACGCCGCACCAGCCTCGTCTCCCACGCCGTCACCGGTAAAATTAAGGTATAATGATTACATGAACAAAAACGATGATATCGAATTAACTCTTATCGACGAGCTCGACGGAAAACCTGTTCCTCCGTCGCACGGCAGCTCGTTAATGCTCAAAAAGTTCCTGGACGATGTTGCGAAATTTTTCAAAAAACAGAGAAAGAAAATTCATGAATGAGCTAAAAGAGATCAATTTCGAAAAATACATCACCAACTATTTAGTTGATGCCAATGAATATGAACTTCGTGGCGCAGACGAATCTAGAGTGCCAATAAAAGACAAAGATTACGACCGTGCATTCGCTATAGACATTGAAGCTATGCGTAAGTTTATAGAAGCCACACAACCAGAAGAATGGCAAAGGCTTGTTGATCTGTACGGCGAGGCAGAGGCAGCACAACAATTTTCCCGTCGTGTTGACCAAGAGCTGACAGGGATTGGTGTACTTCAAGTGTTACGCGATGGCGTGACTGACCGCGGTGTGCACATAGAATTTATGTTTAAAAAGCCCAACTCTAGCATAAACACCGAGCACTTTCGGCTGTACAACGAAAACCTGTTTACAGTTCAGCGCCAAGTTTACTTTAGTCCGCGCGATGAACGTTCGGTAGATATGGTGTTATTCCTTAACGGCCTACCAGTCATCACGATGGAACTGAAGAATCAGCTGACAGGACAAAACTACAACCATGCGATCCACCAATATCGTACCGACCGCAAGCCAACCGATAAACTCTTCGCATTTAAGCGATGCCTAGTGCACTTTGCGGTTGATAACAACAGAGCCTACATGACAACTGAAATTAAGGGTCTAAAAACGCACTTCTTGCCTTTTAATAAGGGTTATGAAGAAGGTGCCGGAAACCCGCCAACAGAAGGCAAATTCGCAACGCACTACCTATGGGAAGACGTACTAACGAAAGATAGCGTCATAGAGCTGGTGAGCAACTTTATGCATGTACAGGTAGACAAGAAAAAAGACAAGAAGACTGGCCGAGTCACAAAGACCGAAACACAACTTTTTCCACGCTATCACCAACGCGATGTTGTACGGCGCCTGATCGACGACGCCCGCGAAACTGGAGCCGGGAAGAACTACTTGATTCAGCACAGCGCGGGTAGTGGCAAATCGAACTCTATTGCGTGGGCTGCACATAACTTAGCGAATTTGTATGACGATAACGACCAAAAGGTGTTCGATAAAGTCATCGTCATAGTTGACAGGCGAATTCTTGACAAGCAATTGCGTCAAACGGTAACTCAGTTTGAAAAGCAGCGCGATGAAGTAAAGGGCGCGGCATCATCTGCCGAGCTAAAAGAAGCGCTCCAGGGTAAAACCAAGATTATTGTATCGACACTGCAGAAATTCCCAGTAATCGCCGAGACTATGGAACATTTACACGGCAAGAAGTTTGCTGTGATCGCTGACGAGGCACACAGCAGCCAGAGCGGCGAAAGCACTAAGGCACTCAAACAAACACTTGGCAATCTAGAAACCGCTGAGCAAGATGATGCGGCAAATACCGAGCAAGAAGACCCAGAAACACAACTAGCGCTGCAAGCTCAAGCCATTCGCGGCAAGCTGCACCACGTGAGCTTCTTTGCCTTTACGGCGACTCCGAAAGAAAAAACCCTTGAACTCTTTGGTGAGAGGCGTAGTGACGGAAAGTTTTATCCGTTTAGCTTGTACAGCATGAAGCAGGCGATAGACGAAGGCTTTATAATCGATGTTTTGAAAAACTACACGACTCATAAAATGTACTTCGAGCTAGCCAAGAAGGCTGGTGACAACGACCCAGAGTTTGAAAAAAGCAAAGCTTACCGCATGGCGGTTGGCTACGCCGACCTACATGAATCGGGTATTGAGAAAAAAGTCGAGCTGATGGCAGAACATTTCCGCTTGCAGATCGAGAAACTAATCGACGGCAATGCCAAAGCAATGATCGTTACCAAATCTCGACTTCACGCGGTCCGCTACTACTTAGCACTGCGAGACTACTTAGCCGAGAAAGGCTACCCTACCAAGGCCATAGTAGCATTTAGTGGCGAGATCAACGGACAGACTGAAGGAAGCTTGAATGGCTTTCCAGAAACACAGACTGCAGATACTTTTGAAGAGCAAGATGAATATAAATTCTTGGTAGTAGCCAACAAGTACCAGACAGGATTTGATCAGCCCAAGCTAACTGCAATGTATGTTGACAAAAAACTCGGTGGTGTTGGTGCTGTTCAGACGCTGAGCCGACTAAACCGCACCATGCAGCGCAAAGACAACGTGTTTGTACTGGATTTTGTAAATGATGCCGATAGTATCCAGGAAGCATTCCAGCCGTACTACACAAGTACTATACTATCGCAGTCGACCGATCCGAATATCTTGTATGACTTAAAACGTGATTTGTTGAATGCAGGCGTTGTTTTAATGGAATCGGTGCAACAGCACTATTCGCTGCTTGTTCATAAAAATGAGTCCAACCAGGCCGTAGTTGCTGGCTTACTGGATGAAGCGGTCGAGACATTTAATAAGCTTGAAGGAGATGACCAAGAAGACTTTCGGGATAAAATCGATGATTTTGTGCGTAAATACAGCTTTATTGCGCAATTATTTACTTTTGGTGATGCTAGCCTAGAGCAGTTCTACGAGTACGCTCGTAACTTGCGAAAAAAACTACCAAAGCGTGAAGAGGAAATGCCTGAAGGCCTACTCGAAGAAATAGATCTCAGCAGCATAGCAATTACAAAGGGTACCAAACATACTATAGGACTTACAGCTGGCGAAAGTGAGCTCGACCCAATGCAAAGCAACAGCCGGGGCGGCAAACCGATGGATGAAATGGAAAGACTGTCCTTGATCATCAAAAGTATTAACGAACAGTACGGCTTACCACCAGATATGGAAATTGATGGCATTGAACTAGTGACTCGTGTCAAAGATCGTCAAGATGTTCAAAAAGCGATTGCAAACAACCCACGCGGTGCAGCCAAGACGCGATTCCAAGAAGTGTTTGAAGAAGAGTTGATGAAAATGTTTAACGAAAGAGCAAATTTTTACACAACACTTGATAACGATCCGTCACTCAAGGAAAATATTTCCGAAAAAGTGTTCGAAGAGCTGTACGCAAATAAATCATAGGTTTAAGTGATAATCAACAGCTAACATAGTTAGGTTAGTTGAGCTTACGAAAGGAATTTTCTTGGAGGCGTATGATTAAACTATGAATATCTATCTCGACATAGACGGCGTCCTCCTTGCTAACGAAAAGAATCTTGCCCTGGGAGCGACTGATTTTATTAAATATGCCGCCGATCACTTTGAGGTGTATTGGTTGACGACCCATTGTATGGATGGAGAAGTCGAACATGCTATTAAGTATGTGCAGCGAGCAACAACCGAAGACTTGCGACCGTGGCTAAGAACATTCAAACCAGTTAAATGGAATATCAAGAAAACCGAGGCAATTGATTTTTCAAAGCCGTTTTTATGGTTTGACGATGATTGCTACAGTGGGGAACGTATGGATCTGCGAAGCCACGGTGTATTTAATTCATGGATTGAAGTTAATCTAAGTAAATATCCTGATCAAATGGTGCATGAGCTAAAGCTTACGCAGTCTATCGTCGAATCACAGGATCAATAGGACTATACTTAATACTATGAACATCTTCCGTCGCCATAAAAACAAGACTAACGCAGACACCTGGACTATTCCAATAGGTATCTTTGAGCAATCATCGGTGGCCGGTCAAGATTCCCGCTTTGTATCACTTAGGACGGCACTAGAGTCGGAAACATACATGCATGCTAAGACGCCCCTTTCTTTCCCGATAGGAAGGAATGAATTTGGTGATTTTGTTATCGCTGACTTCCACGAACTGTCACATATCATCGCTGGCGGCCAGACAGGATCGGGTAAGTCGAGTTTTACCGAAGGGGCCTTGCTGGCAAGCCTTATCTACCGCAATTCACCCGAAGACCTCAAACTCATCCTCATTGACCCAAAAATGGTACAGTTTTCGCAGTATAATGACCTTCCGCATTTACTACGGCCAGTCATCACGACACCAGAACAGTCGCACAAGGCTATGAATTGGTTGCTAGGCGAGATGGAAGACCGATTCGAGATACTTGCTCGCGCGAAGAAGCGAGATATTGTTGCATACAATAGTAAAGCCAAGGTCCGTATGCCTTATATCTCGCTAGTTATAGACGAAGTATCAGATTTGATGATGGTTGACGGGGAATATTACGAAGAGTCGTTTATTAAACTGCTGCAAAAGTCGAAAGCTGTGGGCATACATATGTATATTGGTACGAGCAGACCGAGCGAAGATATTTATCCAGAACTACTGAGGGCAAATTTTACAACTGCACTAGCATTTAAAACCGCATCATCTGTTGATAGCCAGGTGATGTTAAACGCAGACGGAGCAGAGAAGCTTATTGGAAAAGGCGATGCAATAATCACCAGTCCATTTACCGACTTTAAGCCGCTTCATATACAGGTTCCATATTCATCAGAAGAAGAGCAAGTGAAATTAGTAAACTACATCAATAGATAGGTTTCTCATACCACTGCGCTATTTACTAACCGGCCTAGACTTATCCACATAATTTTGGTATAATCAAAGGGTTATCAACTCGGCTTATACCAGATATAAGCATCCAAAAGGATTCCAGAGGAGGAAATCTAAAATGAAAGATTACGAACTAACCGTTCTGATCCATCCCGACCTAGAGGTCGACATCGAAGCGCCACTGAACAAGGTACGCGATATTATTAAAACTGCCGGTGGTACAATCACCAGCGAAGATAACTGGGGCAAGAAAAAACTTGCGTACACTATCAAGAAACAAGATTTCGGCGTGTACGTATACATGGAAGTCAAACTTCCTGCAGACGCATTGTTAAAGATCAGCAACACATTCAACATTACCGAAGAAGTCCTGCGTTACCTGTTGGTAACGGTTGACGAAAAAGGCCGCAAAGCGTTGGAAGAGCAAGCAATTGCTGCTAAAAACCGCACATCTACTGACGACGATGACCGCGAAGACCGCGACGATCGCCGCCGCTCACGTGATAACAAAGAAGAGGAGTAGGGGATATGGCAAAAAGTATCAACCAAGTGATCCTGATGGGGCGTTTAACACGTGACCCAGAACAGCGCACAACCAGCACGGGCAAAACAATCGCTAGCTTTAGCATTGCAGTTGACCGTGGTGGCGAATCTGACGCAGCAGACTTTTTTGAAGTAACTGCATGGGAAAAACTGGGCGAACTGGTGATCCAGTACCTGGCCAAAGGCCGCCGTGTATTGGTACAAGGTCGTCTGCGCCAAGACAGCTGGGACGACAAAGAAACCGGTAAAAAACGCAGCCGCGTTGAAGTAACCGCAACTGACGTTACCTTTTTGGACGGACCGTCTGACGGCGCTGGCGCATCTGGTGCACCATCTGCACCACGCAGCACCGCTGCGAAGAAAAGTGACGATGTTGTTATTGAAGACATCGACGACAAACCTATCGATCTTTCAGAAATTCCATTTTAACTAATTAATTAAACAAGAAAGGAGACCCGAGGGAAAAGAGCAGCCGGCGTCGGCGGATTTACTCCGCGACACCGCGCGATGAGAAAGACCGTAGGTTTTTCTCATAAGCCCTTGGGCGACAACACCATGGCAATTAAACGATTTAAAAAAGACACTCCTGCATTTTTTGACTACAAAGACGTCAAAGTACTGCAGCGATTCATCAACATTTACGGACAGATCGAACCAATCGGCAAGACTGGTCTGAGTGCAAAACAGCAACGACAATTAGCAGTCGCTATCAAGCGTGCACGTCACCTGGCGCTGCTTCCATTCGTAACACAGGGATAATCCAGTGGCATATTCGCCAACTGATCTGAAAAAAGGCGTTGTCGTTCAAATTGACGGCAAGCCTTTTCGCGTGACTGATTATAACCAAAAAGTTATGGGCCGTGGCGGCAGCATTGTGAACGTCAAATTGAAAAATTTGATTGACGGCAGTGTGATCCCAAAGACCTTTAAGGGCCAAGAAAAAATTGAATCTGCCGACGTGACCACACGTACCGTACAATATTTGTACACCGACGGATCAAATTATCACTTTATGGACCCAGATACGTTTGAACAGTTTGAACTGCCAGCTGATTTGGTAGAAGATTCTGCTGGCTATCTGAAGGAAGGCGAAGGCCTGGGCCTGCAGTCATTTGATGGCATTATTACCAACGTCGAACTGCCAAAGAACGTGTATTTGCAGGTGACCTATGCCGAAAGCATTACCAAGGGCGACACAACCAGCAGCGTATTAAAAGACGCCACGCTGGAAACTGGGCTGGTGGTCAAAGTCCCATCGTTCATCAAAACGGGTGACGTTATTTCGGTCGACACAACAACCGGCGAATATCGCGAACGAAAGAAAGCCTAACAATCGTGGCTGCCACCGAAACATTAATGGTGGTATCGGCGCTTGAAACACCGCGTGTTGGTGATGTGTTTGAATCATTGCCTTCACACGTGACATTTTTACCTTGGTTTGATCATCCCATTTCCAAGTGGGATGATTTTGATGGGTACATGCACGACGTGATCGAGCAGTCGTCACAACCAACAGTTGTTATTGGCGACCAAGGATTTGACGATGAGCCCGATGCACCTGTGCATCGACTAAACAGGATATCGCGGACATTCAACGCGATTAACGGGTTCCACATCCATGCAGGTGTTTGGAACGCGGCGCAGTTGCATGGAACGGGCCTTGACCCAACGTATTCTGCCGTTAACTGGACGCCGCATATCAGTGAAAAACCAGGGCTGCAACTGGCCGAAGGTCAAGAGCTGACGCTGACTAACCTGACGGTGCTTCGCCGTGACGAATTGAAGCGCAAATTAGTCCGTGCTATTTATACCTGGGATAGGGCGGCATGACCAAACAACGATTAGACATTGAACTGACCGCGCGCCGCATGACGACGACGCGTTCGCAGGCCGAAAGTTGGATCAAAATGGGCAAGGTGACGGTTGATGGCAAAGTGATTAACAAACCAGGTACGTTTGTGCGTTCAAGCAGCACCATTGTCATGACCGACGAAACACAGTATGTCAGCCGTGCTGGGTTAAAGCTGGCATCGGTTGCCGAGATTTTAACATTAGATTTTCGCGACAAGATTGTGCTGGATGTGGGCAGCAGTACCGGCGGGTTTACCGATTACGCGTTGAAACACGGTGCCAAAAAGGTGTATGCCGTCGACGTGGGCACCGATCAGTTGCACCCAAGTTTGCAGGGGAACCCCAAGATTGAACTGCACGAAAAAACAGATATTCGCGATTTTTACGTCAAGGAAAAACCGGACATTATTGTAATCGACGTGTCGTTTATTAGCCTGCGTGATGTCTTGCCCCACATCCACGAATATCTGACCACTCCAGCCACTCAGGTTGTTGCCATGGTCAAACCGCAGTTTGAAGCAGGCAAAGACCAAACCAACAAAGGCATCATTAAAAATGATTCGATGCGCCGCCAGATTTTGAAAGATTTTGAAATCTGGTCAAAGGATTTGTTTTTCATTGTCGACAAGCGTGACAGCGATGTTGCTGGTGCCAAGGGCAACCAAGAGCGCTTTTACTTGCTGAAGCCTGTTAAACGACCATAGTTTGTTGTGGCCCACTGGCTTTAAGTGGTATAAATAAGACAGAACAACCATAAGATCACTGGGGGGCATAGATATGGGCATAACACTTCGCAGAACCGTTGGCACACTGGTAATAGGTGCATTTGTAAGTATAATCGCGACATTATTTGGTAGTCAGGCCACGTTTGCGGCGACGACCGTCGATGTGCCACTGACGCCAACTGCACAGGCTAGCGCGAAAAATGTATTGGTGACGGTAACGGGCACGGACATCCGCGTTCAGTTTGATTATGATTTGGCGAATGGCGCGCCAAGTGCCACCGTTGATATTGCGCTGAACGATCGACAGTCATTTGGTATCGTGAGCGTCACTGGCCCTGGCCGATATGATCAAACAATCACCAATGTGCTGCCTGGCAGCTACAGTCTGTTTGCCGTTATATCGGGCATGGTGCCAGACTATCCATTGAAAGACCCAGCAACCGGCCAGCAGCAAGTGATTGTGATAAAGCAAACCAGCCCTTGTTCGGAGCGACGCGGTAAAGAGCGTGATGGTCGGGGTGACCGCTATGGTGACGATCGACGTCGACGCGGCTAAACGTTAAAGCGAAATTCAACAATGTCACCGGGGCGCATGATATATTCTTTGCCCTCGGTGCGCATTTTGCCAGCGGCTTTGGCCGCTGTTTCTGACCCTGCTACGATCAGATCGTCGTAATCAACAATGGCAGCGGCAATAAAACCACGTTCGAAATCGCCGTGAATAACACCGGCCGCCTGGGGCGCAGTCGCGCCTTTTTTGATTGTCCAAGCGCGGATCTCTTGCTGACCGGCCGTCAGGTAACTTTGCAGTCCCAATATGTCGTACGCAGCGTGGACCATTTGGGCCAGCCCCGTCTCTTTGACGCCATAACTTTCCAGCAGTTCTTGTGCATCGGCCTGGGGTAACCCCTTAATTTCGTCTTCTAATTGGGCGCATACAAAAATTGTTCGCGCCGGTGCGACCAGGGCCGATAATTCGGCCTTTTTGCTGTCGTCAACCAGTGTTTTTTCGTCGACGTTAAAGGCATAAATGACGGGTTTGGCGGTTAGTAAGTGCAGGTCGGCAATCTGTTCCAGGTTAAGATCTGGCAGTGAGGACAGGGGAGTGCCAGCGTTCAGGTGCGTTAGCAAACTTTGTAAATATTCGGCCGCTGCGCGTGACGCCGGGATGGCCTTGGACTCTTTGATGACTTTCGGCAGACGTGTTTCGATGGTTTGGATGTCGGCCAAGATCAGTTCGGTGTTGATGATTTCGATATCAGATTTGGGGTCAACCAGATCATTGACGTGGACGATGTCATCGTTATGAAAAGCGCGCACAATGTGAACGATGGCATCACACTGACGGATATTGGCCAAAAACTTGTTGCCCAGACCTTCGCCCTTGCTGGCACCAGCGACCAGTCCCGCAATATCAACAAAGGTCACCGTTGCCGGGATTATTTTGGTTGATCCGTACAAATCGGCCAGGTGTTGCAGACGTTCGTCGGGAACGGCCACAATACCCGTGTTTGGTTCGATCGTGGCGAAAGGATAATTAGCCGCCAAAATGTCATTATTTGTCAGTGCGTTAAATAGTGTCGACTTGCCAACATTTGGTAGTCCGACGATCCCGATGGACAGGCTCATACTTTACCTTTCTCTCTGAATAAGGTAGATTTTTAACTCCGCGATTGCTATAGATAGGCTCATTCTTGACCTTTCCAGTGACTAAAACAGCTGTTAAGGGTATTTGACCCCATATGGTGACCTCCTGTGGACTTGCTATAACTTTATTAATAACCCGCTCAACAATATGTTTCTTTTGCTGAAAGGTAACTTCGCCAAGCTTCCTGGTAGCTTTAGCAACGAGTACATCAACATCTATTTTACCACTTATACCCCTGTTTGTTGAGGCCGATGGGAGCTGTTTCTGGAGTTCTTCAACTTGCCTATTTACTATTTGTACCTGCTCTTCAAATAAATCTTCTGGGAGAAGACCTTTGCCATAAGCTTCAACATATCGCTTACGCTCATTCTCAAGCCCTGTGAGCTTCTTCTTGATAGAATTGGCATTGGTCTTCGTTCTCATTGTTTTTTGCTTATCAAGCCAGCTCTGAATATGATTTCTGGCAAGCTCAGGATCGGTCAATAGGTCTTTAGTCTTTGCCCACACCAAACTATCTAGCACGGTTACATTTACGCCGCCAACTTTGCATCTGTTCAATCTGTCGGCATACTGGTGTCTACTGATGCAACGATAGTATTTCTTACCAGCTGGCCCATCGCCGTTTCGTGCTGATCCGCAGGTGCATTTGATCATACTAGTCAGTAGGTAATCGTGCTTTTTGTTGACTGGTCTGAATTTTACATTCCTCTGAAGCTGTTCTTGTACTTTGGTAAATAAGTCATCAGTAATCACAGCGGGCACTTTGTGAAGGATCCATTCGCTTTTATCACGAGCTTTACGCCCAGTTTTAGCCTGTCTACGGTATTTCGTTGTTGATAGTTTGTATCGGGGGAGAATAGACTCAGTTTTGTTGTAGTAATGGTTTCCTATATAGGTTTCGTCTCTGAGCATCCGATCAATAACGCCTTTAGACCAGACCGTGCTCTTGTTCTTTCTTGGCTTGATACCTGCTTCTTCGAGTAGGCGAATAACGGCATATGCTGATCTTCCTTCAATACCTACCCAGTTGAATACCTTGCGAACAACAAGTGCTTCGGGCTCGTAGACAGTGAAACTCCCAAGCTCTTTATCGTACTTGTAGCCATATTTTGCATTGTATCCAACCAGCTCACCTCGTTTCGCTTTTTGGATTTTGCCATTATGAAATCTTTGAGATATTTTCTTCTTCTCATATTCATGAACAGCTCCCATGATCTGCATCAGTAATCTGTCCGTTGCTGGATCTCCAGTGATACGCTCAAACAGGGAAACGACCTGCGTATTTCTTTCAATGTCGTCCTTGACGATCATTAGATCTGTTAATTCTCGTGATAGGCGACCATAGTCAAAGACATATACAACATCAAAGAGATCTTTTTGGCTATCCTCCCTCAACCTATCAAGTGCTGGCCTATCTATAAGGGAGCCAGAGTAACCCTCATCCTTGTATATACAATCAGTGACAAGACTCATTCCATCATGAGATATTCTTTCTTTGATCGCACCAAGCTGAGCCTCAATGGTTTCCTCTTGCTCCTGTCGCAACGTACTAACTCTCGCATAAATAGCAGCTCGTTTCACTTTTTCTTCTTTCTCGTCGTTCTTTTGTCTATGAAGTCATCAAAAGCTTCTTTGCTAATACGATAACCCTTACCAAGTTTTACTGCCTCAAGCTCGCCAGAACGAATGTAGTTGAGGATTGTCTGCCAATGTACTTGGAGTTTTTCGGAGAGTTCTTCAACAGTGTAGTATTCTTTTTTCATAATTATAAAATGCTTATAAATATTTATACATCAATATCATCTAAAATACTAGGATCATCAGCGACCAAAAGCGACATAATGTAATCAAATACTCCATCAATCGGATCAGGATTGACCTCCTCGTATTCATATACCAAAACGGGATCAATGAGTGGTTTTCCCATGATTACCCTTAAGCTCATCAAGTCTTTGCTTGTTGAGCTTGGTCTGCATTTCCTGATTAGCTCGGCGACTGAATAGTTGTCCTGGTTGTTTCGCATCGCTACACATGCCACGAAGTGCGAGAACTCTTTCAACACCTAGTACATTGATAACTTTGCAGTACCACTTATAAAACTTGGCATTTCCATACTCTGAGCACAGCTCATTTGCCAAGCTATCAACCACTGAAAAAGGTGTACCGTTATTCAGTTGGCTATTGTCATTCCCAGTTCTATTCGTATAACTCATTTATTCACTTCTCACTTACCAGTTCCAATTCTGGACTGTGTCAAAAGTGTTGTCATGAGGAGCTTGTGACGGTTTCCTGAACTAAAAATCACCTCTGTTGAGGTGATTGATTTATTGTCAGCAAACTAAGAGGAAACTACCTCTGGATGACTTCAATAAATACCTCGTCTGGGTACTTGAGTTTTAGTGAAATCTTCTTTTGCTTCATTGATTTTCGTACCCCAGTGGCAGTATCTTTCAACCGCCCAATTTCGCCAAGTCCACGGATTTTGAAAATTTCTTCACGAGATGTAGGTGAATAATCTTTGATGATTTCTCCTTGAAGATTACAAATTCTTCGCTTATCCCAAAGTAGATCAAACAGTTCTTGGTAGTGCTCATAGTTGAAACGATGCTCTCGTGTTCCTTGTTTTATTACGCCGTCGGTATATGTAATCTCAGGATATGACGAGTAGCTTTCATTATTTGTCAGATAAGAAGCTGCAAGTTTTTCATCTTCGTTTACTGCCTCTAGTTCTTTCATTGTCCGCAAGAAAACTGCAACAGGATATGGTGATTGTTTTCGGCTATCTTGGCCGTTGACCCTGTGTTTCAGCTTCAGATAATTGAGGCTTGTACTTGTGAAATAATCTTCAACTTTTGCTTGCCAGTTTTTGAAAATTCTTGGCATGATATTTTGCTTCAAATACTGATCCATGGACTGTGGCGTATACTCTGCTTCACCAGATTTAGGAATGTTATCCCAAATACCATACAGATTGTACTGTTCAATGAGTAAGTAGCCTTCGCCGAGAAGAGATTTTAATCCAGCAGGGTCTTTTAGCTGATCTGTTGCCATAACCACTAAAGACCTTTAAGAAGTTCGCCGAGATCAACCTTCATCACTTTTGCGAGACGCCACATAGTATGAACGCTGGGTGAGTGTTTGCCGTTCTCGATGTGCCCGACATATGTTCGGTAATAGCCAGCTTTTTCAGATAGCTGTTCTTGACTCAGGCCTGATTTTTCACGAACTTCACGAAGTCGTTTGCCCACATACTTACCAAACTTCTGCTTCTCGGCAGTTTTCTGAACTCTATTTAAGTCTGATAGATTTGGTTTCATCAGATCTATTACAACGAAAACACCAAGACTAGACCACGCACTAGTATTGGTGTTAATCTGTAAATATGTTTGGATTAAAGAAAAAAGCAGAACCTCATTATTCAATTGGTAGCTTGAAGAACATGTTTGGCTATTTATTGCAGAATAGAAACGAAATCATCCCTGATCGGCTATTTTTAGATCAAGAGATGACCATTAACCCTCTAGTCGGCATCAGTCATAGTGCACTCAATAAGGAGCTTGATGCACTGGTTGTCTACTATGCAAGATGCGTATATGACAAAAACGGAGTCAGTAGGGAAGACCGAAACAAAGCTATGGATGAACTTTTCAGTGAACTTGTTGAAGATGAGGTATTTGATCAGAATGAGGCTGATAAAATCAGGGATCATATAGAACAAAGGTCAAAGGACTACAGATCGCAACCTGGCTTCTCGGATGTAGCAACTTCATTCTTGGTAACAATAACAAATAACCTAGATATTTATAGATCTCGGCAGGGAAATGATTGTGCTCCAGTGATGAAAACGCTCAAGAAAAACCTGAGTAAAATAATTGAGACTGATCTATATGGAAAGCCTAGATAAGCCACTTGATAAAGAAGACATAGAGCAGCTAATAAAGTATTTTGAGGTACTTGCTGAGATCGAGCGTGGGTTAGGCAGTACCGATGGTAATTCTGTTGCGACAGAGTTATAATTATTATGAAATGGAGTTTTCAAAAGTAAAAATTGTCACTTTTGTTCCATCAGAAAACGCTGATGCAGTTCGTGCTGCAATCGGCAAGGCTGGAGCTGGTCAAATCGGAGAGTATAGCTTCTGTAGCTATTCAGTAAGTGGTGTTGGTCGTTTTTTACCATCAGAAAATGCGAATCCTCACATTGGAGAATCGGGGAAGCTAGAGGCTGCCCCAGAAGAGCGAATTGAAGTTGTTTGCGATCGTGCAAAAACCAAACAAGTTATTGTAGTAATGAAATCTGCTCACCCCTATGAAGAAGTTGCGTTTGATGTTTATCCGTTAATTAGCGAGGAGGAATTATGAAAGTAAAAGTTAATGAACTACATGCAAAAGTATTAGCGGGCGTCAACAAACTTGGTTATAAGGGCGAAGACGCTCAAATAATAGCCAATGTTCTTATGTACGCTCAGCTTCGTGGCAATAATCAGGGTATTACAAAAATTGCCACGGGCGGAGTGCCAAGGGCGGAAGATGTTGAGGAGCTTAGACTTGCTAGAGAAAATAAATGTGGAGCTCTCTACTCTGGTGGTCACACTATGGTTGCTACCTCTAGGGCAGTTGAAAAGGCCGTTGAACTTGCTGGGGAGTATGGCGTTGGAGTTGTAGGCTCTAATCACACCTTTACTTCGTCAGGATCAATAGGCTATTTTGCTCGTAAAATTGCTGAGGCTGGTTACATAGGCTTCGTAAGCGTTGGTAATGGTGATTTTGCGGCTGTTGCACCTGCGGGTAGTTCAGAGCCTAAACTTGGCACAAATCCTTTCGCATATGCATTTCCTTATAACGGTGGTGAGGTAGTATTTGATACGGCTACTGCAGCGATAGCTTATTTTGGAGTCATGGAAGCATTACTTACAGGCAAGCCTCTACCTGAAGATGTTGCCGTAAACTCTCAAGGAGAAGCAACTACAGATGCTAATGAAGTCATTAGTAAGGGTGAAGGCGAATCTGTCGGCGGTGCTATTAAGACATTTGCTGGCTATAAAGGCTTTGGGCTATCAATTTTCGTGCAGCTTATGGGCAGTGCCTTTACACTTGCAGGCATTCCAGGGGCTAACGAAGAAGATGGTGGTGGTACTTTCGTTCTGGCGATTGATCCTGGACTGCTTGCGGGAAAAGATGAGTATATGAAACGAGCGACTCAGCTCGTGGATAGCATTCATGTTGCAAAGCCTATTCCAGGCGAGACAATAACTCTCCCAGGCGAAAGAGGTGATGAAAAAGCTAGGCAAGCAAAAGAAGCTGGCGAGATTGAAATTGCAGATGCAATTTGGAACGAGCTAGTCACTTTCGTGGGTAAAGAATAGCCATGAAAACTATCCTCGTAGACGCAATCAATGGCTTTGTACTTGAAAACGGTAGCATTCTTGAATCAATGCACAAACTGCTTGA
>ERZ724509.140-NODE-140-length-34836-cov-5.459993_pt1 | contig 34836 bp, 43 predicted proteins | sample MGYA00376042_ERZ724509 | MGnify/ENA primary metagenome ERZ724509 (study PRJEB28724, sample SAMN07190887) | wastewater metagenome | isolation source: effluent of sewage treatment plant in Hong Hong | place: USA: Christiansburg, Virginia | collected 2016-03-01 ...
TCACCTGTCTCATAGTCATGAGTAAAGTGTTGATAGAATAGCCAGATGTTTTGGTTGGCCATCTTTTTGTTTTTTGATACGTCTCCAGTTGTATTTGAGGCATCTCGTTCCTCCATGTCGTCCTGTGATTGGTCTGAGTAGTTTGAGCCAGCGTTGATGAGTTCCTCGGTGGCTTTCTTGTCGTACTTCCCATCCTTGATTCCTTTGCGGAGTTCCCACAGGGTTTTCTTTACTCCCCACCATCCGAGGTGCATAGCTTTCTCGATTGCGTTTGCATCGGTCATGCGTACGTCCGGGTCAATGTGGAAGTGTCTTGGTCTGATAAGTGATAGATTTGGTTGGTATCCATCGGTCCCTTGTGCGGAGTAGAGGTGTATTACACGTCCGTATCGGATTCCGTGTCGTTTACCCATACGATCCTTTGAGTCCCATCGGTCCACCTTGGCATCACGTTCACGTAGTGCATTGAACTTCTCTGCCTTTCGTTTATCCTCGAGTCCCCCCGGTGACATTTTGAATACGAGAGAGTTATCAATCTTTGAGAGGAGAGTTTCCTCGAATGATATTGCTTGGAACAGTGGCACCTTGTTTCGTGTCTCGTCGTCTGCGATGTTATACGCTTTGATGAGCTGTTCGTTCTTTTTCCACTCACTGTGTCGCTTGTTTCTGCGGTAGTCCACGTCGAAAGCAATCTCTGCGAGAGCTTGTTGTACTAGTTTCTCTTTCAATGTGTAGTGTGTTTTAGCCATATTGATAGGTATGAGATGTGTCGGTACTCATATTTTACACCCATGCTCTATTTTTGTAAATAGTTTATTCACTTATGACACGAAAAAACACCTCGTGAAAGGTGCTTTTCGTTTGAACTATACTGTTTCAGGTTCTGTAGGAGCTGTTTCAGTGTCTGTTGCCTCTGTTTCAACATTTGTTTCTGTTGTATCAGTGGTTTCAGTCACTTCATCCGCTACTACTTCACTTGAATCAGTTGGTTCAGGTTCGGTTGTTGGTTCAGTTTCAGTCGCAGTTACTTCGTCAGTAGTTTCTACTGGTGCAGTTTCTGGAGCAACTTCTACTGCAGGAGTTTCCTCTACAGTTTCAGTTACTGGTACCTGTGGTTCATGACCCTCAGGATATTCCACTGAATACTTTGCCACTTCTCCCTCTCCGTGGAGTGTAACTTTTACACCGTCATTGTTGGTGTAGCAGTTTCCATCCCATCCCTCACCTGTACTCACCATTTTTTGTGAGATAGGGTCGAGCTGATCGTAAGTTAGTGTTTCCATATCGATATGAAATGTGCTTTCGCACGTTAATCTAATAATACTTTTATTATAGCACCTTACTCAATTTCTGCATAGTAGCTATCCGCCTCATCTTGTTCATAAGCCGAACGGTACTGCAGCTCCTCTATCTGTGCATCCTCTCTCATCTTATTCTCTCGGTTTTGTTTTTCTATTCTCTCCACGAATGAATCGATGTTGTACGGATTTGCTCTCTGCCTTTTTTCCTCCTCGCTCTCCGGTGCATCGTACCTGACGATGTCTGCACCATATGCGTGTGAGTCGAGCATGTCGTCATGGCCACCTGCCGGGAACCTTTGAGCCTGTGTCTCGTAGTCAGTCATGAGGAGTGGTACTTGGATATTGATACTTCCCTCTATCGGGTCGTCCTTTCCTATGCTCATCTCTCCCATGACATGCCAGATGACGTGGTTCTCGTATCGATACTGTAGGGCATCGGTGATACGGTCCTCTTTTTTACGTCCCTTGATTTCTATCGGGAACACTGGCAGGTACTTATTCCTCTTTTGCATTTTCTCTTTGAGGAATGGATAGACTGCACCGTAGTACTTTTCCTTTTCTATTCCTATTTTTCTCGGTGGCGTTCCTAGTGCTGCTAGGTAGTCATTGATATCGAATAGGAAGTTTACGAGTTCCCGGGAGTTTATTCTCACCTTGAACACCTTTGAGTACCAGTTGTTGAGTTCATCGGTCCAGATGATTGATACTCCAGTGTCGTCGCTCTCATCCTTTTGAGAGAGTGCCGGGTCGAGGACAACGAAACATGCTACACGTCTCTTGAGTACTTCCTCTAGGTTTATGTATTGGAAGTATTCTCGCTTGAATGTGGCCATTGAGTTGTCTACTGGGTTGTTCATCATTTCTGCCTCCCAGTCTTGATCACCTGTGTCGGGTGACCAGAGTAATCGTTTCTTTGTCTCTAGGCTTGCCTTTGGTATGAGGTGTGGGTACTGCTCCCGGAAGTATTGTGCCTCTGTATCAGTGAGGGTGTACTTCTCGAACCATGTCGGTACGCCATCCTTGATTGCAGGTATGTCATGGACCACGAGTCCCGGGTCCATCTTTTGACGGTCAATGATTTTCTGCACGTTGGCGAACTGTGAGATGTAGTTTGCTAGGTATATCACCCTGAACTGTATCCCATCGATACCTCCCTTGAGTTCCTGCATGTGGTCCCAGATTGAGGCGGTTACCACTTCGGACCTGATTGTCTTTTTGTTTTCGAAGTCGTCGAGGATTACCAGTCCGGGACGTTTACCGTCGTAGAGGAATCCACGAGCTGATTCCTGTGTGGTGTGTGCCTCTACTCGTACCCCACGGTGTAGGATATTCCCCTCGTCGTCTTTGACTGAGTTGGTGATGAAGTCGGTGACACTTTTCTGTGTTATTTCATCTGCGGACCTTTTACCGTTGTACAGCTCTCCGAAGTCCTCTTTGAGTCGTCGGTTGGTCTGCATTTCTACCACGATATCGAACAGTGCACGCTTTGAGTTACCTGCATCGTACGAGTCCCATACGATGAAGTCCTCGAGGTTGTAGGCCACTAGGTATATCACGAACTCTTTGACGAGTGAGGTCTTTGCTGATTCACGGAATGCGAGCAGCATGACCTCGGTGAGTATTCCTGCAAGGAGTCGCCTGAATGACCTAAAGAACTCGTAGTGGAACATGGCGAACGGGTACTTTTTCATGTGTGCGAAGTAGTACGCCGAGAATAGTGCGAAGTCTGCCTTGCACACTGCGATACGATCGTCTCGAGTGAGGGTTTTAAGCCTCTCTAACTCCTCCGGTCTGACCCTCCGTGTTCTCTCGAACTCCGGTATTGTTCTGTTGAGTGTTGTCATAGGTTATTGGTGGCTCTTGTACCCCCTGATTTGGCGTATTTTGGGGGGTAGGTGGCGTGTTTTGTTGTGTTTCGGTAGTTTGTACCGTTTCGACCTCTTTTATCGTCTGTGGGGCAATCAGTGGGGTCGCAAGCATAGGTATTTGGTCGTCGTACATCCCGAATTGCTCTGTGATGACCTTTTCTCGCTCTGGGTCCACCTGATACCCTTTCGGTGAGTGGATATCGAGCCTGTGCTGCTGTGTAGGTTTACCCTCAAGGTGTTCCCATATCATTCGTTGTGCCTCTCGGTCCCCTTTCTTGAGTGCGTTCTCGAGTACCATGACACTGAACAGTTCCTCACCGCTGATGATGATGTCCTCTCCGGTGAATGGGTCCTTTGCTTTGAGTGGTTGTCTCAGTGCGTTCCTCACGATGCTTGTCAGTGAACGTGATCCGACTGGTCGTCCATCAGGATTAAGTGATGCCGTCCCTTTCATCAGTTTACCGTTTGGACCTCGTATGATTTCCTTGTTTCCTGTAAGAATCTTATTGCCTTGCTCATGAGCAACATCATTCATCCACACGTCACGTCTCGTTCCACAGAAAACACAGACATCGATTGCCTCGATATCGCTCTGTTTCCATGCGTGCTCTCCATGCTTTTCCTTGCAGGTGATCAGTGTTTCATGAGAAACCTTTTCAGTTTTAGTCGATGGGTTTTCCATGGGTTTAGTATAGCATCAATCGAAAAAAGAAAAAACACCCTGCGGTGTTTATTTCTTATTAAGACTCTGAATTGCGTGTTGCTCACAAAGATTCAATGATGGTGTGAGAGGTGTCTCGCCTACAATACATACCAGTTGCGATATTATGTGAGCAACGACATCAACATTGAACGCATTCCCACACATTTTGTACCTTTGAGTATTACTCACGCCCTCAGTGTAGTTGTCAGGTAGTCCTTGCAATCGTTCGCATTCAATCGGGTGCAGTTTTCTGAGCATGTATCCATCAGTGACGTGGTTGTTTTGCTCGAACGATGATTTTGTCAGTGTTGGGCTTTTTTCGTGGTGCTCTCCGCCCTTGTTGAATCCGTGGGGTTTCTGTACCAAGTACAATCCCGTTTTCGCTCCCTGACCTCCGCCAAGTGCTGAAAGTGCAACACTCTTGCCGTTTGGTGAATATACACGATGAGCCTGAGCGTTTGATCCTATGTCTCCGATCCGAATCATCTGACCCATTCGTTTCTTTTCATAGTCCTGACGGTTTTTGCTTGCGTATGTTGCGGTGATACATAGTGATTTCACATCATCAGTGTCACCATCAATCAGGATGTCATTGAGTACGATTCCCTGATCATCAGGCAATTTGATATCAACCTGCCTGTATCCATACACATCAACATACCCATCCTCACCGATTTTTGGAACTTTCCCAACCTTTTGATATTTACCAACCCAAAACAATCGCTTGCGGTTTTGTGCTGATACGAGTGCAGCATTGATCATGATTGGTTGCACTCCGAGTATTTCTGATATCTTTTCCATATCAGCCTTTGGCATACTTGCAACATTTTCAAGGATAAAATATCGAGGTTTTGTTTCGTTCAGTATTCTGACGTATTCAAAGAAAAGTCCTGATCTGTCTCCATCGAGTCCCTTGCGGTTTGCTTTGGCGATTGATAGGTCCTGACATGGTGAGCCTCCGACCAAAAGATCGAGTCCGCCAGTGAAATTGAATGCGTATGGATCAATAGTCAGTTTTGAAACGTCTCCAACATGTATGATGTCAGGATGATTCTTTTTTGATATTTCAATCGCATATTTGTCGATTTCCGATGCGTAGTATTCTTTTATCGTACAACCTGCTTTTTTTGCAGCCTCATACGCACAAGATATTCCGTCGAAAAGAGATATGATTTTTTCAATAGGTTTCATATATTTCCAAGACGTTGCAAAACGTCATTTGAATTGTGACCATCGAATGCAGGTGCTGTCTCTCTTTCTTTTGCGAATGATGTCTTGTCCCATCGATCCATAGGCAAGTGGTATGTGATTTGCTCACCGGGTGATGCGTTTCCCTGTAAAAGTTGCATAGTCTCTTTGGATTCTGATGCCATAGTTCCATTTGAGATCGTTTTGGAGTCTATATGTTTTCATACTGCATTTTTTCGAGCTGTTGGTTTGTCATATTCGACACGATCTCCTTGTACTTTTGATCAGTGATCTTGAATCCGCATGGGTGGACCATCAGTACGTTGATTGCTGTGACGTTTCCACCGGCGTTTGATAGTGCTGACACCTGATCGCTTTTGATTTTGTGTGTCTCAAGTCCTTTCATAAAGTCCTTGTTACACTGTGGGCATTTGTTGTTTTTGAGGTTGATCCATTTCATATATTATCTTTTATCAAACACAACGACCATACTTGGAAATGGTGCTGAGTTTGTCGCATTGCCAAACTTGAGACGACCTTTGATGAAACGAATCTCTGATTGTATGTATATATAATCGTGGAACCATTTCGTATCTGTCCGGGCAGGCAATAAGCAAACGCATACCCCCCCCCGAGCCTCACTTGCCTTTTTCACCCACTTTCCGATTTCTCGTCCGTATGGTGGATTCATGAAAATTGACTCGTTGTCCCAGTTTTGTGAGAGTCCGTCAGTTTCAAGTGTATAGTATTTCTCGCATTTTTTGTTTTCCTCGTTGCAGCATGGGTCAAGTGTGAAATTGAACTCTGCATCAAGCATTTCAAAAAACTTTTGTGGCGTTGCCCATAGATCTGTATTACTAGAAAAATGTACTGCCATTTTGTTGTCGGTGGTGTTCATAGTATTACGCTGAGATTGTTACGCTGCGACCCATGAGCATTTTTTCATATGCCTCGACTTTCCCCATTGCTTGCTCAGAATCTTTTTTGATTTTGAGTAGGTCCTCTTTGTCAGACTGCAATGTTTTGTTTTCTGTTTCAAGATCTGTCACTTTTTGATCGAGTGCATTGATTCTTTTTTGTAGGTCATCATAGTCCCAGTCTTGATTCAGTGAGTATTCAGCATCGATCATACTTGTCTCGTCACTGTTTTTTGTCCAAAAAGCCAGTTTTTCATTGACGTATACATCGACATCAGGATTTCCATCGTTCCCTGAAAGGTTGAGTTTTATTTTCCCGATTTCAAGTTTTCCATCGTTTGCTCTCAGAATGTCTCTGAGATCTTTGAGTGTTTTTATTTGCATATAGTTACATGTTTAATAATAAAATGGCGATGATTGCCCAAGCAAGTGGAGTCTCATGAGGTACATGAGCGAATCGATTGTGGCGAACAGTAGATTTGCACCTGCTACCAGCCACAGGATTGAGTCAAAAATTGTATTCATAGATATTTTTTTGAGTCGTTACTTTATAAGTTCACCGGGTCGATCCTCGGCTATAGGTGAGCGAGCGTGGACTGGTATGGAACCACTTCCCTCACCTGTAGCCGGTGACCGGCTAGGCAATATATTCGTACCAGTCATCTGCAAAGATTGATTCGCATGATAGGTCAACCGGGAACATGTCCGTCGGTGCCTCCATGTCGTCTGTACTCTTTGATTTCTTGATCATGTACAAATATGGTTTTGTCATTTTTGAGTGTGTATCAGGGAACTGTGCACGAATGTGGCAAGTGTCTCTGAATTGAACTCGTGATACTGCTTTCCCCTCGAGGATCAGTTCCATTGCTTTTGAAAAATTGAAAGTATTTTGCATATATTTTTGGTTAGATTTTCTCTGACCATCCGATCAGTGTTTTTTCTGAACATGTCATGCGTGGTGCTCGTGCATCAGCAGGATCAATGTACACATAAAGCATTTCACCTTTTTCGATGATCATGTTGATGATCATGCGGTATTTTGCTTTTTTGTTTTTGATAATGTCACCGATTCCGAATGAGGGGTTTTTCTTTTGACCCACCATGTAGGCAATACTTTTTTCACGGACCATCTCAATGAACCCAAGGGATGTCATCATGATGAAGTCCACAAACTTGTTGACTGCCTTTGTTTCATAGTTCGCTGCCATTGCATCGAGTCCTGAAAAGAAAAGGGTCACGAGGTCGTTTCGAGAGTCGAGCAATAGCACTGTTCGTGTCTTTGCATCAACCTCTTTGAATCCAACCAGTGCAGCAATCTCAGGAATGTATGGACTCTCCACTGATTCCTTTTTCGTTGCTGCAGCAATCTCAGGAATGTATGGACTCTCCACTGATTCCTTTTTCGTTGCTTTTTTACTGACTACCTTTTTGGCTGTCGTTGCTTTCGTTGTCTTTTTTGGTTTTTCCATATTCTATAAGTTGGGAAACTAAATTGATAATCATTACCATGAACCACGCTGCTGATACTACCTGCCACACTGCACTTTCGCCCGGGTCCGATGAAAGTTTGGTGAGTATCAGTACAAGTGTGAACATGATCATTGCGTATTGGAATCTACTCATGATCATAGTATGAACCCATTCGATACATCAGCAAAGTGGACCCAATCCTTGTGATTGTCGTATGTGGTTATTACATGAGTATAGTCATTCGATGCTTTTTTGCCCCGGAGCATTTTGTCTCGTGTCGTTTTTTTCCACGATGTCATGACCTCTCCGATTGTAGTTGTTTCCTGCAATCGTGGATCATCGCCCTCTCGGTTACTTTTTGCCCTGAATGATTCGACCCACTTTGGCACTTGGTACCCTGCGAGTGCGTTCCATCCTCTCGTTGTGATCAGCCATGTACCTGATACATGATTCTTTTCACTTGTGAGGACCTTTGCAATGAGTCCGAGTTTTGACATTTGAGTCGTTCTCGATTTCATCGCATAGGTTGCATTCGGCATTGATTGAACGTGAACCCTGTTTGCCTCATTGAATGAGTCCGTCTTTGTGAGGTTGTGTCTCACAACCTCTGCCATCTGAATCAACATTGATGCGTTTGGCATATCGAACTCGAACATGTAGGCGAGCATGCTTGCTCGGCAGTTTGGGCATCGTGTTTTGTCTTTGAGTGATGTCCAGTGCTGAGATGCGTACTCTTTGAGCATTGCAGGATTCTCGAATGCTTGCGGTGACTCTTTGTGGAGTTTCACCATGAGATCCCATACCTTGGGCAAGTTGCCCTCCTTTACCATCTTGCTCATAGTTTTATTTGATCGGTGCATCGATGTCTATCTTGTAAACATTGAGACACTCATCGTGATCAAGTTGGCTGATAAAGTAGTGAGGATTCTCTGCATTTTCGACCGCTTGATTTTGTAATGTTGTGCAGTGAACGATCATGCTTTTGTCATATCCTGATGTAATTGCTACATAGGCGACTCCGAGAATAATTGTTGCGACTGCGATTTTTGTAAAAGTGTTCATACCAGTTTTTTTGAATACTTAATTGATAATTGGATCGGTGACTCCGTTCCATAGTTTTAGTATAGCACTGCTATACAATAATGCAAGAAACTATTTTGATTTTCCTGTGGATAACTTTTTTTCCTGATATCTCTTTTTCCGATACTCTCGGAACTTGTCGAGAAACTGTTCATGCTTTTTTGGCTCGAAAAGTTTCTGATATTGATATCGGACTGTGCCCCATGGGAATCCCATTTTGTGGACCTCGTATTGCGAGTGTCCTTTCTTGAGTAGTGAGATGATTTTTTTTGTGCTTTCGATCATAATTGTTCAACCAGTTTTTTTCTCATGAGTAATTGCCGACCATTGTGCCATTTCCTGAGTCACGAGCCACGGATGTTGTCGCAAGTGAGTCAGGTCGTCTGCTGTTATAGTATAGCATATGTTATACAAATATTGAAGTGTTTTGAGTGTGTATTTTGCCTCCTCTTTTTGGTTATGATTTGCATGAGCATGACACCCTTTGCATAAGATCGCCCCATTGATTGCAGCATTCGAATCACGCCCGGTGATGTGATGCAGTTCGAGTCCGCCAGTACGCTGACCATTCTCTCCACATTCCCAACACGTCCAACAGTCTCTGAATAGTTCCCTAGTTTGTGGGCTGAATGGATTTTGCAGTTTCATGGCATTTTTTGCACAAGTGCAATGTCTTTTTCTTTTCCCGATCAAACCAAGTCGTCCACCATTTTCCACCAAGCAACGTCATGCAGTTGTCGCAGTATGCTTTGAGTGGTTGTAGTTTTGATTTCATATTTCATCGTGTGGAGTTTCCTTTGCAGTCGCCATCTTGAGGATGTCTTTTGCTTGTTGGTATGTCACCTCGATTCCAAAGTGATCGAGTGCATCCTGCAATTTGAACTCGTTGATTGTTTCGACCTCGTACTCGCTCCATCGTTCGCCGCAATCCTCACATATGCTGATCATGTACTTTTTCTCATGTGAGCATGCACTCATTTGTTTTCCTGAGACTTTTTCCTTGATCTCTTTTTCGAGGTCACTGCGTGTGAGAGTACTTGCTTGCTGAAACCAGTATTTTGCATCCTCTTTGTCTTTGATGTGAGGCAGGGTCATTGCGAGTTTGGTCCATCCGGCAGGTCCGAGATCTTGTCTCTGTATTCCTGCTTGGATCACAAACTTTTCGTGAATGCCGATGAGTCGAGAAACCTGAGATCGAGACAATTCATTGAGTTCCATGCAAAAGTCTGCGAATGTTTCCCATTGAGGTTGGAAAAGTTTGTATCTGTTGATCTCGTACAACCTCTTTGCGAGTACCAAGTATGCGACTTGAGCCTGTCCGAAAAGTTTGATTGTCTCGCTGCAATATTCAGTTTTCATTCCGTCGTTCATGATCTCACTCTGAGTGGGATCTATGAATCCAGTTTGTTTGATGATGATGTCTGCGTTTTCCATAGTTGTTTTATTTATTGGATGAATATTTGTGACTGAGCAATCGTTCAGCATCACGCTTTGTTTCTCCGATTGCCCATGTGATGATCGTATACCCTCGATTCCTCTGTTCCCTGAGGGAGTACATGACACCTGTTTGAGAAAATGCGTGGATGGTGAGCATTGATTCCACTCCGTCCTTTTTTGCTACAAAAGCGAGCCAACACTCAAAAACTTTTCTGACTCCCATACCTATTCGATGAGTCCCTGACCTGATTCGATTTGTTGATGAGATTCCCGAGGATTGAGTGACGGCATAAGGTCGCCAATTCTTTTGATTCTCTTTTCACCAACAATGACAATCCTATCATCTATCCTCTCGGTAATGTGTTCGGTCATCCACTCATCCTCTTTTGTTGGAACGATCACTGAGATAAATGGAGGTCGTACGATTCCTTGCTTGAGTTTCACCATGAACTGATCTGTGTTGTCTGCAATTTTTTGCAGGTCCTCATCATCAATTCTGATTTTTTGCCCGGTGCTTGTGTGTAGTTCGTAGATCATACAATTCTCTTTTTGTTTTTTTCTTGGTCGACCTTTTTCTCAAACTGCTCGAATGCTTTTCGCCGTGCCCAATTGAGCATCGTTGCATAGTGACTTTGATATTTCGCTCCCTTTGAGGCGACGTATGTATCAAGTTCGAATATGAGCAGGTTGGTATTTTTCTCACCAAAGCGAGCGATCAGTTTGTCATACTCGTCCTGAGTGAGTTTCACTTTTTGAAGTTCACCGAATGAAAGTTTTTCAGGCTCATCCGATTTTTTCTTTGATGACTTTTTTTGGACCTCGTCAGTATCTGTATCTATACTATCCTTTCCTATACTTACCTTACCTATACTATACTTACCTATACTGGGTTGACCATTGGTTGCAAATTGGTCGACCATATCGTCACCATCAATTTTTGGAGGTAGAAAATGACCTCGAGGGACAGGGATTGCACCCTCAGGATTCATGCTATATGCTCCGTTTTCCCTTATAAATAAAGAACTTTTTTCGTTTGTGTACTTTGTCTCTGTGTATCGGTCCTTGCGGATCTGATTGTTGATACGCCAGTGCTTGACCACGCACACACCAGTTTCAAACGGTATCAAAAACTTTTTATGAAAAAGCAGTTTGAGTGAATCATCACTCGCTCCGATGACCCTTTGGATCATCTTTGTATTGGCAATGAATCCATCATCGTCCGCCTGCATACCGAGGTGAAAGTACAAAAGTTGTGACTCTGTCGGCATGTCGAGGAACGCATCTGAGGTGGTTATTTCATCGCTGAACATTCGTCGTGACATATTGATTGTTGTCCCCTTGTCACACTCACCATTCCACACAATACAAGGAGGGTCCGGTGAGCATGACGAGAGGTGTATTGTTATTCTAATGCAAGGGATCGACACCCTCGGATATAGTATACACGATCCTTGTGCTATACCAAAATATTTTCCTGTGTATAACACAATAGAAAGTATTTTTTGATGTGAGTCAAACAAAAAACACCACTGGTCGGTTGGTGCTTTTTGTTTTTCATTATTCGGTGAGTAGTAGGATCAGCCCTATCACAAGCCCGATGATGAATGATGTGACGAGTACTGCCATACTAGAATGGAATATCGTCAGGATTTATATCGTCGGTAGGGTAGTCGATACCATCAAAATTGTCTGATGTTTCTTGATTGTGTGACTGCTCCTCTTGTTTTCTCTCAGCACGAGCCTGAGATCTTTGCCCAAACTGGAACGTATCAATGATGATTTCAGTGCGGTATCGCTTTGTGTCCTCACCATCTTTTTGCCATGACTGTGTTTGCATACGTCCCTCAAATAGCATCTCCTGACCTCCCTCAACGTATTGAGCGAGTGTTTCAGCGAGTTTGCCATATGCAATGACATTGTGCCAGTCTGTTTTTTCAACCTTTGATCCTGATTGATCTTTGTATGAGTAGTTTGTCGCAACGGACATGCTGCATACTGACACACCGCTCGGCAATTTCTTGAGTTCCGGTGTATGTGCCACACGTCCGATGACTGTTGCTCTGTTGTAGTTCATACTATTTTTTCACTGCCTTGCGACCTCGCTTTGCAGTAGTTGGTTTTTTTGATTCGACCTGTTCCTCGTCCAATCCTTTCGCCATTTTTTCGAGATGCCCAACGAGTTCGAGCATATCTTTTTCAGCGTTTTTGCGAGCAATTTCTGACAAGATTTTGCGACGGATATCAAGCAAAGTGCTGAATCCAATCAATGTGAGTACGATTACAAATAGTGTGTTCATAGATATTTTTTTGATTACTTGTTTTTATAAAAGTCTGTCGCTGCATCCCATTCAAAGAGTCCTTTTGCGAGCAGGAATCCTGCAAGATCTCTCTCATGGGTTTCTCTACCGTTGAATAGTTTCCACTCAAAAGGTTGATATGGATCATATTCAGCACCCTCCTTGTCCTTGATCATGTTTTTGCGTTCCATGCGTGTATTGTATTCGCTTTCCGTTTCTTTTGAGAGACGGACCGCCACACGGTTTTCATACTTGATCGGTTTTCCAAGGTGTTCAGCCTCCTCCTCAGCAGCCTGTTGGTATGCTGAGATCTGAGCACATACAGTGTTGTACAAACCATTCGAACTCTTGAAGTCGCCACCGGTGAGAACACCGTCGACAATCGCCTCAAAGTCCATGGTACCAATGTATTGATGCTTTCGTGAGTAAACGATACGCTCTGAACTGATGAATTGAACATCATGAGCCATGTACCATTCGAGGAATGAATTGATACCAAGTGCGATCTGAGGATCTGACGGCATCACTGGTGCTGTTTCGAATCCCTCACGTCCGAGTTTGTGCTTGATAAAGTACTCACACCATTCGTGCATAGTTGCACCGATTGATGCTGCCTCGTCCTTGATCTCTTTGTGTCTACCAATTGCATTTCTCACGTCCTCCATTGTCACCGGATTACCCGATGACAAGATGTCGTACAAATACAATCCTGCTGTCTCAGTTGCCCAAGACACGAGAGGTGCTGACTTGTCCTTGATGCCAAGGTATGTGGTCACACCTTTCACACGTTGGTCCTTGAGTCCGTATTTTTCATCAGTGACCTTGTACATGTGTGAGTTCGGATAGAACTTGACCTTGACCTCACCCCCATAGAGGGTGAACTCGTGTATTTCTGTTGCCATACTATTTTTTGAGTGCTGCTGCTAGTTTTGAATCAGCATCGACTGGTGCTGTTTCAGTTGGCAATGGTAGGGGAGTCGCATCATCAGCAGGTGTCTCAGGCTCTTGTGGTGCCTCAGGTGCCTTGTTTTTCTCTGCCTCAACCTTTTCGGTCAATGCTTTGATGATTTCCTCATAGTGGTCCTCAACGAGTTCAAGTCCAGTGACCTCAGTGACTGCTTTTTGAGCATCTGCTGCTGTTTTGATCACATATCCGAGTGCCTTGAGGTTGTCCATGATACTCTGCTTTTTTGCTTTGAGGTTTGGATCAACCGATTTTCCTGACTCAGCCCATGCTTTCAATTCCTCTCCAGTTTTTTCACTGATGATGAACTCAGGCTTGTCCATAAATAATCCGGTACGGTCCTTTGATGCTGTTGCATTGTGTCTCACATCAATGTTGAGTGCGAGTGTGAGTTCGTATTCGAATCCATCTCGTTGCACTTCTTTGAGTCCCATCTTTTCCACTTTCACCTTTCCATCACTGCCCTTGGTCATCTCATAGTCTTGCTTGCGGCGAGTCGTTGTGATGATGTGCATGTCGCACTGTAGCATTGCTTGGATGAATGCGTTGTGGCGAGGAGTAACCTTGCCCCAGTCCTGATATTTTCCGCCGAGTTTGTCGACGATATCAAGACATCCGCCTGTACCCTCCCACTCATGTGATGTTGAATCGATCACGAGTGCCTCGATACCTGCTTGCTCGAATGCTTTGATCGCCTCGATGTATCGTTCAGGTGTGAACGGTGCCTCGAGTGTGATCACGTTGTAGTCACCGAGATGACTGTACAATTCACCTGATCCGTTTTCAGTGTCAATGAGTCCGACCTTGTCCCATGATGAGACGAGTCCTCGTGCTAGTAATAGTCCCGAGTAGGTTTTCCCTGACCCTGATGGACCTGATACTCCGATGCGGAGTTTGGCTTGCTTACGCTCAGCCTTTCGTATAATAAATGTCATACTGTTTGTATTGTTGTCGTTATAATAATTGATCGACATTGTTAGTATAGCAGTGCTATACAATAAAGCAAGTACTCAATATGTGGATAAGTGCTATACGAAACACAAAAAGACTGATGTCAAAATTGCAAACAAAAAACCCTTTTATCACAAGCGTTTTGCATATTGCTATACAAAACAAATGATCAAAAAGGGATTTTGTTGAGACTGGTATGATGTGTGATCAGCATACGCTGAGTCCATCACAGGACTTTGTCTCCTTTGCTATTTTGCACCAAAAAGGATTCGATAGCAAGTCCACTGACTCTGACGACCTGCCGCAAACTCGGATGCCATCCAGTCAATCGCAAACTCAGGGTTTGTCGCTTGATCGTATGAGATGTCCGGGTGATCTGGCAAGTGTATCATCGCAAGTCCAAAAGATTTCTCACGCTCACCTTTTACGATCCCCCTCTTTTCAGAATTGAAGTCATAAACGTGCCCACTCTGTTGTGACGGATCGATTTCTTTGTTCTCACATTTCGCTATGGTCGAATATATTTGATCGCTGTTGGCACCATGCTTGAGAGAGGCTTTGTCGATTTCGGCACGCAACAGTTCTCGTCGTTCCGGGAGATCTGCTGATTGCAATTTCTCTGAAAGGGAAATGACAATCGGCTGAGGTTCCTGAACTGGAACGGCTTGTGCCATTCCTTGAGTTGCTGCTGCTGAGTAGGCAGTGAGCGTGATCACACTTGAAAGTGCGATTGCTGTGAATGTATTCATAATGAGGTGGGTATTTGACCCATGGCAATCAGTTCTATCACTGATGTCGTCGTCTTTTACGCCTCAGATTTCAATCGCATGTTTCGTGCGTATTTACTGATTTGATTCAAGACCAAACCTGCGATGATGGCAAGATCAACCGGTGTGCCCAAAACTTGGACACTTGGGAGATGTAACATACCGAGGCTTGATAGAGTGTGATCGGCTACCGCCGCTAGTGCTACCCAAAGCACTGACCATCCGAACGTTTGCATTCGTTTAGTCAATTCTGTTTTTGTGACTTTTTTTGTCATTGGTTTGTGGTGGTTAGGGTTGTGATAACCGACACTCGACCACTGTATCGGCTATGGATATTATAGCATTTTACCTCTACAAAATAAACAATCTTTTGAGTATCCATTTTTTGTTTTTGAAAAATGTTCTATTGGTCTTATTGATCCACAGTATGTACAAGTTTGATGCGGTCTATCTACCTCCTGTATTACCTGTATATATATTCTAGGATTTTGTTTTTTTATTTCCCAATCGATTGATTTTACACAAAACCATTTGTCATTTACACCAATACCATCTTGAACTGCATCAGATATTAAATCTAGTACGTTTAACGCATCACCTGCTCCAGCAGTCGGTTTTTGTACAAATATATCAAGGTAAACTTTTCCATCATAAAATACGACATTGTTTTTGATCATTTCTTGTTTACAAAGCCAAGCAATTTCTGCTCTTTTTTCTTTTGCTCCTTGTTTCATAAAGACTCTTTTGCCAAAGTTCCCACGCCCAAGAATTGTATTTTTTGATATTTCTCCAGTGAATGGAATTGATATGTTTATTTCAGCGTTATACCCTATTTCTATTCTATCATTTTCCGTTTTTTCGTTTTCTGAAATAGCCATACCTCTATCTCTTTTTCTTTGAATGGATTCTAGTGATCTTTTTAGATTATATTCTTTTGTCATTTTACTAGAGCTCATGATTTTATTATATCACAAATAACAAACAATCCCCACGCCTTGCGGTGTGGGGTTGTTTTTATTTCATGAACAGTGCGTATTCCTTTTTCCGTCTGATGATGAGTCCTTTAAGTGTCACCAGTTGCTTGGTCTTTTGGTCCCTTGCTTTCGAGTACACCGTGAACATTTTCTCAGTGATTGCTTTTCCTGATTTCAGGTTTTTTGCAATCTGTGATTTTTGGAATGCTCCTATTCCTAGGTTGTAGCAGAATGATGTCAGTGCATCGAACTGGTTCTGGTTGAGAGTGTGCTTGTTGAGTTCGTCTGCTATGTAGCGTACGTCTCTTTTGAGCAATTCATCGCATTCACCGATTGTCAGTGGCTGCGACTTCATTGTGATTTCTTTTCCGTCCAGTCCGTAGCGTGACCCCCATCCTATCGTCGGATACCCAACAGGGTCGAGCATAGGTTCCACAATTTTTGTTTTAGGGTTCCCATCGTGGAGCCACTCAAAGTCTTTGATGAGTTGGAGTCCCGACTCACTGATTTTGAGTTTTTTTTTACTACCTCGTTGAGTTTGGCACGAGTGATTGGTCCGACAAGACCGTCTGCAGGTTTTATCCCTTTTGCTTTTTGGTAGGCAATGACTGCAGCTTTTGTTATCTGGCCAAAGTATCCGGTGAACTGTGGGTGAGTGTAGAATCCCTCTTGAGCTAGTCTTTCTTGAAGTTTCTTTACCTCTACTGATGATACTCCCAGTCTCATTGATGTGGTGAACATGTACTGAGTATTCTTTGCCTTTTCTATGAGGTCATTTGGTACATCAGTGAATGCGATCGCATCGTATGAGAATGTTTTGTAATCACTCCAGTTGAATTGACCGTTTCCTTTGTCTCCCCATTTTTCGCTCCATGAGTTTCGGAAGTAGAACACGGTGTCACTGTCCTTATCCTCGTACCCATAGAGTGCGATATAGTGGCGGCCATCGATAGTTTCTGGCTTTTTGAGCTTACCGGTTACACGGCTCCATTTTGAGCCTTGATGGGCGAGTGAGATGGTTATCATGCCCTCCCGGACGATTGCTTGCTTTAGGGTGTTGATATCACCATCATTGATGGTTGTATACCCACTTCCCCACTTCTTAGCACTGTCTATTTCGCTCAAAATTGGCTCATATGCGATGTAAACGGAGTGGGGGAGTGTATTGTCGTCTATGGTGTCTGGCTCGCTCATACCCTTGTCTTTGAGCGTTTTAGCACCGTCTCTAGGGTAGAGTCCCATGTCTACTCCGTATGGTGAGAGTTTTCTCGCTAGGGAGTATAGGTATCTACGTGAGAACTTTGGCACTTTGCCTGTCTCTTTGAACTCTTGGTACATTTTCACACCTGCGATTGCATGTGCTACACACGTTCCGAGCATTCCTTGATCAAGTACCGGTATCATACTGATATCGGTAATGTGCTTTGACGGCAAAGACACCGCCATCGCAGGGATGTCAGTGTATTTGATGTCTCGATTATCTTTTGGGTTTTTTAGTGCCCCTGTTGGATATTTCATGACGTTTATTTTTGGTTAGGTTTTTCTGCTTGCTCGTTTAGACCGAGGCGAGCAAATGCTGCAGAGCGAATATACTTAAATGCTGCAGGACCCATGTATCCACCGATACCTCCGGCAGCATACATCCAGTCCACACTTATGAGACTGGCCACGTGAGAGAATAACATCCCGACAAATCCTGCCACGAATGTATTAGCCACGAACCATCCCATTCCTTTCCATCCTGATTTTCGAGTATCCTCTATCGCATGCGATATCGCACCGAATAGGATTACCCCTGCAAGGATGAAGTATTTTTTTGATGCGAGGGCTGTCAGTGGTACCACGGTGTGTGCCACTTCGGTTGTTGCTTGTACGTTTTCAATCATACCTGATTTCATAGGTCGGCAGTTTTTACTCTGGTAATGTCTGGAGGTCATCCTCTTGTATATTGAGTAGGTTACTTCCATTGTTCGTAGGACCACAATAGATGGCTTGATCGTCCACAATTCTGAACAGGTACTTTATTCCATCTACTGCTACAATGCATTCATTGTTTTCGTCGAGGGTTGCGGTGAATGTAAGTCCGCCTAGGTCACCTCCTGATATTGTAAACTCTTTTTCCATATATTTGTGTGTTAGATAAATCGTCCTTTAATGTGTACTTGTCCTCGTATGATCTGTGATGCTGTTGCGGTTGCAATTGGCATTTTCAGAATGACGTGGAGGAATCGACCTGATTCCACGACTTCGGGAGTATCGAACTCCATATCAATCGTTCCTGCTTGAGCACCGATTGCTGCACCTATAGGTAGTGATTGAATCCCTACTTGGCGACGTACAATGTTTGCTGTTGCAAGTGATACGGCTGATGAGTTGAATCCCATTGCCCATTCGAGGACTGTTGCTGATGTGGCCACTGCTGCACCTGTGTTGAGTGTATCAATCTTGATACCCTCACATAGGAATCGTGACCCTGCCGGTACAGTGAATCCAAAGAGTGCGTAGTCAGTTTCTGCTCCGGCTACTGCAGCAAATTGGAACTTTCCACCGAGTGTTGCGTACCCTGCAGCCACGTTTGAGAGTGTTGCTGATGTAGGTGCTGCTGAGTTCGTGTGGTTTTCATTTTGTGCACCAGTGAATGGCTGACGACCTGCTGAAAGGTTGAGCGATGCAGCAATCTGAGAGCTATTTGGTGACAGGTTCCAGTCGAGTGACATTACTTGAAGTTCTGTGACTGCAAATACTGGAGCGGTTGATGGTGCAACGTTATTCCATACACGCATGTATATTGGCAACGCTGTTGCTCCCCACATCTTGATTTGACCTACTGGAACTGGAAGTGAAAGCTCTCCAATCAATTCACCTGTTGCTGAGTCTTGAATGGTGAATACTGCATTGTCGTCATCCGCAATGATATCGTACACAAAGTATCCTGCTGTGTAGTATGCGGCTGACATGTTCAAGTTTCCACCGATAGTGTTTCCGTTTGAGTTTACTTTTGAAATGACATTGCTGATCGCAGTTTCAACACCGTTGACTGTAATCACTCCTTGGACCACACCTGATGCAGTCATTCTGAACATTGCACCGTTTGGAACGATTGTGGTTGTACCTGATGGTACTCCGAATCCAAAGTCTGCAAGCGAACCGGCCACAAGGTTGTGACGTAGTCGTGACTTGAAGTGTAGGGGAACACGAGGGAACTTTGGCAACAGTCGCTGTGATTGCAGGATTGCAACGGCGTTCACTGTTGTGAGGTTTGAGTTGTTGAAGTTGTAACCTCCGAGAGTCGATTGTGCAGGTACAAAAGTCGTGTTGACTGGAGTCCATTTTTGCACGTTGATGACAGCACCCTCAAAGTTTTCCAGAATCTCCGGGATGTAGTTACCTGTTAGGACTGCACCCTTTCTATCGGTTCTCAAGAATACCGCAGTGTCATCGTTTTTTCCCATGAGCAGCATACCCTCTTGGGTCGCTGGTATGTTTTCTCGATGGGCACGAGATAGGTCATTCCCTAATGGGTCTTTTAGTGTGACAAAGGCGGAGCGATTTTCTACTGCCTGAATATCGAGTTCGCCTACATCACCTGATTTTTGTTTAATGCTCATATGATTATATTATAGCAACTAATTGATAATGTTGTCTATGCATCCGTTTGGAGTGCGTAGACATCGATTAAATATCTACCCCATGTACCTTGCGGTGCACTTACAGCTATTTGATACGTTCCGAGGTCGACATCTACGGAGATTATCTGAGCTGTAATGTTTTCAAGGATGATATCTATTTCATCGTGATCAAGACCTGAGCCATCGTCTGGCTTTGTTTTTACATGCACCTTTCTACCCCAAGGGAATCTAATGTTGCTTATCGCTAAGTCACTAAAGTCTTGGGCTACATCGAATACATATATTCCATCGTCAGTTGATCCAAAGTCTATCTCTAGGTCGCTCTGCACTAAGTTCCATTGAGGGACTACTGGTACAGGAGGCAGTGCGTTGATGAGTCCTAGCAGTGTATCGAGTGCCTCTGTTACGTTTGCACCTGATACGCTACTATCGTTACTTACATCGTTTGATGCGGTAGCTCCACCACCTCCACCACCTGCCCCGAAGTAGAATGTTTTTGTGGTTGAGTTGTATTTGAGAACGTATCCGTTTTGCATTCCTCTCGTATCTACATCGTTCAATGCTGCGAGGAGGAGTGAGCCTCCACCTGATCGTGATGCGTACTTTGATACTGCATCGTATACTTTCTCAATTTCTTTTTCGAACATCTCGGCGAGACCTTTTACATCCTCTGCTTTGATTTCTCTCTTTGCCACGAGTTCGTTCACCTTGCGAACTATTTCCTCTGGCTTGATGTAGTCCTTTATCTTTTTGTCGATCTGTTTTGGCAGCTCGATTTTGATAGTGTCCTCTACATCTTTTTGAACGTCGTCTTTTATTTTTTCAAGGTCATCCTTGGTTATAGACTTTCCGTTCTCTCCCGGTTTTCCGGGTGCTCCGGGATTACCCGGTGCTCCCTGTGGTCCCGGCTCGCCTTGAGGTCCTTTGATTTTTTCTAGGAACTCCTGACTCTCTGCGAGTATCTGTGCTACTTCATAAGGGTCTGAATCTTTTCCATCCTCTCCGGGTTTCCCCTGAATGGTTACTTTCTCGACACCCTCCATACTTAGCTTGAGATTTTTCATCTCATCTACTTTCTGGCCTACTTTTACGAGGAGTTGTTGCATGAGTTCCATGTCTTGCCTATCGTCCATACCCTGCTTATTTGCCTGAGTGAGTCGCATAGTCATGACACGTTCAATATCCCCGAGCTTTTCTAGGACCATATCAGTATCGTTTATTTCGAATGGATTTTTTTCATCGTTTGGCATATAAGTAGGTTTTATGTTTATTGATAGTCATCGATTATTCCATCTATCTCATTTTGATTTCGACTATTATCTCGAATAAGTTCTGGAATAATACGCCGTGTAGATACTCCCATCGTTCCATTTTTATAAAGTGTTTTTGCTGAGTTTGGAATATTTTTCTTTATAAACTCTATAATAGCAGTATCACTAGCACCATCATCTATCATAGATGAAAGTCTATTGAGTGTCTTTAGGTTTCCAGACAATGCTTTTTGTATCTCTGTAGCGTTAGATAGTTTAATACCCTGACCTCTTGGGAAAAATGATGTTACGAGTGATCTAGCGAAACCACCTGTGGTCCAGTCTATACCTTTACCTACTGCGTTTCCTACTTTTTCCATTATACCTCTATCTGTAAGCCTTTGTTGAATATCGTTTGCTCTTGCAGAAGTTTTCTCAAAGTAAGGTACAAGAGAATATAGTTCAGAGGTTTCTTTATCAATTGCTTTAACTGAGTCGTCATTGATGATATTTCTAGAAACACCTTTCAAGCTAGACCTCGTGTTTTCCATCGCTCTTGCGTTTACACTTGTAAGAGGGTCTCCCATCTTATTGAATGCTTTTTTTGAAAACTCTCTCGAATATTCTCGTGCTAGGTCGTTTACTTCTTTTGCTGTAAGAGTTCCAGTTTCCTTGATCTGACGAATACGCTCTGCATTCACATAGTCTTTTGAACTATCATAGTATTCCTCAAGATGTGAAAGAGCATCGTCGACAGGGTTAGAACTAACTATAGTTTTTCCTACCTTATCGACTTTTTGCAAAGATTGTATAGGTATTTTTTCAGTATTTACACTTAATACATCGTCCACATTTTTACTATTTTCTGCAATTTTGTTTTTTACTACAGTCACTAGATCGTCATAGTTTTTTACTTTTGATGTATCAAGTTTTGTAAGTACTTTTGCAGCTGTATCTTGTAGTTCTTTTGGTCCTTGAAGTATTTCACCACTTATTTTTCTTATGGATTCTTGGTTGGTTGTTTTTGGTAACAGGTTTTTGACTCCTTTTATTACTTCACCACCTCCAGACATAAGTATTTTTGCACCACCGGCAAAGAGAGCGTTTTGTTTCATTTCTTTTTTCACTCCCTCTCGTCCCTCCTCGGTATCAAGTCGTCCTTGGTAGGCTGCTTGACCTAGTGTTGCAGCGGCTGCTGTTCCTGCCTCTACTCCACCCTTTGCAACGGTCCGAGCGGTTGCGTTTACGATCCGTGCTCCTCTGGTTGCTCCCGGGAGAACTCTCACTGTATCGATTGCTTTACCGGCCTTTGCGGTTGCACCTGCAGGGACAATGAGTTCACCTATTTTCTCTGCTCGGAATCCGAATTGCTGTGCTTTGTTCTTGGCTGCGAATCCATCGTTGATTGCATCTCTGTATATTCCACCTTTGTCGGCAGGTATCCATGATGCATCTTGGTCGATTTGTTTTAGTACCTCATCCTCGCTTTTTCCGAGTTCTTGGAATTGCTCCATGTTTTGTTGGATGAGTTTCTTGTATTTTTCTCGACGTGGGTCACCTTGCGGTAGCGACTTCATGACCTTGAGTAGTTCCTCGTTTTGAGCATTGATACTTTCACGTATCTTGTTGTTTTGCTTTTCTACGCTGAGCTTACTTCCCTCCACTACTACCTTTTGAACGTTTCTAGGTACGCTCAAAAGGGTGTCGCCTGCACCCTTTGCGAATCCGACCGCCACATCACCTGCACCCTTGAGAGTTTTTCCTACGAACGTGTCTTTGAAAAAGCTCTTTTTAGGTGTTGGTAATGGTGTTGGCGTTGGTTGTATTTTTCTTGGTTCATCTACGATACCAAGTGATTTTTCTAGTTCTGTAAGTTCCATATAGTTATTTTATTATTTGGTAACCTAGCTGTGTCTGAGCTTGTTTAACAGAACCTGACGGAACAAGTTTTATAGCACCAGACTGTGTTTTCATTCGCACGTACTCGACCTCTGGTTGTGCGACTGTTGTTGTTTCTTTTTGGAATCCACTCTTATTTATTTTATCACTTAGTTTTGTCTGTATTTGTTCAAGTCGTGATTTTATATATTGTTCACTTTGAACACCCTCTCCCTTAAATCCTGAACTCATTGATTGGATAAATGCCAAGTCTTTATCAGACATTGCACCTTTCAATAGACCCAAGTTATCTCTCGCTAGAATTGCTGATAGTTGGCTTGCTTTTGCACTAGCATCTCCATAAGCATATCCAAACTGTCCTCCAAGTTTTGTAGAATATCCACCAAGTGCTTGATAACCTTTAGTGTTAATAAGGTCGTCTACAATACTCTTTCCTTCTGAAAGTAGGCTTATACTTTTTTCACTTTGTCCTCCTTGCATGTTTAGACCTGCAATAACTTCACCTCTCAATGCTTGTACTTCTCTACTTGTACCTTTCAATATGTCATCGAGATTTTGACCGTTATTAACAGCATCTACGTATATCTGTGCAGTTGGTGATATCTTAATGGTATTACCTTGTGCGTTTCTACCATAACCTGCAGAACTTGAGCCAGTTCTTGAACCACCTCCACTTGATGAACCTCCACCTCCGCCTGAACTGTATTTGTTAGGTGCGAAGTTCTTTGAGTTCTCTGCGATTTGTTTCGCTTGTCCGGTGATAGGGTCGTATACCCATCGTGATTGACCGTCTCCAAGTTCAAAGAATGCATCTTTGTTTATCTTATTCTTTTCCTCGATGATCATTGTTTTGAATGAGCCAAGGTCCACACCGTATGTATCCTCTAGTTTTTTAACATCTGCAGGGGATAGTGTTGATGGGTCAATTCCTTGTGCTGCAAATAGTTTCGCAAGGTTATTGGCTTTCTCTGTACGTTGTGAGTCTCGAGTGTCTAGGTACTTGATGTATTCATCTGCACCTCGTTTCTTAGCCTCTCGAGCAGCTGCAATCTGTGCTGAGTAGTCTTTTTCTGACTCACCCATAAGGAATGCAATCTTTGCCTCGGTTTCTGAGTTCACTGAGTTTACGATGTCCTCTGTATCACGGTTTACTTGGTCATTCTCTGCACCTGCAAAGTTTGAGCCGAGTGTACCTGATCGTGCTTGAAGTGCACGTGCTGATCCAAGTCGTCCCTCACCTAGTTTTCGTTCACCTGCAATCTTTTGAGCTGCAGCAAGTCGTAGTGATTCAAATTGGTCATTGTACCTTTTTCGAATCTCATCTCGCATTGCTTTCTCGTCGATTGGATTTTCCATTGCCTGCTTTTGCTCTCGGTAGTATGCCTCAATTGCAGGGTCCTGCTTAGTTCCGTCTGGAATAAGTGAGGCTTTTTCTGCAATAGTTGGAGCAGGTGTTGGTTTCGTAGGTGTGGTTGGTTGAGGAGTTGGAGTTGATGGACCGGCGTTTGTTCCACCAAGGTTCAATGAGGCACCTGCACGGATCACGTTTGCGTTTGTGATGGTAGGATTTGCCTTTATGAGTGCTTGGACACTGGTTCCATTCGCACGAGCAATTCCCGAGAGAGTGTCACCGTATTTTACTTTGTATGTTGCCATAGTGATTTTTTTTCGGGTTAATTGCTAATGTTAATCCATCTCGACTAGGATGTTATCAATCTGTATCTGTTGGGTTTGAGCTGATGTGTTCTTTACCTTGAGATAGAAGTTGTAGTCATTGATTTCTGCGTTTGGTAGTCCATCGAAACTTACGACGTTGTTTACGAATGGGTAGCTTGTTGTCATTGAACCGATGAGTGTTTCGTGGTTGTAGAACTCTACGGTACATGGTGTGTGGACGATTACTGGTTGTGTAGCATTTGCTACTGATATTCCTGCCATGTTCACGTAGTAGTTTCCTACTTTTGCGAATGAACGGTACCACTCTTGGAATTGTGATGTTACTAACACGTCAATACTACGTCTCCATGTATTTGATACGGTCACGGTACTTCCTGCTACAGTGAATGGAATTGCAATTTTACTTCCATCGTATCGTGAGTTTAGTGTTGATGTAGAGTTGAAATATATCGCATAGGTGTTCGCTGCAACGTTTACAATCTTTACCCATGATGGGTTGAATGTTGATGTTGATTGAAGTTGGAATGTAGTCACAAGCGATACTGTGGTACCTGAGAAACTGATTTGCTCCATAAGGTCTACCATACCGGCTACTGTTGTTGAACCGTATGCAGTGAATACAACGTTTGTCGTATTGATTGCTACCGCATCGAAGTTGCTGAACTGTGCGTTTGTATCAAGTCCCCAGTTTATTGCTGTGGTGTACGCTGAACCGATCGCAATTGAGGTTCCTGTTACGTTCGCAGCGAATACCTGACCGGTACCTGATGAACTCACGAATATTGCGAACTTGTCTGTGTCGTAGTTACAGAGGAACGGAGCAACGGTTACGATTGCAGGTGTGAGGACTGATTCAGTTCCCAGTGTTGCTGCACCGGTAACGTCAAGAATACGAACACCGTAGGTAGTCGTATTGTTTCGGTAGATAAGTGCTGCTTTTCCTGTAGCAATTTTTGCAACGTTTAGGTTTTGTGATGACCCTGACCCTGTAACTGCAAATGTGTTCGCAGTGGTGAACGAGATTGTTGTACCGGTAATTGTTAGGTATCGGTATTCATATGAACCTGCTGCAACGTTTCTGATTCCTACAATCTTTGTTGCATCCACAACATCCCACTCGTGGTGAGCTTGTGCATCGGTAAAGAGTGTACCTACTGTTAGTGTACCGTCTGCATTGATTTGAACTACTTGGAATTGTGTCTCTGCATTGCTTTGTAGCACGAACTTATTTGAGTCCAGTGCACGAATACGTTGGATTGCGTTGTGGTTGAATCCTAGAGTTACCTTTGGGTTTTCTTTTAGGAGACTGACAATGCTTGCTTTTGATACTCGCTTGTATGGAGCGTTGAATTGGTCCGGGAGGACTTTTTTCTTTGCTTGACCTGCGGTACAGATTCCCTGTACGTCGTAATCACTTGCAATGTTTTGATATCTTTTTGAAATTGCAGTTGATGGTGACTGAATACCTGATGACCATAGTGATTGTTCGACTGAGGCATATGATGAGACGTTGTACTGGTCTAGTGCTGGATAGAATACTCCATCGGCTGCACTATCTGCAGCACCACCTGTGAGCGTTGCTGCTCCCCATGATCCACCGGTTACTACCGTTTCTGTTGTTGCAATTAAGTTTCCTGCAACACCTCCAACGAGTGCAGTTACAGTCATTACGTTTGCTGCGAATGCACTTGCTGATACGAATGGATGTGGACGTGTGAGTGAGCCATATCCTGAACCGATAAGGTTCTGGTCACCGTTGATTGCAGCCACAAGGTTTGCCTGTGTGTCTGCTAGGGTTGTACCGATTTTTACATCACCACTTGCGGTAGTGAGTGTTGTTTTGAACGTGTACACAAATGAGCCGATAGTGACTGCCTCACCATTGGCTGGTTGTGATGTGAGAGTGAATGCACCGGTTGCCTTTACTGCTTTCCAAGTACCTACACCGACGAATGGGAGGTCATTGAACAGTACGTGTGCTCCGTAGATCACACCTTTGACACCGTTCGCACTTTTTTCTCTTACTTTTGGGTTTAGTGTAAACATATATTTTTAATATTTGTTAGTTGCTAGTAATGTCCCATCTACCGAATATGTGAGTAGCCAGAAGTTCTCTGCGGTACTTATCATATATGGTACTTGTGGATTGTCGGTGCGGTATCTGATAAAGAATGTCTTTTGTGCGATGGTATCGTACACGCTCTCGACTCTACCGAGGGAGTCGTAGCGAACATTTGATGTCTGGAATCCTGTAAACACAGTTACGGACCCCATTGCTATTCCCAGTACAGTTTGCAGGTTTACGGCATCGCTTGAGCCTACTGGATTTGGTACTGATACTGGCTGTGTGAATGTGTTCGCTCCGGAGAATGTGTTATTCCCTGTGAACGAGTTGTTTGCCGATACCCCTGCTTTATCGGCCAGTGCTGCATCGGTATATGCTTTGTCTGGGATTTGGCGAGGGTCAGTGAGTGCAGGTGCTCCATCATACTTGAGTGGTTTACCTCCATCGAGCGTATCGTCTCCATTGAGGATGTCTACGATCGTCTTTAGGTTTACGAAGTCAGTGAGCTTTATCGGGTCATTGATTCGTGCATCCTTGAGGAATCCTGCTGACAGGTCACCTGAGTGGTCCACTCCTTGAACTGCCGTGATGGCCGTCCCTGTGAGTGTACAGAGGAAGTGCTGCTCGTTTGATTTCCCTTGGTTGAGGGTAAAGCAATACTTCCCGGTCGGTAGTGCATTTCCTTGCTTATCGAGGTTCGATGCAAGGGTTGCAATAAGTCCCCCCACTGAGATATTTGTTGTTATCTGTGTTGAGAAGTTTGCAATGACTTTGGTTAGTTTTGTTGCCATAGTTTTATTATAACAGTTCTAATAATATTATGCACTTTGGTCGGTGTTGATTCCGTCCAAGGATACATTTTGCTTTCGACGATAGCGTTTAGGTATCCTTTCCTCAAAGGTCATGATGTCCCAGTCCGATAGGAAGTTGATTGCGACGTATCCAAAGTTTTCTGCAATGAATCGTATTCGTCTTTTTCTAAACTTTCCGGTTCGCACCTTGAGTTCAAAAAAGAATGGATACACGGTCACTGCGTTTGGATCATCGGTTCCCATACCTCCTACCATTGATGAACCTACCATTGATGACCCTACGGTACCTGCAGACAGGTTGTCTACGGTCTCTGAGTCTCCTCTGATGGTCCCTACTTTGGTGAATCCACCGTCGTCAGCCTCTAGGTATACGCCTATTACCTGACCTGATTGGATTACACCCTTTATTCTTTGTCGGCGGTACTTTTTGAGCCTCTCTGTGCCGTGTTTTTCGCCTCGAGAGGTCCATTGGTTGTCGATTACGAGTCCATCATCGTCGAATCCATCGAATAGTCTGTATGTGTTTTCGGTGATGGTGTCTCCTAGATAGAGCGTTCCTGCATCCTTTTTGAGACACTTTGCTCGGAAGTAGTATGTGTCTACCGTATTGGCTACGATGTTCACGAGAAGTATTCTATCGTTTGTCGCTGATGTCAGTGTTCGACAGGCAATGACGATGTAGTCCTCCCACGTTTCGAATACCGCTTGGTCATACTGGAAGTCCTCGAACTTGAAGTGTGGCGTGAGTACCGTTGGGATGATGTTGTCTCCGAGTGGGTTTTTCTCGAGTACGGTTAGCTGTGGCTTGCTCGGGTTTGCGGTGTTCATAAATAGAATACCTCGACCTGTTGCTGTTGCAGCTTGCCAGTAGGGAATACCTAAGTCTTTTCGGTATACCTCGTTGTATGGTTTCGTGTCGGTTGAGTCTAGGGTCAATCGGTACACTGAATACTTCTTGATTGAGTAGTATGACCCATCGAGTCCGAGGATTACGTTCTGGATGGCATCTCCACCCTCATCTTGTCGGATTATGAATCCCTCACCGGCCAGACGTGTACCTGAGTATGTAAAGTCCGTTACTCCTTTGTTGTTGGAGTTTTCCCACTGGTAGGTGATACGGATTTGGTGAGTTGCTGTTGGTGCTACTGCAAAGGTCAATGAGAATGCACCAGTGATGTAGTTGATGGTCCCGGTTACCCCTGCACCTGTTATGGTTCCGTTGAAGTCATCGCTTGCGGTGATTCCTGATGGGTTCATGTTCAGTGAAAGTCCGAAACAGTTTGCTTTAGGGTTTGAACCTTTGAATGCGAGCGTTCCGGTGAATAGCGTTTGTGATCCGTTTCCAGTTCCTACTACTTCATTGCTTACGGTTGTATACACTGATGACGTTTGTGCATCGATGTATGAGCCTCGGAGTCCTGTTGGGTCGTTCTCTATATTCCAGATGATTGCACGTGCCTTGTCGATGATTCCAAGAGCCTTGAAGTTCTTATTGGCATCGTACATGTCTATCGATGAGCCGGGGTTCGCATTGTGAAACTTGTACAGTCCACCTCTACCCATTGCGAATGTGAATGAGCCTGCAAGTGAGGTGTAGTTGGTGAATATGTAGTCATGGTCCGCTGACAGTCCTGTGATGATGTCGGTCCATACGTTTGATGAGTTGAGGTACTGGATGACAGTTCCTTTTTTTCGATAGACTACTTTGTCTCCGTTGGTTTTATATCCTACACCTAGGTTTTTCACTTGACCCGCAAGTCCTACGTTCCCAACGAGAAAACGACCGTATGATAGAGCTATCACACCGTCTTTTGTCGTCCAGTTGTATGATTCACTTGCTGCATCTACAGGAATAACCTCATCGTTCATGAGGTTGTGAGTTCCCGAAGTGAATTGTTTGATTATGTGGTCTGCCATACGTTTATAGGGTCGGTGTTTTTATTCTAGTGAACTTATTGGTACCGACCTTACCATAGTACAGCTTTCCATCCTCAGTGAGTATGTAAAGGAGTCCATTGTCGATCCAAAATTGTACGATTTTGTGTCCTTTGTTAGCCATATAGTTACATGAGCATGAACTTAGCGTTGTAGCTCTTGAGGTTAGACAGTAATCGACCGTATTGTGCAGAGTTTTCCTTGATGTTTGAGCGACCTTTCTCAGTCTTTTGAATGATGTCGTCGTCGATGAGCATTGCGTACACTATCACGAGTCTGTGGTCTTTAGGTAGTGCAGGAGCTGTGTTAGCTGTGAAGTCCTCTGGTGAGTGCTGATAGTCGAACTCGAACGTTCCGCCTATGCTTGCATTTGCGAACTTGATTTTGTTCGCTACCAAGTCTACCCAACATACATTTTGATTAAGGAATTGGTTTCGCATACCCATGTTGATTATGCGGTATGGTGCTTCACCTACGAACACAACGGTTTCTGTTGGTGTCGGATAGGTTACTGGGTCCTCACTATAGTTTGCCATGAGGTGTTTGAAGTCCGGGGCTACTGTTGTGAGGTCAATCTCTCCACCTGAAAATGAGCCTGTAGCTGATTTTCGCAGGAACTCCCACACGGTTTCGTTTAGGATTTCCCTTTGTTTCTCATTGGCAAGGAATATTTCCTCGTCTGTTGAGAGTTCGGTCTGGTCATCGGTCCATAGCTCGAACTTTTTAATGATGTCATTACCTGTGCTGATCATAGTGATAGGTTGGTTATGCTTATAATGTCCCCGGATAGGGTGTGAATACACAGGAACAAGTCTATGTATTCGCACCCGACCCCGGGAGGGGTGGGTTCAAGGTTAGGCTTTGATTTTTACACCAACACCACGCTTGATTCCGTCTTTGAAGAGTTTAACTCCGTAAAGAACGAATGAGCGGATGATATCTGCCATTTGGAATGGATCAGGAATTGCCTCTCCCTCTACTTTGTCTTGAACAACAAGGTCAATCGCACCTTTCATCATAAATGGTGATGTGATTTGGTTGAAGTTTACAGTCGCAGTAGCAGTTCCACTGATTGCAAGGCGGCCTGAACCGATTGTTGCTACAGTGAACTTGTTGTTACCTGGTACGTCTGTTGCGGTTAGACGGAAGTCTGCCCATACAGATGCGTAGTAGTCAGGGTGTGCATCAGTCCATGCAACGTAGTTTGTACCTGCACCTGCTCCTTGGTTAAGGGCAGCTACAAGGTTCGCACGAGTTGCTGCAGCTGATCCACCGATAAGTACGTTACCCGGTGTTGAACCGATTGACGATACGAATGTGTAGGTGAATCCACTGATTACGAATGTTTGTGCAGCAGTAGGGTTAGTGTTGAAAGTGATATCTGCATCTGCTGATAGGTTTTCTGACACGAATAGCTGTGCTGAACGAACTGGACCTGCGTAACCATTTTTCCATACGGTTTCTGCCATATCGAATTGCTTACCCATGAGTACGATTTCAATTGAGGCTACAGCGAGTGAGTCTGTAACGAATACGAGACTTTCAAGCTGACGTCCTTTGATTTGAGCACGTACAGTTCCTGCTGCTTTAGCAAGAGTTTTTTCTACGTTACCTGTAACGTCGAGGTCAATAGGAGTTCCTGCTGTACCTCCGACATTACCCGCATCAAATGTAGAGAAGTTTCGAGCGAGTGCAAGTGCATCACCGTCAACGTATGCTGACACTTTGAGTGCGATTTCCATTCCGAAAAACTCAGATGGAGTTAGGTTTTTCATTTGAATCTTTTCGATTCGGTCTACACGAACGACAGCAACTTTTGAACGGTTAACGTCAAGAGTTTCTTTTTCGTCTGAGATGTTATCGATAGTGTAGTTAGTTCCTTTTGAATAGTCACGTACACGTACACCGTCAATAATTGCTCGAGGACGTGCTACTGAAGCACCGTACTCAAGACTTGAGCGAAGTTCTCCGTTACATACCTCCATTGATACAGTAACTTTACTGAAAATGGTTTGGTATGAATTGGTGAACTGTTCTTTTGAGATTGAAATAGCCATACAATTAGTTTAATGGTCAGTGGTGTATGACTTCTGGCCGAAAGTGGGGGAGACTAACGTCGGATTGATTTGACTCGGCTTATCAGGTCCTCATGATATTTATTCTTGAGTTCTGGGTCCTTGTCGAGACGATCCAACACTTTCTGATCGTTCCAGTTTAGCTTATCGCCATCATCTCTGTTGTTGTCACCGTCTGCACCACCGTCTATTGCTGCTTTACCAGTTAATATTCCGGGGTACATTTCTGTCACAACATCATGGAATGATTTTGCTAAGTTCTCGTCATCACCAATAATGTATCGCTTAATCGCTTTCAGATTGAGCTTGTCTTTGAGTTGTGGGTATGAGTCCATGAAGTCCTCATACTCTCCCTCAATCGCTAGTTCAATTTGTCGAGCTTTCAGTTCTGCCTTTGGTTCTGCCTTTGGAACTTTCTTTTTTGGTTGTTCGTCATCATCCTCGTCCGCATCCTTTTCTTTTGGCTTTAGTCGGGTTGATAATCTTTTTTCGAGTATCCCTACAAGAGCTTTGGTTCCCTCTTTATCGAGTCCCCATTCCTCTGCAAAGTCCTCTATTTCGTCCCTTTGAGCGTCTCCGCCTTTAAGGTTCTTTACCACTCCTATCAAGTCCTGCATGGCCTCTGCTAGTTCTGTGTACTGCTGAGACGTTTGCTTGTTGATACGCTTGGTGTCTTTGAGTTCTCTCTTTACGTCGAGGAACTCTCGGAAGAGACTTGAACGTTTTCGATTTGGCTTTTGGTCACCGTCGTGATCGTCCTCATCGTCATCATCCTCATCATCGTCCTCATTGGCTGCCTCCGCAACCTGAGCAATCGATTGACCATTTGTTTTTGGCTTGGTTGCCTCACCTTTTTTTGGTTCAGGGTTGTCAGTCTTTTTTGATTCATCTTTTTGGCTTTCGTCTTTTTGAGACTCATCCTTTTGTGATTCATCTTTTGGCTGTCCCTCGGCGTTAGGTTCTCGCTTTCCAGCGATTTCCGCCGCTATACTTTCTGGTATGTTTGGCATACTTGTTTTAGTGTGACACTTTTTTTTTAGTGATAGTCACGTTAAGCTCCACTGCGTTAACTTCTGCTCCGGTGTCGCAAACCGGGAATAGGGTCGATGGTTACCTCTATTATAACAATTGCTATAAATTGCACAAGAGGTAGTCCCCACTTTCAAGCCACCACCGACCTAAAGTTATAACTTGAAAGGAGGGAGCACCCCTTGTGAGGGTTACTCGTCAATATCTGTTTGATTGTCAAAGTCTCCACGTGCTATCTGTTCTGCCAAAGAGTCAAAGGCTCGTGAGTTGTGCTCGATGGACATTATCTCATCACGCAAGATTTCCATCTTGGTAATAGTATAACGTATTTTGTTCTCATCCCAAACTTTTGCATGCTCTATAAGCTGTGGAATGAGAGCGTTTATCTCTGATTGCTTTTGCTTATAGAGTGCCTTTGCTTGAAGTGATGCCGATGTCTCTTGTAAGTCTCTCGCCATCTCGAGTTCAGTTTTCAAGTGAGGATATTTTGCTACCAGTGAGTTGTAGTCATTCATATGCTATTTGTTTTTTAGCTGTGCCTTTTCGGCTCTGGTAAGTTTCATTTCCTCTTGAGGTATCACTGCGTGGATTTCGGCGAGTTCATTCTTGAGACGATCGTGTACTCGTTTTATCTCCTTGTACTTCTTTTCTGATTTTTCAATCAGTGCGAACATTTCGATATAGTTCACGAGTGCTACTCTTTTGACCTTTGGTAGCTTTTCAAACATCTTGATGACATCGTTGTGATGGTCCTTGATGTTCTGATGTACTGCCTTGTCTAGGTTTCTCTGTGAGCCTACTTCTTTGAGTTGCTTTTGAGCCTCCATGAACTGGAGCATTACATCTTTGAGTGAGAATACTTTTGTCTGGTTGTAGAGTGTTACCTCATAGTCTCCATCCTTTTGTTTTTTCACTGTGTATGTCGGTGATGTTTTTTTCATAACTTTATTCTGAATCTTTAACTATATACCAATCCTCAGCAAAGATTGATTCGCATGATAAGTCTACAGGGAATATGTCATACATATCATCTCCATCTGCATCTTTTACTTTTAAGTTTTTCCACATTTGTAAATATGGAAGTGTGTTTTGTGATTCATCTGTTGGATATTTTGCAACGATAAAACATGTATCTCTAAAAGCAATTCGTGCAATTGACTTGCCTTGTTTTGCTGCTGCTAATGCTGTTTCGAATGAAACTGTTTCGATTGGTGTCATATTATTATTGATTATTATTGATTAACTGGTTCCATTGGCTGACCTACTGCCTCTGGATTATTTTCTGATAATAGTTCCGGGTCGATATTACCTCCTTTGCCTCCCTGTGGGTTCATTGGGTCCTCAGGTATTGAGGTATCCATCATCCCATTCTTTGCCTGCTCCTCGAGTACTTTCAATGCCTCATTCTTTTCAGCTATCTGTTGAGCTGTTTGAATGAATGTATTGATTGTCTCGTGGATCATGCTTGCCTTGGCCTTATTAGATTTGTACATCTTGGTGATGAGTTCATCTTTTTCTTGCCATAGGTCGTTCATTGTTTGAACGTATGCGAGGTTGGTATTTCGTGGAGGTTGTACCTCTTTACCGGTTACTAGTTTCTCGAAGTCCTCGTATGCCTGTACAAGCATTCCCTCTGCACCGTCTTTGGTATCGAGGAGTGCTCGCTTGTCGTCCTCTGTGAATCCGGTCATGTCGAGTTGTTTTTCTCGGACCACTTTCTGATTGAATAGTTCATCGCCTTTCGCAGCGGTGAGCACTTCCATCTTGAGTTTTGATTTCGCCTCAGATACTTGTGTCTCTGCTGCGGTTGATTCTACGAGGATGTCATAGTCGTACTCTGTTGGCTTGAGGTCACTCCATGTGATTTCCTCAATACCTATTCCGTTGATTCCTATCATCTTGATTGCTACCTTTGATGTTAGGTTTTCACGTACTCCGTTTTTCCATAGGATAGCGAATCGGTAGTATCCCTCGGAGTATTCCTTGTTGAGGAGTCCGAGTCGGTCCCCGAGGTTCGCTTGGTTACCATCATAGATTCCGAGTACTCCGTTTTCGTCGGCTACTCCTGCTGCCTGTGCGGTTACTCCTGATTCACGATCCACGATTGATTGCAGCTTATCGAACACTCGTAGTGGTGTCTCGATTGGTGGAGTTGATACTGCTTTGACTGCTCGGTCCACGTCTATGTTACCGGTTATCTCTAGGAATCCACCTGTACCATACTTGGCCTGTGCTAGGTTTCGTATGAAGTCCACGTTGACTGCTAGTTTCGGTTTGTTTACTTGGTCCGAGTTGTCGAGTGATTGGTTGATACTCTTTTCCATCGCTTTGAATATGCGACGTACTCGTTCGAGTGGTGAGATTGACCAGAACTCTGAGTCATCCGGTGAGGTTGCCCATGACCAGATTGGATACAGTCCTGATTTTTCTACCTCGGTCCATTTTTCACAACGGATGCATTGACCACTCTTGGTGAGTAGGAGGATGTATCTATCACCTGTCTCATAGTCATGAGTAAAGTGTTGATAGAATAGCCAGATGTTTTGGT
>ERZ724509.141-NODE-141-length-34791-cov-4.917434_pt1 | contig 34791 bp, 28 predicted proteins | sample MGYA00376042_ERZ724509 | MGnify/ENA primary metagenome ERZ724509 (study PRJEB28724, sample SAMN07190887) | wastewater metagenome | isolation source: effluent of sewage treatment plant in Hong Hong | place: USA: Christiansburg, Virginia | collected 2016-03-01 ...
ATATTGACATACAATTAATTAATTTTGTATCATACATACAAGAGTTCAAACATTTATATGTAATATAAATGTTTGAACTCTTGTATGAAGAAATTATTTAGAATATAACTCACGTAATGAAAAAACTGTTTCTACATATAATTCAGGAGCATCTAATATTTTAAGATAATTTAACGCTGCTGTTTGAGGGGAAACAAGTGCTTTATTTTGCAGTAATTCAATGAATTTTTGTTTGGTAGAGAATGAAGATTCAGCCGTTTCTCTAATTTTCTGTTGCATAGGCGTATCCACAACACCTGGCGCAATGGAAAAAATACGTGTCTTTATATCTGTTCGCAATTCAATTTCATGAGCTACATGCAAAGAAAAATGGTCTATCCCAGCTTTGGCTGCTCCATATAAGGACCAACCGTCAATTACTTTTGAAGCTGCCCCAGAAGAAACAGTTAAAATAACACGATTCTTTATCGTCTCAAGGGGAATAACTAAAAAAGCATTTATAAGCTGAATGGTAGAAATTAAATTAACCTGCATGAGGTAATGAATTTCTACTTGTGAAAATGAACCTGCATATCGAATTGGATCTACACAGCCCGCATTGTTAATTAAATAAACGGTATCCTCTAAAGTGAACTTCGTTTTAAATAAATCAAAAATAGATTGAAGGTCTTCAACTTTTGTCATATCGGCAAACACATGCTGATATTGCTTGTGTTCAACGGTACATCTTCTAGAAATACCAAACACATGCGTATTTGGCCTAGCAACAATCTGTAAGGCAAGCTCCTTGCCTATTCCTGAAGATGTACCTGTTATGAAATAATAGTGCATGTTACTTACATTATAAAATAAATTGGCTTAAGTCTCTATTTTGAACAAGACCATCCATCTTTCTAGAAACATACGTACCATCAATAATCACTGGGAAATCTGAATTTCGAATATCAGGCACTTCAAACAATAATTCGTTCAACAAGTGACTCATTACGGTATGCAACCTACGTGCACCAATATTTTCAACTTCTACATTTAACTCAAATGCTATTTCAGCAATTGCTTTTAATGCGTCGTCTTCAAATTGAATATCTACATTTTCAGAAGCCAATAACGCTTGATATTGTCTGGTCAATGCATTTTTAGGCTCTTTTAAAATATGATAAAAGTCTGCTTGGGTAAGACTATTCAACTCAACACGAATTGGGAATCTACCTTGCAATTCAGGAATTAAATCAGATGGCTTAGACATATGAAATGCACCTGCTGCTATAAACAAGATATGATCGGTATGCACAATGCCATACTTTGTATTGACAGCACTTCCTTCTACAATCGGCAACAAATCGCGTTGTACCCCTTCCCTACTCACATCCGGACCATTCCCTTTTTTTGATGATGCAACTTTATCTATCTCATCAATAAAAATAATACCTGTATTTTGTGCTTTTAAAATTGCCTCCTCTTTCACATCATCCATATCAATGAGTTTAGATGATTCTTCTTCCATTAATACTTTACGTGCTTCAGCGATAGATAGCTTACGCTTCTTCGTTTTCTTTGGCATCATATTACCAATCATTTCTTGAATGTTCATCATCGATGCTTCATCCATTGCACCACCTACAACCCCTATTCCTGGGCCATTTTGGGGTACATTTATTTCAATTTTACGTTCATCCAATTCACCACTGCGAATCTTTTCACGAAACAATTCTCGTGTACGCTCATTCAATTCATCCTCATTGGTAGGCATCTCTCCTTCTTCCGTAACATGCGCCGAAGAAGTATTTTTAAAACCCATACCTGAAGATTTAACAGGTGGTATTAATAAATCTAAAATAATATCTTCAACCACTTGGGCTGCTTTAATTTTCACTTCTTCCTTCTTTTGGCTTTTCACCATATTCACTGCTTGCTCTACCAAATCGCGCACCATACTCTCTACATCGCGCCCTACATAGCCTACTTCGGTAAATTTAGATGCTTCCACTTTTGTAAAAGGTGCATCTGCAAGTTTTGCTAATCGTCTTGCAATTTCAGTTTTCCCAACGCCGGTGGGTCCTATTAATAAAATATTATTGGGCATTATTTCTGAACGCATATCTTCATTCGCATGCATTCTTCTCCAACGATTTCGCAATGCGATAGCAACATTTCGTTTGGCATCCGCTTGTCCAATAATATACTTATCCAATTCGGCTACAATTTCTGTAGGCGTTAGTAATCCATTTAATGCTGTCATATTGTTGATTTATTTTTTCTTCCATTCATGCATATTCAGACCCAAGGTAAAGAAACTTGTCCCTCCTTTGATTGAATAATATGCGCGTGTAAATTCTATATCAAATTTTTTAACACGAATCATAAATCCCCATGAAAGGCCTGCTGCTGCTGCACGATCTTGAAATTTCAATTCTCTACGCATTAAAAAATTATATCCAAAACGTGCTTGCACATTTTTCGTAAATAGGAATTCTCCTCCTATTACAAAATGTCTTAACAGTTTATCGGAGAACGTAGACTCAATGGACGATACTGTCCCGTCTATATTCACCTTTACGTTTATAGCAGGATCATTATACGCAATATCAAATTTATATAAATGGTGTGTTGTTATAGAAAAACGTAAAGGCATATGTTCTGGCTTATATGTTGCACCCAATTGTATGTCAAAAGGCAGATTCACAGCATCCCCTTTTACATAATTATTTAGGTTAAACCCGACATTTTTAAATACCAAGCCAACTGTTAATTGTTGCGTGGGATGTTTGTATAAAGTCCCAAAATCAACCATAAAAGCAGATGCATTGTAACCGGCCATCGAAGAATATACCATTTTTGCATTTACACCCATAGAAAATGGCCCTAAGCTTTTAGCATAACCACCTACGAGCGCAAACTCTTGAGGATTAAATACAACACCCGTGGAAGTTCCTGTGGCATCCATTTGATCTATTTTGCCATAGCTAAAATAGTTTATACCTACACTTACAACTCCCTTATCATCTTTCAACCTACGCGCTCCAAATAAAGTTGATTTTTTTATGTCGGCATAAAAAGGCTGATAGGTAAAACTTATATTCTTGTCGATAGAGTCATTTAATAAGGCTGGATTGGAATATCCCATAGCTACATCTCTATCCAGTATGGATACATTATAGCCTCCTACAGACGCTTGTCTTGCAGCAACGGGGACATCTAAAAAAGAATAACCCGTTTTTCCACCTAATTGAGCAAAGGAAAGAATGGGTAAAAATATAAGTACACTCAGAAAGTACCGCATTGTTGTCATAAGTATTCCAGCAAGTAAAACGGCAATAGAAATAATCTATTGCCGTAATTTACAGGTTATTTTTCGTTCTTTTTTAAATCTGCTGGAATTTCCAAATTGAACGGTTTTTTAATCTTTTGTTTTAACAAAGCAATTTCCAACACTTCTGAAGCGGTTTCAACAAAATGAAATTTCAAATCTGCAATTTCAGGTTGATGTATTTCTTCGATATCTTTTCGATTTTTATTACTTAAAATAATTTCTTTGATACCCGCACGACGTGCAGCAAGTATTTTTTCTTTAATTCCACCAACAGGCAACACTTTACCGCGTAAGGTAATTTCACCTGTCATTGCAATCGCTGCTTTTATTTTACGTTGTGTAAAGGTTGACGCCAACGATGTATATAAGGCAATCCCAGCAGATGGACCATCTTTAGGCGTTGCGCCAGCGGGTACGTGAATATGTAGATCATAATGATCAAATACTCTGTAGTCAATTCCAATAGACTCTACATTCGCTTTCAATAAAGATAAGGCAGCACTTGCAGATTCTTTCATAACATCTCCCAACTGACCCGAAACAGTTAACTTACCCTTCCCTTTACTTAGTATGGATTCAATAGTTAAAATTTCACCGCCATAAGGCGTCCATGCAAGTCCAGTAACAATACCCGCTAAATCATTTTGCTGATAGGTGTCTTTTTCAAAATCTTCTGAACCTAAAATTTCGCGTACTTCTGCAGGCTGTATTTTTTTAGTATATGACGTCTCCATAGCAACGGCTACGGCTACATTACGAACTACAGCACCAATCTTACGCTCCAAATTACGTACACCCGATTCGCGTGTATAATCTTCTATGATTTTCACAATTGCTGCATCCGTAATGGTTACTGACTTAGGCTTCAATCCGTGTTCTTCTTTTTGCTTCGGAATTAAATACTTTTTCGCTATTTCAATTTTTTCTTCTAAGGTATAACCATTGATTTCGATTATTTCCATACGATCTCTCAAAGCAGGCTGTATGCTGTCCAACGAATTGGATGTTGCAATAAAAAGCACTTTTGATAAATCGTATTCGACTTCAAGAAAATTATCCATGAAAGTTGAATTTTGTTCTGGATCCAATACTTCTAATAATGCAGAAGAAGGATCGCCTCTTAAATCTTTTGAAATTTTATCAATTTCATCCAAAATAAATACTGGGTTGGAAGATTCAGAACGTTTAATTCCTTGAATAATTTTACCAGGCATTGCACCGATATATGTTTTACGGTGTCCTCTGATTTCAGACTCATCATGCACACCACCTAAAGACATGCGTACATATTTACGATCCAGTGCTTTTGCAATAGACTTCCCAAGGGATGTTTTACCAACACCTGGAGGTCCGTACAAACAAAGGATTGGTGCTTTCATATTGTTTTTCAATTTCAATACAGCCAAATATTCAACAATACGCTGTTTTACTTTTGTTAAACCAAAATGATCTTCATCCAACACTTCTTTCGCACGTGCCAAATCAAAATTATCTTGTGTATTTTCTCCCCAAGGCAAATCAACTAATAATTCTAAATAATTAAATGTCACCGGATAATCTGGTGCCATTGGGTTTAAGCGTTGCATCTTACCCATTTCTTTATCAAAGTGGGCACGTACTTTATCCGTCCATTTTTTTGTTAATGCACGTTCTTTTAAGCGTTCAAATTCTTGCTCTGTATTAAAATCTCCTAGTTCGTCCTGAAGTACTTTGATTTGTTGACGCAAAAAATACTCGCGTTGTTGTTGATCAATATCTGTGTGTACTTTCGTATGAATATCTCTTTTAATCTCCAACATCTGAATATCCTTATCCATCAACTGTAATAACCATGTAGCACGGTCTACAGCATCATCAAACTCCAATAATTTTTGTTTGTCTTTTAATTCTGCGTTGATGTTGGACGACAAAAAATGTGTTAAGAAATTTTCACTTTCAATATTATTGATTGCAATTTGTGCATCCTGTGGGATTTCAGGATTCATTTTTAAAATTTTAGTAGCCGTTTCTTTAACCGACTGCATTAAGCCTTTCGTCTGTTTTTTAGACATGTTGGGATGTTTGTCTTTCAACATAGTCACCCGAGCTTGCAAATATGGTTCAACCTGAAGTTCCTCTTCAATTTTAAACCGTCGTTTCCCTTGAATTAAAATTGTTGTGTTTCCATCGGGCAATACAAACATGCGCAGTATTTTTGCAACTGTACCAACACGATAAATATCTTGAAAAGAAGGTTCTTCTGTTTTTTGATTTTCTTGCGCAACTACTCCGATTGTTCGGTCACCTTTATAAAATTTTTTAACCAAACGAATGGATTTTTGTCGGCCAACCGTTATCGGAATTACAACTCCTGGAAATAATACAATATTTCGTACAGGCAATATTGGTAAAATAGATGGGAACTCTTCTTTATCCATCTCTGCTTCCTCTTCGGGCGTAATAAGCGGAATCATATCTACAGCTTCCGTATCCATCATATTAGACAAAAGTGCCCCTTCAGATTTATTCATTTTATTCATATCTTCTTCAATTCCTATCTTATGCCAATATGGCATTTTTTTAGGATAATTTGTGTATTTAATCTAATTAGAACTATATTTATATAAGTTTTACAATTCGCATGCCAGTATACATTTTTAAAAAATTAGTTTGTAAATTAATTGAGATCGCGAAATACAGTTTAAGTGTATCACTTATATTGTCGCTCATGCTCACTTATTCCAGTTCCTTTGCGCAAAAAAGGAAAAACAAAGATACATTTCAGTCTATTGCTGAACATGGTCAATTAGACAGTGCATCTGTCATCAAGTCCGAGTATCAATTCCAATTCAAAAATATCAATGTTATCCCATTCTATTTTAATGAGTCTGAACTTATTAAAATGAGAAAATTGGAAGATGCTAAAAATTACAAAGAATTACTTCCACATCTTGAGCAGTATGTCAATTCATTTGGTATACAAAACTTTAGTAGAAATACAGATATGATTTGGAGACTGGGTCGGTTATATCAATTGTTTGGCTATAATGATCGTGCATTATTTTTATACAGAACGGCACTAAAAAATCTCCGTGGCAAAAAAATTGACGAGATAAAGAAATATTACGATACCATTACGGCATCAACACTAGAGAAATATGTCCCTCTAGAATATTATTATCAATTAGTTGAATACAGAAAATCAGTAGATACCCTCTTTCCACCCAAAAGTGTGTTTTTAAATATGGGTGAATTGGTAAATGATTTACGTTACCCAGACTACGGACCAACAATGAATGTAAGTGGAAATGTATTGATTTTCACCAAACGTAAAAAAGTATTAACGCCTACCAAATTAAGCTACCGTGAAAATGAAGATTTGTACTATTCTATAAACTACGATGGTTTTTGGGATGAAGCACTCCCCTTCTCTAACGTTATAAATTCTCATTGCAACGAAGGATCAGCAACCATTACACGAGATGGCAGGTCGTTATACTTCGCACGTTGTATTGTGCCCGAATTCTTATACGATTGTAGAGACTGTATGGGATCTTGTGACATCTACGAATCGCACATGGATGAAAATGGGAAATGGGAGGTTGCGAAAAATTTGGGTATTCAAGTAAACAGTATTTCGTGGGACTCACATCCAACTCTTTCGCACAATGAAGACACACTTTATTTTGCATCCGATAGAATTGGTGGATTTGGCTTATCGGATATTTGGTTTACGTTTAAACAACCTAAAGATGGCAAATGGGCACCTGCTCAAAATATGGGACCTGTTATTAACACTAGAGGAAATGAAGTGAGCCCATTCTACCACCCACTTTATGATGTATTCTATTTTAGTTCCAATGGACATTTATTGAATTTTGGAAAAAAAGATAGCCTTGATTTTACCTACCATACCTACGATATTTATAAAACGCGAAAAATAGAAGGTTTGTGGCAAGAACCAAAAAACATTGGCCCGCTTGTAAATGGAGAGGGAGACGAATATTATTTTACGATTGATTCAAAATCACGCGATTTGTTTTATTCCAAATCTGAATTAGACAACCTTGCCAATTTAGATTTGTTTAGTTTCCCCTTACCAATGGAAGCACAACCATTGGCATATACAAAAGTAAAAGGATCCCTTACAGATTCTCTTACAAACGAGCCATTTAAAGGTATTGTATCCATCATCGATTTGACAAACGGTATTGAAGTTGCACCAAAATTTATGCGGGAAGATGGGTCATTTGAATTTGATTTGAACAATGAAAACGAATATTTATTGGTGATTCAAGGGGATGATTTCTTTCGAATTGAACATACCTTTAAATTAGAAAGCGATACAACAATCAATTTAAAAACCAATTCGATTAAGTACAACAAGTGGAAATTTACTTCTTTGGAATTCAATAACAACAGTTCTCAAATTTTACCAGAAATGGAACCCGATTTGGATAAAGTAGTTGATTTCTTGGTGGATCACCCACAAATAAAATTAATCATTTCCGGACATACAGATGGTAGTGGTGACCCAGAGGCAAATTTAAAACTATCTGATGAACGTGCTGAAGCGATTAAAAAATACATTGTAGATAAAGGTAATATTGATGAAAGCAGAATTGAAGCAGAAGGTTATGGCAATCAAAAACCAATTATACAGGTTGAACTAACTGCAGCAGACAGAAAGATTAACCGTCGTGTCGAGTTCGAATTAATTCGAATGGCTGAGCCTAAGGAAGAAGAAATTATCTACGAAGAACAAGAGATAATTAGCGAGTAAAGTTTAAACTCAAAACGAATTAAACCATTCTCATACAGCTACTAATTATACATCATAAAAAGAAGCGGGTTTAAGGATTCAATTAAAGTTGAATCCTTAAACCCGCTTCTTTTTATCTAAGTTTTAATTATATTCCGAATAAAATTAAAACGCGTATCCAATATTTATTTGAAATGGAAAATATAGATACATACTAATATCACTGCTATTATATTTTACTTCTTGCCATTGATTTTGAACAGGAATATTTTTAAATCGTTCTCGTTGAAAAATTGCATATTGAATAGAATAACCAATATCAATAACCATTCTTTTAGCTAAGAGCCACTGATAGCCAAATCCAACACCTGTATAGACACCTATTTTTTGTTTTGATATATGCTCTTCATAATAATACCCAGATGGCAGATAGGTACTATTTAGTCGTAGCTCATCTGTTTGTGGGTTGTAAGAACCATTCGTATAGGATTGTTGATTTACCAAATTAACGGATAGCGAAAAGTATAATCCTTGGTTGAAGCCTTTTTTCTGTTGAAAATACCACCTCAGTTGTGGCATAAACTCGAATGAATAATCTGTAGGGTTCTGCTTGGATAGATATGGATAATTGAACGATGCGATACCATTAATACTTATTCTTTTAGACAATGCATGCTCTACTTGTAATGTATAAGATGCCACTTGGCGCAAAAATTCCTGCTTGAATATTATTCTTGTATGTTCTGCCAATAATTTCGCTCGAATCTTGATTTTGTGCAAATAAACAAATGTTAATTGTGGTAATAAATAGTGTGATAATTATTATTTTCATTTTGCAATAGTCAATTTAGAGAATTATTTAATTTTGAATTTACACTTTTAATTATGCTTATATTTAGAATTTAATAGATAATATTCAAAAGAGATTGAGTGTATTATACTATCATATAGGTTAGTATAAACTAAATTCAAAATACCAAATTGTTATTGGCAATCCATTAAATTTAAAAATCCAAAACTGATTACCCATTATATAAAAAGACCGACATCATATGATGTCGGTCTTTTTATATAATGGGTAATCACCTAATACAATCTAACTTACTTTGCACTTGGTGGTGGCAATTGATTCAATATTTTTTGTGCCATTTCTGGAACGTTATCACTTACAATTTGATATACATAACAATTATTAGAATTGTAATGAACCTTAAATTTATCACCTGCTATTTGCTTACCATTTGCATCAAAAATTGAATAGTGCACAACAAATGTACGTTCGTAATTTAAGGCTGCACGGTCTAAGCAATGCTGATAATTTGTTTTAACTTCAAATTGATTGATGAAGATATAATAATCGATGCTGTATTTCTCGTCAAAATAATTAAAGAAATCGGGGTTGCGAACCGCTACACCAAAGTACTTGCCATTATCTGCTGGTGTACTATATTCCGAAGGCACATCGTTATTTGTACCCGTTATTGTACCAACCGAATTTTTAACCCAACTTCCTTTTTTAGTACTTTTATTGGTAGTAGCAGCAGATGCCTGAGCAGTTTGTGATTCAATAGAATTTGGATTTTTCAGCGTTGCTTGATAATTATAACTCACCGAAGAATAAATTTTATTTAAATCCGTTAATGAATCATTATTTTTACCACCTAACAAATGTATGGTTTCGTAACCTGGTGCAATCAATAAGGTATTTAACCTACGTCTAAATATTTCACGAACTTTTGTACGCTGCATGTTTGATTTTGCAGCAATCTCATCATCAGCGTCTGAGAAGTACAAATAGGGATCAAAGGGAATAACCAATATTTGTTTGCGTGAAGAGTCGTATGTATACGGAGTACCTAAATCGTTGAATGGTGGTGCAAAGCTACCAACTGTTGACAATACTGGTTGATCTGTATTTACAACAGGTGAGTTGGTTATAGGTATTTTTGTTTCTGTTGGTTTTGTTTCCGTTGGTTTTGTTTCCGTTGGCTTTGTTTCTGTTGGTTTATTATTTGTTGTGTTTGTATTTGTGTTTGTGTTTGGAACAGCAGGTTTTATTGTTGTGGTATTTGTGTTTGTAGATGAATTATCATAGCCAATCACAATTTCTTGTCCCGCTTTCAAATCCATATTATTCATCTTTAGCAATTGCTCTACCGAAGTATTGTATTTTTTAGCTATGCCATAATACGTATCTCCTGGTTGTACTTTATATACTTGTGCATTAGCAGGGGTCGTCCTTACAGGCTTCGCCATTGTTGATGGATTGTATGGAATATTAATAACCTGCCCTACTTTTAATCCGTTTTCAATCTCAGGATTGATTTCAAACAAATCTGTTAACGAAACGCCATATTTAGTAGATATTCCATAAATGGTTTCTCCCGGAGAAATTAAATATTGAATGTGAAGTTTGTTATTCAATTTTGTTACGCCAATTGAATCTTGAATACCTGCATAGCTCATTACTGAGATCAATGCAAATAACATAGGGAGAAGACCTTTTTTCAACATCATATAATACTACGGTTAATTAAAATAAATTTCGAATGACATCATTTGAAATTGCAAACAACATCAATGACAACAATATAAGCATACCTATTTTTTGTGCATTTTCTAAGAATTTATCAGAAGGCTTTCTGCCTGAAATAATTTCGTACAGTAAAAACATCACATGTCCGCCATCCAATGCTGGTATAGGAAGCAAATTCATAAACGCCAATACCATGGATAAAGTTGCCGTCAAACTCCAGAAATGTGACCAAACCCATTCGCCACCATAGGCATTCCCAATAGACAAGAAACTACCAACTGAATTAGAAGCTTTTAATTCGCCTTTAAATATTTTAGAGAACGCTTTTATTTGGTCGGTAATAACTTTTATAGAATTTGATATTCCTTTAGGAATAGATTCGATAAATGAATACTGATGCGTATAGGCCTGCATGACACGAACGGACTCTAATTGAATTCCCATCATACCAGAGCTATCAATTTGTATGTTTAATGTATCAATTTGATTGTTGCGAAGAATACATACAGGTACTTTCTCATTTTTATGATTACCCAATTCATTTTTTAAAATATGAAAATAAGGAACCGAAACTGAATTGATAGATAGAATTGAATCGCCTTTTATCAAACCTGCATCCGCAGCATTACCTCCTTTTAAAACATCTGCCACTTTATAGCCAGAGACAGGACTAATAAAGCCTGCAGCATCTTTTTCAGCCAACTTGTCCAACAAGGTGCTTGGGATATTCACGACTTTTTCTTCCCCATTTCGAACAATCGTTATTGAACTATTATCATTCAATAAAGCATCAAATACTTCTGAAAAATATACAATATCTTTTCCGTTAACAGCCTTAATTTTATCGCCTGTTTGCAAACCAATTTCTTGTGCAATGGGGTGTGCTACAATGCCAAATTTATTAAACTCTTCAATTTTAATATCCGACTCACCTACTGTCGAGAGTAATCCTATATTTATTATAAAAGCGACAAGGACGTTTACAATTACACCACCCAACATCACAATTAAGCGTTGCCATGCAGGCTTACTTCTAAACTCCCAAGGCTGTGGTTCTGTTTTCAAGGATTCAGTATCCAGTGATTCGTCCACCATGCCGGAGATTTTAACAAAACCTCCCAATGGGATAGCTCCTACAGAATATTCTGTTTCACCTTTTTTGAATCCAAATAGTTTAGGAGGGAAACCAATTGAAAATTTTTCAACGCGCATGCCAAAGAATTTGGCGGTAAGCATATGTCCTAATTCGTGTACTCCTACTAAAATGGACAAGCCAAATATTAATTGGGTTGCCTTAATTAACAATTCCATGGATGTGGTATTCGTTTTTTTATTTAATTTTTACTTTTGAAAACGTACGTGCTAACATACGTGTTTCTTTATCAGATTGAATATAATCATCTAATGTCGGTAAAGCAAGATACGGTATCTTAACCATACATTCAGCAATCAAATCAGGCATTTCAAGAAAGGTGATTTCATCCTTTAGAAACTTCTCTACAGCAATCTCATTAGCAGCATTTAATATACATGGCATATTCCCTCCTTTTCTTAATGCTTCATACGCTAAGGATAAATTTTGAAACGTTTCAAAATCGGGTTTTTCAAAAGTCAAAGAAGGATATTGCAAAAAATCAAAGCGGGGGTAATTCGAAACCAAACGTTCTGGAAAACCCAAAGCATATTGTATGGGCAATTTCATATCTGGCAAACCCATTTGTGCTTTAATGGAACCATCTTCAAATTGAACCATTGAATGAATGATAGACTGTGGATGGACAACGACATCAATCTGATCTGCAGTTAACCCAAACAACCATTTTGCTTCAATAACCTCCAATCCTTTATTCATCATAGATGCCGAATCAATGGTAATTTTAGCACCCATGCTCCAATTGGGATGTTTTAAGGCCTGTGCTTTTGTTACTGAAATTAATTCGTCTCGTTTTTTACTTCTAAACGGTCCGCCTGATGCGGTCAATATAACTTTTTCAATGGCATTCATCCCCTCGCCTGGCAAACATTGAAAAATAGCCGAATGTTCCGAATCTACTGGCAATATGGCTACTTTATGTTTTTGAGCTAATTCCGTTATAATATCACCCGCAACTACGAGCGTTTCCTTATTAGCTAATGCAATATGTTTCCCTGCTTTTATGGCATGTATCGTAGGCAGCAAGCCCGCATAGCCAACCATTGCAGTTACCACAATATCAATGGATTCCATTTCTACTACGGAAACCAAAGACTTTGCGCCACAATATACTTTGATGTGTAATGGATCTAATGCATTTTTTACTTTTCCGTAAAGCGCTTCATTACCGATTACTACTACATTTGGCTTAAATTCAACTGCTTGCTGAATCAACAAGTCAGCATTATTTTCTGCAGTCAATACTTCTACAACAAATCGATCTTTATTTGCGCGAATAACTTCGAGTGTTTGTGTACCGATAGAACCAGTAGAACCGAGCAAGGCAATATATTTTTTATTTTCTTCTTTCATTACTGATTAGTTAAAAATCGCATCTACAAATTTTCTATCGTTTGATAATCGTGGTGATTTATTTTGACCTCCCAACTTACCCATTTTCCTCATTCCCTCAATAAATGCGCCCTTTGGTACAGGTGTTACTTTCAATGGACGTAAAATATTCCCCACAATTAAATCTTTATAATAAATATTTCTACGAACCATTTCTACATCTAAGTCACTTGCAAATTGACTAAAATTAGTTGGTTCATCAATAAATTCAATAAACCACTCGTGGTATGGAAGTCCGTCTGCTGGTGCTACTTGTGGTGCTACGGTAAACTCAGAGATAGAAACTTCTGGATGTTTAGCCAACGTTTCTTTCATTGATTGCTCTACTTCTTCTCCAATAACATGCTCTCCAAAGGCAGATATAAAATGCTTTACCCTGCCTGTTACAACAATGCGATATGGATTTTTTGAAACAAATTTAACAGTGTCTCCAATCGAATACGCAAACAAGCCTGCATCTGTACTCATGATGAGTGCGTAATTCACGCCCAACTCCACTTCGCCGATGGTCAAACGTATTTGATCTGCTGAGCCATATGTATCAACAGGTATAAATTCATAAAAGACCCCACTATTTAACAACAACAATAAACCTGCATTGTTTGGTTGATCCTGAAATGCAATAAACCCTTCTGAGGCTGGGTATGTTTCAATCGTATCAATCTCTTTTCCGATGCTATTCATGAGTTTTTTTCGATAAGGTTCGAAATTAACTCCACCATAAACCAATAAGGAAAAAGACCTAAAAACATCTTTCATTTTTTTCCCTGTTCGTGTTTCAATTCGATCGAAATACATCTGCACCCAAGGTGGAATGCCACTAATAAGTGACATGGGCTGTTCAATTGTTTCAGCTACAATTTGATCTAATTTCTGCTCCCAATCTTCGATGCAATTTGTATCAAAACAAGGTAATTGATTTCCACGCAAATAGCTTGGAACATGGTGATTGACAATACCCGATAACCGACCAATAAAAATTCCATTCTTTTTTTCCATTACAGGACTGCCTGATAAAAAAATCATTTTCAAATCTAAAAAATCAGATTTGCCGGTATGGTACACGTAATTTAATAAGGCATCTTTTGCACCATTAATATGATGAGATATAGATGCTTTTGTAATGGGTATGTATTTGACTCCAGATGTAGTACCAGATGTTTTAGCAAAATAAATGGGCAAGCCTGGCCAGAGAATATTTTTATCTCCTCTTTTAATATCTTCAATATAGCTATGAAAACCTTCATATTCCCTAATAGGTACATTTCTGCAATAATCTGCATGTGTCTGTATAGACATAAATTTATGATCTATACCAAACTTCGTCTTTTTTGCAGAAGTTAATAAATAGTTAAATACCTGTTGCTGAGTTTCAACTGGTCGAGAAGACCAGTTAGTTTGTTTATCAACAACCCAACGCGCAAGAAGCTTACTTAGTAGTGAACGAATTCCCATAATATGAGTAAGCAAGTTAAAAAAATATAACTAAATAATGTCTTATAACAATAGAATCGCAAATATCTTAAATTTCTACGTATTCAATCATAAATAAGTACTAAATTTACCCTTTAATACACATCAAAATAATTCAATTTTCATAATCACCGTTTAGCTAAAGAAGCGAATTACAATTATACTTCACAGAATTCTACATAAGCCCTAGAAGCACTCTTTTTAATCATTAAAATGAAATTAATTTACTCAAAGCCTTTTATTTTTTTTATACTTTGGATCTGTTTATTATTATTCACATTTAATAGACACATAAGAAGAGACCCCTACGGCTATACCAGTGAAATTTATGCTGATAAAGCAGGCTATTATGTGTATCTACCAGCAACATTTATTTACAATTGGCAAGGAAATAACATCCCAGATAAGATAGCAAAAAACCCAGGGATGGCATTTGAGAATATAGACAACTATATCTATACAAAATACCCTATGGGTGTGGCTGTAATGATGTCTCCATTCTGGCTCATAAATCATTATTTTATCGCCAATCCAAATGATGGATTTTCATTTTCATATACGATGATATCTTCCGTGGCATCTACTTTTTATGTATTATTAGGACTCTTTATTAGTTTCGCGTGCTTCAAAAAATACACATCCCCAATACAAGCACTAATAATTACCGTTACCCTTTTTGCTTCTACTAACTTATTTTATTATACGACTCTTGAAAATGGAATGTCGCATAGCTTTTCTTTTTTTTGGTTCTCCCTATTATTATTTGTGATGATTGACATCAAACAAAGATCTTATATTGTAACCTATAAAGACATATTGTTAATTGGAACAACAATTGGTTTTATCGCATTAATTAGGCCTATCAATTGTATATTTTGCCTGCCATACTTTCTGATTTTGATCATTCAAAATCCCAATGCGATTACCACAATTAAAGAACTATTTTTCACAACAAAAAGCATATTCTTATATCTTATACCCATAATTATCATTAGTCCTCAAGTCATCTACTATAAAATTATTTCTACAATAAGACTTCCCTATGGACATGAAGGATTTCCTTATTTAATGAACCCTCGAATTTTGAAAGTTCTATTTGCGCCCAATAATGGACTTTTTCTTTATACCCCTATTGCGTTATTTATACTTTTATTCATATTCATAAATAGAAAAAAATCACCATTTACAATACCGATCTATGTATTATTCGGTTTGGTTATATATACCTATGCTTCATGGTGGAGTACTGAACTTGGATGTGCTTTTGGACATAGAAGTATGGTTGAATTTTATACAATTATTTTTTTACCTTTAGCGTATATTGAACTCTCCAAAAAAATGAAATTTATAGTTGGAAGTATTGCGATCCTAAGCATCCTATACAACTTAAAACTTTCACTATCTTATGATATTTGCTTTATGGGCTCTTATTATTGGGATTGGGATACTTACTTAACTTTATTATTTTCAAATATCAAATAAAAATATGGCTAACCAAACACTTTCTATTGTCATTCCAGCATACAATGAAGAACGTACCATTCATTTAATTTTGAATAAAGTCCTTGCGGTTACTTTAAGAGATAATATTCAAAAAGAAATCATTTTGGTAAATGATTGTTCAAAAGACGGCACAAAAAATGCAATAGAACAATATATTGCAGCGCATTCTACTGAAAACATTGTTCTCTATAATCATGAAGTGAATAAAGGTAAAGGTGCAGCTTTACATACGGGTATAAAAAAAGCATCTGGAGATTACATAATCATTCAAGATGCCGATCTTGAATATGATCCGAAAGAATATAATGTGTTATTGCAACCTTTATTAGATGGATTTGCAGATGTTGTATATGGCTCACGTTTCATTGGAGGGAAACCACACCGCATTTTATTTTTCTGGCATACAATAGGCAATAAAATGCTTACTATGGCAAGCAATTTATTTACCAATTTAAATTTGACAGATATGGAAACGTGTTATAAGTTATTTAAATCAGAAATAATACAGCCCATTAAATTACAAGAAGAACGTTTTGGATTTGAACCAGAAGTTACTGCACGCGTTTCTCAAATACCTAACATTCGAATTTATGAAGTAGGAATTTCTTACTATGGAAGAACGTATGAAGAAGGCAAAAAGATAGGAATGAAAGATGCATTTAGAGCATTATATTGTATTATTAAATATAATATATTTAAATAATGAACGTACCTACCTTCTCGTTTAAAGAAATTGATCAAGAAGGCATTGAAACACTTTCTGTGATTGCACATGCAGATAAGCTCAACACTTGGTTTTTGATACAATTAAACCATTTTGTTCTGGAAAAATACTAGAAATCGGATCTGGCATTGGAAATATATCTCAATTTTACATCAAAAATAATTTCGATATAAAACGTTCTGACTTACGCGAAATTCATTTAAAAATACTAACGAATAGGTTTCCTGAGTTTAATCCATTAATTTTTTTTTGCTTGATTTGGCAGATCAAAATTTTGATGCGTTGCATAAAGAAAAATTTGAAAGCTTTGATACAATCTTTGCATTGAACGTTGTAGAACATATTTCTGAAGATCGGCAGACAATAACAAACTGTTAAAAGGAGGCAAGCTCATTATTCTTGTTCCTGCATATCAAACTCTTTACAATAGATTTGACAATGAACTAGAACACTATCGCAGATACAATCAAAGATATTTAAGTACATTGTTTAATACAGCTAATTTCAAAATAATACACAAAAAATATTTTAATGCAGTCGGTATTTTAGGTTGGTATATTTCGGGAAAATTATTGAAAAACAAATTGATTCCTAAAGGTCAATTGAAATTTTACAATTTTCTAGTCCCCCTTTTTAAAGCTTTTGATAAGCTTGTTTGTAATAAAATAGGACTATCCGTAATGACTGTCGGGACAAAAGAATAAATCATGATATACTTAAAGAAATCATTAAATAGGTGTATTCTAAACAACTTGTAGTTATTAATTCTAGCACAATGCATAACCAACAGCAGGTTCTTATATAATAATTATTAATAGCGCAGAGGTAGAATTCTACATGGTAGTAATTTCCGTTTATATAGATTTACTTTTCAGACAACATAGCAACTAGTATCATTTCAAATTTTCCTAACATGTGAGAATTGATTGAGCTAAGTAATAACGTAGTTCGATACCTATTGTGACTCAAAATGACAGAATTTATTGATAGAGATTAATATCATCCCGCTAATTTATCTCTACTGAATACATTTACTTTAAAAAATGCATTTTATTTATTTTTTCAAAATTTATTTTTAATTTGAATCTAAAATAATCAAATACTATATGAAACGTCTTTATTTATTAGTGCTTGCAACACTCGCAGGCTTCATTGGCGCGAGCATATTCAACGTGATATTCGTGCCTACCACAAATGCTGTAAAAGCTATCCCTGAAACTACGTTACCGGCCATCCCCATTTATCCTGCTAATTTAATGAATACAGGCATGAGCGATTTTACCTATGCTTCTGCAATAAGTACACCAAGCGTTGTGTATATCACAACCGTTTCTGCCAGTCAAAATAATAACAATTGGTTTGACTGGTATTTTAATGGAAGTGGAAATAACTTTGTTGCAGGTTCTGGATCCGGTGTCATTTTTTCGAAAGACGGCTACATCATTACAAATAACCATGTAATTCAACGAGCTGAGAAAATAGAAGTTGTACATAATAAAATCACCTATCAAGCAAAAGTAATTGGTACTGACCCGTCTTCAGATTTGGCGGTATTAAAAATTGAAGCAGAAAATTTACCTGCCGTAACAATTGGAAATTCATCAAGCCTTAAAATTGGTGAATGGGTTTTAGCTGTAGGCAATCCATTCAATCTGAACTCAACAGTAACCGCTGGTATTGTTTCTGCAAAAGGACGAAATATAAATATTGTAAACAGTAGTTTTCCTATCGAATCGTTTATTCAAACAGATGCAGCCATCAATCCAGGTAATTCAGGTGGTGCATTGGTAAATTTAAAAGGAGAATTAATTGGAATCAACACGGCCATATTATCTAAGACAGGAAGCTATACAGGTTATGGATTCTCTGTACCGGTTGACATCGTTAAAAAAGTTGTTGCAGATTTAATTAAATATGGAGTCGTTCAAAAAGCATTTATTGGCGCTGAAGTAAGTGAAATTAATTCTAGCATTGCCGAACAGTTAGCCCTTACAAGTTTAGAAGGGACATATATAAATTATTTGCAAAATGGCGGTGCTGCGAACAAAGCGGGCTTAGCCAAAAATGATGTCATTATAAAAATAGACGATAAAAGTATCGATTCGAGAAGCGATTTTGATGAGTATGTTGCCTATAAATCTCCTGGTGATAACGTAATCGTAAGCTATAAACGCAATAATACAATAAAAACGACTACCGTAACTCTTACAAATGAAGAAGGGACCAATACAATTGTAAAACACGAAGTATACGCATCAAAAACTTTAGGTGCTGATTTTAGCACAATTTCAAAAGTTGAAAAAGAGAAGCTAGGTTTACAAAGTGGCGTACGCATTATAACTGTACGTAATGGCCTTATAAGTAGGCTCGGACTACAAGAAGGCTTTATTATTACATCAATCAACAGGGTACCTGTAAGTGAACCCAGCGAGGTTGCGCGTATTCTAGAGAACATTAGAGGTCAAGTAATCATTGAAGGTATTACAACCAACGGATCAAAGTCAATTTATCAATATTACTTTTAGTCCTACTTCTTATTATTGTTTGAACAAACAGATTAAATAAAAAGGATGTTGAACAAATTCAACATCCTTTTTTTGTGGGCATAAAAAAACCGGCATGGCGTCCGGTTTTCAAATTAGAGGATTTATCTCTGACAATTTAAAATTAAGCAGATTTGATTTTTATTTTTTTAATCAAATCCTGCATAGTAGCTCTAAATTTCTTATCGGTATCCATTAAATCACTCACAGAAGTCAAGGCATGTATTACCGTACTGTGATCTCTTCCACCAAAATGATTTCCGATAGATTTTAATGACATATTTGTATATTCCTTTGCAAAATACATAGCAACCTGACGAGCAATAACGATTTCTCTTTTGCGCGTTTTATCTTTCATCTGCTCAATTGTAACTGCGAAGTATTCAGAAACAAATTTTTGAATATAGTCGATGTTTACTTCAGTTTCTACATTCTGAACAATGTTCTGAATGATTTGTTTTGCTAATTCAAGATCAATTTTACGACCACTAAGTTTATGTTGAGCAATTAATGAATTTACAACACCTTCCAGATCACGCATATTCGTATCAACACTATATGCTAAATAATCGATCACTTCTGGTGAAAGTTCAATACCTTCAAATTGCATCTTTTTGCAAATGATTGCATTACGCGTTTCGTAATCTGGCACTTGTAAATCAGCACTCAAACCCCATTTAAAACGAGATAACAAACGTTCTTGTAATCCTTTAATATCTTTAGGCGCACAATCACTTGTTATGATGATTTGCTTACCTGATTGGTGTAAATGATTGAATATATGAAAGAAAATTTCCTGAGTTTTTTCTTTCCCTGAAAGGAATTGTACATCATCTAAAATCAAAACATCTAAACCCAAGAATTGGTTTGTAAATTCTTGTGATTGATTATTCTTCATTGATTCAATGAACTGACTCAAAAAACGCTCAGAAGGTACGTATAACACCTTTTTATCTGCGTAGTTTTTCTTGATTTGGTTACCAATAGCTTGTACTAAGTGTGTTTTACCCAAACCTACATTACCATATACTAATAATGGGTTAAAAGAAGTAACACCCGGCTTGTTTGCAACAGCCATACCCGCAGAGCGAGCTAGTTTGTTGCAATCTCCTTCTATAAAGGTATCAAACGTATAAGCTGCATTCAATTGAGAGTCTAACGGTTGACTTGAAATAGACACATCAATTTTAACATCTTTAGATACCCCAGGATTAACAGATCTAGAAATAATACTTCCTTTATGTAAGATTGAACCTTGAGATTTACGATTTGCATCCGTCTTATCCACCAGAATTTGGTATTCTAATCTTCCTTCTGACCCTAATTGTTCATCAATCGCTTTTCTAAGTACATGAACATAATGCTCTTCCAGCCATTCATAAAAAAACTGACTTGGAACCTGTATTGTTAAGACATTGTTTACTAACATTAATGGTTCAATTGGTTCAAACCATGTTTTAAAACTTTGGTCTCCAACACATTGTCTGATATATTCCAAACAACTGTTCCAAACTGACTTACAGTCTTTTACATCAATCATATCTAAGGGTGTTTAAAAATTTTATACCCACTTTTTTTAGCGGATGACAAAGATGTGAAAAAATATTTTACCAAAAAATTGTTATTAACACTTGTCTTTTTCACTTGTCAGAGCACCACTAATTTAACAATTCCGAAACATTAAAGTTCTTTAAATAAACATAAATATTCTTCATATTATACAACAGTTTAACATATGTTAATAACTATGTTATAAAGTAAAATTTTAGTGTAAAACAATTTATACTCTATGTAATAATATCTATTGACAATATCACTTTTTGTCCAGTATGTGTGGAAAAATACAAACATGGAATTTTTAAAAGAATTAATTCAACTATTTATATTAATTAAACTATTACTTAAGCAAACATGAAAAATTTATCTATGTAGTAGTTATAAGTAAGTGTACACTATTTGGGATCTTGAAATAAAATTGAACTATCGCCATAACTTAAAAAGCGATAATCATATTCCATAGCAAACGTATATATGCGTTTCATTTCTTCAATACCAATAAAAGATGCAACCAAACAAAGTAAGGTGCTTTTAGGTTGATGGAAATTTGTAATAAGCGCCTTACACATTTTAAACGTGTAGCCTGGTTTAATAAGTAGAGATGTACGTGCCTCAAAAGTCGAACGACCATGCTTATTTAAAAAATCTAAAATGGTCTTCAAGGAATCTTCAACAGATATCGGTACTAGAGAATACGCATCCCATTGATCAAGTTCTGGCAAAGCCGTATTAAAATCGGAATCTCGTTTTAGCTTACAGCCCAACCAATATAGTGTTTCCAAGGTACGCATGGATGTCGTTCCCACAGGAATAATACATTTATCTTGTAGTTGTTCCTTTACATACGATATAAATTCTTTTGTAACACTAATATATTCACCATGCATGGCATGTTCTGTTAAACTATTGGTCTTGACAGGTTTAAAGGTACCTGCTCCAACATGAAGTGTAACCTCTTTTAATATAACACCTCTTTGTTGCAAGGATGATAATACTGCATCTGTAAAATGCAAGCCAGCAGTTGGTGCTGCAACGGAGCCTTCATGTTTTGCATAAACCGTTTGGTAACGTTCTTTATCACTTTCTTCCGTTTTACGTTTCATGTATGGCGGGAGGGGTAAGTCGCCAAGCGATGAGAAAATTTCTGAAAAGGATAAATCAGAATGATTCCAAGAAAATTCAATGATATAATAATCTTCTTTTCGATCGATTTGTTTCGCACTAAAGACAAGATTCTGTCCCGACTCCATAGTTACGCGGCGTTCTATAATGGGCTGCTTCCAACGTTTTGCATTCCCCACAAAGCATTTCCAAACAACTCCCTCTTTTGAGCTCATACTCTCAGCGGGGCCACCTTCAGCAGGCTCTAAGCTAAACACCTCTATTTGTGCACCTGTATCGGTATGAAATAAAAAACGAGCTTGTACAACTCGTGTATTATTAAAAACCAATAATGCATTTTCTGGAACGGTTTCAACAATCGTTTTGAATGTGCTATCAATAATGGTTTTATTTTTATATATCAATAATTTAGATGCATCTCTATTTGCCAATGGATATTCTGCAATACGATTCAAAGGTAAATCGTAATCATAGGTATCAATCAAATTTGTATCGTACATATTCATAATGAAATTGAAAAGCCATCCACAAGTATTGGTGAATGGCTTTTCAATTGGTATATTTTAATATTAGTTATTTATTCGTTCTTCAAATATCTGCATAAGTTCAGGCGTCATGCCTGTAGAGGAAAATCCTCCATCATGCATTAAATTTTGCATGGTTACTTTACGCGTCAAATCTGAAAACATCATAATGGTATAGTCCGCACAATCGTCTGCACTTGCGTTACCAAGCGGCGACATCATATTTGCAAAATCATAAAATGCTCCAAACCCAGCTATTCCTTTACCCGCAGTTGTTTTGGTTGGTGATTGCGATATCGTGTTTACACGTACATTTTTCAACTTTGCAAAACGTGCACCATATCCTCTTGCGATAGACTCTAAGGTAGACTTCGCATCTGCCATATCAGTATAATCTGGAAACGAGCGCTGCGCAGCAACATAGGATAGCGCTACTATCGAACCAAATTCATTCATAGCGTCTTTCTTTTCTGCAACATGCATGATTTTATGAAAGGATAAGGCAGAAACATCCAATGTTTTCAAAAACCAATCGTAGTTCAAGTCGCCATATTCTTTTCCTTTTCGAATGTTTGGACTCATACCTATAGAATGCAGAATAAAGTCAATTTTACCACCTAAAAGTTCCGTCGATTTATTAAATAAATTCTCCAGTTCTTCTATTGAAGTCGCATCAGCAGGAATAACAGTAGCATTACATTTACTTGCCAATGTATTTATCTCACCCATGCGCATTGCTATCGGTGCATTTGTTAATGTAAAGGTTGCGCCTTCTTCATAGGCACGTTCAGCAACTTTCCAAGCTATTGAATTTGCATCTAATGCTCCAAAAATAATTCCTCTCTTGCCTTTTAATAAATTGTAAGCCATAACTGATTTATATGTGTGTTTGATTTTATTTTACTCCTGCAAGCATTTCTTTCGCATTTTGTATTGCTATTTCGGTAGGTTTATCTCCACCAATCATCTTAGCAACTTCTTCAATACGCTCTTTCGTATTCAATTCTTTCATTCTACTGATAGAGCGCTCACCACTGGTATCCTTATAAACAAAATAATGTTTATCTCCCATACCTGCAATCTGCGGCAAATGGGTAATAACCATCACTTGATGACGTGTTGCCATTTTACGAATCATCTTACCCATTTGAATAGAAACTTCTCCAGAAATACCTGTATCGATTTCATCAAAAATAATTGTAGGCAAAGCAACTTTATCTGCTAACATATATTTTATTGCCAACATCAAACGTGAAAACTCACCGCCGGAGGCTACTTGCTTTAACTCTCCAGGTGTTACACCCTTATTGGCTGAGAATAATATTTGGATTTTATCAATACCATTCATGCTTGGCTCGTCCTCTTTAATGGTGATTTGGACGCGAGCATCTGGCATAGATAATTCACTTAATAAAGATTTAACCTGCTCTTCAAATTTAGGTGCCGCTTGTTTTCTTTCACCAGAAAGAATTTTACCAGCCAGCAATACTTCTTTATAATATACAGACTCTTGTTTCTCTAAATCTTCAACTTCGTTTACCAACATATCTGTTGAAAGCACCTTGCCACCCAATTCTTCTTTCAACTGAATCAACTCCGCAACGGTTTGTACACGGTGTTTTTTCAATAAGGTATTTAATATATTTAAGCGCGTTTCTAGTGGCTCAATTAACTGTGGATTGTATTCAACAATTAACGATTCACTTTCCAACTCTGCTTCAATATCTTTTAATTCAATACAAATAGATTGCATCCGCCCAGCGAGCAATTCGTATGCAACCGACCACTTTTTAATGGTTTGAAGTTGTTTACTACTTTGTTGCAATATGGGCAAGACACTTTGATCCGTTTGATTAAAGGAATTTAAAATTGTCTCTAATTTCTGCTTGATATCTTCTGCGTGCTCCATTTTTTTGAGCGCCGCTTCTTTATCCTCCAACTCACCAAGCATCAAACTCGCTTCTTCAAGCTCCGAATGTATGAACTGATTGTAATCGGATTGCAATTGTAATTCCTTTAATACACTTCTTTTATCTTTTAATTCTTGCTGTGTTTCTTTTAATCTTTTAAATGAAAGTTGATACTTTTTTAGAGAGGATTGACTCGATGCAAAAGCATCTAATAAGGATAGTTGATACGTAGTGCTTCCTAACAGTAACGTGTCATGTTGTGAATGCACATCCATTAAGTAACTACCCAATTGCTTCAATACATCTAAGGTAACAGGAGTATCATTCACAAATGCCCGTGATTTACCAAGATTTGATATTTCTCTTCGGATAATACATGAATCAAAATAGTCTAAATCATTCGACTCAAAAATCTGCTCTAATTGATACGTAGCAATTTGAAATGTGCCTTCTATAATACATTTCCCACTTGCATTCAATAAAACTTTAGTATCGGCCCGATTACCTAATAAAAGCCCTAAGGCGCCCAGCATGATGGATTTCCCTGCACCTGTTTCGCCCGTTACAATATTAAAATTTGAAGACGGAACCAGATCCAGATCTTCTATTAAAGAATAATTTTTTATACTTAATTGCTGCAGCATCTATTTAAAAAGTTGTAACCTCGTCTGTAATTATTTCCATAATCTCTGCAATTTTAAAAACGTGCTTAACATTCCTAAAATCCTTAAAACTGAATTCATCTCCATTTGTCGATACCATTATTCCATGATATGAAGATCCGTTTTGCAGGACAATACTTACTTCCATTTCTATTAGAGTTGGAAGTATCTCTGCTATCATAGATCCTTTGTACCGATTTAAACGTTTCCCCATTTTACGTCAATTGCTATTTAGTAATTGTTGAATATCGTTCTGTATTCAATGCGTCGAGTTCTCTCAACAAATTAAAAGCTTGAGTTTTTAATTCCGCATTTTTAGAATCTTTAAATATGTTAATTAGCTCGTCCCGTTTTGACAAGAAAAATGTTCGTAATAAAATAGAATAAGGAACGAGTTTGTTTACTTCCTTTATCGTCTTTAATACCTCTATAATTTTTAAACGTTCTTTATCGGGGTCTTTTAGATAATTATCCAATACCTCTCTATGATAAATGTAAAATTGATTTCTAAATGGAAGTAACAATTGACTATTTAAATTATAAATTAATGCATATCGATTATTTGGATCACCACTCGTTGCCCAACCACCACCGGCTTGAACTGCATTATTTGCTATGGTATTTGCTTTTTCAATAAACGGTTGCCCACCTAATTTACTAAAACTATCATAATCCACTGCTAAAATAATATTGGCATAAAACGCTAACATGGAAGACAAATCGGTAGTAAACATATTATCATTATAGATAATTGGTTGCCCCATATTTAAATCAAAATTAAAATTCTTATCAAAAAAGTTAAGAGTGATTGATTCGTAACTTGTACCATATACAGGACGTGTAGCCTGCACTTGAAGTGTTGCGGTATATGAAGCATTTGCGGAATTACCGCTTGTTAACATAATAGAAAAATTGCAACGGATTTTTTCTTCCGTTAAGTATTCGTCATTAGACCATTTACGATCGTTCAAAAAACGTGAAATGGTTTGTTTCATATCCGTTACAACAGATGTTTGAATATTGGGAATTTGAGTAGCATCAATCGTTACATTCGCCATTAATTCTTGTCCATGAGAATGAATGGAAATGAACACCAATAAAAAAGCGAATAAATGAGTTAAGGTTCTTTTCATAATTCATGAATGAAGTTTAAAATTTCCTTCGCAATAATTTCTTTTGTCTGCAATGCAGATGAGTACGGCTTATTTTTCTTTGAATAAATGGTGACCTTATTGGTATCTGTAGCAAAGCCAGCTCCTATATCGTTCATTGAATTCAAAATAATTGCATCTAAATTCTTAGACACTAGCTTTTTTAATGCGTTTGCTTCTTCATTATTTGTTTCAAGCGCAAACCCTATAAATCTTTGTTGTGCTTTTTTATTTGCTCCACATGATGCAGCAATATCGGGGTTCTTTTTTAAAGAAATTGTGAAGGTGTCTTCTGACTTTTTTATTTTAATATCAGAAACAATCTCGGGAGTGTAATCTGCAACGGCTGCTGCAAATATGACAATATCCTGCTCATCAACGATGTTTTTTACAGCATCATACATTTGAACTCCAGAAACAACTTTTTTTATTTCAATACCTAAAGGAAGCGTAGAAAACAATGCGTCACTTATTGGACCACATACAAGTGTAATATTAGCTCCCATCTTCCATGCATGTATAGCTAAAGCAATTCCCATTTTACCAGTTGAGTGATTACCAATAAAACGAACGGGATCTATTGCTTCGTATGTAGGACCAGCTGTTATCAGAATTTTCTGATTTAAAAAAGGTGCTTTTTCTCCCACAAGCGATTGCAATACTGCAATAATATTTTCAGGTTCTGCTAATCTACCTTGTCCAATTAATCCACTAGCCAACTCTCCACTTTCAGCATCAATTAACACAACTCCATTTTGCTGTAATTTCACTAGATTTTCTTGCGTTGAAAAATGTTTATACATATCTAAATCCATTGCAGGACAAAGATAGACGGGACATTTAGCAGAAAAATAGCAGGCTAAAACTAAATTATCGCAAATGCCATGCGCCATTTTACCGATGGTATTTTCTGAAGCGGGAGCAATTAATATTAAATCAGCCCATAGAGCCAATTCAACATGATTATTCCATTCCCCTGCATCCCCTTCGGTAAATGCATGTAAAACTGGATTCTCAGATAAGGTAGAAAGTGTAAGTGGGGTTATAAAACCAAGAGCAGAAGGCGTCATAATAACACGCACTTCTGCTCCTTGTTTTTTTAAAAGTCTAACTATTATCGCGGACTTGTAAGCAGCAATACTTCCGCAAACTGCCAACAGAATTTTCTGCCCACGTAATGTCATATATCCTTTATTACTTTTCGTCTTCTTTTCTAGGCGTTGCAGAAGCAATACCAGTATGACGGAACATGATTTTATCTTCTAAGAATTCTTCCGTAGCCAACGTAGATGGTTTTGGCATTCTTTCGTAATATTTAGAAATTTCAATTTGTTCGCGGTTTTCAAATATCTCTTCTAAGTTGTCTTCTTTAGATGCAAACTCAGCTAATTTTGAATTTAATTCTTCTTTAATCTTGATAGAAATTTGTCTAGCTCTTCTAGAAATTACCACAAGAGATTCATAAATATTGCCAGTTTTTTCAGCGAGTTTATCGTTATCTCTGGTTATTAAGTTTGCGGATACAATTGGTGCTTTCACTTTATATATTTGTTTTATGAATGTACTTATTTAGATTTTAATTCTTCTAATACTTCGAGCGATTTATCGTAGTACTCAATAGAAGCTTTTTTGTAATTATTATCTGGGAATTTATCATTCAATAGTTGATAATATTCTATAGCCTTATAATAACGATCTATTTGTATTTGTCCCTGAATACTATTTTTCGCCAAATGATATTGCGCCTCAAATCGTGTAAAGTAAGACGTTTCTAAGTAAGGCGAAGTTGGGTAATCTTTAATAAAATTAGTTATAGCAACTACCGCTGATTTATAATTACTTACTTTATGATACATCATCGAATGTTCGAATGCTTTTTGCATTAGCTTTCCGTTCAACTCTGTATAAATCGTTTCACATTCTTTTAAATAAGTCGTATTTGGATAACGCGTAGAAAACACCGTTAGTGCCTTTAAACATTCATACGTACTCTGCTGATCTAAATTATAATCTGCAGAACTCTTATAAAGAGAATATACATGCATATACATGGTTTCTTCAACTAATTTACTTCGCGGATAGGTTAAATAGAAATCCTTGAAATAAAACGCACTCATAACATACTGCTTTTGTTTGAAGTAGTTATTAGCTAAATAGTATAATGCTGTTTCAGCTTCTGCCTTTCCTCTTAATAAAGGAGAAACGTCTTCAAGTAATGAACCTGCTTTATAGTTTTCGTCTTCATTATAATATTCTATTGCTCTAGACAGTTTTTCTTCAGGTGTACCGTTTTTTTGTAAACGACTAAAATCACTACATGCGGAAAGCATTGTAATGATTAAGAAACAAACTGAAAACGCGGATATTCTATTCAAAGGCATAGCTTGCAAATATACAAAATGATTTTTGTTATTACAATTCAAATTTGATTGACTAATATACTGATTATAAATTAGTTCCAATCACAGTTTGTCTAGTTGGTCGTTCTTTCGAGTTCCATTTAAATCCTTTTAACTTAGTATCAGCTGGTTCTATTTTTTGAGGAGGTATAAATTCGGCACTCGGCTTTGTTACATAAGTTATGGTACTCAGTTTATCCTTTTCAAATAATACCACAATTGATCCTCCAATTGCCTTATTTAAACCAATCATTTTTTTATCTTCCTCTAAGGCATGATAGATACTTTCGGCATTGCCTTCAACCAATATTTTCTGAATGTGATTGTTCGCAAAAGAAACAGTTATTTCACGCCCTTTTATTTGATTGAAATTCTTTAGAGTGTCTTGGGAAACTACAAATGCATTTACGTGCATGTACATTTTATCCATTTTACCATTTTTTTGCACCATCCAAATAGAATCTGCAACCAATTGATTTTTGCCATTCCATAATATTGGATTTCGAAATAAATAAATTGTTGAATCATAAAAGTCATATACCAAAGAATCACACGTTGCTTGCATATCATTTCTATAAAGTTGAACATGATAAAATGCTTTCAACTGCTTCACTTTATTAATGGTATCGTTAATGGATATCAGAGTATCGGCTTTTAAAAACAACGTGTCTTTACCTGCTACTTGATACATAAGCGGATTTCCACTTACAATTGAATATCCTTTGGATCCTGAATAGTTTGCCTTTTGTCCTAAAACAGTAATACTATCTTTTTTATTTTCAATCATTACATTACCTGTAACAATACCCAACTTCGTTTTTTCATCGTAATCGATTTTATTTCCCGAGATTTTATTGTCGCCAGAAAAAACCTGAGCTTTCCCTCCAAAATACATCACAGATGTTTGAGTGTTGTATGAACCTTCATTTGAAACAATACTTCCGTCCTTAGTAGTAATTGTTGTGGGCCCTCTAAATGTTGCAATTTTTGTCAAAGCACTATACTGAAGCGTATCGGCATCTAACAAAAAACCCTGACCTGGATTTGTAATATGTACCTCTTTTTTAAATGTAAATATTTTTGAACTGGTGCTATACATACCAATTTTACTCGTTAAAATATTTCCTTTATCACTTATGTTTGCGCCTGAAGAATAACTCACCGTTTTAAGTTGACGATCATAATTTAAGAGGTTCGTTTTTAAAATAGTCTGTTTATCCACCAATATAACATTGCCAATTGCTTTTGCTTTCTTCGTGTTGCCGTCATACTCTAATTTAGAGCAGTTAAGCGTTAACGTATCACCTTGCACCATACGCACACGTCCAAAAGCCTCTATGTAATTTGTTTTAGCATATTGAAAGGCTGAATCGCAATACAAGTACATGGCACCTTGTTTAAAAATGACATTGTCTTTTAATTTTACATACGATTCTTTCCCTTCATGCCCTTCTAAGGCACCTGCTTGAACCAATTCAACTTTCTCTTCTTCAGACTGAGCGTAGGAAGTTATACCATTAAATAAACTTAATAGTATAACCCCAACAATACTTATTTTTCGAAACATGGACTTAATCATAATTACAAAAATAATTAAATTGTATATTGTAACCTATGTTGCACGAATTGCGCCAATTTATTTCAGAGAAACAACTTTTTTCTCAAAATGATACGGTTTTACTTACGGTAAGTGGTGGGATCGACTCAATTGTGCTTTTCGATCTGTTTTTAAAAGCAAAAATCACTTTTTCAGTAGCACATTGTAATTTTTGTTTGCGAGGCGATGAATCCGATAAAGATGAACAATTCGTTTCCGATTTAGCACACCAACATGGCATACCGTTTCACGTCAAACGGTTCGATACCAATAACTTTGCTTCAGAAAACATGCAATCCACGCAGATGGCTGCGCGAGAATTACGATACGCCTGGTTTCATGAACTAAGCACAACCTTCCAGTATAAGTACATTGCAACAGCACATCATTTAAATGACGTCATAGAAACGAGCCTAATTAATTTAAGTCGAGGAACGGGTATTGCTGGCCTACATGGCATTCCAGAAAAAAATGGCAATATAATTCGTCCTTTATTATTTGCTAGCAGAGATGCCATCAAAACATATGTAGAACAGAATAAGCTACTATGGAGAGAAGATCGTTCCAATGCGGAAGAAAAGTATGCTCGAAATCTAATTAGACACCAAGTTGTACCAGCATTAAAAAAACTAAATCCGAATCTAGAAGAAACGTTTCGTCAAAATACAGAGCGTTTAAAAGGTACAGAGCAATTATTTAAGTTTCATATTGAACAATATAGGAAACAGCTGCTTGTGCCTACAACAGAAGGGTTTTCAATATCCATAGAAGAATTAGAAGATACGCCTTCGCCACTTACTATTTTATCAGAACTGTTATTGCCTTTTGGATTTATTTTTTCTGCCATTCAACATATTTATAAAAACAAAGAACAGGCTGCAGGCGCATATTATTATTCTGCACAACATCTATTACAAAAAGATAGAGCCCATTGGTTTATTTTCCCTATTGAAAAAGCCGTTGATTTTAAATGTGAAGTAACAGAACAGGATACACAAATCGATTTACCGTTTGGATATTTGACTATTACAACCATAAAACGCGATGATTTTAATGGCTTTAACCAGCCAAAAATTGTTGCATATATAGACAAAGATTTATTGAATTGGCCTCTTCTTATTCGGAATTGGGAAAATGGTGACAAATTCTCACCTTTTGGTATGCAAGGAATTAAAAAGATAAGCGACTATTTGAATGAGTTGAAAATCCCTAAGTACTTGAAGAAAAAAACGATACTATTAACAAGTAATAATAAAATCGCATGGATTATTGGTTATAGAACTTCAGAAATATTTAAAATAACGAATACTACAAAAGAGATTGTAGTATTTACGCTTACCCCCTTTCAAAAGGAATAGTAAGACATTTATTTTAGAACGTACTATTTCAATATTTTTCATTAATTTGTAGACATAAATTCACGAACTCAAAAAAAATATAAATTATGAAAGTAACAGTAGTTGGTGCTGGTAATGTAGGTGCAACGTGCGCAGACGTATTAGCATACAGAGAAATTGTAAACGAAGTAATTCTACTTGACATTAAAGAAGGTGTAGCTGAAGGCAAGGCGTTGGATATTTGGCAGAAAGCGCCAATTACGCAATACGACACAAAAACAACAGGTGTTACAAACGATTATTCTAAAACTGCTAACTCTGATGTAGTAGTTATTACTTCAGGTTTACCACGTAAGCCAGGTATGACACGTGATGATTTGATTTCTACAAATGCAGGAATTGTAAAATCCGTAACTGAAAGCGTTGTTAAATATTCTCCAAATGCGATTTTAATCATTGTGTCCAATCCGTTGGATGTAATGACATATTGTGCACACATCACATCAAAATTCCCAAGAAACAGAGTTATTGGTATGGCTGGTGTACTTGACACGGCTCGTTACCGTGCATTTTTAGCAGACGAAATTGGTTGTTCTCCAAAAGAAATCCAAGGTATGTTATTAGGCGGTCATGGTGATACAATGGTGCCACTTCCTCGTTATACTACTGTTGGTGGTATTCCTGTAACGGAATTAGTAGCTCCAGAAAAATTAAGTGCAATCATCGAACGTACAAAAAATGGTGGTGGTGAATTAGTGAAATTAATGGGTACTTCTGCTTGGTATGCTCCAGGTGCTGCTGCTGCTCAAATGGTTGAAGCGATTGTAAAAGACCAGAAAAAAATCATTCCTGTTTGCATCAAATTAGAAGGCGAATACGGAATCAATGATTGTTACTTAGGCGTACCTGCTATCATAGGTAAAAATGGTATTGAAAAAGTAATTGAGTTGAAATTGAATGCAGAAGAAAAAGCATTGATGGAAACTTCAAGAAAAGCTGTTAAAGAGGTAATGAGCGTATTGGACGGCTTAACGAAAGCTTAATTTACTTTACCTTCATTATATAATAAAAAACCCGTCTCATAAATTATGAGACGGGTTTAATTTTTAATAGGGTTAGTTAAAATAACCTATTCTTGAATGATGATTTTTTCGGATACAACTCCTTTGTCCGTATACAGTTTTACAAGTAACAAACCTTTTAATGATGTAGCGAATTGAGTGGTGGTAAACTCTTCTGTTTGCCCAGCAATATTGCTAACAACAATTTTATTTACAATAACATTGTTCGCTTTCACTTGCATGTTACCATCCTTAGATGGGTTTGGAAACAAACTTAAACCAATGTCTGAGGCCTTGGTTATACTAGTTGTAATATTAGACAAGTTATATGTGATGCTACCCACATACATACCTGCAGTAGAATTGCCTACTGAATTACTTTTGATGCTCATTGAAACAGTTTTGTTTGACCCATTGGTCGCAACTGATGACAAAGTGATTGTAAATGTTTTAGAACCATTGGGTTCTATTGTTGATGATGAAATTCCTGTTTCATCAATTGTAAAATCAGAAGCACCTGTACCTGAAAGCCCTATATATTTGCCATCTATTGTCTCTAAAATTAATGGATCTGTTGAAGATGTATTGTTTATAGTAATTGTTATTGGTAAATAATCACTTAAATTAAGTGTTATTGGACCAAGCGAAGCTGCATTATATACAGTTCCGTTATCAATTTCTTGAGTTATGCCAGCTACGGTTGCAGATACTCCAATTTCAGGCTCGGGAATACCAGACAAATTATACGTGATGCTACCCGCATATACACCATCTGTAGAATTTCCTTCTGAATTACTTTTGATGCTTATTGATACTGTTTTGTTCGGACCATTTGTTGCAGTAGAAGATAAACTGATTGTAAATGTTTTAGAACCTTTTGGAGCTATCGTCGATGATGTAATTCCTGTTTCATTAATTATAAAATCTGAAGCTCCTGTACCTGAAAGCACCACATATTTTCCAGCAACTGCTTCTAATTCTAATGGATCTGTTGCAGATGTATTTTTTATAGTAACTGTTAATGGTAAATAATCTTTTAAATTAAGTGTTACTGGCCCCAACGAAGCCGCATTAAACACTGAACCATTAGCAATTGGCTGAGCAACTCCCGCCACAGTTGCAGAGACTTCAATAGTTTGCGCATTAACAATTAAGCTTGCAACAACACCTAGAATTAGTAAAGTAATTTTTTGTATACGTATTTTCATATATTTCATATTATTAAGGTTAGATTATTTATAAAACACTCTGTTTAAATTATAATGTCAGTTTTTTATCTGTTTAACTTCAGCTTATTTCATCAGAATATACATCGTTCGCTTTTTATCCGTAGCAGTTTCGTAATTAATTTCATCTACACGAGTAAACCCAGCTTTCTCCGCATACATTTTCATTTCAGAACTTAGGGGAATGTAACATTCTATTTCGCCAAAATCTGTAGTTAATTTTATGCGCTGCTGATCCAGATGATCCGCAATGGTTTGAGTGCCAATTCTAGGAATATCAATAAATACTTTACCTTTGGGACTCAAAATTCCATGAATGTGTTTAATAACAGCCGCTTGCTCCTCTACGGAGAAATCAATAATTCCAGACCACATCCATAAAGCGGTATCAATAGTATGTTTAGAATTAAAGGCATAAATATCGCCTTCAATTATTTCAATTGTATTTGAATATTTTTTCCGTAAATGTTCGCATAGAACCGCGCTTTGCTCTATTGCGCAAATTTCGCCTTCGTGTTTCTTATCTATTAAAAAATCAAGACAACGTCCGTAGCCTGCTCCAATTTCGATAATATTTTCATTGGATTGTATATATCTATATGCAATCTCTAAATCAACAAAGGTATTAAACCCACCTGTTTGAGCCAAAGACTGAAAGGTATCTAAGCCAATTTGATTGTAAAAATTAAAATTTTTCTCGTTAATTTTTTCCATAATACCTCGATTTCGAATTTTACAATTGCATGCTTATTAACCCAACGCTATTAACGAAAATGTCTATGCAAATTGTATGCTAGAAACAAATAGATTTAATTGAAAGGTGGATTCTAATCATAAATGCAACACCCCTCCATTTTCAATCGTTTTCGA